>Ga0315309_1000378_pt1 | contig 26833 bp, 21 predicted proteins | sample TDP4_MG_FD_203080 | JGI IMG/M metagenome (GOLD analysis project Ga0315309, IMG submission 203080) | Freshwater sediment microbial communities from Lake Towuti, South Sulawesi, Indonesia - TDP4 | ecosystem: Environmental > Aquatic > Freshwater > Lake > Sediment | place: Indonesia: South Sulawesi...
TCACGATGGCTTCGCTACCAGGCAGGTAAGCGAAAGAGTCGGGTACCGGGTCAGCACAGGCCAAGGTATGCTCTTTGCCCAGCTTATGCAGAGCCCAGCCCAGGCCCAGAAGGGAACCAATGGCGTCTCCGTCGGGCATAACGTGGCAGATAACCAAAATATCCTGAGCTTTCCTGATGAGTTGGGCCGCAGTTTGACTTTCGTCTGGGGCCGAAAAAATTGATACAGAAGATTCTGAACGCTGCTGCGGCTTTGTCTTGACAGCTTCGGTGAACTCAGCCGAACCGCTTAGCTCGAAAGATTCATCTCCCAGAGAAGCCCCTTCGGCTCTATAGGCTTTGCTCACGTTTATTCCCTTCTAACTGGTCTAAAAGTTGCATAATGCGCTGGCTGCGTTCCAGCGAGTCATCGAGATGAAAGGTCAAGCTAGGCACATAGCGCAGGGCTACGCGAGCCCCTAACTCGTGACGGAGAAAGCCGGTGGCATGTTTCAAACCGGTGAGCATCTGCTGGCGTGCTTCTTGATCGCCTATCGTGCTGACATAGATGTGGGCCTGACGCAAGTCAGCGCTGACTTCCACAGCGGTCACCGTCACAAACGACAGGCGCGGATCGCTCACTTTCTTTTGTAGCAACTCGCTGATCTCCTCTTGGATAAGGTCACTGACTTGCCGCTGACGACGACTAGGCATGACTTATGGCTGATGGCTGATGGCCGATAGCAGATGGCCGATGGCTGATGGCTGGTAGCGCTGTTTGCTATCCGCCTCCATCTGCTACGTGCCATACGCTAGCCCACCCTCTCCCTTCTGTAAAATTCTATGATGTCACCTTCTACAAAATCGCCGAAATTTTCTAGGCCCACACCGCACTCGAAGCCGGTGTTGACTTCTTTAACGTCCTCGGTAAAGCGTTTCAGAGAGCTAACCTGGCCGTCGTAAACTAATTCGCCGTTGCGGCTGATCCTGGCCAGAGCGTTACGGGTTACCTGACCATCAGTGACGTAGACGCCTGCCACCCTTCCCCGCTGGGGGATTCTAAAGATTGCTCTCACCTCAGCGTGGCCAATAACCATGTCTGCGTAGACTGGTTCCAGAAGACCTTTCAGGGCTTTCTCGATATCGTCAACAAGCTTGTAAATAATGTCATAGAGGCGGATGTCAACTCCTTCCGCTTCAGCCATGCGTCTGGCAGCCGGGTCGGCTTCAACGTTAAAACCGATGACGATGGCCCGAGAGGCTACTGCCAGCATGATGTCAGATTCGGTGATATTGCCTGTGCCATCGTGGATGATCCTCACCCTCAGATTCTCGTCCCCCAATTTATCCAGGGAGTTCTCAATAGGTTCAAGGGAACCTTGCACATCAGCTTTGAGGATGAGGTTTAGCTCCTTTACCTGTCCAGCCTGAATCTGATTGTAAAGGTCATCCAGGCTGAGAACCTTAGCTGGTTGCCTAGCTGCCTGCCGCTTCATCTCGGCACGTTTGGCAGTTATAGTGCGGGCAATTCGTTCGTTGGCCACCACCTTGAAGGTGTCGCCAGCGCGGGGGACATCAGGCAGGCCCAGGATAGCCACGGGAGTGGATGGCCCAGCCTCCTTAACTGGTTTACCTTTATCATTGAACATAGCCCTGACATGCCCGTAGAGCTCATCAATTACAATGACGTCCCCGACTTTGAGGGTTCCGTTTTGCACCAGCACTGTGGCTGTGGCCCCCCGGCTCTTGTCCAATTTACCTTCTACAACTGTGCCTACAGCGGGACGATTGGGATTGGCTTTAAGTTCCTCCACTTCTGCGACCAGCAAGATATTTTCCAGCAGGTCCTCGATACCCTGGTTAAACTTGGCTGAAATCGGTACGCAGATTATATCGCCACCCCATTCCTCCACGGTCAGTCCCACATCTGCCAATTGTTGCTTGACGACCTCTGGATTGGCCTCGGGTTTGTCCATCTTGTTCAAGGCCACTACGATGGGGACCTGAGCAGCTCGGGCGTGGTCAATGGCTTCCTTAGTCTGAGGCATCACCCCATCGTCAGCAGCCACTACCAGGACAGCCAGGTCAGTGACCTGAGCGCCCCGGGCGCGCATGGCGGTGAAAGCTTCGTGGCCTGGAGTGTCCAAGAAGGTGATCTTTTTACCATCCGTCTCTATCTGATAGGCCCCGATATGTTGGGTGATACCACCAACCTCACCCTCGGCTACATTGGTGTGTCGGATAGCGTCGAGGAGTTTGGTCTTCCCGTGATCTACGTGCCCCAACACTGTGACCACCGGTGGTCGGGGTCGCAGGTTCTTGGGGTCTTCCCCTTCATAGAAACGATGCCTGAGCGGTCGGGGGGGCTTCGGTTCGGCCTCCTTTATGGGAGGAGCCTCCTCCTTTGTCTCAAAGCCCATCTCCTCGGCTACGATAGCTGCTGTCTCGTAATCAATTTGCTGGTTGATATTGGCCATGATACCATTGTTCATCAGTTCCTTGATGACATCAATAGGACTGATACCCAGCAAACTGGCCAGTTGCCTCACGGTGAGAGCAGCGGGCAATTCCACAATTTTGGGTCGGGCGACAACGGTCTCTTTCGAAGCAGCAGTGGAGACAGTGTCTGACTCGATGGCTGGCCCCGCCGGGCTGGACTTTGCCACTGGTCGTTGTGCAGAAGGCTTCCCCGTTGCCCTGGACTTGCTCGCTCCTATCGTCGCTGGCCTGGCGGCCCCGCTAGTGGTTTTGCCTGCACTGCCGGACTTGCTACCTGGCTTGGCAGTTGAAGTCCCTCTCTTCCTGGCTTGCGTTGTCCCAGGCGTAGACGGTTTCGTACCAGCTTTTTTGGCAGTGGTTTGGGTAGCGCGGCTTTTTTTCGACGCTTCCGAGCTCTTGGCTTTTTTCCTCCCAGCGGCTTTCGGGCTGGCAGCAGATTCACTCTTGACCTTTTTGTTACTTGCCGTCTTTTTCTCGGATTTGGGAGGGTGGGCAGCACCGCCGACCTTTCCGGCGACTTTGCCTTTCGACGCAAGGTCTGATGATTTCTCCTTGTTCTTTTTTCCCTCTTCTCTGTCTTGAGCCATAACCTTCATCCCCTTTCCAGCATAATGCCATAACGCAACCCCATAAATGCCCATTTGTCTTTTGCTCGCCCGCAAACTGATTGCTCTTCCGGACAGCGCAGGGCAAAAGTAGATTCGCCGGTCTCCTTGTGGGGCTTTTTCGCCCGCCAATGAGGTGGTCGCTTGAGCCGGTGTCTCTGGTCCTATATTGCCATTCTCAGGGTCTCTTGTGCAGACTTAGGAAGATAGTATCGCCAAGCGCTGCCCTTCATACTCTACAAGGGTGGCTTCATTGGAACTGAAGTGATGAAAGTTAAAGCTCTATGAAACCATCCCAATTGGTGGCAGCTTTTGGCCTGGGGAAGATTAGGGGCGACAAGTTACGAGGAAAGGTAGCAGGATCGCTCGTGTCAGTCCTTCATGGCCTATACCCCCTAATTTTCCCAGCACTCCCTTCTCGCTTCTGATTTCTACCGGTCGTGCTTCCGTTCTCGTCTGGCTCACCCTTTGACCGCCTCGTCGGTCAGCCCTAGAGCTTGCCCGAATTCTAGAAAGGCTTCCCATTCCTCTTTGGATAATCCAGTCTTCAAAGCATACTCAAGGCGCTTCTCAGATAAGGCTTTCTCCCAGCACTTCCTCTCACGGCAAAGATAGACTCCTCGACCGGATGCCTTGCCGGTTTCGTCAATCTTTACCCCTTGGTCGGGAGTGCGGACAATCCGCACCAACTCGCGTTTGGGTCGGATTTTCCGACAGCCAACGCAGGTTCGTTGGGGCACATGCTTGCGACGCATACAGTCTGCCTCTCCTACGTCAACGAAACACGTCAGTCGGCCTAGTACTCTTCGTAGTCCGTCTCCCAATCTTCTATTCTGCGGCTGGGCTTGCGACGCCGCTTGGCGACCACCTCGCCTGTTTCCTCATCGTAGACAAGAGCAAGCTTACGGCGCTCTTTCTTTTTCTTCTTAGGCTTGTCAATTAACTCCTCCTCTCCCTCCTCGATGAATTCTACTCCTTCCTCCACTGGGTAAGTTACGACTTCAGCTTCTATTGTTTCGGGCAGTTCCTGGGGAGGCGCGCTTACCGCTTCGTCGGCGGCAGCTTCCGGCTCCATGACTTCGACTTCCACCTCTCCTTCTGTAACCTCTTCGACCAGCACCGGCACAGGCTCAGCTTCCTCCGCCTCGGCCACGATCGCCTCTTCGACGAGGGCTTCCCCTGCCAGTTCTGTTTCAGCCAGGGGGCCTACCTCCTCGACTAACTCAGGCTCTTCTTCCTCCTCAGCTTCGGCTAAGGCGAGACTCGCAGCCTGCAGCTTCTCTTTCACCTCAGCCAACGATTTCGGGCCGAAGCCGGGAAGGGCCAACATCTCCTCGTCGCCTTGGTTCAACTTTTCCAGGAGTTGCTTCAGGTCGGTTATGCCGGCTTTGATCAGACAATTGTAGACCCGCTTACTGAGGCCCAGCGTCTCCAAAGCTTTGGCCGTAAGGGGAGCCGCCTCGGGCTTCTCCAGGAGGATAGCTTCGGCTGCAGCTAGCAAATCTTTTTCGGCGCGCTCGGCAGCGATCCGAGCGGCCTCTTCTTTCCGCAACGCCTCCTCGGCCATTTCACTGACGCTCTTAATGTCAATCCGCCAACCAGTCAGCTTGGCTGCCAAACGCGCATTTTGGCCCTCTTTGCCAATGGCCAGGGAGAGTTGCTTGTCGGGCACGACAACGGTTGCGGTTTTGCCATTGGAACCTCCTTCCAAAGTCACGTCCACAACCTTGGCTGGGCTCAGAGCGTTGGCGATGAAGGTGTTCGTATCGGGGCTCCATTCCACAACATCTATTTTCTCACCGTTCAGTTCGTTGACAATGTTTTGAATCCGAACGCCTCGCATTCCAACGCATGCTCCTACCGGATCAACACCATCCTGAAGGGCAGCCACGGCCACCTTGGAACGCGAACCGGCCTCGCGAGCGATTCCCTTAATCTCTACAGTACCGTTGAAAATCTCGGGCACTTCCAGTTCAAGCAAGCGACGTAGCATATTGCGATGGGTGCGTGAGACAATGATCTGAGGACCACGATTGGTTTTGTTCACCTCCATGACGTAGGCCCTGAGACGTTGATTCGAGTAGTAGCGCTCAGCTGGTATCTGCTCCTTCCTGGGCAGAATGGCTTCTGTCTTACCCAGGTTAAGGGTCACAGCTCCAGAAAGATAGTCTACCCTCTGCACAGTGCCGTTGATGAGTTCCCCTTCCCGGTCAGCATAAGAGGTGTAGAGGACTTCACGCTCAGCCTCTCGGATGCGTTGCAGGATGACCTGTTTGGCCGTCTGGGCGGCTATGCGTCCAAAATCACGAGGGGTACTCTCGATTAAGATCTTCTGGCCCACTTTAGCATTGGGGTCTATTTCTTGAGCCTCGGCCAACAAGATCTCAGCCCTCTGGTCACTAACTTCTTCTACTACCTCTTTCTCAGCATAAACCTGGGCCTCGCCTGACTCCGGGTCAATCTTGGCTATTATGTTCTGGGCTGAACCAAAGTTGCGTTTATAGGCCGAGAGTAGGGCCGCTTCCACGGCCTCGAGGACCACCTCTTTTGAGAGTTGCCTCTCGGAGCAAACTTGATTGATGGCGATGATAAAGTCATTCTTCATTTCTAACTGAACTTCCTCTCCGTTGTCGAAATCATCCAAAAACTGATGGGGGGTGTGGTCTTTCCCATAGCAAGAAAAGTGGGGGGTGCCCACTTTTCCAGTAAGAATCCTATACCGTTTGAATTATAGCACACCCTGGCAAATTATGCAAATAGTGCATGTTCCAGATTGCCCAACTCTCGTAGCTCGGGCCAGGCGTTGATGACGTTGTAACCGTCAATGAAGAGGTATCTTGGAGTCATTGGCCTTCCCGTTGACGCCACGCCTCGTAAAGGGCAATGGAGCCGGCCACAGCGGCATTTAGTGAACCGATGTGGCCGCGCATAGGCAGCCTGAGCACCACATCGCAGCTCTCCAGCACCAGCCGTCGCATCCCCCGTCCCTCGCTACCCACCACTAAAGCCAGAGGACCGCTTAAATCAAATTGGCTATAGAGCCGGGCTTGAGGCAGATCCTCCAGGCCGACGACCCACACCCCCCTCTTCTTCAATTCCCTGATGGCCTGCGCCAGGTTAGTCACTCGCGTTACCTGAAGGTGTTCTGTGGCTCCAGCCGAAACATTGGCGACGGCTGGGGTGACCCCCACGGTGCGGCGTTTGGGGATGACAACCCCATGTACCCCCACCACCTCGGCTGTGCGCAGCAGCGTTCCCAGATTCTGCGGGTCTTCCAAGCAGTCGAGAAGGAGCAGGAAAGGCGGCTCGTCTCGTCCTTCAACCTGGGTTAGGATTTCCTCTAGATCGGTGTAAGGGTAGGCCGACACTTCCGCAGCGACGCCTTGATGGTTGACGGCGCCAATCCTGTCCAGGGCTGCTCTCTCAACCCTCTCTATGGTCACCTTGGCCTGGTGGGCCAGAGCCACAATCTCGGCCACGAGGCCTGTCTCTTTCACCCCTTGGGCCAGGAACAGCTTGTAAACTCTGCGCCGCCCGGCCCGCAGGCACTCGCACACCGCATTGCGACCGTAGATTGTCTCTCTCACATCCATCGGCTGCACCATCCCAGCCCTGCAGAGAGGAGCAGGGCCGTGTAGAAATCCTCCCTCGTAGACAGTCAATCTAACACTACCACAGATTTCTAATACTGTCAATTGTGGGCGCAGGGATAGTGCAATGATTCCAAAGGGGTAAATCAACCCACTCCAGTGGGTGGCTCCAACCTACCACAGGCAGTCCAGAGGCTGTCAATCTGTTGCGTCAATTTTGACAAATATCTCTCTAGTGGTATAATGTGGCCTAGATGAATAGGGTAAAGACCTTCGGGGCAGGGTGAGGCTTGTACAAAGAGCCAATTCCCGACCGGCGGTATGGTGATTTGGGTGTTAGGTAGTTGGGTTGTTAGGTCGCTGGGTGGCTAGGGGCTGTGTAGCTTCTAACCACCTAATCACCAAGCTACCAAACCACCTAAATTGCCGAGCCCGCGAGCGAAAGCTGATCCGGTGACAACAGCGAACTTGTCGGCGAACCGAGTCCGTTGTTTAAAGCCGGAGCCGACGGTATAGTCCGGATGGGAGAAGGTTTATATCAGCATGGTAGAGGGAGCTGCCCTCGAGCCGTGTCTATATGCAATGCAAACGTGCCCCGGAGGCTGAAAAGTCTTCGGGGTTTTTATTTTGGTAGAGGTGAAGATAGATGAATAATGCAAGCACCGTTCCCGTGAAAAAGACTGCCCATGACTCGGCTTGCGGCAGGGTGATGATGCCGGACTTGCTCAGGAAGGTCCCGGCCATCGCCAAAAGACGGATTGAGTATCTCCTGATCCCCCTGGCTCTCCTCCTGTTCCTGGGGCTGTGGAGTCTTATCGTGCGCCTGGGGGACTATCCGCCTTTCATATTGCCTTCACCATTGCGGGTCTACGGGAAGTTTCTGACCGTCGTCGGCGACGGTAGCCTGTGGCGTCATATCAAGATCACCCTGGTGGAGATATTCTGGGGACTGGCCCTGGGGTTGAGCCTGGCCATCAGCCTGGGATACCTGCTGGCCAAGTCAAGGCTTCTGGAACGTATTCTATCACCCTACATCGTGGCTTTCCAGGCTATACCCATCATTGCCCTGGCCCCTCTGCTGGTCATCTGGTTCGGTTACGGCAGTCTCTCCAAGATCTTGACCTGCGCACTGGTGGTCTTTTTCCCCGTCCTGATCAACACCATCGTCGGCATCCGTGCCGTGGAGGAGGACCTGGTTGACCTGATGCGCTCCTTGGAAGCCAGCCGCTGGCAGATATTCACCATGCTGGAGGTGCCCGCTGCCCTGCCAGTTCTCTTCGGTGGACTCAGGATAGGGGTTACCCTGTCCGTCATCGGAGCCGTGGTGGGCGAATTCGTCGGCGCCGACCGTGGCCTGGGCTTTCTGGTTAATCTCTCTGGAGGGCTCTTCGACACACCGCTGACCTTCGTGGCCCTCTTCGTCCTGGGAAGCATCGCTATCGGCCTCTATCTGGCTGTAGCGGCTCTGGAGGGTTTCCTGCTATCGTGGAAGAGGTAAACGAGAGGGGTCTGAAGGGTTCGAGGGGGCTGAAGGGGCCCCTTTAGACCCTTCAGACCCCTTTAAAATAAACTGCTCAAGGAGGAAACTAGTATGAAAAAACTGCTACCCTTGTTAGCCGTCATCGCCTTGCTGACGCCTGGTGGTTGCGCCGTCCCGTCCGCAGCTCCCCCGCCAACGGACACGCCCACCACACAGGCCACCATCTCAATTACCTTAGCCATGGGTTTCATTCCCAACGTTCAGTTTGCCCCCGTCTATGTGGCGGTGGAGAAAGGCTACTTCGCTGATGAGAACCTGGAAGTCAACTTTGATTACGGTTGGGATACGGACCTCCTCAAGCTCGTCGGCACTGGCGAGTTACGATTCGCAGTAGGCAGTGGAGATCAGGTCATCCTGGCCCGCTCCCAGGGTTTGCCCGTGGTCTATGTCATGAATTGGTATCGCAAGTTCCCCGTCTGCGTCGTCTCCTTAAAGGAGAAAGGCTTGCAGAGCCCTCAAGACCTCATCGGCAAGACAGTTGGCACCCCGGCTTTGTACGGAGCCAGTTACATCGGCTGGCGGGCCCTGCTCCACGCCGAGGGCATTGATGAGGCCGAAGTGAACCTGCAGAACATCGGCTACACCCAGGTAGCCAGCCTCACCGAAGGGCAGGTTGATGCGGCTGTGTGCTATATCATGAATGAACCTGTGCAATTGAGACAATCCGGCCAGGAAGTCAACGTCATCGCCGTTGCGGACTATGTCAACCTGGTCTCCAACGGCCTCATCACCAACGAGCAGACCATCGCCGAGGAGCCAGATCTGGTGAAAAGTCTGGTGCGAGCCTTCCTGCGTGGCCTGCGTTATACCATAGATCATCCCGAGGAAGCTTTTGAGATCTGCTTGAAATACGTGCCCGAAGCCGGGGGGGAAAACGCCTCCCGGCAGATGGTTGTCCTCCAGGAGTCCATCAAACTATGGCGCGCCGATGACCTCGGCCGCTCCGATCCGGCGGCCTGGGAAGCTTCTCAACGCTTTATGAGCGAACTGGGGTTCGTAGACACAGAGACGGACGTCGAGCAGATATTCACCAACCAGTTCATCGTCGAACCCTAGTACTTTGTCAAGCATGATTTGATGGGTGCGTCGAACTCTGTCATTCTGAGGAGCGAAGCAGAGCCTGTCCTGAGCGAAGCCGAAGGGAAGAATCTCGTTTTTGTTAAAGCATCGTTCTGTTACGCAAAACAACGAGATTCTTCGCCTCCGCTACGCTCCGGCTCAGAATGACAACCCATCAATTCAGCCTTGAGTACTAGAAAGGGATAAGGGGTAGAAGTTTGGGGCAGATGGAACCCGTTCTGATTGCCAAGGGTATCAGCAAAATCTATCGCACCACCCAGGGAAGAGTCCTTGCCCTGGAGTCCATCTCCTTTCAAGTTGGCGTGGGGGAGTTCCTCTGCATTGTCGGACCCTCGGGCTGCGGTAAGACCACTCTGCTGCGCATTTTGAGCGGCCTGCTGGCTCCGACACGCGGGGCGGTTTATTTCCACAAAGAGCTTCTGGACTCCCCTCGCCGCCAAATCGGCTTCGTCTTCCAGAAGGCCAACTTGATGCCCTGGCGCACCGTCCTGAAGAACGTCACACTGCCTCTGGAAGTTCAAGGCCGGAGGCGAGCCGAGACCCATACGCTGGCCCAGGAACTATTGGAACTGGTTGGCCTGGCCGGATTCGAGGAGGTCTACCCCTACGAACTTTCTATTGGGATGCAGCAGCAGGTGGCCATTGCCCGGGCCCTGATCCACGACCCGACCATCCTGCTCCTGGACGAGCCTTTTGCCTCCCTAGATGCCCTCACCCGAGAGCGCATGAACCTGGAATTGCTGCGGATTTGGGAAGCCAGACGAAAGACGGTGGTCATGGTAACCCACAGCATTCAAGAGGCCGTTTTCCTGGCCGACCGGGTATTGGTGATGAGTCCACGGCCAGGGAGGATCGAAACGGCCGTGTCCGTCTCTTTGCCACGCCCCCGCCAATTGGCCATGCTCTACGGCCAGGAGTTTGGCTCGCTCTCCCAACGGATACGGCGGGGCATCCACCACTGTTGTAATACAGGCGGTGAGGACGCAGGAATTGTCCTCTGACACCGACTTCCAACGCGCTCCCCCGAGGTAGAAATGAAATTCATAGTTGACGGTATGCTAGGACGTCTGGCCAAGTGGCTGCGCATATTGGGATATGATACCGCTTACTACCCCCACCTGGACGATGACCAACTGGTGCGTCTGGCCCGCGCCGAAGGACGTCTTTTGCTGACGCGGGATAGGGGCCTTGCGCGGCGGCGCGGGCTCCAATGCCTTCTCATCGAAAGCGATCACCTGGAGGAGCAATTGGGGCAAATCCTCGCCGAACTGGCGCTAACAGGGGAGCACCCCTTCTCGCGCTGCCCCATCTGTAACACGCCTCTTCAAAAGGTGGAAAAAACAGAGTTAGAAAGGCGGGTTCCTCCCCACATCTTTCGGACCCACAAAGATTTCAGCCTCTGCCCGAACTGCGACAAAATCTACTGGCCGGGGACTCATTGGGTCAGGATGCGAGAGAAGCTAGCTGGGTTTCGCCACCGGACATGAGCAGGCTACATCCCGACAATGCCCTTCCTCCCCTACTTCGACGCCCCCGCAAGATGCCTTAGCCAATTATACAAAGGTTTCTGGCATTTGAAATATATTGACGATTGTGTTAAAATAGAGGTAACGAGAAGAGGGGGAAATGTAACATGCTCATGAAGAGTCTGTCATACTCTTTGCGACTCTACGTCGGCACAGTCTCGCTGTTGGGTGGTGGCATATTGCTGTTGGCCCTCAGCCGTCTGCCGACGTATGACCTGGAGGGGTATGCCTTTTTCGTCCTTCTCTCGATATTAGTTGAGGCGGCCACCATACGATGGCAATCCCCCAAGGGCCGTGTGGTCTCTGCTTCTTCGGCCCTTACTTATGCGGTGCTCATCATCTATGGTCCATTGCCTGCCGGGTTAGTCAATGCTGTCAAAGGCCTTGTCGGTGCCCTTTATCCCGAAAGAAGACCCTCGCACCGCATCGTTTTCGACGCAGCACTTTTGGCCATTTCGGGAACAGCGGCTGGCCTGAGCTATCTTCTGCTGCCCGGTCTGCTAGGACAGAGTTCTCGCATCTTTGTGTTCCTGGCAGCCATTGGCGCTGGTTTGACTGACTATTTCATTAACACCACCGGTACAGTTCTTGCCATCGCTCTGTACCGTAGCACCTCAGCCCTCAAGGCTTGGGTGGAGAATTTCAGTCTGATACCTACCCCCTACCTGTTACTGGCTGTTCTGGGGATCATCATAGCCCTGGGCTATGGGGAATTTGGCTCGTTGGGTTTAGCTCTTTTCTTCTTTCCTATATTTTTGGCCCGTTATGTCTTCAAATCCTACATTGACAAAGCTCACCGGCAAGTGGAGTTGCTGAGGGCGGCCAATGTCGCCCTTGATATGGCCAACCAGGACCTCATTGAGACGTTAGCTGCGGTCATAGACGCTAGGGATGTCTTCACCTACGGGCACTCCATCCGGGTCACAGACTATGCCCTAGCTATCGCCAAAGAGATGGGACTGCCAGAGGAGGAGCGCGAGATGATCCGCAAGGCAGGCTTGCTCCACGACATCGGTAAGGTGGGCATTAGCGAGAGGATACTGACCAAGAAAGGCACCATTACTCAGGATGAAAGGCATATCTTGGAACAGCACCCCGTCTTAGGTGAAGAAATCCTGGGACGGGTGGAAAATATGAAGAAATTAGCTGAGATAGTAGGCAGCCACCATGAAAGATACGACGGCAAGGGGTACCCCCATGGCCAGAAGGGAGAGGGGATACCTTTAGCCGGTCGGATTCTTGGTGTAGCGGACGCCCTCGATGCTATGCTCTCAGATCGGCCCTATCGGCCCGCCATGAACCTTCTGCAAGCCCTGGTGGAAATCCAGAGAAACGCCGGAACACAGTTCGATCCCCACGTGGTCGAGGCCCTGCTGAGAATGGCTGAGAAGGCCGATGTGAATTTCTTCAAGAACTCGGCTCGGACCATTGAGGCCGCTTCTATCCAGCAGGCCGATGACCACCCTTGGACGACCTTCTTCAGGCCGAAGAGCATCAGCGTGGTCCCTCATGAGTCACCCAAAGCCTGAGAGCGGGCAGATCTTCTGGAAAAGAGCCATGAATCTCATTTCCTATAAAGACACTAGCGAAATAGAAAAGGATATCTTCCTGCTGCGCTGGATCGCCATCATCGGTGGCATCTTTCTCATTCCCATAGCGGACGATGTACAGATGAATTCTGGCCTTGCCTGGGCTGTGATCCTCGTTGGTGCTCTGTACAACGTTCTGATAGGCTACATCCTTCTCCGCCGGAGTTATGGCATCTACTTGAGTTACGCCACCTCCATTACCGACGCTCTCCTTCTATCTATATATATCTCCGCTTATGGGAGCCTGATGAACGAATATGCTCCCATCTATCTGTTTTCCCTTCTCACTGTGGCCATGCGATTCGGATTTCTCGAGACTGTCCTTATGGGGCTGGTGGATTGCCTTCTATACGGTGCAGTTCTCCTGATAAGCGGCAGGTCTTTCAGTCCTACCTCTCAGTTCCTTGCTCCTTGTGCTTTGGTATTGCTGGCTGCTACTCTACTTGGCTATTTCGCTCATCAGGTCAGGCGGTGGCAGTCGGACAAGGAACTTAGAGAAAAGCGCCTGGAGCGAAAAGTCAGTGAATTATCCATTCTCCAGGAAGTCAGCAGCGCCGTCCACAGCCTTCAGTCGGGCGATGTGTTGTGTAACATCGTTGATGTGTCCACCAGGGTGTTGGGCTTTAACCGCGCCGCTCTTTTTCTGGCTAAGCCGAAAAGCCAAGAACTGGAAGAAAGTTTCTTCAGTGTTCGGAGCTCTCGCACCCACCGTAGCCCCCTTGAGGCCTCACTGCCTCCATTCCAACTTACTGAAGAGATGTTCGCCGCTGCTTTGAAGAGAACAAAGCCTTTCACCGTGACGGCTCCTCAAACACAAGGAGAGAGTTCACCTCTGGAGAGACAGGAGCAACACCACTGGATGATCGTTCCCTTGCAGGGCGCTGAGGAACCTATTGGCGTATTGGTTGTTGACTATGACCACAATGAACCCATTGAGGAAAGCGATCTGGACATACTTGCTGGCCTGGCCAGCTCGGCTGTCCTAGCCATTGAAAACAGTCGGCTACACAACAGAGTGCAGAGGATGGCCAATCTCGACGGGCTGACGGACCTTTTTAACCACCGCTACTTTCAGGAGACCCTGCGCCAGAAACTGAGCACGGCCAGAGAGCTGTCACAGACCGTTTCCCTGCTTATGGTAGAGGTAGACAAGTTCAAGAAGTACAACGATACCTATGGACATCAGCAGGGAGACCTGGTGCTCAAAAGCGTCGCCCAGGTTTTGCAAAAGGGCGCCCGCCAGTGGGAAGGGATGGCCGCCCGATATGGTGGCGATGAGTTCGTGGTCATTCTACCAAAGGCTGACCAGGGGGAAGCGGCTGAAGCCGCTGAACAGATTTGCCGCTGGATAGAGGAGATGACTGCGGTCGAACTCAGCAAGCACAACCTCCCAGGGGTTACCTCCAGCCTGGGAGTAGCCACTTTCCCCATGGATGCTGACGACGCTTCCAGCCTGATTGATGCCGCTGACCAGGCTATGTACTCCGCCAAGCGAAAGGGCGGTAACCAAATTCGCCAGTTCGCTGCTCCGGACATGGTTCAGGTAAGAACTGGTGTAAAAAGGGGGGTAGATTTCTGAGCGTAGGAACCGAAGAGCCAGATTCTTCTGAGTTGGCCAGGGGAATAGTTGAGCTCATCGCCGACAAGAAGGGCGCCGACATCGTCTTGTTGGACATCCGCCGGGTTTCCCTGCTGGCCGACTATTTTGTCATCTGCAGCGGAGCCAGCGAACGCCAGGTTAGAGCTATCGTGGACGAAATCCTGGAAAAGGTGAAAAAGGAAGCAGGAATTATTCCTTTGAACGTTGAGGGGGTTCCCTCTTCGGGATGGGTGCTGGTTGACTACGGCAGTGTGATCGTCCACATTTTCGCCCCCAGCCTGCGAGAGTACTACAGCCTGGAGAGGCTCTGGAGTGAGGCAACGATGGTGGTTAGGGTACAGTGAACGCTTCATCAAACCCCCTTAATCGTTGCCTTGTTGAGGCGAGATCGCGCGTAAATGGAGAGAGAGTCTGATGGTTGCCTTCGGCAGGCCAACAGACTCCCTTCGTTTTCCTCACGGAGAGCAATGCTGCAGTCACTCGAGAGCCTTGCGCCATTCGGCCCACAGTTTGGGCACCTCGACCGCAGCCGGTCCCAGGATAACCTCATCGGCGTAGGTGGAAATGGTTGTGCGCTGCACATTGATTTCTATCAGATAGGCTCCCCCCTGCTTGGCCCAGAGGGGCACCGAGGCCGCCGGGTGCACCACACTCGAGGTGCCGATGACCAGCATCAGGTCACAGCTCATGGCGGCCTCCTGGGCGGCAGCTATGGCTCCGGCTGGCAGTGGCTCGCCGAACCAGACCACGTTGGGGCGCAGGAGCGCCCCACACTGGCAACGGGGCGGGACCTCTGGCAGGGGAACGTCCCGGTACTCGCGAACTGTCCCTCGGCACTGTTGCGCCGTACCGGCCACGCAACGTACATCCCAGAGGTTGCCGTGAAACTCGACCACCTTTTGGCTGCCGGCCCGCCGATGTAACCCGTCCACATTCTGGGTAATGAGGGTAAAGTCGGGCAACGCTTTCTCCATCTCTGCCAGGATCAGGTGGGCCTGGTTGGGCTGGCAGTTGGCAATCAACTCCCTCCGCCAGTCGTACCATTCCCAGACCAGCGTGGGATTGCGGCGGAAGGCCTCGGGGGTAGCCAGGTCCTCGACCCGATAGTGACGCCACAGCCCATCCTTGCCGCGAAAGGTGGGCACGCCGCTCTCAGCGGAAATGCCCGCCCCCGTCAACACGGCCACGCTTCTGACACTTTGGAAGTCCGTCATACTCCCCTCCTCTGGTCTCCCTTCGCCTCTGGATACTTTGCTCAGGGAATCACTTGGGTGTAGCTAAAACAACCTGGAGTCGAGGCTTCAGCCGGTTTTTCCCCGCCTGAAGGCTCCACTCCCCAAGTCATTCTAGCCAGACCCGAATCACTTCGTCCAGAACCCCTCCGGGTCATGCTGGCGCAAGATGCTCAACTCCCCTGCTGTGGGTGGTGGCGTCTCGTACACATCATCGGCCACCAGCAGTTCCCAGCCAGTGTTGGCCTTGATCTCTTCCACAGTGACGCCCGGGTGATAGGAGGCCAGGTACATCTCCTTGCTGTCCCTCCGAAAACGCAGGACGCCCAAGGTAGTGATGACGGCACTGGGGCCGCCACCCCGCAGGCCCACCCGTTCCCGCCAGTCGCCCCCCTCGCCGAAGCCGGGCGAGGTGATATAGTCTACTTTCTCCACAAAGCGCCGCCGCTGGTGGGCCATGACAATCAGCAGCCGGCCAGCGTGGGCAGCGATGTCGCTGGCCCCGCCGCTGCCGGGCAGTCGGGTCGTCGGGTGGGCCATGTCGCCGATATAAGAAGTGTTCAGGTTACCGTAACGGTCAATCTGCGCCCCACCGATAAAGCCCAAGGTCACGTGCCCGGCCTGTAAGAAAGCCATCACGTCTTGCATCTCGGTGCAGGCAACGGCCTGGTAGAGGTTGGGCAGGTCACACATAGTGAACAGAGGAGCCAGGGCGGGTGTGGCCCGCAACACCCCCGACTCGAAGAGGCCCACGGCGTTGGGCGCGTGGGTCTCCTTGGCCAATTGGAAGGCCAGCAGTGGCAAACGCATCCCTACAAAGACCACGTCACCGTCGCGGATCTCGCGGGAAGCGACCACAACCATAAGTTCGGGCATGGTGTAATGGGGGGACACAACTGAGACTCCCTGGCTGAAATCTGTGCTATCTTAACACAAAGAGAGGCGAAATGCAAGAAGAGCCTCAAAAGCCCTCCTGTCCACCACCGTCTGGTTGAATAAGTTAACCGTTCGGCCGCCCCCTGGTTCACCGACGCAAGCTTGATCCTTCAAAAAACGGGGGGCATAATATTCACTGACGGACACTTTCTGCCAGCCTGGGCATCTGAAATGCTACAGGAATGGGGAAATGCTCGTTTGTAGGCCAGGCAGGCCGCGATCATCAGCCGGACCAGGTGATTGTTCATTTAGAAAAATGTCCATTAGTGGAGAGGCCTGCTTAGTACCACCGTACTATGGACGGTTCTGATATTTTGTGCTATACTATCATTGTATCTGCCCACCAGTATTGTTTAACAATTTCATTGAAGGCATACCATGTACACGCTATCTGCAAACTTGACGGAGGAGCAATCCTTTCTCACCCCGCAGGAGGTCTCAGACTTGCTGCGGGTTTCCATACATACAGTGCGCCGTTGGATCAAAGAGGGGAGACTGCCGGCGTACAAGGTCGGCCGGGCGTGGCGGATCAGTAAGGTTGATTTGGATAAGTGGCTCAACCAGCAGCGGACCCCTACGACAGTTGGCAACTAGGCGGACCGTTCAACAGGGTCGTGGTTAAAAAGTATTCTGTGGATTTTGATCTTCAGATTGTGCACAGCGTTAAAGAGGTCAGCCAACCTTGATCAACAATTCAACCTCCGAAGACAAACAACACCCGCCTGTGAGGATTGACGTATTCTATGCCCTGGTAACGCTGGGCAGCACGACTATCTGGTCCGTCCTGAGAGGCTGGTTGCTATACTTTTACCTGCCGCCGGAGGGAACACCGCTGGTGCCGGCGGCGCTCTACGGCGTCGCGATGTTCGTCACTTCCGCTGCTCACGCCGTCATTGACCCGCCCATCGGATATTGGTCCGACCACACCCACAGCCGATGGGGACGCCGGCTGCCTTTCATGTTTGCATCTGCAATGCCAATGTTGGTCTTTTTTGTCCTGTTGTGGACGCCGCCGGTGCGGGGCGAGTCCGCTTGGAACCTGATCTATCTGGGGGGGGTGATGTTGTTCTACAAGGTCGCTTCCAGCACTCATCAGATTCCCTATAGCGCACTGTTACCCGAACTCGCCCTCACCGACCACCATCGCGTGCGGATGTCGGCCTGGTATGCCGGCTCCCAACTGCTCGGTATGATCGGCGGTGGTTTCGCCGGCCTGGTCATCGAAAACGTGGGATACGTGACTGCGGCGCTGATCTACGCCGGCGCTATGCTACCGCTTTTCTACCTTCCCTTTCTTGTATTGCGCGAGCGGCCGGGGCGACAGATTGCCGTGGCGGAACGGCTGGACTTCCGTCAAAGCATCTTGACCACGTTGCACAACCAAGCGTTTCTGATCTATACCGCAACCTGGGCCCTCTACTGGAGCACCACGACTTTTGTCCAGGCAGCGATCCCATTCATCGTTACCGAAATCTGCCTGTTGACCGAGACGGACACGATGTATTTCTACATCCCCGCAGTGTTGGCATCGTTGGCTTGTTACCCGCTGGTGACCTGGCTCTCGGTCCAGCTGGGCAAGTGGCGCGTCTTCTCCGGATCGCTGTTGACCTCGGCGATTGTGCTGCCCGGACTGATACTCATTAGCGACTGGCTTCCTGTGCCATTGAAGGCGCAGGGCATTACTTGGGCCGTGCTAGGGGCCATTGTGGTCTCCGGTGCCGTGGTGCTATCGCCTGCTTTCGCCGCTGAGATCACCGACTACGACGAGAGGCTGACCGGCCAGCATCGTGAGGGCGCGTACTACGCCACCTGGGGACTGCTTGACCATGTTATCGGCGGCTCGGCGTCGGCGCTGTTGCCGCTGCTGCTGCTTCTGGGCCGGAGTCGCTCCGATCCGTATGGCCCTCTCGGTGTACGGATGGTGGGCGTTATAGGCGGTGCCCTGATGTCCGCTGCCCTCCTTCTCTTCCTGCGCTATCCGCTCCGGCACCGCCGGGACGAACGAGAGGAGAGGCAAGCTCCATTGCGGGTTTCTATGAATTAGGGTGCGCCGTTGGGTCTAAAGAGAGAGGCCTGTCGACGTACGGGATCGGTCAAGCGCTACAGGTCAGGAACGACCATCTCGGCCGAGGGCTTGACCAACAGCGGGGTTATTGCTCAAGAGACTTGGCCGTTTTGTGGCGGTGATGGAGGAAAGGGAGAAGCGGAGACCTATGGAACTTGAGGAGTTTCAGCGCCTTTCCACGGAAGAGGTTGCCTGGCTGGTACGCGAAGCAGGGCTAAAGGTATGCGTGTTCCCTATCAACGGCACCCGGCGCTGGTTTATGCTGGAACACCCATCGGTGCAGACGGAGGATTTTACGTCGGCGTATCTTGATGCCATAACAAGGCGTTTGATCGAGCTCTATCAACTGATCTTTGACCACGGCCTGAGTACGCTGCTGACGCCTTCCCTCTCCCCGGACGTTATGGCACGCGGAGAGGGCTATATGCAGATGGCCGCCGAAGGCTTTGCCCGGCTGGCAACCCACCCGAATTTCTTGGACTTTTACAAAGCATACGGAGTGCGCGTCCGTTTCTACGGTGACTATCGCAAGTTCTTTGACCTGACGCCGTATGCATACCTTTCAGACTTGTTTGATGAGGTAACGGCGCAGACAATGGCGCACGACCGGCATCGGCTTTTCTTTGGCCTGTTTGCCCACGACCCGACCGAGACCATCGCTGAAATCGCCGTCCGTTTTTACCAGAAACACGGCCGTCCGCCGGATAAATGCCAGATCGTGGAAGCCTATTATGGCGAGTACGTAGAGCCGGTAGGCCTTTTTATCGGCTTTTCCAAGTTTCGTGCCTTTGACATGCCGCTGGTGACGACAGGCACTGAAGACCTCTATTTCATCGTCAGCCCATCACCCTATCTTACTGAGCGCCAACTGCGTGACATTCTGTATGACCACCTTTATATCCGGCGAGGGGAACCGGACTATTCGGCTATGGACGCCGACGATTGGACCCGGATGAAAGACTTCTATTGGGCCAATCTGGAAAATACGCTGGGAGTAGGAACAAAGCACAGGGGGGTCTGGTATCCGCTGCCGCAGGTGCAACTGCCGGCCGGCTTTACGGAATCACTCATATAAGAATAGTGGTCAGTCAGGGGGCGGGATATGGGTCTTTATCAGAGCGTTCACCATCTGCTAAAAGAGATCGGTCCAGGTCGGATGATGAGCACGGCTTATGACACAGCTTGGGTTGCCCGCTTGTGCGAACTGGACGAGCCGATGGCCGAGCTGGCGCTGGAGTGGATAAGGTCGCACCAGTTGTCGGATGGGAGTTGGGGGGCCAGTGAGCCACGGTATTACCACGACCGCCTGGCTTGTACACTGGCGGCTATGACGGTGCTTGCAAGGCGGAAGGACGCGCAGGATCGCGTCCGATTGCGGCGGGCGCAGTTGGCAATGGAAACGGCTGCCAGAGGGTTAAAAACCGATCTGGCAGGTGAGACGATCGGTTTCGAAATGATCGTGCCCACTTTATTAGCCGAGGCCAAGGCACTGGGTGTCATTCAATGTCAGGATGGTGATCTCCTGGGTCAGTTGGCCCAGCGGCGTACGGCCAAACTAGCAGCACTGCCAGGAAGAACGATCAACCGCTTCGTCACTGTGGCGTTTTCGGCTGAGATGGCCGGCCCCGATGGGCTGCATCTGCTGGATGTGGAGAATTTGCAAGAAGCAAACGGCTCGGTAGGGCACAGCCCGTCGGCGACGGCGTATTTCGCCCTACACGTGCGCCGCCACGACCCGGCGGCACTGGGGTATCTGCGTGAGGTCACTGCCAATGGCGATGGTAGTGTGCCCGATGTGGCACCGTTCGACGTTTTTGAGCAGGCTTGGGTGTTGCGGAACCTGGCACTAACCAGCCCTCTGGATGATGAATCGCTGGCTTTGTGCCAGCCGCACCTCGACTTTCTCGAAGCGGCCTGGGAACCAGGACAGGGTGCTGGCTTCGCGGCTGGCTACACGCCCAAGGACGGGGATGTGACGAGCCTAGTATACGAGGTACTAACGCGCTTTGGTTGCTCGGCAGACCTGGAGGCGGTGCTGCGCTACGAGGAGGACGATCACTATCGTTGCTATGCGCTGGAGGCTAACCCCTCTATCAGCGCCAACATTCATGTGCTGGGCGCGCTGCGCCAAGCAGGCTTTGGGGTACAACACCCTTCGGTTCAAAAGGTGCTGCGATTCCTGCGACGGATGCAGACCCTACAGATGTTTTGGTTTGACAAATGGCACATATCGCCGTATTATCCTACGGCACATGCCGTCATCGCTTCCGCAGGCTACGACGATGACCTGGTTGATGACGCAGTATACTGGATTCTGGAGACGCAGAACCTGGACGGCTCCTGGGGCTATTGGATGCCCACCGCCGAGGAGACGGCCTATTGCCTGCAGGCGCTGGTTGCTTGGAAGCGGCATAGGGGGCAGGTGCCGGACGATGTACTGAAGCGAGGTGCTGTGTGGCTGTCAGACCACATGGAGCCACCCTATCCGCTGCTCTGGATCGGCAAATGCCTGTATTGCCCGGTACTGGTGGTTCGTTCGGCGATTTTGAGCGCCCTGATATTGGTGACACGGGAGTGAGATGAAATGATGATGAGAATTATCAGGCAACTGCTGGACATTCCTTTGGCAGATCCTGACGATCAACGACGCGCGCGGTTGCTCAACATCCTGCTTCTGGGCATAGCGGCGCTTACGCTTTTGGCAGTATTGGCGACGGCCGCTTACGACATCACTGGCGGAGTTGGAGAGCCGGGGGGCACCCCGATTTACCTGAGCAGTCTTGCCATGTTGGTTGGCGCCGTAACCATTTTTGCGATCAACCGTTACGGGTCGGGCTGGCTGGCCAGTTCGCTCTTTTTGCTACTCTTGATTGCCCTTCTGTCCCTCTCCGATAAGCCGCAAGAGGTAGCGAACGGTCGCACTCTGCTTGTGTTTGCCATTCCGATCATCACGGCGAGTGTCCTGCTGCGCCCCTACGCCAGTTTTATCATGGCCGGCCTGTCTAGCCTGTTGATCGCTGCCATTGGACTAAGGGTGCAGATCAGGCCTAATGTGTTTGCCATGCTTGCTTTCTTTGCGACTGCCCTGGTGTCTTGGCTCGCCGCCCACAGCCTGGAGCGCGCTCTGGAGGATTTGCGCGCCCTCAACCGGGAACTGGACCAACGCGTCGTCGAGCGGACCCGGGAACTGGCCGAGGCCTTGAGCAAGAACCAGGCCATCCTCGAAGGCATCGCCGACGGGGTCATCGTCTTTGACCGCGACAGCAAGGCCACGGTCGCCAACCCTGCCATCGCCAATCTCCTGGAACGGCCTCCTGACGAGATCACGGGTCGTGACATCGAAACACTGATGGGGCAAGACGTGGATGTCGCTGACCAGGAGGTGATCAGCAGCCTTCTGAAAGACAAGGAAAAGAGCTACCCCAGTGTCAAGTTAGAATGGGGCGCCAAGACGCTCTCAGTGAGCGTTGCCCCGGTCCGTGACAATTCTGGTAGGACGACCGGCACCGTGGCCGTGTTCCGCGATTTCACTTGGGAAGCCAAAATAGACCGTATGAAGAGCGCCTTTGCGTCCATGGTCTCCCATGAACTGCGCACGCCACTCAACGCCATCCTGGGCTACGCTGACATGCTACAAGAGACCGTCTATGGCCTGCTCCCGGACAAACAACGCGGCGTGATAGAACGCATCATAGCCAACATCGGGCATCTGTTGAGCCTCACCAACAATCTGTTGGATCAGGCGCAGATCGAGGCGGGCACACTGACGCTCAACGTCATCTCGTTCGCCCCGGCCGACCTGATTGACAGCGTGCATGGCGTGATGAGCGTGCTGGCACAGACGAAAGGTCTGAAACTAACCAGCCAAATCGCCGACGACGTGCCCACTACACTGTTCGGCGACCGGCAACGACTGCACCAGATTCTGGTCAACCTGGTGAGTAACGCCATCAAATTCACCGAGCAGGGAACGGTGCGCGTACGCGGTTATCGGCCCGACGCGACGCATTGGGCGCTGGAAGTGTCGGACACCGGCTACGGCATCCCGGCAGAGGCCCAGGCCCACATCTTTGAACCCTTCCGGCAAGCGGATGACTCGCTCACGCGGGAGTATACCGGGGCTGGGCTGGGGCTGTCCATTGTCAAACAACTGACCGAAATGATGGGTGGTGAAATCACGCTGGCGAGCGAGGTGGGGCGCGGGAGCACATTCACCGTCGTTCTGCCGCTCGTCCCAACACAGGAGGCATCACCGTGAGCAGCCAATTCGCGCTGATCATCGAAGATGACTACGACGCTTCGTTCATCTTTGCCGAAGCGTTACAGGCGGCCGGGTTTGAGACCGAAATCATCCGATCCGGCGACACAGCCCTGGCGCGGCTGACTGTCGCAACGCCGGACGTGGTGGTGTTGGACCTGCACCTGCCCCGTGCAGCGGGGACAGACATCCTGCGTCAAATTCGCGCCGATGTGCGGCTGGCAGGGACCCGCGTTATCGTCGCCACCGCCGACCCGCGCATGGCCGAGATTCTCGAGGACGAGGCCGACCTGATCCTCATCAAACCCATCAGCTTTAGCCAGTTGCGCGACCTGTCCGCGCGCTTGAGATCCGTCTCGCCGCCGGACAAATAGCACATCCTGGCCCTACCGCCGCGTCCCGTGGCAACCTATCCGCTTGAGGATGCCCCACATGGATGGCCGCCGCCGTTCGCTGCCTGCGCGAGCAAGAAGAGACCCAGCACATCCCTATCCTCATGCTGTTGTGAAGGTATGCCAAATCCCGCAGGCTTGCGTCAAGAAACTGGTTGGACATGGGGCTAACTGCAATCTGTTATCCGACCGGCCCGGGAGGCCCCCCTCGGATCTGTCCTTGCTGCTTTCAATTTGCAAATTCCTGGTGAGGGTATCGGCTCTACCACTATGGCGAGCGAAGGGATCAAGCCCGGCGGGTGATGCCCTGAACGAGGTTCACGATGCTTCTGACGTATTTGGGTGTCTTTCTGCTCTCCATGGCCTCCCTGGCCTTCGAGATCACCCTGACGCGGGTTTTCTCGCTGGCCCAGTGGTACCACTTTGCCTTCATGACAGTCAGCATCGCTCTGCTGGGCTTGGGGGCCAGCGGGTCCTTCCTGGCGTTGTTTCCGTCCCTGGCTGAGAGCGATGTAAAGGCGGGACCCCGTGTCCGCCCTCACGCTATCCTGGCCGCCCTCTTTGCCCTCAGCATCGTGGCCAGCTACCTGACCATCAACTATAGCCCCTTCGATTCCTACCGCATCGCCTGGGAGCGGCGGCAACTCCTCTACCTGGCCATCTACTACCTCTCTCTGGCCTTGCCCTTCTTCTTCAGTGGGCTGATCGTGGGGGCTCTGCTGGCCGCCCAACCGGCCAGGGCTTCTACTATCTATGCCTCCAACCTAGCCGGCTCAGCCCTGGGCTGCCTGGCCGCCGTGGCCGCCCTGCCTTTCCTCGGCGGCGCGGGCACGGTGATGTTGTCTGCCCTCGTCGGATGGCTGGCCGTGGCCGCCTTCACCTGGCAACGCCGCTCCCCGATCACTGGTCACCGGTCAATGATCACCGCTTCCATCGCCTATCTGATGGTCCTGATCGTCCTCTTGGCTTTCACCCTCTCTCCTCCTGGCTTTCTTGACATCCGCCTTTCCCCTTACAAGGGCCTCAGCTACGCCTTGCAGTATCCCGGTGCGGAAATCGTCTCCAGCCGCTGGAACGCCTTCTCGCGGATAGACGTGGTGCGCAGCGGGGGCATCCACTCGGCGCCGGGCCTCAGCCTGGCCTACCTGGGCTCACCCCCATCCCAACTGGGCCTCTTCACCGATGGCGAGAACCTCTCACCCATCACGGCTGCAGCTTGGGATGAGGCTAAGTTGAGGGAATTCATCGGGTATCTGCCCACTTCACTGCCCTACCGCCTGCTCCCAGAAGCAGAGGTTCTGATCATCGAGCCCAAAGGGGGGTTGGATGTCCTGACGGCCCTGGAGAACGGCGCGGCCTCGGTGCTGGCTGTGGAAAGCAACCCTTTGGTCGTCGAAGCGGTGCGGGATGCCTTTCAGGACTTGACAGGTAGGATTTATCAGGACGCGCGGGTGAGGGTGGTTACCGAGGAGGGGCGCAGCCACGTGCGGCGGATGGGCCAGAAGTACGACCTCATCCAACTCTCCCTGGCCGACAGCTATCAGCCCGTCACCTCGGGGGCCTACAGCCTTTCGGAGAATTACCTCTACACCCAGGAAGCCTTCGCCGACTATCTGGCCCATCTCAACGAAGGGGGACTCCTGGCGGTCAGCCGCTGGCTGCAACTGCCACCCAGCGAGGAGCTACGGGTTGGGGCTCTGGCCGTGGCGGCTTTGGAAAGAACCGGGGTGACCCACCCAGAAAAGCGGCTGGTCGTCATACGCAGTATGCGCACGGCCCTGCTTCTGGTCAAGAACGGCGAATTCAGCGCTGAAGAGATCGAGACCGTGCGGGGTTTCTGCGACGAGGGCAAGTTCGACCTGATCTACTACCCCGGCATCCAGCCCGCCGAGGCCAACCGCTACAACGTCCTCCCTGAGCCCACCTACTACCGAGCTTTCCAGGACCTTCTATCTGCTGAGGACCGTGCCCGCTTCTACGCCGACTATTCCTTCGACGTCTCTCCACCCAGTGATGACCGGCCTTTCTTCTTCCATTTCTTTAAGTGGAGCCAGACGCCGGCCATTTTGCAGACTTTTGGCAAGACCTGGCAGCCCTTCGGCGGCAGCGGCTATTTCGTGCTGGTGGCTCTGTTGATCCTGGCTCTTCTGGCTTCTGCCGTTCTGATCCTGTTGCCTTTGCTTTTCCAGCGCAAACTCCCAACGGCACCTTTGTCCGGGGACAAAAAAGGAGAGACTTCGGAAGTCTGGACCCCACAAACGGAAAGGCGGCGCGTTTTCCTCTACTTTGCCCTGCTGGGCCTGGGCTACCTCTTCGTCGAGATCCCCCTCATGCAGCGTTTCATTCTCTTCCTGGGCCATCCCATTTACGCCTTTGCCACGACCCTTTTTGCCCTGCTCCTCTTCTCAGGGCTGGGCAGCATGACCGTCCCCCGCCTCTCTCTGCTCAAGATGCTGATACTCCTCAGCGTGGCCATCCTCCTCTATCCTCTCTTCTTGCCTCATCTCTTCCAATTGCTGTTGGGACAGGGCTTTGCCCTTCGTCTGTTGACCGCTGTGCTCAGCCTGGCCCCCCTGGGCTTTCTGATGGGCATCCCCTTCCCTGGCGGGATCGCTTTATTGGACCGCCTGGCTCCCGAACTCATCCCCTGGGCCTGGGGCATCAACGGCTGCCTCTCGGTGCTGGCTTCCATCCTCTCCACCATGCTGGCCATCTCCTTTGGGTTCTCCTGGGTGCTGGTAGGGGCCAGCCTGGCCTATGCGGGGGGTGCCGTGGTCATCTGGCGAATGGCGAATAGCAGATAGCGAATGGCAAATAGCAGATGACGAATAGCGGATGAAACGCCTCTAATAGCCCTGCTGCCGACAGATCACTCGACGACGAAGTGGAAGACCCACGGCCCGGCCAGCCGCGTCTGCTCGCCTAGCCGCACCAGATCGAATCCCACCAACTCGGTCACCATCAGCGTCCATTCCCCGCTCTGGTCATCGAGGGGAGTCAAGACACTATAGAGATAGCAGGCCCCCTCTCCAATTCGACTCACCGTGGTGATAGCGCTACGATCCATTGTGAAGACCTGCTCCTCGTAATATACCGGGCCCGCGACGTAAGTCTGCCCACCCGCGGTAGACAGGGTGACGTTAGGCAGCCACTGCTCGCTCTTCCCATCCGGTGGGACGAAGCACAGGATGGCCCGCGTCTCCGAGGGGGTAACTACGACCCGCTCTAGCCTCACAGCAACTCCCGCCGCCTCTGCTGTCTGCTGCACCTCAATGGTGCGGCCGGGGATAAAGGGCACGCTGAAGTCAAAGGTGAAAGGGCCAGCCGTCGCTACCGGTACAACGGGGTCCAGTGACCCTCTATCCTCATACACGCCAGGGGTAGGCGGCACCGGTGTCGGCACAACATAGGTTTCCACTTCCATCACCAACTGTAGATCCAGTTCTGCCGGTTCACCTTCTATTGGGGCGGCATCGAAAGTAAACAGGTAAGCCCCTTCGCCGGAGGGAAGCGAGACTTTGAGGATATCGGACTGGCCAGTCACCCCATAGCCGACCGATCCGGGAAAGGCGGTGCCAGCGGCGTCGGTCAGCGTCACCCGTGCGGGACTCAGGGCATGGTTATCCGGCAGGTCTTTGGGACCGTTCACCGTAAAGCCGACGACGAGGCGGTTAGCGTCGGCATAGACCCATTGCAGCGTGACGGTGATGCCATCCACCGTCTGGCTCAGGTTGAGCTCCTGACCCAGTTTGGCCTGCTCGATGTGCTGCAGGCCGGCTTCCATCTGGGAGACCCGGCTCAGGATCGGGGTCACGGCGTAGGCTGCAGCGCCCAAAGCCAGGAACAGAATCAGGCCCAGAGAAGCCCAGCCCAAACGGGTGGCAGGCATAAATCGTGTCCACTGAGACACTCGTCGGTGAGGCTGTAGCCGCGCCTGGATCGC
>Ga0315309_1000380_pt1 | contig 26818 bp, 23 predicted proteins | sample TDP4_MG_FD_203080 | JGI IMG/M metagenome (GOLD analysis project Ga0315309, IMG submission 203080) | Freshwater sediment microbial communities from Lake Towuti, South Sulawesi, Indonesia - TDP4 | ecosystem: Environmental > Aquatic > Freshwater > Lake > Sediment | place: Indonesia: South Sulawesi...
GTGTCCGAGGAGCTGATCACCTTCGCTCCCTCGTCACCGTCGACCAGCTGGGATACGAGGATACTGCGGCGAAACGATATGGCAAGGATAAGCTGCCCGAGGTCTGCGACCCCTACACCGAGAAATACAAGGCTATGGTGGTCAGGGATGCGGAGGATACGTTCGCAATTCGAGACAGCCTGATAGTCTGTTGGTACTCTTGCGGCTGGCCGCCCATCTTCTGGATGCCGGACTTCGCCGCTGCAGCTGCGGCGGCCACGGGCATCAAGGAATTCGGCAAGCTCGAGCACATGTATCACATCGCCCAGCGGATATGCAACCTCAGGCGGGCGTTTAACGTGCGAGAGGGGCTGGATAGGCGTCACGATAACATTCCGAAGCGCTTTACCCATGAGCCGATGCCAGAGGGGCCTGGAAAGGGGCAGGTGGCGAACCTCGAGCTGATGTTGCGGGAGTATTACGAACTGCGCGGTTGGGATCGAAAGGGCATACCCACGAAACGTACTTTAACCGAGTTGGGCTTATCTCATATTGCGGAGGAGCTCAAGCGATTGGGTAGGATATGATCGAATGGAAGTCGTCCTCAGGCTCCATGGTGATGTCCGTGAGAAGGCGGGCACGGATACCATCAAGCTCCCCATCACCGAGAACGAGACGGTGGACACGCTCCTGATCAGGCTGAGCAAGCGCTATCCAGCGGTGACCGAGGCAATTTTGGACCCGACGACGGGTGAGCTCAAGTCCTACTTCAACATCCTGCTCAACGGGAGGCGTATTCAACAACTGCGCGGAATTCACACGAAGCTCAAGGACAGGGATGAGATAGCTATTTTTCCGCCAGTGGCGGGCGGTTGGTAGGTCTTTTAAGGAGCCTATTTGAGATTTCATCAATTTGAATGAGCAATTCGGCGATGAAGGGATCCGCCAGTTTGTACTTGATTTTTCTTCCATTTCGTTCGCTCTTTACTAGCCCACACCCTCTGAGAGCTCGTAGATGGTGAGAGATCAACGACTGTTCTTTCCCCAATTCTTTCACGATCTCGCATACGCAGCGCTCTCCGCTTTTTAATGTAAGCAAAATCTTGAATCGCGTTTCATCGCCCAAACATTTTAGCAGGCGAAGTTGCCGTTCAGCCGTCATGAAAACGTCCCCCATCTTTCAACTACTTCTGGGTGATAAAAGTAACTATTCGTTTTCCTGCAAAGCCACACCAAGAAGAGCATTATCGGAACTTCAGTCAGCACCCCGACCACCGTTGCCAACGCTGCACCAGAGTTCACCCCGAACAAAGTCGTCGCAACCGCAATGGCTACCTCGAAGTGATTGCTACCGGCGATTATCGCAGCCGGAGCGGCATCCTCGTACGTCAGGCGTATCGTCCTTGAGACCACGTACGTGATGGCAAAAACAAGTAAAATATTTACGAATATCCCGGCAGTTATCATGCCAATTATTCCGGGGATCTCGGTGATGAGACGGCCCTGATAACTGAAGAGTATTATCAACGTGATGAGGAGGGCGGCGATAGCTGACTTGCTCAAAGGTGGCACAAGCTTCTCCTCAAACCAATTCTTGCCCTTTTTCTTTATCGCCCAACTTCGCGTGTAGTGTCCGGCCACCAGCGGGAGACAGATGTATATCACGATCGACAGTGCTATAGTCAACCACGGCACGGCAATGCCAGATATCCCGAGGAGGAAGGTCGCAAGAGGCGCGTAAAGAATTACCATTGATAGAGAATTTATTGCCGTCATCACCAGCGTGTGTCCCATGTTTCCCCCCGCCAAGTAGCTCCACACCAAAACCATGGCCGTGCACGGCGCCACCCCCAGCAAAATCATCCCTGCCCTGTATTGTTGGATTTGTGCAGGTGTCAAAAATTGGTTGAAAACCGCACTCAAGAACAACCAGGCAAAAAATGCCATTGTGAACGGTTTTATCACCCAGTTCATAAAAAGAGTAAGGCCAATTGGCTTCGGTGCTTTGACGGCTTTTTTGACCTCTTCAAAGCTTATTTGGACCATTATTGGGTAGATCATTGCAAAAAGACAGATTGCTATTGGTATGGAAACATTGGCTATTTCTAACCTCGCCAAAACATCTGAAATCTGCGGGATAATTTTTCCGATCGCTATGCCCGCGAGTATGCATAGCACGACCCATACGGACAGATATTTCTCCCACAGCCCTAGTTTTCGCTCCACAGCCATCTAGCCTCCTCAATATTTGAATATATATTCATATTTAAGATTAAGCAAGTTTCTCTGGGACTATCAAAAAAGGTGCAACAAACTCAGAGCACCCTCGCAGTCGTTATGTCGACCATTTTCTTGATCTCGTCCTGCAGTTGACTTGGTAGGCCGAAGATGCTGACATCCATAAATCCCCTGACGATGAGCGACTCGGCCTCCGATTCGGAGAATCCCCTTGCCATCAAGTACTGGATCTGCTCCTCCGCTATCTTGCCGACTGCGGCTTCATGCGAGAGCTCGGCTCCCTCCACCTTTGCGATGAGCTCAGGGACCGCGTGGATCAACGAGCTATCGGAGAGCAGGAGCCCCCTGCACTCGAGGTGAGCCTTGCTATCTTCGTGCTCCCCGATGAGCAAGCCGCGGGCATATATATGGGAGTTGTCGGAGGCTATGGCCCTGGCTGTGACCTCCCCCCTGCTGCCCGCGCCCTGGAGGACCACCTTCGAGCCGACATCCAGGTAGGATTTTTCGGACCCATACAAGATCGAGTTGAACCTCGCCCTCGAGTTTGTCCCCTTGCAGTAGGCGACGGGATACATCTGAAGGCTTTTCACTGGCTTTAAACACACGTAGTTGTTCACAAACGTGGCGTCATCCTCTATAAGGACCCCGGTTCTTGGGCGAACGTCGAAATTCTGGGCCCAGTTATGGATCATGGTGAAGGTGAGCTTCGCCCCCTCTTTAACAAAAAACTCCGAGATACCGACATGAAGCCCGCGCTGGACGTTAGGGTGAACAGTGCAGCCGGTTATTATCTGCATCTCCGAGTTCGGCTCGGCTATTATGACGTTGTGAACGTTCTGATTCAGGTTGTCCTTGGAGATGAAGAGGCACGCCTGCAGGGGCAAAGTGATCTTCTGACCCTCCAATGCCCTGATGAAGTAGCCCTTATCCCACTCCAGTTCGGCAAGTGCGGTATACTTGTCCGCGTCTACCGCCACGACCTTCCACCAGTAATCGTCCATCCAATCGTATTTTTTGAAAGCTTCCTCTGTGCTCATTACCTCGGCTTTTCCCTCGAACGTTTTCCGGATCGCGCGGGAGACCGTCGAATGGTCTATCTGGAAGTACGTGCCAGCTCTACCTTTTTCATCGGGCCTGACCCCCACGTTCAGGGACTGCTGGGCAATGTCCCTCGGGAGAGAAGGGGCCGGACAACATCGCCAAGGTTTGACATCCCTCGTGAAGCCCCTGAGGTCGAGGTCTGGGCCGAGGGCTGCTGGCTTTTCCCTCGCCTTCAGCGCTTCCTCCTTTTTCCCCTGCATTCCTCGGTCTCCCTCTCCCTCAAGCACCTCTCGCACCACGTGTAGCCCTCCTTCAAGATCTGGCTGAGGACTTTGGTCGATTTCCCCGAGCAGGCGACCCTTCCATCTATGAGCACATGAGCTACATCTGCCTTCACGTAGTTGAGGATGTGGCCTAGGTGCGTCACGATCAAACCGGAGCGCCCTTCGAGGAAGTTGTTGATCGCTTTGCCTATCACTTCCAAGTTTTCTACATCCACTCCAGAATCCGGCTCGTCCAATATCGCGAATTTGGGCTTCTGCGCGAGCACCTGTAATATCTCTGACCTCTTTATTTCCCCGCCCGAAAATCCCAGGTTTAGGTCCCTGTCTAAGAACTCGATCGGGAAGTTTACGGCCCGAGCAAGCCTGATATCCTTCCTCGCTGCCCGGCCCTCCCCCTCGATGTAACTACGCACGACATGGCCGAGTTTGACTCCCCTTATCGCCGGGGGGTTCTGAAAAGCTATGCCTATCCCGAGCTTCACCCGTTCATTTATCGGTATGTTGGTGATATCGACGCCATCAAACCATATCTTTCCTGAAACCACTTTGCAGCTGGAGAACCCCAGGATCGTATGTATCAAGGATGTTTTTCCTGAGCCATTTGGGCCAAAGAGAACATGAACCTTCCCCTTCGGCACGGCTAGGTCGACATGATTGAGTATCCTTTTCCCCGCAATTTCGACGCTCAGATCCTCTAATTTTAGAACGTCCAAGGGTGCCCCCAAAATGATGCTTTATGGGCAAGATTTTATCTCTATTGGACGGCCTTCAGTCCTAGCTCAAATGCACGAAGGTTGATCTCCTCAGTGCCTCTGGGAACGTTCTCTCGGATTACCTGCTTGAGGGACTCGGTCGACACCGGCAGCTTCCCGGTTCCAGCGAGGGCGCCAAGCATCACGACGTTCATCGTGCGCACGTTGCCTGCCTGCTGGGCGAGCGAGGTGGCATCGATGACGATTGCCCTGCCGCCGAGCTTTTTGACAGCTTCCTCGATGGTTTTCATGGCGGGGTATTCAGCCAGCCCGATGTTCACATCGGTGGGACTCCAAGCTCGGGTGTTGGTCAAAAGCAGCCCGCCCTCCCTCAAATATTTTACCGAATTCCGGAGGCCCTCGAGGGGTTCGAGCGCTAGGATTATTTCAGCCCCATCCTTTGATATCAGAGGTGATTGAATCTCCTTGCCCAGTCGGACGTGGCTGGCGACCGCCCCTCCCCTCATCGCTGCGCCAAATGTCTCACCAACCCGGGCATGAAGGCCATCCCTGATCGCAGCCATGGCGACTAGATGCGACGCCAAAACGCTTCCCTGGCCGCCCACGCCAGCGATTATTAAATTGACCTCCCCCATTTCACTCACCTATACTTAAGGCTCCCGTCGGGCATACCTGGACGCACATCCCGCAGCCGTTGCATAGGATTGGATCGATACCTCCCTTCTTGTCCTTGAAGGTTATCGCCGGGCAACCGAAGCTCACGCATAGCCTGCAACTCGTGCACTTCTCGGGTCTGACCACTATCCGCTTGCCCACGAACTTCTTCTGGCGTTGGACCTGCAGGGTACAAACTCGGCGCGCAATGACGACAGCGAAGCCCTCGTGCTTCAGGGCCTCCTCCAGCGCAGCCTGCGTCGCCTTCAGGTCGAATGGGTCGACAACCTTGACGAACTCCACGCCACAGGCGCTGGCGATGTCCTCAATGCATAATATTTTTGCAGGCTCGCCAGTTGCCGTCAGGCCGGTTCCTGGATCTGGCTGATGTCCAGTCATTGCGGTCCATGAGTTATCCATGACCAGGAAAACGCCCTTCGCCTTGTTATAGACGGCATTTATCACCGCTGGGATGCAGGCGTGGAAGAATGTCGAGTCCCCAGCGACAGCGACGATCGCGCCGTCCTTGTAGCCAGCGTGGAACTCCCCCTGCATCAGGCCCACGCCGCCGCCCATGATGTAGTTCGTATCCAGCGTCTCATATAGCGACTCAAGGGGATAGCGCACGGACTCGGTTGAAAAGCTCGGCTTTATCGCCTTCGCGAATATCCCGTAGCCCCCCTGTTCGTAACAGCCTATGTCGCCGTTGACGATGGGCACCCGGCCGCCCAGCTTGCGCAATGCCTGCTTCAGGGCCCAATAGCTGCCTAAGTGCTGGCAGCCCGCGCATAGAGTGGACGAGCGGGGGGCAACGAGCTTACTGACCTCAGCCCTGGCCAGTTCACGGGCTTCATCCCTGCGCGTCCTAACCCCAGCTAATTTTGCGAGGGCATTGGCAACGATATCAGTATTTATCTCCCCAACTGGAGGTAGCTCACCCGTCAGCTTTCCGACAATCTTGACATCCGGGTTGATATCCTTAGCTAGGGCTTTAACCTGGAATTCGACGAGCGGATCTCCCTCCTCGACGATGAATGCGGTTTTAACGGCCTTCAGCAGGCGGCCCACTAGGTGCTCGGGCAAAGGCGTCGGAGTTCCTACTTTTAGGAAGGCAATTTTTTCCTCCAGCCCCAGCCTTCGGACGGCGTCTCGAGCGTAGCTCGCGCCGAGCCCGGAGGCGATGATGCCCAGCTTAGGTCGTCCCTTCAGCTCAAGCTTGTTCCATGGCAGTTTTTCGACAGCTTTCTTGGCGATGGGAAAGCGCGAGTGAAGCCATCGATGTTTCTCGACAGGCCCAGGAGGCCCGTAGACGTTCCATCGATATGGTAGCTTCCAGTGCTTGTCGAAGACGGGCTTCCGATCGAGCTTCTGAAGTTTCCCGAGCCCGACATCACCGGAGGCGTGGCTCAGGCGAGTTGCCGAGCGGATCATCACGGGTAGCTCAATTTGCTCGGAAAGTTCAAACGCATAACGGGTCATGTCCTTCGCCTCCTGCTGATCGGCTGGCTCGAGGCATGGGATTTCGCCGTAAAAAGCCGCAAAACGGGTGTCCTGTTCGTTCGATGAGTAGTGGGCATCGGGGTCGTCGGCAACCGCTATGACGAAGCCCCCTCGAACCCCACCGTAGACCAAGGTCATGAACATATCCATGACCCAATTTAAGCCAGCGTTTTTCATCGCCGTCAGGGCCCTTATGCCGGTGATTGCTGCTCCGGCTGCAACTTCAAATGCCACCTTTTCATTCGTTGACCACTCGGCGTGAAACCCTAGCTTAGGTGCGGCTAGCGCGAGCGTCTCCATGATCTCTGATGCAGGCGTGCCCGGATAGGAAGCTGTGACCCCAACTCCAGCCTCGATTGCCCCCCTCGCGATGGCCTCATTTCCCATTAGCAGGATCCGTTTGCCCGGGGCGTCTTCAATTATCATTTCGGCGATTCCCAACCACCCACCTCGTGGATTATCGTGAAGATTGGGCGGGCATTAATTTAGCCTTTTGCATATCTAGTCAAGGCCGCCAGCGCGCGTGCCGCCCTCACCGGGCTTGAGTAGACTGCTATGTGCAGGTCTTGGAGCTTCTTACGCTCTTCGGCTTCGACCTGCCCGCCCCCGAGCATTACTGGGACCAATGTTTTTCCGCGCTGTGAATGTTCAGCAATGACCCCTGATATGCCGGGCATTGGGTCTCCTACTATGACGATAATTGAGTCGATATCGCCAGCGGCATTTAGGGCCGTTAGAACTTCATCGTACATCTTCGAGGTCGCGCTCCCCGTAAGGTCAAGCGGGTTTCGTAGGATGCACTCGGGCGGCAATTTTCCATTCAGAGCATCCCGGACATCGGCTGGCAGATCAACGATGTTTAAGCCGAGTTCCTCGCACGCGTCCGTGGCCAGAATGCCCGATCCGCCCGAGCTCGTCACTATCACGACATTTTCGCCTTTTGGTAGGGGCAAGCAGGCGAAGCCCTTGCAGATATCATAGAGCTCCTCCACATCCAGAGCCCGTATGATGCCCGCCTGTCTGAATGCGGCATCGAAGACAGCATCTGAGCCGGCGAGCGATCTCGTATGGGAGAGGACGGCCTCAGCCCCCTTCGCCGTCCGTCCGCCCTTGACCACGACCACGGGCTTTTTGGATGCCGCAGCTCTCGCAACCTCCATGAATCTCCTGCCGTCTCGCACCCCTTCGATGTAGAGGGCTATGACCTCTGTTTCGGGATCGTCCGCGAGATAGGAGAGGAGCTCCGTTTCATCGACATCGCACTTGTTTCCGAGCGCCACGAGTTTACCTATTCCAACGCCTTCCTCAGCTGCCCAACACGCAAGCGCCGCGGCTATCGTACCACTTTGGGAGATCACCGAGATAGGTCCCCTAACCTTGACCAAGGGCCAGCTGGCGCATAATCCAACCGAGGTGCTGTTGACCCCTTGGCAGTTGGGTCCGATGATGCGTATGCCCTCCCGCCTTGCGATTTCTAGCATCTGGCGCTCGAGTTCCTCCCCGGCAGGGCCCGTCTCTCCGAAGCCTCCCGAGATCACCACTGCGGCTCGAGTGCCCTTAGCGCCGCAGTCGGCAATTACAGATGGCACGAACTTCGCGGGTACGATTACCACCGCGAGGTCGACCCGCGAGGGGACGTCTTTGATCGACGGATAGCATTTCAGCCCCAGGACCTCGTCGGCCTTGGGATTGACGGGGTAGACCTCGCCCTTGAAGCCTGCCTCGATGATGTTTCGAAGGACCACGTGCCCGAGCTTGCCCAGCTCTCGGGAGGCTCCAATAACCGCAACGCTTGATGGTCTGAAGAAGCCGTCGAGGGACACTACATCACCGGCCATGATGGTCCGATGTTCAACCCCAACCGTTTGTCCACTTTAAGCCCAAGTTCCTGCGCCCGCTCGATTACTTCCCGCTCATCGATGGTTTTGACCTGCCGCCCTTGCATGACTATCTTTCCGTCGATGATGACCGTGTCGACGTCATCACCGCATGCCGCGTACACGAGGTTTGAGATGGGGTTCCGAACGGGCACGAGGTGGGGCTTCCTCTGGTCGATGACGATGATGTCCGCGAGCTTCCCGGGCTCGAGCAAACCGAGTTGTCCTTCCCAGAGCGTCGCGCGCGCTCCATTTAAGGTTGCCATCTCCAAGATGGTCTCAGCCGGGATGATTTCGGGATCGCGCAAATGCCCTTTGTGGATGATCGCGGCGAGCTTCATCTCGCGTATCATGTCGTAGGAATTGTTACTTGGTCCGCCGTCGCAGCCGAGCGCCACGTTGACGCGCGCCTTGAGCATGTTAGGCACAGGCGCAATGCCAGAGGCGAGCTTCAGATTGCTCGATGGACAATGGCACACCGTACCGCCTGTTTCATGCAGCCTGGTGAAGTCCTCCCTCGGCAGCCATACACCATGGGCGTAGATGACATGCCTACCCACGAGCCCGCAGTGCTCCATGAATTGCATCGGCGTCATCCCGAACTCCCTGCTCATGTATTCGACATCTTGCCTGACCTCCGCGAGATGTATCGTGATCCCGGTGTCGTGCTCGCGAGCTCTCTCAGCTATCTCTCGGTAGAAATCTACGGTGCAGGCGCCCGGGGTGCGTGGGCCGAACCACACGTGAATTCGATTGTTTGCTTTTCCGTGCCATTTCCTCATCATCGCCAGCGCCTCTCCCATCGAGGCTTCACCCGTTTCAATCATGCTCTCGGGCAACGCATTCGGTCTGTCCGCATAGCCGGAGACATCCATGAGCGATTTCGAGAGCGCCCCCCTGATGCCCATGGATTCGACCGTTTTGGCGATGCCGTCGAACCCGTATCGAGTGTGGAGATGGCACTCGACGAAGGTCGTGGTGCCGGACTTTATCATCTCCAAACAGCATAGCTGGGCGCTGAGCCTACCCTCCTCGGCTGTGTAAGCACCCTGGAGGGGCCATACCCGGGCGCAGAGCCAGGGGATGAGCGCCATATCGTCAGCACAGCCCCTGATGAGCGCCTGCGCCAGGTGGACGTGGCAGTCTATCAGGCCGGGCAGGACCAGCTTATGGGTGCAATCCAACTCAAGGTCGACGCGATGCCGCGATTTGACATCCGAAGTCTTGCCCACATCGATGATCTTGTTGTCCTCTATCGCCACCGCGCCGTCCTGGATTATCTCGCGGCGAGGGTTCATCGTCACAACCGTGGCGTGAGTTAAGGCGATGTCGGTCATGTCATGACCTTACGATTGTTGTGCGATGATGTTTTAACTTTAGCGGCGGGAAGACCCATTTTCCAGGGGACGAAAGCCGCCCTTTATAAATTACTTTCAGTGGCCTCTCTCTCCGAAAATCGCTTAAAGGAATTTGCAAGAGGCTGAGCTAAGGATGATCACCTATGCAACTGACATACAAATTTAGGCTCTACCCATCGCGGACGCAGGAGCAAAAGCTGCTCACTATCCTCGAGCAATGTAGATGGCTTTACAATTATTTCCTAGAGCAGCTGAACCAGAAGGAGGGCAAAACTCCCAAACGTTACGAGCTTCAGGCGACGCTGCCGAAGCTTAAGCATGAGCACCATGAGCTAAAGCAGGTTCACTCGAAGGTTTTACAAATGGTTCTCCACCAGCTCTACTCGAACCTCCGCGCTTTGGCCGAGCTGAAGCGCAACGGCAGAAAAGTCGGAAGGCTCCGATTCAAGGGCGAGGGCTGGTTTAAGTCCTTCACATACAACCAGTCGGGATTTAAAATCATCGATGGCCACGGCAGGCGCAGGGGGCTTTGGCTGTCAAAGGTGGGCGCAATCCAGATAGCGCTGCACCGTGAGATCGACGGCGTGGTCAAGCAGGTTCACATAAAACGCGAGCGTTCTGGGAAGTGGTTCGCATGTTTCAGCATGGAGGTCGAGGAAGCACCGAAAGTTAGGAAAATTTCCAAGCCCGTCGGCATCGACCTCGGCATCATACATTATATCACCGACACTAATGGTAATTTCGTCGAGCACCCGCACAACATCGCTAAGAGCGAGCGAAGGCTGAGGCGGGAGCAGCGCAGGCTCTCGAGGAGGAAGAAAGACTCGAAGAACCGAGCGAAACAACGCATCAAGCTGGCACTTGTTCACGAGCGAATCAAGAACCAGCGCCTCGACTTTCTCCACAAGCTCTCGCATGATTATGTAAGTCACCACGATTTCATTGCGGTCGAGGATCTGGAGGTCAAACAGCTAATCGCGATGGCCCACAACGGCAAGAATCGTGCGGATGCCGCTTGGGCGACTTTCCTCCACATGCTCACCTACAAGGCCGAGAGAGCTGGTAGGTGGGTCGTGAAGGTTGAGCCGAGGGGAACCACGAACAGGTGCTCGAGCTGCGGCGCACGGGTCAGGAAGCCGCTTTGGGTTCAGGTTCATCGATGCCCGAAATGCGGCCTAGAACTTGACCGCGACCTGAACGCCGCACGGAACATCCTTCAAGATGGACTGAAAAGAGTAGGTTGGGAACCAGCCGAATTCACGCCTGTGGAGATCGAGCCTCTATCCCAGCCCCAAACTGGGACAAGCTTAGTCGTCGAAGCAGGAAGCCCCGTCCTTTAGGGCGGAGTAGTTCACTCTTTCTCGGTTCGCGGTTAAGAAAAGGCGTCAATTTCGAACCATTGATTCGGGACACTCAAGCCCCACCCTTTCCAAAGTTTGTTTATTGAGGGTTTTACAGAAACAGGAGCGGTAAAGCCATGGAAATCATCCTCGTCGGGCGCTCGAACGTCGGCAAGTCGAGCGTGATAAGGCAGCTCACGGGCAAGCGCGTTCGCATCGGAAGGCGTCCGGGCGTCACCCGCAAGATACTCCGCTACAGACATGGCGAGCTCGATATCGTCGACATGCCGGGCTTCGGCTACATGGCGGGCATGAGCAGGGCTAGGCAGGAGGAAATCAAGACGGAGATCGTGCGCTACCTCGAAACCCGCAGGCGGGACATACTTTTTGCGATTCAGGTACTCGACGCCCGAGCTTTCGGCGAGATCGTCGAGCGCTGGGAGGGCCGGGGTCAGCTGCCTGTCGACGTCGAAATGTTCCAGTTCCTAAAGGAGCTTGAGCTGCGCCCCGTTGTGGTTGCGAACAAGATCGACCTCATTTATCCAGATGAGCGCGATGAAGTGCTCGATAATATTTGCGGGAAACTCGGGATTTCGCCACCATGGCGGCAGTGGCCAGAAGTCATCGTGCCAATGTCCGCAAAGACCGGCGAGGGGACGCTTGAGCTGAAAAAGCTGGTGAAACAGAGACTCGGCGAGCTCGGCCAAGAGCGTCTGGGGAGATATTTCAAATAGTTTTTGCTAAATGCGCACCGCCCAAGGAGGCTGGGCGAGAGAGGCTGACCACTGTCGACCTTCAGGAACTCCACAACAAAGATTTAGCCTTCAATCTCTCGAGTTGCTCGTCAATATTCTCATGTCTCCCACGTCTTCTACGAGCAGTTCTATCCTGTACTCGACTCCAGCTTGTATATCGTGGCATTTCAATCACTCCTTATAAAAGGAATTTCGCCCCCTTACTTTGAGAGGGCTTTTTTCATCCTTTTTTCAACGGAGTTGCTTCTTTTCGCTTATAAGGCTTTTGATCGGCGATTGGCGGCTAAATGTCAGAAAAAGGGCAAAAAAGGAGTAACGAGGTCACGCCTTTAGTCCCTCGATCAACTCGGGCTTGATGACCTGCAAACCGACGGAGGAAGTAAGATTCACGTTGAACCTCATGGACGCTCCCCCGGCGGACAAGGGTAGACGCCTAAATTTCTTTATGTACAAATAACGCCTCCGCTCGGTCGGACCAGCTTGCACCCACTCGAACGTTAACACCCCATCGACGCAAGCTGCGATTTCCTGCTCCATGCGCCCTTCGAGCAGGTTGGCGTCGAGGCTTGCATAGATAAGGCCGCCCCATTCTTTGGTCGCCCGCTGGAGTCCACGGAGGAATATCATGAATTCATACCAATCCGCCTCGGAGTCCGAGTACAGCATCGCGAGATCCGTTAAGGTATTTAGGATCACGACGTTGTTTGGGCCCCGTTCGGTTAGGAAATCAGTGAGCGAGTTCAACAAGCCCTTCGGTTTTGAGCTCGGCCTTTCCGCAATATTGTAAACCCCGGCGAGCATCCTTCCCACACTCGCAAGCATCTCCCCCTCCCTTCCTTTATCCACCGGCTTCTTCGACACCCACTCGAGCGGCACCGAGGAAGTCGCGAAATAGTCCTCGGAGAGGTCCTTGAAGTTGACCTGTTTGCTGAATAGTTCGAAAAGGTCGCTGTCGAAGCTGGGCGCCATCTCGCTCATCAAATCCGACTGCTTGCGGGTGAACGTGACCCACCAAATTTCCTCCGGGAGCACGATGTTCTCCCCGGGCGGGCGGCTAAGGCGGCCCGCCTTCGTTGCGGCCAACATAACCGAAGATGTCATGGCGAATTCGTTATAGCCGGATCCTATCTCCCCTATCAACAACACGAGGGATCCCGATGGAAAACCGCCCCCCATAGACCCATCGAGCGAGGATATCCCAGTTGGCATTATCTTAAGCTTTTCCTCGGCTATTTCTCGTTCCATCTTAACTTCAAGTTTGGGCTTTTCCTCAACGACCGCTGGCATTATCTTCTCTTCGACGATCGCTGGCGTTATCTTTTCCTCAATTACTTCACGTTCCCTCTCAACTTCAAGTTTGGGCTTTTCCTCAACGACCGCTGGCGTTATCTTTTCTTCAACGATCACAGGCGCTATCTTTTCCTCAACTATTTTACGTTCCCTCTTAACTTCACGTTTAGGCCTTTTCTTGGCCATTTCACGCTCTCTCTTAACTTCACGTCTGGGTTTTACCTCGGCAATCTTGCGTCTTCCCTTAACTTTGTGTCTAGGTTTTTTCTTGGCTATTTTACGTTCTCCCTCAACTTCACGTGTAGGCTTTCTCTCGACTATTTCACGTTTCCTCTTAATTTCAAGTTTAGGCCTTTTTTCGACGATCGCTGGCGTTATCTTTTTCTTAGCTATTTCACGTTCTCTCTTAACTTCACGTCTAGGCTTTTCCTCGACTTCCTTCGTTTTGGATGTTGGCAAGGGTAAAACCGCCCACTTTTTAAAAAAGGCTATCTCATTTCGTTCTTTTTCACGTTCCCTCTCAGCTTCACGTTTAGACCTTTTCTCGACTATTTTACGTCCCATCTTAACTTCACGTCTAGAACCTCCTGGCAATGCGATACTTGTGCCCCAAGTGTAGGCTGGGGTGTCTATCCTCACCGAAGACCAAGACATGCCCGGCGGTTTTCCCCCGGCTCTTTCACGTTTCCCTTCAACTTCATATGTAGGCTCTTCCTCGACTATTTCACGTCTAGGTCTTCCCTCGGCAATCTTGCGTCTTCCCTTAACTTTGTGTCTGGGCTTTTCCTTAACCATTTCACGTCCCCTCTCAACTTGACGCGCGGATGATTGTCTCGAAATCCGAGGGGAATGAGGCTTTTCCCCGGCAATACCAACTTCGACACGTCTGGGCCTTCCCTCGGAAATCTCAACCTCGACTATTTCACGTCTAGGCTTTCCCTCGGCTCCTTCACGTCTAGGTCCTTTCTCGGCCATTTCACGTCCCTATTAATTTTTGTACGCGCATCCGGTATTTTTAGTGAATATGTGTTTTCCTCTTAAACAGTTCCTTTTGTTGAACTCAAAAACAGCCCAAGCTTAATTAATCGCAATAATAAAATAAAAGAGGCGGAGTGATCATGCAAATTCGTACGGATGAATTAGACCGTGCCGAAGAAAAACAACCAAAGTCAGTATTGGATAAGATGGAAGAGGGAATATTTTACTCGCTCGGGGAGATGTTCGAGAAACTCCTAGGTAAAAAGGTGCCCATATTTTCCACGAAAGAAGATCTTGAGTCATATTTGCGTGAACAGGGAGTTGGGATAGAAGAAGGTAAGGTTAGCTCAGGAGACCTCATTCTCCCGATTGCCTCCCTTTTCTCCGATACGGCTTATGTATTCTCGATGTTATCGGCGCACGTAACTAAGGGAGAAATCGTAGTGGTATTCAAGGATGGTATACCGTACTATAGCAAAAAAGTTAAATTTTAACGTTCATCCTAGACCGCCAACTGGCCAACGATAGCTTTATAAGGAGTACCTACCCCTAAAGCTATTATCAAATTTTGGTGATCATATGGAGTTCTGCCCGAAGTGCGGTAGCATGCTCTTGCCCAAGAAGTCTGGGAGGAGCACGAGGCTCGTCTGCCCTCGCTGCGGCTATAGGGGGAAGCTGAAAAAACCTACAGCTTACAAAATTAGTGAAAAGGGGAAGGAGCCCAAGGAAGTAGCGGTCATCGAGGAGAAGGGGAAAAAGAAGAAGAAACCACCTGAGCGGGAGTACGAGGCAGAGCCACCCGAATACTACGAGGAGCTCTACGAGTGAGGTTCGCTATTGCTCTGATTGTTTAAAAGTCGTAGCGAACCGTTTAGCCCTTGCGCGCCGCCCAAGAGACTGACGGCAAAACCTTCTGAGAAGAGCGGGCTCGATGAATTAGAAAGGCGGCGATCATTACCACTATGGCTACTACAACTCCCGCATATGCCAATAGGTAAATTCCTACGCCAGCTGTCGCTACTGTTGCATTCATCGGATAAAACAGCTCGAACTGACTGTCGGAACCCGTCATGTACTGGTTCAAGTATGGCGAATACGTTCTCACGTAAATCGTATTCTCGCGTGGCGCGAATTCCATTGTCCTCAGATAGCCGTTACCACCCTTGGGGAGGTCTTGATAGTCTGAAAGTAACTGGTACACTTTTCTGTTGTCTAAGTTGTCGATTCTTCCCGCCTCGCCTGCCTCGTGTCCACAGAGGACGAGGAAGACATTCTTATGTGGAACCACCAAAATTTTCCAAATACTCGGTCCGCCATACAACCTATTTCCACGTGCGTCAAGATATGCATGCGTCGAAATGATCGCTCTCCTATTTGAATACTTACTTAAAACATTGTCTGCCCAAGCCAGCACATCGGTGGGGGGGTCATGCTGCAAATTAAGTGCTATAAAATCCATCCCGCCCGCGGAGAACAGCTGGTAGTTATTCATGTTGGGGAATGAAGCGGGCACGGAGTAGGAGTCGTAGCTTCCGCCCCAGTAGGAGTATCCTTCGTATCTCGAGGGTGGGAAATAATTCTCGTATTCTGGGGCGTTTAAATCCGGGGCTATATCGTGGTTTCCGGGCAATATGCCGTAGGGAACTTTATTGTCCAAGATGCTCATGGCGTCATCGGCATTTTGCCACTCATAATCCTCCCAATAATCATCAACGATGTCACCTAGATGGGCCACGAAAACGATATTTTTCTCGTTCTCATTTTGGACTATCCACTTCGTCTGGTTTTCAAAAATCCACGGATACCTCTCAGAGTAATATTGTGTATCCGGCAACGCTACAATTGTAAAGTTTTCTGCGGATGGATTTGCAGATGCTATTTGAGATGTTATTGTTATGATAAATGACGGAAGTGTAATCAGCGAAGTCACCAATAAAATCGACAGCAATACAATGCCAACGTGGTTAGTCCGCACTTTTTACCTCCTTCCTCGTTTTCGATTTAAGGGTTGATTTCATAAAGCTCTTTGCGCGCCGCTTGGAGACCAGACGATGAAGGGATCGGGCGTGGGGACTAAAAAGGGTAAGTTAACGGCATTCAGCTGGTTCCCGCCCCCGCATAGTTTTTACGCGCTTTTGAGAGGGCCCCGAAATTTACTGGTAAAATGGCGTTCAAATCCGACCCTCGCATTTTTATCTGTGAACTAATTGTTGAAATTTATCACTTTAGCCCCCGGAAAATGCGCGCTAAAAACCAGTTAATTCGGGCATTAGATTTAAGATGCCTGATATTCAATCAGTTCCATCGTCATGTTTATCGGAAATTCAATCTCTTGGCCAGCGACTTTGACCTTAATGTTTAATGGTAGGTTTACCTTGGTCTGAGCGCCGCTTTGAGGATTGATCCATGAGGTTGCCTCACCCGACATGGCCATCGTTACCGTCTGACCCATAATCACTGCTTCACCCGACGCGCTCAAGTTGTGAGCTAAGCGCCAGCAATCGAAGGTGCCGGCCCTAACTGTTATGTTCTCTCGACCCGCGATGGAAGACCTACACTCACCCGCCAGCGTCATTGACATGCCAGCTTGTTGAAATTGGAAATCTATTGGTATGCTCCATCTACGACCAATGGGGACTGGTTCTATTGGATAATGGTATATGGACTCGAGATAGCTTCCCCACTGCCCTAGGGTTTGCTCCATCGACGTCCATAATTCAGGTGGTTCCACGTTTTCTATCTCTAGCCCAGATCTTACGCCCTTATTTGTCATTCTAAACGTCGCGACTACCGTGGCGGTTTGTGGCGCCTGGCCGGTAATTGTGATTCGCACAGTAGCTGAATCTAGAATATCAAATTCATTATCCAAGACTTTCAGCACATCCAATGTTTCGCTCGATGATAATTCCATCGACATTCCTAGATATTCCAACCTATACGTCATGTCATAGACATAGGACTCGCCAGTACGGAAATTATATGAAAGCTCATACGCCTTTCCCTCACCTTCTCCACCTTTCAGGAGGAAATAGCTACAGACACCAACTGCAACGATAACAACAACCGCTATTACGGCTATTTTAACTCTTCCGATCTTTTGGGGTGCCTCTGGCCGTGCTTTGGTTTTTTTGGGTGCTCTCATTGCTTTGACAGAAACGCGGGGCCTAAATCTGTCCCAAAAATATCCTAGCGATCGCCCTAGACCAATCACAAATGCCCATAGAGCTGTCGCCGACATTATTATTTGCAAAGCTCGTTCAGCCCCAAGTTCGCTGAAAAATAGACTTGTCGAAAGCCGGGTGGGGACTGCTATTAAGAACATTATAAACCAGATTAAGAGCGTGAGAACGACACCCTTCGTGCCCGATACTGACCAGTTTCCTAATTTTTTTCCGGGCAACCGATTGTACATAAAAGCGTATATCAATCCGAGTATTATCCCGAAGATAGGCCCGATGATAATCCCCATGAACGGATTTACGCGCAATGCCACATAGCTTCCACCAAGTGGAGGAGGTGTGGTCGGGATACCAAGTAAAGACGCAACGATGTAAAAAAAGATTGTTATAAAAAATGCATAAATAATTCCGTATACAAAACCCGCAGCTATTCCAGCCTTAATACCCCTGCGTAATTCAACCATTATTTTTACCTCCATTTTATTGGACAACGCGCGTTTATAAAGCAAGCCATGAAGCCCTTTGCGCGCCGCCTCGGGAGGCCGAAAAATAAAAAAAGAGGGGTTAGGACGACGTAACTCGAAACCCATACGAGTGAGCTAGACTTTGACAACTGCTCCCTCGAGCGCCTCCCCGCACGAGCAGGAGCGCTTCCTCGGGATCAGGGGTATGGCCGTAAACATCAATTTTTTGACGCGTTCGATATTAGCCGCCATAAGCTCCATCACCTCAACATGCGTCAGCTTTTTCTTCGTGATGCCGGCGGCGAAATTCGTCACGATCGCAACCGCGGCGTAGCAGAGTTCCAGCTCCCTAGCCAGCACGCATTCCGGCACGTTCGTCATGCCAACGAGGTCACAGCCGAGGCGGCGGATCGCCTTGATCTCGGCAGCCGTCTCGAAACGTGGCCCCTCGGAACAAGCATACGTCGCCTTAGGGTGAAGTTTGATCCCGAGTTTTCCGGCAGTTTGGATGAGGACATTTCGGACCTCTGGGCAATAAGGGTTTGTCACGTCGATGTGCACAACCCCTCCCTCTCCCCCTTCATAAAACGTCATCGGGCGACGCTTGGTAAGATCAACGAACTGATGCAGCAGCGCGAGTTCGCCCGGCCGCATCCTTGGGTTCAGCGAGCCAGATGCGGTCGTCGCGAGCACACGTCGCACACCTAATCCCTTAAGCGCCCATAGATTTGCGCGGTAATTGACTAGATGAGGCGGTACGGTGTGCCCTTTACCGTGGCGGGGGAGGAACGCGACCTGGCGGCCAGCTAGCTCCCCAACTACTATTTCAGGCGATTTACCATAGGGGGTATCCATCACAGTCGTCCTCGCATCCTTGAGGAGGTCGAGGGCATAAACGCCCGACCCTCCGATGACCGCAATCTCGGCTTTCACGCGAGCACCTCCGAATTTGCATTCAGCTTTGGTGAAATAGATTGCTGAAATGATTTGTGCACGTCACTTTAAACCTCTTTTCAACCATTTTCTTAGGTTAAAATTAGGATAATCCGGGCTCATTTTGCCAAATTTAGCCTATTTTAAGCTCTAAATGGAAAAATATTTATCTACAAAAGGCTCACGAGATTTGGCTATTGGAGGGGTGACCGAAGGGAGTGGGGTGCTAAAAAGCACCCAAGGGAGAAAAAGTGACGCACATAAGCAAGATCGAGATGTGGGGTTTCAAGTCCTTCGGGAACACGAAGGTGAGTTTGCCCCTCTCACCCGGATTAACGGCGGTAATCGGGCCCAATGGCTCCGGGAAGAGCAACATAATTGATGCCCTTTGTTTTGTCCTCGGCTGGATGAGCGCCAAGACGATGCGCGCAGAGAGATTTTCCGACCTGCTCTTCAACGGGGGTAATAGCCATAGGCCGGCGCCTTTCGTAGAGGTTTCACTTCACTTCGACAATAGCGACGGAACTTTACCCGTCGACTCCAAAACCGTCGTGATAACGCGGCACGCCGACCGCAGCGGTAATTGTGTGTACAGGCTGAACAAGAAGCGCGTATCGAGGCAGGAGATAGTCGACCTGCTCGCAAAAACCATGTCGACCTCAGGCGGGCACAACTTCGTTATGCAGGGCGATGTCGACAGGTTCATAAAGATGAGCCCCCTTGACCGCAGGGCGATCATCGATGACCTCGCTGGGATCGCGGAGTATGACGAGAAAAAGGAAAAATCTTTGGCAGAACTTCAGCGGGTCGAGATGAACCTCCAGAGCATGGGTGCCATCCTCAACGAGATCAGCATGCAGATGGAGAAATTGCGCTCGGAGAAGGATGCCGCCCTGCGCTACAGACAATTGAAAGCCCAACTTGAACAGACGCGCGCGATATTGCTGTGCGCCCAGAGGGACATGCACAAAAGGAGGCTCTCTAAGCTACAACAAATGTTAAATGCTGGGGAGGAACTCCGCGAAATGTCAGAAAAACAGGAAAAAATAACCGATGAGATAAGCCAGCATGAACGGAAAATAAAGCAGCTTGACAAGCTCATCGAGGAGAAACAATCCGCCGATGTCCTCGCAGCCACCGAAAAACTTCGTGAACGAGTCAGGACATTGACCGAGATGATGACATCCACAGCTGAAGAACACGCTGCGATTGGGGCGAGGATCGCTCAAACTCAGGCCGCGATCGAAAAAGCTGGCAAGGAGATACCCAAGGAGATGGGTGACGATCGTGAAAAATTGTTGAGGGAAATCGACAGGGTTTCCACAAAATTCACAAACCTTCACCAAGAATTCAATACCATATTTCACACTTTGGACAAAATCAGCCACAAATCGCTTGCGGAGGCGCGCAGGGCGCTCAGTAGGCTACATGAAGTGCTCGAGGAGATGCACCACATCCTGATCGATTTCGACACATGCGTTAAACAGGGTTCGAAACTGCTTCGGCAACATCCGCAATTGTACAGAGGGGTCGATGCACATGAGGCAGGGTCGGAACTTCAGCGACTACAAACTCAACTGATCACATTAGAGGGGCAGCGCGTTCAGCTCGATCAGAGGCTCAAGGAGCTCCAGCAGAAAGCCCAAGAGGCCCAAGTGGCCCTAAATAGCGCCGCCGAGCAAGAGAGCGAGGTACGAGAATCGATCCGGGCCGCACGAGGGGAGAAGGAGCATATCCAGCAGAAGATCTCCTCCTTGAGGGGCAGGGCCACACATCTACAGGGGGAGATCCAAGCACTTGACGACAAACTGCAGGGCTATCGCATAGAGGAGGCCCGGCTGCAGACCCAGCTAGATGCGGCGGAAAAGGAGTCACGGAACCTCAAGGTAAAGGTGCCCCCACACGTCGACATGTCAAAGCTGGAGCGCGAGATAGGGGCCCTCGAACCCGAGCTAGAGGCACTTGGACCGATTAACTTTCGCGCCGTGAGGGATTTCAGAAATGCCGAGCGGCGTTACAACTCTCAAAAACTGCAATACGACAAACTGATCGGGGAGAGGCAGGCCCTCCTCAACTTCATGGAAGAGATAGACCGAAAGAAAACCGAAGTCTTCATGAAAACCTTCAATGAAATCTCAAGGAGTTTCGGCGAAATATTCGGCGAACTCTCGCCCGGCGGCACCGCGAGTTTGGTCCTCGAGAACCAGGAGCACCCGCTCGATGGGGGGCTTGAGATAGAGGCGAAACCGGCAGGCAAGGAGCTCGTGCGGGTCGGTGCCATGTCAGGCGGAGAGAAGGCCTTGACCGCGCTCGCGTTCATCTTCGCGATCCAGCGCGTGAGGCCGACCACTTTTTATGTGTTAGATGAGATCGATGCCCACCTCGACGACGAAAACCTGCGGCGCGTTGCGGAGATGCTACACAAATCATCGCACAGATCGCAGGTCTTGGTGGTCACGTTGAGGGATACGATGATGTCAGTCGCCGATCGCCTATTCGGCGTCAGCATGGACAGCAGCGGGATGTCGCACTTGGTGTCCGTCGAGCTGGCCGGCATCGCGGCATGAGGTGTTCGAATGGTCGTGGTATCCGATCAACCTTTCCAAATCCTGCTGGAATTGGTTCAGGCCCACAAGCTCGACCCTTGGGATGTCGACATCGAAAAACTCACCGACGTATTCGTGCAGCAGGTTCAGAAGATGCGGGAGCCCGATCTCCGCCTCTCAGGACGAACGTTGCTCTCAGCCTCCATTTTACTGCGCATGAAGTCGGACTACCTGATGAACAGTAACGGTAAGGGGCGGGAAGTTGAGGAGGAACTCGATGAAGCCCTCGATTTAACATTACCGGAACTTGGTCCCATCATGATGATACAGCGGGCCGCGCGGAAGATCACTCTCGTGGACCTCATGGGCGCGCTGCAGGATGCACTAAAGGAGGTTCCCGTCCACGCGCGGCCATCTAGGAAAGGTCTGGAGAAAGTGATGCGGCTGTTGAGCGAATACCACATCAACGTCGAAAAATACCTGGAAAAGTTGCACAGGCGAATAGCTGAGATGGCCGCTGAAGGGCGCGCCGTCACATTGATGGAGCTCATCACCGAGCGGACGAGGATCGGGGTGGCGCGGACCTTACTTTTGGTGTTATTCCTGAGCATGCAGGGGAAGGTAGCGATACAGCAGGACGAGCCATTTGGCGAGATATTCATCTCCCTGCTGAAGCAACCGGGTGGTTAACATGGGGCTGAGGGAAGACCGGGCAGTCATTGAGGCAGCTCTCTACGCGGCCGATCACCCCCTTACCTTAAGTGAGATCCGTGGCCTGCTAGGCACCTCGTCCGAAACCTATGCGCGCAGGCTCATCGACGCCCTCATGGCCGACTACGGAAAGCGCGGGGGTCCTCTCATCCTGTCTGAAACCGCCAAGGATACCTTTGCCCTCCGCCTCCGGGATGAGTACATGCCAAAGCTCGAGGGGATCGTGCCTAAGGCCAAGCTCTCGAGGGGGGCCCTCAAGACCCTCGCCTTGGTGGCGTACAAACAACCCATCTACCAGGCGAGGCTGGCAGAATTGAGAGGAGGCCGCGTATACGAGCACGTGAGACAGCTAACGACGCTTGGATTTGTCGAGTCCAGACCTTTTGGTCGCACCCGCGTCCTCCGGACGTCGAGGAGGTTTGCAGGCTACTTCGGCTTTGAGGACGACATGGACAAAATACGCGAGCGGCTCGAGGAACTTACGCGATGAGTTGGTTCAGCTATGGCTCTTGAAGAATTTTGGTGGTTGTTAAATCGATTTCGGTTCGTAAGGGCATTCGGAGCGAGAGAAAGGAAGTGGAGGTGAGGATATGGAAAAGACATTTCAAGGGCTTGTCCTATTTCTCATTGGACTTTCGGATCTCCTTGTGGCATATGCAATAAGTCAAGCTGAAACGGCAGAAGCTGTGCAAGTAAATCCAGTACTTAGGGATATAGTTGGGATCAGTGCCCCAACCGCCATTCTGTGGGTACTCGGATTTATCCTAGTACTTGCAGGTGTCATTTGGGCCATAATCGGTGGGAAGTTTGAAATACGAATACATTGGAAATAGGAGCCACTTCGGCGGCAGCGCGCGGCCCGCGGGATATATCCGAACAAGCTTGGAGGTTTGAACGGGCTGAGGATAAGGGATTCCCGCATTCAATCGATGGAAATATGGACTTCCGGAGGGAGAAAACTTATTCGCCTTGTAAGTTTTCCCCCTTTTAAGCGACCTTCACCCCAAGCTTCAGAGGGGCAGTTGAACTCCGTCCTGTTTATCATTGCGCTCGCCATCAGCTGGCACGCTAGTTTATTCTGGCTAGAACGTTCCCGACAGCCTTGCAACAGGAAACCGTCTTTCTCGAAGCTGCTGCGCCTCGTCGAACTCGACCTGCTGAGTACCCTTCGCGGCGAATTGGTGCGCCTGTTGCGAGCGAAGCCCGAACTCAAGCCGAGCTATGAGCGGAAGCTGCAGAAAATAAGCGAACAACTCAGCACGTTGGGCGATCGCGATGCCCCATGAATCGACGCTCGAAGGACTTTTAAATGAAATCGATGGGCTGGTCAAGCTTTCATCCTCCAACTTTTCGGAAGCGAGCAAGCGCGGCGCGGCGATATGCAAAGCCATCGAAGAATTCAAAGACGCAGTCGAGCCGAACACCAGCCAACGCGATGGCCTAAACCAGCTCTTTGCCGCAGTCGACCGCGCAGCCGGCCAACTCACCCAATGTATGCTTAACCTTCGGAAGGATAGGAGGCTCCGCGGCGACTGGGCCCGCTTCGCTCAGCGCGACCTGATCAGGCTCAAAGACGAGGTCCTGGCGCTGCGAGAATTCCTTGTCTCAAATGCGAATTCGTTCAAGCCGAGCTCACGGATGAGTGCGAGGCCAAGCGTCGATCTGGAAAAACTGCTTGAGGTGCTACATGAAGACAATGCGATAAGCGAACGCACATTTGTCATGCTGACGGCCCACCTCGCCCAAAATGGCCGGTCCAAGCCCAAGGACCCAGCGATCATCGAACAAATCTCACGGATCTCCGCCTACCTCTCCGAGCTGCATGAGATAAGACGGGTGAGCGGTGGTGTTTGACAAGGCAAACGGGCGGGCGATATTGGCGGAGCAAGGCAGGTGGGTCGCGAGGTTGCGGGATGCCGCTCGCCTTTTCGACCAACGATTGACCACGCTGGAGCACAGAATGTCCGTCCTAGAAGAACACCTTTCAGAACTCACAAGGATGAATCGTAAGCTGGATGCTCGGCTGACCTCCACAACCGACCAACTGAATATGTTGAGTTCAAGGCTTAAGGTCCTAACTGAACACATTGCCGTAGTCAGAAAAACTCGAATGCACTCTCGCGTGCCACCTGCGAAGAATTCCAAGTAAGGTGAAGCCATGGGCTGCGAATCCACATCGATTTTGATCGGTCAAGAGCGGATGCTAAAATTCAAGTGCGACGGCTGCAAGCACGGGGCCTCAATTGAGCAATCCGAGGCCTGTATGCGCGGAGTCGTCAAGAGCTTGGCCGAGGATCCCGCGGTCGATGCCGTGGTCCTAGCCGATCCCCTCTACGAGCGCGAATACCGCAGCTCGAGCTTGGAAGCGCTCAAGGAACTCGCGCGCACATACGAGGAATGTCGCTACTGGCCGCTCAAATTCCTAGTGACGGGCGACTGCGAGCGCTGCGAGGCGGAGCGGAAGCAGCTCGTCGAGGGCATAATCGGAGAGCTGCCCGGACACCCTTGGAAAGCGTATAATGACCTGATGTTATTATCGGCGGATGTTCGAGCGCGGGCAAAGCGCGGGGCTGAAAAATGTAAAAAGTGCCGAGGATATTTTCTTAAACAGGCCTTGGAACCGACCATCGAAGCCTTCAGGCGCGTGAAGCTCGTGAGCGGCGGGAAGCGGGGCCGAAAGGGGTATGCTGAACTAATAACGCCCCTCATCAAGCCACGTTTCTCCACATCGAGGATCGCGATGGAACCACCTGCCGGGGCCAAACTCGTCGATGCATATAACCTCGAGGGGAGCGAGGTCCGCATTTACCGCCTGCCCAGTGGATTGCAGCACCTCTATTTCCTCATCTTGCCGGAGTACAGGTTGCCCCCGGAACACTTGACGTTGCTCAATAGGGCTCGCGAATTGCTGTTAAACCTTGGCTCCGAGGACATGGACCTTTCAGACCTATCGTATGCCCGGGAGCGGATCAGGCGCCTGAGCACTAGGCTGATGACGAAGCTGGCGGTGGAGGGCAAGCTTGATATCACCAAGGAGGATATCGAAACGCTCGCCGGATGCTTAGCCAAATTCAGCGTTGGGCTGGGGGCGCTGGAGACCATGCTCTCAGATGCCCGAGTTCAAGACATCTACATCGACGCCCCCCTGGGTAAGTCCCCCGTACACCTTTACCACGGCGATCACGAGGAGTGCCTGACCAATGTCTATCTAACACAGGAGGACGCGGAATCGCTCGCCTCGAGATTTCGTGCGGTCAGCGGGCGACCCTTTTCCGAGGCCGACCCTGTGCTCGACCTGAACTTGCCGGAATTCGGCGCAAGGGTGGCCGCCATAGGGCGCCCGCTGAGTCCTGAAGGTGTGGCTTTCGCGTTGCGCAGGCACAAGACGACGCCTTGGACGCTCCCTCAATTCGTGCGCAATAGATTCCTCACGCCCGAAGCCGCTGGCCTGCTGAGTTTGCTCGTCAACTCTCAGGCCTCCATGTTGATAGCTGGCAGTCGTGGTGCGGGAAAGACTTCATTGTTGGGGGCGCTCATGCTTGAGATCCCCCAGAAATTTCGCATCATCTCGATCGAGGATACACTGGAACTCCAAATTGCCAAATTTCAGGCCCTCGGCTTCAAAATTCAGAGCCTCCACGTGCAGTCAGCTGTCGCAGGGTCTGAAACTGAATTAAAAGCTGAGGATGCGCTGCGCGCGGCGCTCCGGCTCGGCGAATCTGTGCTCGTCATCGGTGAGGTGCGTTCTTCGATAAGAGGCAGCGAAGACGTTGTTGTTGTAGAAAACGGTTGGACGAGAAGGGTACCCATCGCTAGCCTAGAGGGCAAGTCGATCGATGGGATGATGGTCCCCACATTAGATGAGAACTATAAAATCAGGCTAACGAAGCTTTCTGGCTTTGTAAAACATCCGCCCAGAAAGAAACTGCTGGAAGTGACTACTAGAACAGGCCGAGCGGTAACCGTCACACATGACCATAGCTTATTTACTGCTGATGGGTTTTGGGTAACGCCGGTGGAAACAAACAAGTTGAAGCCCGGTGACAAAATAGTTTTGCCTGCATTAATGCCGTCCGGTTATAACAACTTAGAATTTATTGACGTGACCGAGATCGTGCCTGAATCTAGACTTGACGGAGTGGACGGCCTCGTTAGAAAAGCCATTTCTGTGCTTGGATGGAAGAAGGCCACCAAAATATGTGAAATACGTTGTGGTGATATTTACAACTACTTCCGTAGACACCAAAAAACGCGCATCCCAATCAGGACATTTAAAGCACTGATGAACGAAGCAAGGATACAATACTCCCTTGATGGTATCAAAGTAAAGCACGGCAATTGTACGCCGGTGCCGGCGCGCATCCCTGTCAACGAGAAATTCTGCCGGTTTCTTGGATATTACGTTTCAGAGGGATTCCTTGCCAACGGCGGGGTAACTATAACAAATTCAAATAGAAAAATATTGAGAGATATTGTTCTCATAAGCCGTGATTTGTTTGGGATAAAACCATACATACGATGGGTACATGGGCTTGGTAGATCAAAACAAGTACTCATCCAAAGCTCTCCTCTAGCTCGCCTCATATCCCGATTGGGGTGTGGAAGAACTTGTAATGAAAAGAGAGCCCCGCCGCTTATTTTTGGTCTCTCAAAGCAAAAGATAGCATCATTTCTTAAGGCTCTGTACAGTGGCGACGGATCGTTTTCTACATCAAAAAGATCTGGAAATGCAGTACGCTATAGTACGACATCGAGAAAACTCGCAGAAGATGTAATGTATCTCCTCCTTACCCACGGGATAGTTGCAAGGGTACGTAAATGCAAAAAGGGCAAGCTACATCGCAATGATATCTGGGAAGTTGAATTTAAGCAGAGAGATGCCGTGAGGACTTTCCTAGACAAAGTGGGATTCGTGCAGAAAAGACCGAGCATGATATCTCGAGCATGGTCTCATTCAACGGCAAATGTAGCGACTTTC
>Ga0315309_1000381_pt1 | contig 26747 bp, 29 predicted proteins | sample TDP4_MG_FD_203080 | JGI IMG/M metagenome (GOLD analysis project Ga0315309, IMG submission 203080) | Freshwater sediment microbial communities from Lake Towuti, South Sulawesi, Indonesia - TDP4 | ecosystem: Environmental > Aquatic > Freshwater > Lake > Sediment | place: Indonesia: South Sulawesi...
AGATGTCTGAGTTCATAAGAACTTCTCGGAAAATAGCTGTCATAAACTGCGCTTGTAGAACAAAAAAGAAATGTGACCACCCCTTGGAAACATGTTTCGTCTTTGATTATTACGCAGAGTTTATGGTGAATAGAGGTTTTGGGCGATATCTGAGCGTTGAGGAAGCATTAGAACTTCTGGAGGAAACGGAAAAAGCAGGTCTGGTTCACTCTACTATAAACACTCAGACGAGACCTCAGTTCATATGCAACTGTTGCACCTGCGCCTGCCTAATCCTGAGAGGTCTAACGGAACTGCACAACCCGAGAGCAATCGCAAAGTCAAACTTTCTCCCCACGAGAGACGACAAACTCTGCAATAAGTGTAAGAAGTGTGTTCAAGTTTGTCCCCTGAAGGCAAATCTGTACCACGCTCCACACGATAAAGAGTCTGAGAGAATCCTCTTCTTCGAGGAGAGATGCATAGGATGTGGGCTTTGCGCCTATCATTGTCCAAACGACGCCATCAAGTTAGTTAAAGTAAAAGACGAAGTCCCAGAGGTGACTCCTCGAGACGCCTTTATGAGAGTGGAAGCGGAGAGAATTCATTAAGGGATCTATCTTTTTAGTTTGCTGTTCAGTATTGTCCAAGCCTCCGGTACTATTAGTGGCTCTGTTATGCTTGTCGGTATTGGATATCTCACTCCCTTCTCGTATCCTGCCTTTTTTAGGGACTCCACTAGGTCCTTTATCATTTCCCTTGGTGTCGTGAAGGCCAATTCATGATCTTGCGTGGTGCCAAAGACCCTGTCTCCTGCTCCGGGTATGACCAAGCCCGGCTTTTTTGTGAGGAAAGTCCTAAGAACCCCTTCTAAGCAGCTTGCACCCAAGCCTGAGAGCGGAGTCGTGACCCTTTCTCCTGTCTTGTAAACAGTGGCTTGGATTAGCCTCATTGCCTGAGCTGAATTGCAGTATATTACGGCTAAGTCCGGCGATATTCGAGTCCAAGCCAGTGGAGAAACTACCATACCTCTATATTTTCTGGGCTCCAAATATGACATACTTGAAATAGCCTTCTTGGCTATCTCATCGGTTTCATAGTAGTTCATGGCCCTAAAAGCTTCTATGAAAGCGTTCTGGTCTTCAAGCTCAGCAAAACCGTATGCTATGAGGTTTGGAGTGCATTTCATGTCCTCGGCGGTTAGACCCACGGTCCATCCTATTCTCCTTGACATGGCGAAGCCTTGACACATGGTTACCCTTATGTTAAAAGAGCTCGGCCTTCTGGTTCCCTCTGGAAATTCATCCTCATTTTCCACAAGCTTTATGGCCAAGGGAAAGTATTGAAGCCTCAGAATTTCAGTCAAACTTTTTCCAAGTTCACGATAACCCATCAACTCTTCCATCAATTTCCCTCCAAGAAAACGAAGATTTGACATGTTCAGCTTTATAGAGTTTATCGTATGTCTCTGGCAAAATCCCAAGTTTGAAGGTATGTTATCCTCTTGAATGGTAGAAAAAGATAATTGTTTTGACATTCACATTTCCCCGTGGTGGTAAACCGTGCAACCTCCGCTGGAAAAACTGATCAAACAGGGCGAAGAGAGCCCATTTTACCAACTTTTGAGTATGAAAATCGAGGAAGTGCGAGAGAACTATGCTCGTCTTTCAATAAAAATCGAAGAGAAACATATTCAGCTTCTAAATACCGTTCACGGTGGAGTCATAGCAAGCTTAGCTGATTCAGCGGCAGCGTGGGCAATCTTTGGTTCAAGCAATCTGGAAGGTGTTCCCGTTACTGTTGAGATGAAGATTAATTTCCTCAAACCCGTTAAATCTGGCAAGCTCATCGCTGAAGCTCGAAACATACTTGAAGGTTCCAGAATTTTTGTTAGCGACGTAGAGGTTAAAGACGATAAAGGAAGCCTGATTGCTAAGAGCCTTATAACTTATTACCTGCTGAAAATAGGTGAAATCAAAGAGTAAAAGAGGAACTACAAGCAAAACGGAAAACAACGGTGTTATATTAGAGCGTCATTCGTAGACCTTTTCTGATTCCTTGTACCATTCCATTGCGTCCATTTCCACGTCTCTGTCTCTCAGGGGAAGCTCCATCATCTTGTAGATTTCATGCTGTACAAGCAGCTTCATTATCTCGTTGCTGCCTGTCCATATTGGCGCTAGCCTCATGTCTCTCAGGAGTCTCTCAATAGGATAGACCTGCGTGTAGCCTATTCCGCCCATAATCTGCATGGCAATGTTGACGATCTCCCAACCCGTGTCGGTTGCAAAGCACTTTGCCTCACTTACGAGGCGTCGAGGGTCTACAGGCAATCCGTTATCTGCAGCATCTGCTGCTCTGGCGGCTGTATAGACGAGGGCCCTTGCCGCATCTAGTTTTGCGACGCTTTCGGCTATTTTGAAGTTGATGGCTTGGAAACTGCGTATGGGCATTCCGAATGCTTTCCTCCTTGATGAGTATTTTATTGCTATCTCCAAAGCTGTTCTGGCTGTTCCTATCGCTCCCGCTGCTGATGTCAACCTTTCGGGAACCATCATTCTGTTGAATATGGCCGCTGCGCCGTTTATTTCTCCCACCCTATACTCGTCAGGCACCTCAACATTTTCGAACACTATTCTGGCTGTTCCCATGCCTCTAAAGCCTAGAAGGTTATAGATTTCTTCGACTTTTACGCCCATGTCTTTTTCGACTATGAACGCGGTTAACGCCTTATGCCCAGGCGCTTTTGGATCCGTTCTTGCGTAAATCAGGTAGAAATCTGCGGCTTTACCGCCTGCAATGAACCTTTTTTCTCCACTTATGAACCATTTTTTCCCTTTTCTTTCAGCTCTTGTTGCGATTCCGAAGAAGTCGCTTCCTCCTCTGGGTTCGGTTAGGCCTTCTGCGGAGAGTTTTTCTCCCTTGATTACGGGTTTTAGAAATTCTTGTTTTTGCCATCCTGTGCCGAAGCGGTTTATGGCCTCGCCCACTATGCTGACCATTGCGTAGCTGCACCCGAGACCCATGCCTAGCACACCGACCTCTTCTAAGGCTACCATCTCAGCAGTCCATGTCATTCCCCTTCCGCCATATTTCTTTGGAAAACGAAGCCCTAGGAGTTTTCTTTTTGCAGCTTCGTGGAGAAAATCGAAAGGATACTCTATCTCGCCTCTGTCCATCTTTCTCAGAAGTTCCGGGTCCACGCTTCTTACAAAATCTTTAATTTCGTCTCTGAGTTTGACTTCTTCCTCACTACTTAGAAAGTCGTTTTCTATCATATTTTTATCTCCTGCCGAAATTTGATAATTTGTTCTTGATATGAAGATTAATTTATCGCCTGTTAAAAGCGGTTTCACCAACGTGAGGGCGGATTCAAATCCAGGGTGCTAAACTTATATTTATTGACAGATTTACACTGCATTCTTGAAAAATGGGTGAAAAAGATGAGTGAAGAAATAGATTGGCAATGGATCCAGAAGACATTTGGTTACAATGAAAATCAAATGGAAGCCATAAAGAAATCGCCACAACATCTGAAATGGATTAGGACTTTCCCTAAATTTAGGAAGATCAGAATGGTTGCTGAAGTGGTAGAGTCAAGGAATTGCATGGCGCAGTTGAAAAAGGGAGACAAATACTACTTTAAATGGGGAGGATATGTTTTGGACAAAAGCGAAGGAGCTGAAAATGTGTGCCTTTGGGCTGTGAGCCAGTTGCTCCCTTTCTATTTCATGATTAATGATCGTGTGGCAGAGGGTGTTGATCCAAACGACATGATTGTGAATCACGTGAGATGCTACGATGTCGGTTTTAGAGGACATTGCGGATATGGAGAAGTCCTAATGAAAGTGTATGCTGAAATCAGGAAATAGCGTTAAGGACTTTCGTTGAGGGAAAGTAGGACTTTGAGAAATTTCTAAAGAGCGTGACATGAAGAATAATAAAATAAAATGAAAAGTATTTTAAGAAAGTCCCCCATTTTTCAGTATTCACGAATGGTGATGTGATATGGAAATTAAGAATATCGCTGTTATGGGCGCTGGTGCCATGGGACACGGAATAGCGCAAGTTGCGGCAATGAGCGGCTTCGATGTTACTATGAGAGACATAAGTGAGGATTTTCTCGCGGGCGGCATGAAAAATATCAGGTGGAGTGTAGGCAAGTTCATCGAGAAGGGTAGGATCTCGCCGGCTGAAGCAGAAAAAACTTTGAAGAGAATAAAACCGTTGGTTTCGCTGAAAGAAGCCGTGGAAAAAGCTGATTTTGTGATTGAAGCAGTTCCAGAGAACCTAAAGTTAAAACAGCAAATATTTAAAGAGATTGACAGCTACGCACCGGCACATGCAATATTGGCTACAAACACAAGCGCGCTTCCAGTAACCGAAATTGCATCAGCCACTAATCGCCCCGAGAAGGTCGTCGGCATGCACTTTTTCAATCCGGCACAGCTCATGCGGCTCGTTGAAGTCATAATGGGCCAAAAAACAAGTAATGACACTTGTAATGTCACATTAGAGCTAGCAAAGAAGTTCGGAAAAGAGCCAGTACTATGCAAAAAGGATGTCCCAGGCTTCATAGCGAACAGAATAACCATAGCTGGCACAAACCTCATCGCATGGATGGTTCACAATGGAGAGTACACAATCGAAGAAGTCGACGCGGCAACGATGTACAAGGCCGGAATGCCAATGGGCATGTTCGCGCTATTAGACTTCACGGGCATAGACATAGCCTACCACGTCATGAAGTTCATGGAGGAAAGAGAACCAAACTTCAAAGGATCACCCTTGATAAAAGAAAAAATCGAAAAGGGCGAGATTGGAGTAAAGGCGGGAAAAGGATTCTATGCATACCCTGATAAAGGAAAATGGGCTATGCCGCAAATACCTCAAGAGAAAGCTGAGAAATTTGACCCAATGACCTCAACTTATGTAGCGGTCAACATGGCTGCAGAGCTCATAAGAAATGACATAGCTACTCCCGAAGATATAGACAAAACGTTGAAGCTGGGCTTTAACATGCCTATAGGTGTTTTGGAACTCGCCGACACGCTGGGCATAGACGCTGTATTGTCAAAGCTGAGAGAAATCGAAGCAAAATATGGAGCATTCTATAAGCCAAGCCCACTCTTGGAGGAAATGGTGAAGAAAGGCGAGCTTGGAACAAAAACGGGAAAAGGCTTCTACACGTACAGAAAATAGAACAATCCTTCTGTCATTAACCTTAATTTTTTTCTAATTCTATATAATTTAGGTATTGCAAAAAAATGAACTAGCGCGCAATTAATGTATGAACATTATGTACGCACCTTATTAAGTTCAGGGTATGATATGTGATTTTAAGGGGGACTTGTAACTGACAATAAAAACTGGCAAAGAATATGTAGAAAGTTTGCGTAAGAGAAAAATTAAGGTTTATCTGTTCGGGGAGGAAGTGAAAAATGCGGTTGACCATCCGATTATTAAGCCATCAATTAATTCTGTTGTTGCGACCTACGATGTGGCAAATGACCCGAAGTATGAAGACCTAGCAACTGCAACGTCGCACCTGACTGGAGAGAAGATCAATCGATTCACTCACATACATCAGAACACTTCAGACCTGGTTAAAAAAGTGAAACTATTGAGGCTGTTAGGTCAAAAGACAGGTGCTTGTTTCCAGCGATGCGTCGGGATGGATTCCCTTAACGCTCTTTCAATTGTTACATTTGAAATGGATCAAAAGCTTGGAACAGAGTATTACAAAAGATTTGCTGAGTACTTGAAATATGTTCAAGGAAATGATCTGGTTTGTTGTGGTGCAATGACGGATCCGAAAGGGGATAGGAGTCTACGACCGAGTCAACAAGCAGATCCAGACCTGTACCTGAGAATAGTCGAACAAAGAGCGGATGGAATTGTTGTAAGGGGTTCAAAAGTTCATCAAACCGGTGCGGTGAACTCTCATGAAATAATCGTTATGCCAACGCGAACTATGCACAAGGAAGACAAAGATTATTGTGTATCCTTTGCGGTTCCAAGCGATACCGAAGGATTAATCTATATTTATGGTAGACAATCCTGCGATTCAAGAAAACTTGAAGGTGTAGAAATTGATTTAGGAAACCCCAGATACGGTGGCCAAGAAGCAATGATTGTTTTTGATAACGTATTTGTACCCTGGGAAAGGGTGTTTATGGCGGGAGAATCCGAATTTGCATGGCCACTCGTTAATGTGTTCTCATCGTATCATAGACAAAGCTATGGTGGGTGTAAAGCAGGGGTTGGGGATGTGCTTATTGGGGCAGTGGTCACCATCGCTGAGTATAATGGAGTGGCAAGGGCATCGCACATAAGGGATAAACTTGTTGAAATGAACCATCTAAACGAAACGATATACGCTTGTGGAATAGCCTGCTCAGTTGAGGGGTATAAAACGCCCTCAGGGACCTATTTAGTTAACATCTTGTTGTCAAACATTTGCAAGCAGAATGTAACTAGGTTTCCTTATGAGATAGTCAGATTAGCAGAAGATATGGCGGGCGGTCTAATGGCAACTCTGCCATCGGAGAAAGATTTCAAAAATACCGAAATCGGGAATTACATAAGCAAATACTTAAAGGGCACAAAAGAGATTCCAACAGAATCTAGGCTCAGAATGCTCAGACTCATAGAAAATCTATCGATGGGGCTGGGAGCTATTGGATATCAAATCGAATCAATGCACGGTGCAGGTTCACCTCAAGCACAGAGGATAATGATTGAAAGAGAAGTGAACCTTGATTTTAAGAAGAAACTTGCAAAGACCATTGCTGGAATCGAAAATGAGAAATGAATCGCAAGTTCGAAATCGGGGATGGGAAGGGCAAGGGGAGTGAAAGATAAAGAATTAAAATTTAGTTGTTATCTTATGTTCAAGTTACTTTTCTGAGCTCCTTATATAGAAGCTTCCATGACTTTTTACTTTACCATCAATTTCCAATTGTTCCAAGTGTTTTTTAATCATTTGACCTTCCCAATAATGAAGCAGAGACTCAGCGTAGGGAAACCTGCCATAAATTGGAGCACATTCCACAAGTTGATCTACAGTTTTTTCGCTTTCTAGCAAGGAAAGAATTTTTTCATCTCTTTCATCTATTCTTCTGTAGAACTTGTCAAACTCAGCATTGATATTCTCAGTAATTATCCCTCTATGAGATGATACTACCACCTTTGGGGATAGGGATTTAAGCTTCTTCACAGATTCCTTAAATGCTGGAAGGTTGGATTCTCTGTGACCATACCAAGGGAATGATGTTAAATCATAGTCAAATGAAAAAAGAATTCTTTCTTTTCGCTCGTAAAAACAATAGTGATCTCTTGAGTGTCCTGGCGTGTAAATCGGTTTCAAAGTTATTTTTCCAAAATTGAATGTTGTTCGTTTGTTGTAACTGTGAGTCGGTCTGCAATTCTTAAACTTCATGACTTTTTTTACGAATTCTTGCCATACCGGAGCAATTTTTTTACTTACGAATCTCTCAGACAGGGCTACCACATCCCCGCTGGTGTCAAATCCCTCTTCTGGTACATGGAGGGGGCTATCATTAAATACCCAGTTGCCAGCAGAATGGTCCGGATGTGTGTGAGAATTAATAACATAGCTTACATCGTATTCTCTTTTGAGTTGTTTTAGAGTCTCAATACCGCAACCCGTGTCTATTAATGCTATCTCTTCATCTAAGATAAGAATTGAATGCGAACAAGGAAACATGCCCTTGTTTTTTCCTTGGATTAGAGAGATATGATCCATTATAGCTTCTACTCTTAGGCCTTTCACTTTCATAGTTCAAAAGAGATGATTAAAATTCTTAAGTCTTGCCTTCGAAATTGGTTCAACTTATTTCGCGAGTGCATCTTTCTTATCGACAGCAAAAGTTAAATCTCCCAAAAGTTTTCATGCCAGAAAGATTCTTTCACATTGCTGCGCGCTAAAATAAAAGTCGACTTTTTGATATTAATATCAACAATATTAAAGGAAAAGGTTCAAGTATGCGAACCTCGCAAAATACACAAAAATGGGGTATTAAAATGGAGTTTGAGTTCACGAAAGAACAATTGGAAATCAAGAGGGCAGCCCGTGAATTTGCTGAGAAGGAGTTCACGCCTGAGAAGGGGAGAGAATACGATCAAAAGTATGAGTTTCCTTGGGAGTTCTATGGAAAAGCTGCAAAGTTGGGCTTCGTCGGCGCGAGTTTTCCCGAGAAATACGGGGGACAGGGACTCGGCTGCATCGAAGCATGCATAATAGCAGAAGAGTTCTACAGTGTAGACCCGACGCTTGCTGCGCTACTGAGCGGCGTCGGTTTCGCCGGATTAATCGAAATGTATGGCACCGAGGAACAGAAAGAAAAGTACATTCCACGATTATGTAGAGGCGAAATAGTGTGCGCGATGGCGCTCACCGAACCTAAGCACGGCTCTGACGCTGGAATGATAGGTTTAGATACAACGGCAGTAAAAGATGGAGACTGCTGGAAAATTAACGGTACTAAGACATTCATTACATGCGGAGACATCGCAGAGTTCACTATGGTTTGTTGTCAAACAGACCCCAATGCCTCTCCACCATATAGAGGCGTTAGCCAAATTATAGTTGAAAAGGGAACCTCCGGGTTCGAAGCCGCACATTTAAAGCCAAAAATGGGTTTTAGGTCAGCTCCAACGGCAGAACTATCCTTCAGCGATGTTCGAGTACCACTAAGCAACCTTCTCGGTCAAGAAAACAGAGGCTTTCACCAGATAATGTCATACTTCGATTTCAGTAGAACACCCATCGCCGCCAGCGCCGTGGGAATAGCCCAAGGAGCCTTTGAACGTGCTCTAAAATACTCTACCGAGAGAGAACAATTCTTCACACCAATACACAGATTCCAGTTTACACAATGGAAAATAGCCGAGATGGTCATGGAAATAGAAGCTGCAAGACTGCTAACATACAAAACCGCTTGGCTTATCGATAATAAACGTGATCCGAAGTTAATCACCAGATACGCTTCTATGGCAAAGGCATACGCAGCCAAAGCCGCAATAGAAATCACAAACCAAGCCATACAAATTTATGGAGGCTACGGGTATGTTGATTCAGATCTAGAGCGTTTCTATCGTGATGCCAGAATCTTAGACATAGTAGAGGGAACTGGTGAGATTCAAAGGTACATAGTCGCCAGAGAATGCTACAGAGAAGCGAATCTACCCTTGCCTTGACCTAAACTCACGATACAATTTAAGATACTTCCACCTTCTTTTTATGTGAAAAGTTGAGAAGGAATTGATAATAGACATTCACGTCCACCCGTTCTTCCACGAAACCGAAATCTTGAATGAAATGAAAAGAGCCAGCGTGGACCGCGCAGTTTTGCTGGCTGTAGATGCAGACCCATCTGACGTGGAAAAACCAGAGATCAAGAGCAAACTGAGACAGCGTCATTTGGAATCACTTTTAGGCTTCCGTACCCTACGATTTACGTCCATAGAAGACGAGATAAAACGATTCTTCCAAGAATTGATCAACTACTATCCCGAACTTAAGAGCTCAAACCAAGAAATAGCAGATTTGGTCAAAAGGAATTCAGATAAATTCATCGGGTTTGGCTCCGTCAACCCAAACAAGGATGAAGACTACGTGGAGGCAAAGCTTAAGGAGATAAGCACACTCGGTTTTAAGGGAATAAAGATGCTTCCAACCCTCCAGCTCTTCTCTCCCATCGAAAACAAGAATTTCAAAAAAATCTGCGAATACTGCGAAAAAAACAAGAGGGTTCTTCTTTATCATACCGGCTGTGACCCAGGACCGTGGGAAATCCCAGAGCTGTCTGAAGACGCCAACCCGAAATACTTGAAGCCCATTCTTGAAAGCTACAAACCAGTTATAATTTTAGCTCACACTGGAAGCTACAGCGCATACAAACCCGGAATATGGTTTGAAGAGGCGTTCGAGCTGGGAAAAAACTTTGATAACGTGTATTTTGATTCGTCGGCAGTGTCCAGTTTCATCTATTCAGAAAGAATATTAAAGAGGCTGAGAGAGGGAGTGGGTCTTGATAGGCTTCTTTTCGGTTCCGACTTCCCTGTCGTGTGGGGTAGCGACATGGGATACGAAGTGAACGTTATTAAAAGTTGTAAGTATTTGACCGAGGAGGAGAAGGAGAACATTCTCGGCTTGAATGCAGCGAAAATTTTGAACCTAGCTTGTGATTCCCATGTGTGAAGCAGCTATGGTTTTCTCAAGACTCTTCGTTCAAACTGGGACTGATGTTTATGATTAAAGAAGTTTTCCCGAACATATTCCTGATAAAAGTTCCATTACCCTACAGCCCTCTGGGGCATTTGAATTCATACTTGATAAGGTCAAAGGATAAAAGACTCCTGATTGACACCGGGCTTAATTTCCCTCAAGCCTTTCAGTCGCTGTGCAGGGGGCTTTCAGAAGCTGGAACAAAACCTGAAGAGCTAACCGAGATTTTGCTAACCCATTTCCACGTGGATCACGTGGGTTTAATTCCGCGTTTCAAAGAGGTTTCAAAAAGCATCAGACTCCTAATACATCGTGTTGAAGCCGATGCGTCAAAATTTATGTTAAGAGATTTTGAAGACTACAAGGAGCATATGGAGACCTTTCTTACCTCTAATGGTGCACCTACCTCAATCGCAAAGAACCTTCAAAGGTTTCATCCAGCCTTCTTTACCCCACAAGCCTACCAAGAACTCGCAATGGAGGCGCTTCCTGTAGAGGATGATCAAGAGATCTCGGTTGGTGACTATAACTTCCAGGTCTTATGGACTCCAGGGCACTCTCCAGGCCACATATGCCTATACGAGCCTTCATTAAGAACTCTTATATCAGGAGATCATCTTTTGCCCACCATCACCCCGCACATTGCTCAGTTTATGGAAAACATGGATCCGTTGACGGATTACCTGAACAGTCTTGAGAGGATAGAGAAACTTGATGTTGAGGTCGTCTTGCCAGCCCATGAAGAAACCTTTACAAATCATCGTGAAAGGATTAAGCAACTTAGAGATCATCATGAACAGCGATTGATGGAAATCTTGAATGGGCTTAAGGCTGGAAGTTTAACGGCGTACACGTTGGCATCTAGGGTTCATTGGAACGTCAACTACAAGTCTTGGGACGATTTTCCTACTTTCCAAAAGTACTTGGCCCTTGGAGAAACAGTGGCCCACCTAAACCTTCTTGAACAAAAAGGGCTAGTAAAAAGAATTAAGGTTAGTAACGGTTTGGGGTTAAAGTATCTGTATCAGTTGATAAAATAGATAGCTTTGTTTGTGCTTCGATGCTGTCCTTTTAGTATTACTAGCAGAGGATTCTTGCCTACGGTGGAACTAGTCCTGTCATTGCCATTGCTTCTTCCACAGGCGTTAAAATCTCCACCTTGAGCCTCATGCCTTCAATGCTCTGAAACGGAATACTTGACGATTGTATCCACTTGAATCCTTCTTCCACCTTTCCCTTTTCCACTTCATAAAGACTGTAAAACTTTGAACCAACCTGCCCAGCACAAGTAACCCACCTACCTAGCACCTTTATATAGGGTGGTACTGGCACCTCCATAGCCTTCAAACCTTGCTTTCCAACCTCCATTCCCTTGCTTGGCGGAAATGTCGCAATCTGCAAGAATAACATATCCTCACCTCCCTTCAATTTTGTTTGGTATTATTGAAAGAGAGCCTTTCAATCAACACCAATTTCATATTTACCTGTCTTTTGGGAACTTAAAATTTGTCAATTCTAACTTGTAGAATTTTAACGCAGAAGATAGAGCCTGGTTTGTTTAGAGGTATCAGAACTAAAATAAACCAAATCATTCTCCATAATATCAATGACGCTGAAAATTAGACTAGCTAACGACTTCCATACGTTTTTTAATTGCTGCAAGTGCAGCTCCAAAGGCGCAGACTATTTGCGGTTCCTTTGGCAATGTAAGAGTTAAACCTATTTTCTTGCTTAAGGCGTCGACGAACCCTTTGTTTTTTGCTACGCCTCCTGTGAGTGCTACGTCTTTCTCGAAGCCTATTCTGCTGGACATGGTGTAGATTCTCTCAGCTATCGCTTCGTGAAGGCCCGCTATGGCATCTGTAATTTCGGATCCTTGGCTTATGTGGGATATGACCTCTGATTCGGCGAAAACCGTGCATGTGCTGCTTATTTTGATGGGCTTTGACGCCTTAAAGTGCAATCTGCTGAGCTCTTCTATGGGTTTTCCAAGAATGTTTGACATGACTTCAAGGAATCTTCCGGTTCCTGCGGCACACTTGTCGTTCATAACAAAATCTAAGACTCTTCCATTTTCGTCTATTCTGATGGCCTTAGAGTCTTGGCCGCCGACATCTATGATGGTTCTTACTGATGGAAAGAGCTTGTGGACACCGCGGGAGATGCATGTGATTTCGGAAGATGTTGCGTTGGCGTTCACTAGAGCCCTTCCGTAACCTGTCGAAACGGTGTAGGCTATATCTTCCAAGCTTAGACTAGAGGATGTAAGCACCTTTCTCAACACTTCTTTAGAAGAAACTTTGAAGTTGATTCCTGATGGAACTATGGCATATGATATAATTTGACTCTCTTTGTCGACTATTACGGCTTTTGTCGCAGAAGCTCCTGCGTCTATTCCCGCGTACATTAACGCTCTCCCAAAACCTCTAGAAAAGCGTCTATTCTGTTTTTGATTTGGACTTCGGCATACTGCCGGGGATCAGCCATGTCGGCTTCAAATATCAGGTATGGAACGTTGAATTCCTTGCTCAAAATGTCCGCTGTCACCAGCTGCGGGGCTGACCATGACTTGCAGCTTCTGTTGGAGAACAAGACAGCCCCGTCTACTTGAAACTCCTTAATGCTCTCTAAGAACCTTTCAATTCTTAGGTCTATATCAACATTCAAGCCCATGGACAAAATCTTTCTCGCTATACTTTCCAACGGCTTTGATGCATCAAGCCTGCAAGCCCACGCCTCACTGTAAGGCTCGTAAACAAAAACTGCTCCCCGATCCTCGAAGTACTTTATGAGGTCAAACGCGTACCAGAGCCATATCCCATCAAACAGCAACCTAAACCTTTCGTTTTCTATTATTCCCTCTCTTTTGTCGACTTTTTCCTTAACCTCTCCGAGAAGCTCCTCATAAAATTTGACGGCTTCATTTGTTCCTTGCATGACCACAAGCGGAAAAATATCCGAGGCCGAGTCTCTGCCCCCAAGAGGGCACGGTTTAATTCTTCTGAGTTTAAGTGTTTCAAGCCACAACTCGCTCGCTTTATCCGAAAGCTTTACGGTACTCACAAGTCTTTCCATGTCAAATTTTAGCCCGAATTTTTCCTCAGCTGTCTTTATCAGCTGCTCTAGTTGCTTGACGACGTAGTCCAAAACGTAGTTGTCTAAGTCCTCTCTAGCTAAGACATAGGGAGCCTCGCCTACAAACAAGGGTGTTCCAAGATGCATGCTGAGGCTCTGCCACCACTTGACATAAACATCACATGAATTCCTAAAAGTTACCAAAAAGTCTGGGGGAGGCATCAACCCTTTCATTCCGCTGATGGCATAACCCAAACCGCACCTGCTGTATGAGCATAAACTTTGGGAATATCCGCTCTTTTCGGCTTCTTCAAGAAATTCCATTATAAAACCACGAGCGCTGCACATGGCACCAAAGTGTTCGGGAGCGACTGGATAAACATCCATAGCATACAGCAGTTCGACAGGCGTGAACACGGTTATCCAAGCAACCGGCTTACCTTGAGCCTTCACATCCCAAGCCTTTGAAAAGTGTGCCATGATAAGCTCGCCTATCTTTCTCGTTGCTTGAAGACCGCGTCTCTTTTCTCTCTGCGAGCTCATTTTAACCACCTATAGATTCGATAAAGGCTTCAACTCGCGTCTTGATTCTGCCGATCTCCTGTGTTGGATTCTCGTAATCTACGACCGTGATGGGAATTCCGTTTTTAGCAAGCGTGTTTCTTATGTGCACACTATCATACAAAGTTGGATCACAGAATCTTTCAGTAAACGTTATTACACCTTGCGCTTTGAACTCTTTAATCATGAAATTTATGTATTCAAGCCTTTCTCCAAGAGGTCCCTGAGATGGGCAAGGTGTTCTCTTAAGGTATCTGTAGGCTAAAGCTGAAATGGGTTCTTGGGATTTCTCAACGCTGCTCCAGAAGTATCTTGAGCCTGTGCACAAGTCATCTGAGGCGACGAATCCGCCAGACTCTTCAATTGCTTTTATCAGATTAAGATCGTAGATGGTTGTTCCATTCACATGTAACCTCACATCGCCCTCGGTTTCGCTATTATTGAATGCTAATGCCTTGATTTGCGCGTTTAATTCTGCTTTTGGCATCCACATGCTTGCAAGAACAAGATGAAGGCGATCAAATGCGCTAATTTTGTAGTTGTCGTCGCTGTTTAACATGTAAATACTTTTGAGCAGATTTCTGCTTTCATTGCATAAACCTATGGAGCTGAGCAACGCGGTATCATCAATCTTCGCCTCAAAGTTCTCCTCTAAAAACTTTTTAAATCTCAAAATCTCCTTTCTGAAGAAATCAAGTGATAACTTATTCTCGGTGTCATGCGGCACTCTGAGGAGAAACAGAGGCTTGCTGATTTTTTTCTTCATAATATCATAGAGTCTCCACATAGGATCACAAGTATGCGCTAACACGAACCCGCTAAAGAAGTCCTTAAGTCTGAGCATATTCTCCAATACAGCGCTGGCAAAGGGACACACAAAGCTTGGTGTAAGGGCGCTTACATTTGCTCCCACGTTTGTTATTCTGTACGGCTGCAGTCCAGCCGAAATGATCAGTTCTTCAGGAACATAGCTACACGTATACCCGATGACCTTAACTCCGGAATCCCTATATTCGCTTAATATTGCAGCAGGGTTCTTACACAAATCGCGTATATCGCTTGGTATAGTCATGGGTTAGAATAAAAATGAGGTCAAATAAAAATAAGATGCTCCCAGAAGATTGAAGGGCTCAAGAAATAAAAAGGAAAGAAAGTATGCTTAGCTTATTTATTTTTAAACTTTGGTGTTCTTTTTTCAAAGAAGGCAGAAATTCCCTCTATGATGTCTTCGGACTTTGCGCAGGTTAAGCCACCCTCAACCATCATCCTGTTTGCTTCCTCCATGCTGATTTCCATGGCCTTTGAAAGTATGTTCTTCGCTAATCGTACAGCTATTGGAGCCTTTGTTGCCAGTGTTCCAGCCATGTACATCGCCGTTGACTTCAGCTCGTCTGTCGGGACAACTTTGTTAACGAGCCCTATTCTCTCGGCTTCTTTTGCGTCAATTCTTTCCCCTGTCAAAACTATCTTGGCAGCTTGAGCTCTTCCTATAAGTTTTGCCAATCGTGCACATCCTCCCCAGCCCGGTATCAGCCCTAGGTTAACTTCGGTGTTTCCAAGACTTGCATTTTCTGCTGCAATTCTCATGTCACATGCCGCTGCCAGTTCGAGTCCCCCGCCAACTGCGTATCCCTGTATCGCCGCTATTACGGGCTTGTCGAAAGTTTCTATCTTGTCAAAAACTTTCTGACCCACCTCCATGCGTGCTTTCATTTCAGCTTCGCCTCCTGTGCTGGCTTCGCTTAAATCAGCTCCGGCGCTGAAGGCTCTGCCGGATCCAATTATGACGACGCTTCTTATCTTGTCGTCTTTCCTTATCTCTTCGAGTAAGCTGTCCAGTTCTTCGAGCAAGCCGCTACTTAATGCGTTTAAGACCTCGGGTCTGTTCAGTGTTATGACGGCTATGTTTTCTTCCTCCGGCATCAGGAAACTCGCAGCTTTTTCATAGATCAGGTATTTGTATTCCATAACGCTACACCTTTTACCTTACCTAAAAACGTCGCTTTCCATAAAAGTCTTTTTATGAATTTAAACTAAACCGAATATTCGTTTTGCTCATTAACATTCCCGTTGGAGAGTCGCAAGACTTATTTGAAAAATCCAGAATATGCAGAGCTTAACAAAACGCTTAACTGGTGGAATCGATGGAACCGATTAAGAAAAGGATTCGTTTCGGCTGCTTCCTGCCCATCCCAGCCACACCTGTTGAGAAACTTTTCAAGATAGCCAAAGTTAATGAAGAGGCTGGTTTCGATTCGATATGGGCCCCGGATCACCTCTTGTTCATACCTCCTGGAATCGTCCCAGAAGCTTGGACTACGCTGGCTGCTACCGCTGCTGTTACGGAAAGAGCCCTTTTAGGAACGTGTGTAAGCGATCCGCATAGATATCATCCCGCCGTTCTTGCCCAGAAAGTCGCCACTGTGGATCGAATTTCGGGCGGTCGTGTGATTCTTGGACTGGGCGCTGGAGAAGCCATGAACTTGGAGCCTTTTGGGATAGAGTGGAAGAAGCCTGTTTCAAAGCTTATTGAGGCTGTGACGATTATGCGTAGGCTCTGGTCCGGGGAGATGTTCACTTATGAGGGGCGTTTCTGGAAGTTGAGAGACGCCTTTTTGCAGATTACTCCCGTTAGAGGCACAGTGCCAATGTACTTTGGGGCAAACAGTCCGCGCACGCTCAGATTGACGGGCGAGATGGCTGATGGTTGGCTTTCAATCCCGCTTTCTCCGAGGCTGTATAGGGAACGCTTAAAGTTTATCAAGGAAGGGGCTGAAAAGGCGGGTAAATCTCTTGACGATATGGATACTGGAGTGTACCTGTACACGTCTGTCACTGAAAAAGCCGAGGACGCCTACAAGCAGCTTGAAACGATAAAGTCACAAGTAATCCCATCGCCGGAACTGCTAAGAGAAGCGGGTTACGATGTTGAACTGCCAAAAGAGCTTCAATCGCTATCCTATTTCAAGGCGTTTCCGGACTCTGAGTGGGTGGAAAAGTTTCTGAAGTTCGGAGAACTGATTCCGAGAGAGGCTGCCATCGAATTCTCTGTGGCTGGAACTCCGAGTGATTGCGTTAACAAGATTGATGAGTATGTGAGGGCTGGAGTTAAACACTTGTTGCTCATAAACATTGGGCCTGATCCGCGCCGGATTGTGGAGCTGTACTCTAAGGAGATAATTCCGCGGTTTAAGCGTGAATAAAAAGAAGAGGAAAGACGAAGAAGCGTTATCTTTGTCCTTTCAGCTCAGATATTTTGCCTTTTAAGGCGGGAACAACCTTGAATAGGTCGTCGACGACGCCGTAGTCGGCGAAGCTGAAGATTGGAGCTTTGGGGTCCTTGTTTATTGCTATGATTAGGTCTGAGTTTTTCATTCCTAGGATGTGCTGGAAGGCGCCGCTTATTCCGACTGCGATGTAGAGTTTTGGTTTTACTGTTTTTCCTGAGCTGCCCACTTGGCGGTCGCTTGGGAGCCAGCCCTTGTCCACGACGGGTCTTGAGCAGGATAGGACTGCTCCGAGGGTTTTTGCCAGTTCTTCCATTATGGGCATGTTGGCTGCGTCTTTTATTCCTCTGCCTATGCCTACGAGTTTTTCTGCGGCTGTTATGTCGACTCCGCCTGGTGGTGGCAGAACGTATTGTATGAACTGTTTTGTGGTGATTTCTTCTGTGAGTGGTGATGGTGCTTCTGTGATTTGTCCGTTTAGAGGCGTTTCTGGTTTTTGGGCTGTGAAGGCTGCTTGGCGTATTGTGGCTATGTAGCTTTCTGATTTGCGGGCTGTTGCTTTGACGTTTACTTTGCCTCCGTACATCTGCCTCGTGACTATAAGCGTCTCGTTTTCGAGTGTTAGGTCTATGCAGTCTGTTGCTAGGGGTAGGTTTAGGGCGGCTGCGAGTCTTGGGGCTAGTTCTACGCCGTAGGACGTGTGTCCCATCATGGTTAGGAGTGGTTTGTGTTCTCTGATTAGGTTTGACAGCGCTTTCTGGTAGGCGTCGGAGTTGAAGTTCTCCAGTTTTGCGTCTTCGACAAGCAGAACCTTTTTTGCGTGTTCTGATATGGTTTTTGCTTTTTCTTTGATGTCTTTACCGAGTATGACTGCGGTTGGTTCTATGTTTGTTTTTTCGGCTAGTTCTCGGGCTTTTGTCAGCATCTCGAAGGTTATGTCTCTAATTTGTCCTTGTCTGTGCTCTGCTAATACGAAGATTTCTGGCATCTCATATCAGCCCCCTTGATTTGAGGATTTCAGCGATTTTTGCGGCGATTTCGTCTGGCGAGCCCTTGAGGAATTCTGCTTGTTTCTCAACTGGTGGCACGTACAGCTTCTTAATTTTTATCCATGAACCTTCTTCGCCAACTTCGCTTTCACTTAGACCCGTGTCTGCTAAGGTCATGACTCTTATTTCTTTTAGCATGGCTTTGCGGATTCCCATTATTGAAACGTAGCGCGGCTCGTTTATTCCCGTCTGAACCGAAAAAAGTGCTGGTAGCTTGACTTCAACCTGTTCTTCCAGGCCGCCTTCGAGTTCGCGGTTTACTTTGGCTGTTCCTGTGCCTAGCTCGATTTTTTTGACCATTGTCGCGTGTGGTACGCCGAGCATTTGGGCGAGGATTGGGCCTACCATGGCGTTTCCGTCGTCGCCCGCCTGCATACCCGTTAAGATTAGGTCGTAGTGGAGGGTTTTGATTACGCTGTGCAATATTTTGGCTATGGCGTAGCCGTCTGAGCCTTCAAAGCGAAGGTCTGTTAAGCGTATGGCTTTGTCTACTCCTCGTGCAAGGCATTTGCGTAGGGTGCTGTCTGAGTCTTCTGTGCCTATAGTTATGGCTGTGACTGTTCCGCTCTGCTTTTCTTTTATGCGTACTGCCTCTTCCAATGCGTAGTCGTCCCACTCGTTTATGTCAAAGACTAAACCGGCTTTTTCTATAGCTTTGCCGCTAGCATCAATTTTTAGTTCTGCTTCTGCTGTTTCTGGAACATGCTTGACACAAACGACAATGTCCAAACATTCTCCTCTCCGAGTGATTGTGACTTGATTAACAAACGGTTTTCATATAATTTTTGCTTGTGAAATGCGGTTTTGAATGTGGGAAGGTCACAGATTACTTTTTCTGTCTGAGTACGTGAGTGTGATAGACAAGAATGTGCGTGCCGCGGTGTTCTATTTTGATTAGGATTTTGATTGGTTTTATTCTCTCGATTATGTTTACGTATATTCGGTAGTGGTCTCGCTTGTCTGGTTCTCTTGTCCATTGGCCGTATCTTACTTGGCTTTCCAACCATTCTCTGCTTGCGAAGCTTCTATGCTTCCTTATCCAGTTGATTGGTTGAGGGCCGAGAATTATTTGGCCGAAGTATCTTCTTGCGTATGGTTGGAAATGGCGCATAGTTTATCATAGAGTTGCTTGTCTTTTTTATTCTTGCGTTAGTTTTGGAATATTCCAAAAGTTTAAGTACTACTACTAACTACTACTAAGACTGGGAAAAAGAAAAGTAGTTGACCCAAAATGAGCGCGGTAAGAAGAAACAAAAGAGGCAACCAATCAGATGAGATTTTACTGGATATTATCGAGAAATGTCCAGGTCTCTCTCAATATGAATTGGGTAAGAAGCTTGGCTGGCCGAGTGGGCATGTTGATGGTTCAGTAAGAAGGTTGCTTAATGAGAATAAGGTTTTCATTAGGGTTCTAGAAAGGAGTGGTAGGCGTGTGAATCTTGTTTATCCGATAGGTCAAAAGTCCATGAATATTATAGAGGTTCCGGCTGAGTTGCTGTGTGGAGATAATCCTGTTTGGGGCGAGTCTGCTTTTGTTTATGCATTGGACAATACGACCATTGGAGTTTCGGGGCGTGAGATGCCTGAGTGGGAAGAAACATCCTGTTTTCTAGAAAAGGTTTCTATGAAAAAGGATTGCGGGAAGATAGTTTTTGAGATTCCGGAAAAGTTTTGGAGATTTTACAACTTGGAGAGAAAGCATAGAGTGGTTTCGGTGAATGGGAATAATGTTTTGATAACGGTTTCTGGAGACATAGTTGAAGAAAAGAAATACCCCTCTTAACATTTGGAGTCGATTTTTAGTTCTGCTTCTGCTGTTTCTGGAACATGCTTAACACAAACAACAACATCCAAACTATGTCAAACTCCATTATGTTTGAAAAGAGTTTAACGCACAACATCATAAAACTTTTGCTTACAAACAGACATTTTAGAATATTTTTTCTATTCCACTTCAGTCCTAGATCATGAAATTACCGTGAGGCACTCATGCTACCATGGTATGTTCCGCAGCAGCTTGTTGCTTGCAGTTACATGCAAAAGCCTTTTAATAGTTTAATATGTGATTTAGCATATGGATAGATGAGTGCATCACTTTGGTAGACATATTGGATTTACTGATGTCAAATCCGCAAATCCAACAGTTTTTGACATCATTGAGTATGTCAGCTACCAAAGAAGCAGGAGAAAAAATTGGCAAATGGATTGTTAATTCCATTGAATGTAAGATTAAAGAATCCAAACTGTTTAGGAATGAAAAGATCAAAGAGACAGATGGATTATTGAAAGAATTGATTTCAAAGAAAACAAAAGAAATTACACCGCTTACGAACTACTGGATTGAATTCTTGACCTTTATGTTTCCTGATCGGGAAATCATGATAGACAAACTGAATGAAACAGACTGTGATTATATTGCTCACAGAATTTTTACTGGACTTGGCTTTGAACAGTTACTTCTTGATATGGGTTACAGAATTGAGAAAATACGATATATGACTCATTTTCCAGGTTTGCAATCACGCGCTCTCCATTATTTTGACCTTGCGGCAAGTTTTGAACAGGAATATTTTGACAACTTTTTATGCGCTAGAGTGATCGACATTAGGGTAAGCTCCCCTCAAGATTTTGTTAACTCACTTCCCAGAGTAGTTTCAGATATCAATGGGGACCCAACCAGACCGGCCCAACTGAGAGATCATGACATAATCACTATAATTGTATCCAATAACCTAACACTGAACAGATTGACTAAACTTCGACAAACTATAAGAACCGTTCAAGATATAGACACATTTCTACCAAGATTAGTTCTTGTTTCAAACCAAGAACTTTCAGAACTTCTTGAATGCAAGGATGATAAGGAACGGGGAGAAAGAATGAAACGCAAGTTTCAGGATATCCGACTTTACCGAGGTGTAATAGAATAACAAACGGAGGTTAACACATTGAAAATAATTAGTTTAGCAAATCAGAAAGGCGGTACAGGCAAAACCACTGCAGCCGTTAATATTGCTGCCATATTGGCGAAGAAACAAAAGAAGACACTTGTTATTGATCTTGACCCACAATCAAACGCAACAATGGCTCTAATGGATCCGCTAGAAGTTGAATCCAAAAGTAGCGTCGGACCCTTTCTCATGGGTGACGTTAAGTTTAATGATGCTGTTCATCAGTGCAGCTACCTTCCATACTTGCATTTGATTCCTGCCACCTTGGAGCTTTCAATAACTGAATTTGAGTTAACTAGGCTACCCACAGGAGGAGTCTTGCTGGAGAAAAGGTTGAAGGACGCAAAGGATTTCGAGTACATTATTTGTGATTGCCCGCCAAATTTCGGGGTTCTGACATCTAATGGTCTTACTGCCAGCACACACATGATTGTCCCAATGGAACCTGAGACTTTTGCAGTTTACGGTTTACAAATGTTAATGGCGAATATTGTACCAAAAATCTTGAAGCTTGTAAACCCCGATTTAAGGCTATTAGGCATTCTTCTCTGCAGAGTTAATCCTGTGCGCACTCTAACTGCAAATATTCGGCTGGAGATTCGTCGCCTCTATAAGGATTTACTTTTTGAAACAGAAATTCCTATTGATGTCCGGTTGCCTGAATCACAAGATATCCATAAACCTATCATTGCGTATCAATCTTGGAGCCGTTCGGCAGAGGCATATGAAAGACTTACTAAGGAGATTTTGGATAGATTAGGAGAGAGTTGAGATGGCAAAAAAGAGGACAATTACCTCCAAAACAGAACAGCATGAAAAGAAGGTTCAAAGAAAAATGGCGGAGCAGCTGGCAGAGAAAATAGGAACTTCGCCTGAAGAAATAGAAAGTGGACTTAAAGGTTTCATCGAAAAGTCAAGTGAATCTTTAGGTGGCATGGAGCTTAAGCCCCCATACCGTCGTCCCTCTTGGTATGATGATTTCTTTAGTTTGATTCAAGAGCGGACAATAGACAATTTCTCTCTTGAGTTCATTAGACTCAACATTGTTTCTGGAAGTGAAGCCTACAAGTTACGAGCGGGTTTACGGTTCCTTGGCTTGATTGACGAAAAAGGCCATCCTACTTCGAAGCTTGCTGGGCTACGAGTTACAGGGGAGAATTTTAAGAAAAATCTTGCAAAAGTAATTTCGGAGGCATATTCTGATTTGTTTAATGCGGTTATCATTGAAAAGGCAAAATCTGAAAGCGTAATAAACTTTATGATTGAGAAATACGGATACAGCCGACCTTTGGCTGAAGAGGCAACGACGCTTTTTGCATATTTCTGCTCGAAAGCAGGCATACCTATATCGAAAGAGCTATCAGATTTCCAAATAACGAGGAGGGAGAGTATACGAACCACTACTCCAAAAAAGGAGATTCGAATGCGAGAGAAGATTACGCCTGCAGTGAGGTACGATGAAACTTTTGCGGTTTTGGAATCGGATATATTTAGCTTTGCCGTAAAAAAGGAGCTCTCAGCTATTGAATTGGCAAGGGAACAGGTGAATTCACTATTGGATTATTGGAAGAAAAAACTTACTGAAGAGTCAACGAATAAATGAGAATTCTCATGAAACCCCTCTAGACATATAGATATCAAAATTCCGCATCTATATCTTTAAATCTGTTATTTGCCCATTCTATTTCCATGTCATCCAGTAAATCTAAAGAAGCTGTAGCAAACAAGGCTTTGCATTATTTTAATGTTGAGGGTTGGAACTGCGCCGAATCCGTTTACATGGCTATTTTCAAGGAATACTACAGAATAGACGTAACCCCAAAAACCGTAACAGCCTACAGCGCAGAACCTAAAAAGAATTTATGCCACTACGACTTCTTTTTTTAGCTAATCCTTTAACCATCAACTGCGCAATCTTACTAGCCTTTAGAATCTCCATAAAAAGCGGCTTTCCATTCTCACCAAAATGAACAACAATATTCCATGTTTTTCCTTCATGCAAACGGTCTGTGTTACAACAACGTTTATAAAATTGTACTACAAACCATAAAACAGTGAAAAAGAAACCATGTCAACCACAATAACAATACGCATACCCCGCGAACTCAAAGAAAAAATGAAACAAAACCCCGCGCAATGGAGCGAAGAAGTCAGAAAATTCATCGAAGAAAGAATCAAACACCTCGAACTCCTCAAAACACTCGAAGAAATAGAGCTAAAAGCAGAAAAAAGACAAACCAGAATAGACTCAACAACCCTCATCAGGGAGGACCGAGAACGCCAAACCTAGTCCTCGACTCCAGCATCCTCGTAAAACTCGTCACAAACGAGTCAAACTCCGAACAAGCCCGAACAACCATAACAACCCTCCTCAAAAAAGGCTACAACCTCCTCACCATAGACATCGCCCTAGCCGAAAGCCTAAACGCCTTATGGAAACACGCAAACATATACAAAGACCTAAAACCCGAAGAAGCACGATCAGCAATAGAGGACATGACAAAAATATACGACAAACTCGACATCCTCACAACCCGCGAACTCACCGAAGAAACCACAAACATAGCCCTAACCCAAAACATAACAATCTACGATGCACTCTACATAACCGCAACCCAAAAACTAAACGCCACCCTATATACAGCCGACCAAAAACTGAACAACATCGCAGACAAAATCACAAACACAAAACTACTAAGACCCTAACCCATGCATCACAGAAATCCATTTCTTCTTATAGAGAGACACTAAAATCTGAGCTCATCTATAACGTAGCAATAGGCATCAACCTTTATCTCTAGATGGAAGAAACTTTATATGAGTGGTGAAAGTAACGTTTTATGGTGAATAGCTTGGAAACTGGAGTAGAAGTCAAAAAAGTGGATTCCCAAGGTCGTCTCATCCTGCCTGCAGACTGGCGTGAATCCGAAATCGGCGAAAGCAAAGAACTCTACCTCATCAAAAGGAAAGGCTATCTGAAGATAATCCCAAAACGCCGAATCGACCTAACCAAAAACTTTGACAAGGTGGATCTGGGCGTAGAAACAATAGGAAGCTGGAAGCAATTCGAAAAGAAGTTCCACGAGGCACGCACATGAGATTCTTAGACGCAAACATATTCATCTACGTCTACTACAAACCCAAAAAACCCCTAAACCAAAAAGAAAAACACATGAAAGAAAAAGCCAAAAAAATAATCACAAACATATCCCAAGCAAAAGAAGAAGTGACAACAACCGTCATCCACATATCCGAAACCGTAAACATCCTCAAACACGGCCTAAAGCTGCAAGAACTAAACAAACTGATCCTCGGCATATTCATGCTCGACAACATAAAAATCAAAAGCGTAACAAGAGAACAATACCTAGCCGCAACCGAGCTCGCAGAAGAACTAGAACTCGAATCCAACGACGCCCTAGCAGTCGACACAATGAAACAAGAAAACATAACAGAAATATACACCTTCGACGAAGACTTCGACAACATAGAGGGAATAACAAGACTACCCAAACTCTAACAAAAAAGCCGAAAACTCCACATACACCTTTAAATTCTCAACCACGCTTCTATTTCGTCAATATTATAATATCTAATGTCTTTAATAAACCTACCAAAAGTTCAATCTATAAATAGGGGGCTATAAACTCCGCAGAGAGCAACAGATGAAAAAGTCGCAGCAAGCCTAAGAAGTTCTTCTCGCGCCGCAATGTGGACACACAGTATCCGTTTGAGGCATCAAAGCCCCACAGTATTTGCACGGTATCATGACAACCTCGCGGATAACCTCCTTCTCCTTAATCACCGGTGCAGCACTCGGCGCAGAAACTTGAACCTCCATTGTCTGGCTCGTCACATCAGGCCTTCCCTCCACAGCGATAACTCCCTTAATAAACCATGAAACCCTCGAGTCAATACTCTTGAAAGTGGGTCTCCCACCAACAGGAACGTTTACGCTGAACGGAAAAGTCTGCGAGAAGCCTTTTGTAATGTGCAATGGTCCACAAACCGCAGGCTTTGCAGAATAAAGCGTCGCAGATTCCGTAACCTCTTTTGAAACCTCACGACCAACCGACGCATCATACTCTTGTTTAGTCTTTTTCGCCTCCTCCACACACTGAAACTCGCACCTTATCTCCTTAGCCTCAAACTCCTCGTCAGAAACAACGGTCAAAGTGCCCTCAACATTCTCACCCAAAACAAAACTGCTCTTGCCAAAACTCAGCGAGACCCTCGCCCCAGGCGAAGTCAAAGCCTGTTTAAACTTCCTCAAAAACGACATACAACCACCCTATTAAGCCTCCACGCGCGTTTGACTAACTAAACCTACAGATTTAAACATTATCATACAATAAACCACCCATTGTATCACAATAAAATTTTCCGTTTGTGACACAAAACTACAGCTTAACAAGCGAAAACCTCCAAAGCCCAATTCAACCTATACAAGGATTCAAGACCTCCTTGTAAATAGGCAATAGTCAACACGACTGCGTAACGGCTATAAGCGCAATTAGACGAACACTCTTTACAACCTCAAAACTCATGGCAAAGCTGAGCTGCAGAGTTTTTCAGTGCGTCAACTTTTCTGGGATAATATTAAATATTAAAAATCTAACATGATATTTTGGGAAGAGATTATGGTAGATTTGCTCTGGGTTGCTGCAATAAGCGTAACAGTTACTATCGTTTTAATTACAATAAACATCTATTATACTCGCAAGCTAGGGTTTTTTAGGTTGTTGAAAGCGAGAAAAAAGGAAATTATAACAACACTTGCGTGGAGTGCCGCCATTGCACTCGTGATAATAAAATCGTACTCGCTGGCATATGCAACTTATCCCGTTCTTGTTGAACACGGTATTGCTTGGACAGAAATTGATCAATGGATTCCGCGACTTGACACTCTTGATCTTTTGCTCATTTTCCTTTTCAGCACGATAGCTGGAGCGATTTTACTAGATTTAGAAACCGTTATATACAGTTTTGTAGCAACCGCTGTTCTTTCTTTCGTATTCGCCGCTGTTTACTCCTCCTTTTTTATATGGCACATCTTAGAGTGGAACAGGGCTTTTCCCATTTTGGGATGGAGATGTGTAGAATACGTGATCAGTGCTGCAATAAGAAATATATTCAGAATGGCCATTCCTTTCGTTGCCTTATTATGTCTATTGGGAGTCCTCTTAGGAGCATTTAGTAGAGGGATTATTAGACCTTCGGCAGAGTCCTGAGATCATCACGCTCTAGGTCTGCATTGCCATTATCAGGCAAGTTTAGTGGTGTAATACATTTTTATTTCACCGAATATCCTGTGAGATAAAGAATCAGGAAGGAAGCCGTACCAATTAACATCTAGAATGGGTTATTTCGCATTTCCATACTCTTTCAGGTTTCAAGGAGTATACATCGAAAAATTGAGACTTAAGGACAAAATTTGGTGGATTTTGCTTTTTAAACTTCTTTTTCATGCAAAGAATTTGGAGTTATCACAAAATTTTTTGCTTGATGGCATCGCGTTTTTCTTCAGATAGCGGTCCGAATTTTTTGATTCTATCAGTGAACATTGTGAATACCTCTGCGGCTTTCTTGTAAACCGGCAGCGGCACATAGCTGTAGCGGACTCTCATGTTCTCAATTCCATATTGAACTAGCT
>Ga0315309_1000382_pt1 | contig 26682 bp, 27 predicted proteins | sample TDP4_MG_FD_203080 | JGI IMG/M metagenome (GOLD analysis project Ga0315309, IMG submission 203080) | Freshwater sediment microbial communities from Lake Towuti, South Sulawesi, Indonesia - TDP4 | ecosystem: Environmental > Aquatic > Freshwater > Lake > Sediment | place: Indonesia: South Sulawesi...
TCTGAACTCTTCTGAGACATTGAACGCTTGTATAGTTAAATCAAACATCTCTTGGACAGATGAAGGAGCGAAGGCTATTATCTCGTAGTCTCCATGCGATCCCCATTTTGCTTGCATAACATCCTGCTGGCCTGTCTTTGTCGGTTGCCCTGTACTAGGTCCTCCCCGCATAACATTCACGATTACGCAAGGACTCTCAGTCATAACGGCTAGACCTATATTCTCCTGCATAAGGCTGAATCCTGGGCCTGATGTTGAAGTCATCGATTTAACTCCTGAGTAGGAGGCACCTATTACAGCAGCCATAGAGGCTATCTCATCTTCCATCTGGAGATATACGCCTCCGACTTCAGGCAGTCTCCTAGCCATGTGTTCTGCAACTTCTGTCGCAGGGGTTATCGGATAGCCTGCGAAGAATCTGCATCCAGCAGCGATCGCTCCTTCAGCACACGCGACATCTCCTAGAGCGAAGTATACGCCTGTGATGACATCCCTTCTCATTTCTGCTTCTCCTTTATTTTCATAAAGATCGCCATCTCTGGACAGATCTCCTCACATACTCCACATCCAACACATCCTTCATCTTTCACGTATGGTGGATGAGCGCCACGAATGTTCAGTCTACTTTCATAATCAAGAACATGTTTTGGGCAGAGCTCGATGCAGAAGCCGCATCCTTTGCATCTATCATCGATCACAACTATCTCGACCTCCGCGATCTTGAGCTTCTGCGGAGGCGACAATGGAGTTCTAGGGGGACTCATGGACTTTCAAGTCACCTCTTTTCAGGTTCCAAGAGGTTCGCAACGACAACCCTGTTCATTTTCAATCCAACTTCACCTTCAGATAGCCCCATCGCGAGCCCTAACAATTGAGTGTAGTACACCACAGGGATGTTGTAGACTGCTTTGAATTTCTGTTCAAGCTGAATTTGACCAGCATCAAACTGGAGGTGGCAGAAAGGGCAGATATCGACTATGCACTCAGCCCCAGCCTGCTTCATATTTTCAAGTTTTTCGCGGAGCATATCGAGCGCAACATCTAGTATACCGGATCTTAGTCCACCTCCTGCACCACAACACATCATTCTGTTTCTGTAGGGAACGCTTGAAGCGCCTGTAGCTTCTATCATCTCATCGAGAAAGGTCGGGTGTTCTATCGTATTCCATTCTCTAAGGTCTGTGGGCTTCAGTATATGGCATCCATAGTGAGCAGCAGCCTTTACTGAGAGTCTTCGCTTAACAGAACCTCTTATCGTATCTAAACCTACATCGCGGTAAAGTACTTCACCTACATGCTTCACCTTTATGCAGCCATTGAATTTACGTCCGATAGCAGAAAGCATTTCATTGATCTTTCGTCTCTCTTTCTCATTTCCAGTCAGAATGGTATTTGCTTCCTTGAGCGTCGCGTAACAGCCATTACATAAGGTAAGGATGTCTAACCCCATTTCCTCTGCAATGCACAAGTTTCTAGCGGAAAGCAGTAGCCAAGTCAACCTATCGAATGATTTGATTACCCCTGGCGCTGGACAGCAGGAAGCACCCTCCATATCCTCCAACTCTATACCTAGTCTTGGTAAAGTCGCTTGCGTAGCTTTCTCAATGTTAGGGTATCTGTTTGGGACGATGCATCCTAGATAGAATGCATACTTCACCTTTGTTTTTCACCATGTCCCACGAGCTTTTCGAACCCGGCGATTTTAATCAGCGCTTGGACTTCATTTAGAGCGGTCGGGAATGAGTGTACCGTTGGAGGCAAAGTTGGAAGTCCCAGCCTCTCCCTCTTCTTCTTCGTCTCCTCATCTATCGGCACAGCATGCCCTTGCGCTATCAAGTATCTCGCGACATCCCTATGTGGTTCAAGCATGAAACCCTCTTTGACAGCCAGATTCCTCAAGAGCAGGATGGCGTTCGTAACTTCAATCTTCCTAGGGCATCTTTCCGAGCAGGTGTAGCAGGTAGTGCAAAGCCACAAGTCCTCACTCGCTAGGGTCTCTTCCTTCAATCCAAGGAGGATCTTTCTGATGAGCATTCGCGTTCTGTAAGCTGTTCTACCTGTTGAAGGGCATGAAGCCGTACAGGTTCCGCATTGAATACATGCTCTGATACGTTCAATTCCACTATTGATGAGGAGGCGTGAAAGTTCAGGGCTGATCCTGGAGCTGGTGATAACCTCTCTCTTAAGATGGGACATTCTGGGGCCTTCTTGTCCGAGCCGAAGGATCTTTACATATGTAAAGGACGTTTACATATGTAAAAACGTTTCTTAGGCAAAACCAGCCCAATCAAACCGCTCTGGGAACTGCAACCTTTTAGACTAATCAAGCGCTACCTCTAAGACTGGGGATCGGCTGTTGAAGAATGTCGGTGTAAGCAGGAAGGAGAGGATCTCAATTCAAAGATTGATCAATCTTGTCAGGTCGAACAGGCGGTTCGATGAGGTTGGCGCTCTAGCTTGCTTCATAGGCTTCGTGAGAGGGTTCACCGGAGCTAAGAAGAAAGTTAAGAGGCTTGAGTTGGAGGCTTACACTGAAAGAGCTGAGAGAGCTCTCCAAGCGATAGCTGATGACGTTAAGAGCCGTCCAGGCGTAGTAGAAGTTCTTATCCATCATATCGTCGGTAGACTGGGGGTTGGCGATCCCATCCTATTCGTTATTGTTGCAGGAGCTTCCAGAAGAGATGTCTTTCCAGCCCTAGTCGAGACTGTAGATAGGGTGAAGAGAGAAGCAGCTATATGGAAGAAAGAGGTATTGGCCTCAGGCAAATCATACTGGGTTGAATATGCATAGCGAATAGCGCGATAGCGCTCTTTCTCAGAAGTAGGATCTCGCCATCTCATATGAGAGTTTCACATGAGCGTTCCCATTTTCCGGCACAGGTCCTTCATGCCCTGGAAGCAGAGAATCTATGTTGAACTCAGTCAATCTCTTCAGAGATTCCTTCATCGATCTCGCGCTCCCTGTAGGCAAGTCAGTTCTACCGAATGCGCCGTTCGTGAAGACTGTATCTCCTGAAAAGAGGATTCTATTATCCGAGTCATACAAGCAGATGCTTCCAACAGTATGGCCAGGAGTATGAATGACTTCTAGCCTGTGGCCCGGTGTTTCTATCAAGTCTCCTTCAACTACTTTCGTGATAGGTGCTTCATCAAGATCGAAGTATTCAGCTGAATGGATTAGTATGGCTGGCGAACTTGCCATGATCAGATCAATCAATCCGCCTGTGTGGTCAGGATGCGAATGCGTCAAGACGACTTTAGATACGGCCTTCACGCTCAAACCTGATCTTTCCATCGTCTCTTTGAGTCTATTCATCTCATCTCCAGCGCCTGTGTCTATCAAAGTGATTTCTTTGTTACCAATCACGTAAACGTTCGATGAGAGACCTATGCCCTCAATATAGTAGATAGACCTCAATGAGACTCTGAATTTTTCGAGATCGATCGCCACGGTCTAGCACCATTCTAGCGAGTTTCCAATGTTGCGCCAGATTTTAAAGAGATTGCTCAAACCAAACACTCTAAAGCAGTTTCCATATGTATTGTAATTGGATTTAAAAATGCCCTCGGCTATTGAGATTTCTGACTGCCCGTACTGCGGATCTCCCACATCATATCATGCACGCTTCTGTTCTAAATGCGGAAGACAACTTAGAAGGTTCTGTCAACACTGCGGTCAGGAAGCTAAGGGGCGCGTTCAAAACTTCTGCCAAAGATGCGGAGGAAAACTTGATGCTCCACCTTCACCAAAGAAATACTGCGTCTATTGTGGGTCGATCGCACCTTACCGCGCGGCATACTGCCCTAGCTGCGGAGGAAGATTCGCAACTTTCGTAGGGGGATCTCCTGAGCCGACAGGTCTGGGGCATAATGCAAGGAGTGTAGACTTTGACGAGAGAGTGTACAACTACATACTGGATAGAGAAGGCGCGATATCTTGGAGTCAAGCATCAGCAGATCTCAAGGTTTCGGTTGAAGTTCTGAAGGATTCCGTTCAAAGATTGAAGCAAGCAGGAAAGCTTGAGTAGCGGTGTGTGGCGTAATACTATTTTTCAGATCAACAGAACATACTTCATTTGGGTATCTTCAAAGAAACTGTATGGACTTGTTTGAGGCGTCAAAAAAGCATCGGGGTTCTGTAGGTCCAGCAGCTAAGTGAAGATGAAGTTTGACAGCCCCGCAGCTCTCAGTGCTCTAATCAATGCGGTGCCGAAGATAGTTGCTACGATGACGATCGCTGTTCTCTCAATAGGGTAGACCCAGAAGATCGCCCTCCATATTATTGGGAAGCTTTCAGGCTTGATTATGCCTAGATACATTCCTAAGACTGTTTCGAATAGGAGATTTCCTGTTAGGTGTTGAGCGAATGTCCCTATGAATGATAAGATGGCCAAACCGGGAACCAGCCGCGATATAGATGATCCAGTCACCCAATTTGTGGCTCTCCTACTTAGAGGTGAAATTAAAACTATGAAAGCTGTGAAATGGACCCAAGCGAATGGCACATAGTAAGTTATCCCAGAACTTGGATTAGAGATTGGAACAAGCAGCATAGTGTAAGGGTGTGCCAGAAAGAGTAGGAACGGAATGATGTAGAAGATTGCTGAGGGAACCCATTTTCTCTTTGCAAGGAAGCCTACTACTAGTGCGTTCGTCGCTGCTGGCAGAAAGTCGAGGCCGAGGAAGACGGGTGGGCGACCGAACGCTATAGCTACGAAGGTGCCCAGAACAATTGATGAGGCGCCAATGTAAGGTCCCAGTATAATTCCGTACAGTGGCGCAATCATGTCCGATGTAGAGAAAGCAGCTCCAGATGCCCCTATCATCGGAAAGGTCGGGATCATTCTGAAGACCATATAGAGAACTCCGAAGGTTGCTGTGAATGTCAGTCTTCTCGCTGTTTGGCCTCCAAAGAGCTGCAAGTCCCGCTACTCCGACAAGCAGTGTACTTTTTTACATAGCATTTTATAAAAGTTCCTCAGCTCGCCCAGAACCAGTTGGTTTATTCAAAACAGTAACGCGTCGTCTTGAACGTAACTCTTTCCCGTTTGGAGTGCGATCTCGGCTTTCGCCAATTCTATTCCGAGGTAAGCTGCGTGATCGAACCTTGATAGAAGCCCGTTCTCAACTATAGTTGTACATATTTCCAGAGGGTTTTTTCCTTTGATAATGACGTCCGGTTTGTCCTGATTGTATTTGTAGTGAGAGACCGCTATGCATCTTCTATCTCTGTCCACCGCCACTTTGAAGCATCCTCTAGGATCGTACACAAACTTCCTCCTTCTTGCGGAGATTTCTCTAGCGAACTTCTGGATCGCACGTTCATAATATTCCTCTCTCCTCCGTTTCTCCTTGATTACCAATAGATCCAACCCGAGATCTTTAGGTGGTGAAGCTCTCTCTCGAGCAAGCATCGCCATCTTGATGCTGGTCGATAATTCTCTTACGCAGCCAACCGTTTTGTTGCTTGCTTCTGTAGTCAATATTATGTTCCCATTCAAATCGTATGCGACTGAAGCTAGCAATAGGTTTGCTCCGATCGAGTCTCCATCCATAAGCTCCGTTACGTTTCCTGCGCCGAACATTATTGGGATGTTAGGGTTTCTCTCCCTGAAACGATAATATGCCATAAGAGATTCCGTAAGATTCGGCGTAAAGATCGGCGCAAGTATCGGGTCGGCTATTAACTTCTTGAAGCCCAGTTGCCTCGCTCGCTTGAGGTTTATCTCGAGTTGCTCAATCTTCTTATCGACATGGGTTGGGCAGTTCCGCATCTCATCAGCTGGAGTCACTACGACAGGAATCTCACGGGCAAACTCTGAAACATCCTTCATGTTTTCAGCGTTTATACTTAGTATAAGGTCTACTCCTGCCTCTACCGCTGCTCTAATCTCTTCAGTATCGCTGGTATCGATACTTACCGGGGTTGAAACAGCCCTTGTAACGATTTTGACCGCAAGCTTCGCTTTCGAAGGATTTTCCCCACCCGCCACCATCCCGACATCTATTATCTCAGCTCCAGACTCCACAAAGTCTCTAGCCTTCTTTCTCAACTCAGATCTGGATAGAGTCGATGCATCTACGATTTCAGCCAAGACGCAGGGAGGGAAAGAGGTTCCAATCCAAACAGCCTCCTTTCCTTTTCCGATCTGAATCCCCAGCTTCTTTCCTGCAAGTCTACGGGTCCTTCTACGCAGTAGATCCAACTTTTTGAAAGTCTCTTTCTTGAGTAGGTTTTGCAACAACTCGAATGCAGGCCTCGTTGTTGACAATCTAACTTTGCCAAGCTGTTGGAGGACTAGCGGCAGGTCTGCTGCTTGCTTAGGACCTTTATAGGTCGGTATCCCAAGTCTTTCCGCTATATGTGAAACATCTCCAGCCACAAGCCCCGGCACCAAAATGAGTTTGAACTTCGAGATGTCTCTCGATTCAAGCATATCTGAAATATAGTTAATAGACATCAGCGCCGCAACTTGTGTCGGAAGGGAGACAACTTCAGCCTCAACGCCGCTTTCTTCAACGTACTTTCTAACTATTCCATCAGCTAAGGTTCCGGTTACAACAAGCGTTTTCATGTCGAATCCTCATCTAAACGTCGTGATTATCCTACTTCTTGGACGATTGGTTCTAAATGATCTTGATCGTAGCTCCTCTATTGTTAGCCGAAGTGTAGAAGACGTCTCCTCCACTCGTTTCTTCAAGGAGATCTGCCACCAAGCCTCTAAGCTTCCCCGCCTCATCCTCACCCTGAACCAATCCGAAGGTTGAAGGGCCGAATGAACTTTGACCAGCTCCATAGGCTCCTTTCTTCAAAATGAACCGTATACATCTCCTCACGACGGGATGCATCAAGTCTTTCGTAGCACTTGCAAAACCAGCATCCTGCAGTTCCGTTAACCCGGAACCAAATTTCTCGATACTTCTTTCAAGAAGCGCGGGGAGAAGCTTCATGAGAACGACTCGGCATGCCTTGCCAACGTAAGCTGCGTTTATCGGGCAGCGCTCTTTGAAGACACGGATCTCTTCTTCTCCATGCACCCCTTGGTGAATATGCGGTATAGCTATGACGAAGAACCAATCTTCCGGAAACGCGTAGCGAACCAGTACGGGCGCAGGCTGAGCCTTCGAAGCGCTAGATGGAAGGAAGGACTGTTTTTCGCCATCTCTCCCGAAGCTGTGGCCGCCATCTAAGATTAACCCGCCTTTCTCGAAAGCTGCAACGCCTATTCCGGAAGTCCCCCCTCTCTTCATTATTATTGCTAGTTCCCTCGTTGTCTTCTTGATCCCGTATATTTTTGAGAGCACGGAGGCGACCGCAAGAGATAATTGAGTGTTTGAACCCAGTCCAACATGCTTCGGAATTGTGCTTTTCACTTCTATTTGAGCGCCGGACGGTATTTTGAACCTTCTCAGAAATATCGACGCAAGTTCTTGGACGAATGCGCTTTCTTCACCTCGGACTTCAATCTCTTCGCTCTTGGAAGCCTCTAGGACAACGTTTGGATAGTTAAGAGCTAAGCCCAAGCTGCCGTCGATTCTACCCAGTTGACCGTTCATATCCATCAGCGAGAAATGCAATCTTGAAGGAGTCTTAACGTAGACCTTCATCGGATCTCCTCCATCTATCGATCTGACTGCGAACCCGACGAATTATTGAGACATACTTGGAATCAGGAGAGACTCTCTCTGCGAGATCCTTGTAGTAGTTCACCAAAGCGATCAGCTTCTCCGCATGTCCAAGCCTGCCTTCAGAAAGATATTGTTGAATTCTCGTCGCATGGATGATACATTCGATTGCTGCAAATGCTCCTCTACAATACCCAACGGGCAAGGTTCTTCGAAAATCGATACGCTCGACCTCGCATGTCACTCTAGATCGTACGTCGTCAAAACTCTCAATCTTTTTGATCCTGAACTCTATTTTTGCATCTGCAGATCTCAGTCGGGGAGCCTTGACAGCTCTTGCCTTTTCAAACCATCCAGCTTCAAGCGATCTAAAACCGGAGGTTTCTTTGAAGGCTGTCTTGTAGAAAATCTCCGGGTCATTTGTGAGGTTGACGACACCACACCTCAATCTTTGTAGGTTCTTGAAGGTAAGAGTTCCTTTGAATATGCGGATGATGAATCTTCTCGAGCTTTTCGGTATGATACCCATGGGAGCTGCAGTTGATTTTCCATCCGCATTATATGTTGACAGGACTGTCTCGTATACATGGTCTTTGGCCAATCCAAGCTGACTAAGAGAGCCATGCATTTCTTCAATCGTCCTCGATTCTCTTCTACGACTGTAATTCGCCTTCGGGATAGATAACTCTGAGCTCAAATCATTTTTCGAGGAGGTTTTCTTGGACAGGCTCAAGGCTGTTATCTTATGGTATTTTCTTGAAAGGAAAGAGCAGAATGAAGCCTACGATTACAGCTATCAGATATACGCCGATCAAGATCTTCGGGGGTCTTTGATTAAAGATCAGAGAAGTTACAGCTGCGCAGACACTTGGAATTGAATTGAGAAAATAGAATATGTAGCTTATTCTATGCGCGACTATTGACATTGGGTAGAAAGGAAGGTAGGTGCAAGAGAACCACGCAAGAATGAATAGAGAAAAATCGTCTCTTTTCGAGCCGTAGATATAGGCCATATACGCAATTGATGGTATGGTGAAGAAGAGGATGAAAGGGTTCATCGCTCCGACGAATGCTACTGAGACATAAGTTGACAGTAGTGTATGATCTGCGTAGACGCTCTCCTCTACGGTGAGATAGGGTATCTTTACCTCATTTATCAGCCATTGCCACGGGTAACTCTCTATTCCAACGAGAACAGGACGGGATAGGGCTAAAGTGTAGCTATAGATGAAGGAGAGATGTTCCAGCGGGTTTTCGTACCCTCCCCAAATTCTATCCAAGATCGTTAGGAGAATCATGAAACAGGCTACATAGGCTATGCCGAACTTCTCTAACCACTCTAATTTCACTCTCCACTTAGATCTCTCTTCAATACCTTCAGATTCGCCCTGTTTCTTCAAGAGATGATAAACTAGGATTGTTGCGAAACCGTATGCGCCACCTATCTTACTTAAAGTACTAAGGCTGAGTGCCGCCGCGCTCAGAAACGTTCTCTTTGCAAAGTAAAAGTAGAATCCGATCAACATGAAAGCCAGCATAAATATGTCCAAGGTCGCGATTCGGCTATGTACGAAGATCAAGTTGTCAAAGCTGATAAGGAAAGAAGAAATTAAAGCTAGAGTTCGACTCTTCGAGACCTTCTTCATCAACAGGTAGAATATGAAGATGGACACGGTTCCCGCGATCACGCTTGGAAGCCTGAAACCATATGCGTTGTCGCCGAAGAGAAGCATCGAGAAGGCTATTATCAGTTTAGCTAAGGGCGGGTGCTCATGGTTCGGATCAACTCCTAACACGGCGTCGGGATATACGTCAAGGTCATGAGATCGCCCGAGAATTATCCTAGCCACATTGACGTAGTACTTCTCATCGAAGATCAGCGAGCCAAGTGGACGATCTAGCCAAGCTATTCTAAGTATAAAACTTATCGTCAGCAGGTAGAGAAAGGCTCTGTCGCAACTGTCGGTTCTTGGGGCGAACTCCCAGTCGGCAAATACCTTTTTGAGATTCACGCGGCTCCCCTCATTTTTCGATGCGCTTGAATAAGGTCTTGGCTAGGCTAGTGATCTGTATCTTGTAAAGGCAGTAGATGAACATGCCAAGCCAGATCAATTGTCTACTTGCTGCGATGTATTGTATTGGACTATTTGGTAACAGCGGATCTCCGATGACAGCTTCGCTGGTGAACCAGAGAACTATGATCAGCGCGTTTAGAACATCAGCAATGTAGGCTGGGAGAAGCGGGATCGTCGGGATCAAGGCGTAGAAGGGCAAGAGCATAAGTGCCATCTGCGGTGTTGCCACATAGGAGCCGAAGAGCCAAGCTATGCTCATCAACCAGCATCTTTCTATCAGTCTCTCAGCTTTAGATTCGTACAGTTTCTTGCTCGTTTGAATCAATCCTTTGTAGACTAGGTAGAGTAAAACAGCAAAGCCGACATAATGAGCAAATGGGTCCATTTGCTTGAAGAAGTAGATTAGCCAAGAGTCTTCGATGCCCCATTCCATATGGTATGTCCATGTGCCGAGCCATGTTTCGAAGTTCAAGATGATGAAAGGCGCATTCAGCAGCACGAAGACTCCAAGGCTTGTCAATATGAACTTCAACCTTTCTCTCCAAGATTTCTCCTCAACAAGATAGACTGGTAGCAAGACGGATGGATAGAGTTTGGCGGCTATGCCAAAGCCTAGACTTGCTGCCGACCCAAACTTGTTGGCTTTCATGTATAAGTAGATCGAGAGTATAGAGAAGAATACCGCGATAATATCCCAATTGTACACCGTGAACATTAGGAACGTAGGCATGATCAAGAAGCATTTCCAGATTCTCGTCTCTTCAACATTCAATATTATGCACATTTTGCGTAAGAGTAGAACTGTTCCAATTGTGAAGAGGAATAGGAAGCCATCCATTATGAGCACATAGTAATTCATAGCGGTCATGAAGTCTCCAGTTAGCGCTCTTGAGAAAGACGAAACGTATACCAAGACCCCAACTATTACAGGGTACTCGAACGTGAACTGCAAGTAAGGAACCAGATGCTTCCCAACGCCTATCCCATCCCTCCAGAAAACACTTATCACGTCTGAGTAGTGATTTGGAATGATCCCTGGAAGATGCTCCCAAACATTGAAAGCGAACAATACGATGGTGCCGATGAGAAGGTCGATGAGACTACGGTTGTTGCGATGCAAATGTTCAGGGCTGGTTGGCATTGGATCCGCTTCCTAAGCCGAACGTTAGAGGCTTGCCAAAGCTACTATCATAGTCTACATGTAGATATCATGTTTCCTGCTCTATGTTACCCATATGGCGGGAGACACGGCAAGTTTAATATGTGCTTCTATTCAGATTCTATTCTCTGAAGTCAGCTTTGTGAGACGCAAGTCCTGTAGGAATGGAATGATATGCCTTTGGAGAAGGGCCTTGGAAGGGAGATTTTCATTGCAGGATTCCTTCTACTGGTGGTTATTAGCGGACTTTCACTAACCACATCAGACGTTTCATCCACACCTACCACTTATACGACCACATTTACGGTAACTCAAACAACCTTCGCAACCACTGTGAACGCAACGTTCACCACAACATCCTATGTTGCTACAAGCTGGGCAACCAACCCTGTAGAAAAATGGTCACATACAACTACACAATCAGTAACGACGACAACGACCACATACATTGGCACAGCTACCGAGACAGCTGGAGTTGTGACGGTTTCCGTCACTAGAACCAGCACCTCATTCATATCTACAACTACAAAGACTACGACTCTTTACACTGTCACCTCCAAGGGAACAACGGTTACGTTACCTGGAACAACGACGTCGACGAAAACTGCGGCGACGAGGACCACATCGGTAACCTCAACCACATATGTGCTGGTAGGAGTTACAACCACTCCGACTACAACAACCGCGACCACGACGACGACAACGACTACGCCTACGACTACGACAGCCACGACCACGCCTACGACGACCACGACAGCTACAACTACTGCGACAACTATTACGCCCGTTCTGCCGGCGTTCTTCCCAACGGATATGACGACATTAATTTTGATAGTGATACTCTTCGGAGTGATACTACCGGTCGTGGTGGTACCGGCGGTTATATTGACTAGGAGGAGGCCTTATCCTGCAGCCTACTACCCATGGATGCCCTACGGCTATCCTCAAGCACGGATGTTCTATCCAGGATATAGGATGGCCAATTGTCCTCGTTGCTGGAGGCCCCTAGTCTATATAGCGCCCTACCGAAGATGGTACTGCCGCTACTGCAGGAGATACGTCTAAGCTCCCTTTTCATCTACTTCCGGATTTCAATCAGCCTTTCTTTCTTATTGGGCTTCAGGAACGAATATGCTAAGGAGCAGCTATGATTAGACTTCAGTATGCGTAAGAGATAGGTTCATAAGTGAAAACTCCAAAGTGAGCTTCTCCCTCCAAGCCAAACCACGGCGCACGGAGATGACCGCGTTGTATCGGGAGGATGAGATTAACAATTTAGAGGATTTGCGGAGGCTTATGGAAGCGCTCGATGAGGATGAGGGCATTAGAGTGCTTGGGAATGTTGAAGGGTTTGCCAACGGTGGGTTCATTTTCGTCTCCAGATTCAGGGAGAAATTCTGCCTCAACATATGCGACAGAGTCTGGGACGACAACGCTGGGACTTACACTGTTGGAGGAAGAGATGTGTGGCTATACTTCGATGACGTTGATTCCGCATGGAATCGCTTAAAATCATTGATCGCGGAACCTGTGAAGGCTTGGTTTTACTAGTTTTACGCCAGTGATCTATTCGCAGTTGTCATTTTTCTTGATAGTCTCCGCTCGTTCCGCATATTTTACTCGACCAGAAGAGAGGAATCTGCCCCCATAGGGACTTGTTATTCACTTCAGGCATCATGCTGGCTTTACAGCTTCTCATTGCCTCAGCCCACATTTCGAACAAAAAACAGCATCAGGCGGAATCTCATTCCCACAATGGTAACAGTACCTCTTCCCATACGCCGTGATTGGAACGACGTATCGTGCACAATTGTGGCAGTACCAAGCACGGTATTGAGGAATCCAGCTAACCGATCTGCTACATGATGGGCAGAGAGGAGGCTGATATAACGTAGCAGCGGGGCTGATCGAAGGTTTAAATGGCGAAACCTCCTCTGCGACCCTTATCTGCCTTCTCACTCGTCTGTACATGTAGAAGACCAGCAATGCCGTGAAAAATAGGCTTATGATGCCTAAACCCAGACTTGAGACGAAATTATAGGCAGTGTGAAGAATAACTGGGACGAGAACAGCGTATATGATCAACCTTCTTCCTTTGTAGAACCTCGCCAATCCGAGGTAGTAACCCATAGTAGCTCCGAAGAAAGCATGCCCAGGTACGCTTAAGAATGCACGTACTATAGCAGTGAACCAACCATGCCGAAGTACATACATAATATTCTCGACTGTAGCGAATCCCAGCGCTGAGGCTGCGCAGTAGACGATACCATCCATAGGTTCATTGAATCTCTTCGAGAAGTATGCTGGAAGAGCAGCTCCAAGTTTACAGAGCTCTTCAACAACCGCGACGCTCGTAAAAAGATAGAGGAAGAGCTGAAAAGGCTCGAGGATTGGGACTTTAGGTTCACTGATCAACGACGAGCTACCCATTTCGACGACTATTGCAGGGACCGTTGAAACCGTGCCCAAGATAAACGTGAGGAAGAGTAACCTCAACGGTTCAGGTTCATACCGGTCCTTGTGATAGAAGAACCATAGTAGAAATATTCCTGGAGCGATTGCAATCACAAGCAATTCAAGCAGCGGCAATGAAAGAGGCATGGTCAAACAAGAGCATAATTCATTAGAGAAGAAATTTATGCCTTTAAGCAGACCATGTGTTCTCAAAAGGGTGCATGTTTCTCGCTTTTCAAAATATGCATTTTCAAAACGGAGGTCTTCTTACTTCACCCTTTAGTATGAGCAGATCCTTCGACCCATGAGAACTTCCGTTGGAGAGTTTTAGGGTAGTAGAGTCTCCAGTCGAAGCCCACTTTCTTTCCCCACTCATAGTAGATTCTGGGATCGATGTAGCTCTTCAGGGATGTGCCTAGATTGTATTCACGAGTTGCCTTAGCGGTTTCAATCTTCACTTTAAGCGCTTTTGCAGCCTCTTCCGACTTTTTGGTTCTCTTGGACTTGAGCTTTTTAAGCCTCTCAATCTTCTTCATCAACGATTCACGCCATTTCTTAGGGACCTTCCTCTTGTGATTGCAAACGATGGCTGCTTCAAGATTCGCCATAGTTGCCAGACGCTTCTTAACGTACTCAGGATCGGACTTTCTGGCTTTCTTATTCGCGAGATATTCTCTAACAACCTTTGAGGCATGGAAAGTTCTGAAGACCTTTGCCGTCAATCCGGGAAGGGCTTCGCTTAGAAAAAGCTTGACCTTTTCAGAGTCAACTCCCTTGAAGATTACTGATCGGCAACTCGTCATGAATTGTTGTAGGTTGCCGACGACTGGGTGAGGCAGTTCCACTTCTTTCCGCCATCTCACCGAGTCCTTGCCTAGAAAATCGAACTTTACAAAACCATTACCTATTATCCTAATATGTTGAGGTCTAAGAGTCGTCGCGCCCACCGTATCTGCTTCATCCTTGTCTTTCTCGTCGCCGACACGTAGCTTCAATTTGTCGATTAGGTAGCAGACTGTTGCAATCTTACGTCTCAACAGTTCGTTCGACTGAAGATTCTGCTCTATATGAGCCTTGACGCTATTGATCCTTGATTCAAGCTCCCTCGCTTTCTCAAACTTCTCGATCTCTCTTCGCTGTTTTACGTGAGACGAGTCTGAGAGCCAAAGATACTTCTCAACTCCACGAAGCTTATCATCCCACTTGGCGATCCACATAGAGCCAGGCTGCCATATAATCTCCTTCCAATTCCCCTTAGGTCTCGGAGCATCTGGCGACAAGTTGAGGAATATATCGTTTTCAGCAGCCCCGGGTTTCCATCTTCCGCGTAGCGGATGTTTTCCACGCCCCATAAAAATGCAAGGTGGTTCTACCACATAGTTGCCGACTTCCACTCTCTGTCCGTCGACGATCGCGTAGCCATACTTCTCCTTGTTCGCCTCCCTAACAGCTTTTCGAGCTTCAGCAAGCCTCTTCTTCTCCTCCTTCGACATAGTCAACTTAAGGTTCTTCTCCCACTCGACGTACCTCTGAATCTCACAGAAGCCAAAGTCCTCGGGGGAGAGTTGCTCTTTAAGTCCCAACGCCTCGCAGAAATCCTTGAAGAAATTGCTTACGAAGACACGGTCATTCACATACTCGGTTCCAAGCTTTTTAACATATGCAACTGCCATTTCCTCTTGGTCAGGCGTGAGTTTGGCCTTCTTTCCTTTGATGTAGATGTTGAAGCCCTTCGCCTCATACTTCTTGGGCAGCAGTACTCCATTGTGGATAAGCTGTTTCATCTAGCTCTCTCCGAACTTCAGTTAGATCTAGTCCTTATACGGCAATGATTCTTGTAATATTCTCATCACACACTGCTGGTCTATCTTAAAAATGATGCTGTTCATTTCAAACTCACTAGAGGATAAGCTAGGCTGTTATTAAGAGAATGATCGCAGCAGAGAATGAGAGCACAGCGCCGTAGGCGAAGGCCGTCAATGGCGAGAAGAAACTCCATAAGATCCCAGCTATGATGCTCGCTGGAAGGTCTGCCACTCCGTTGACCGTATGCAATGCTCCATAGCCGGTTCCTCTAAGTTCAGGCGGAATCAAATCCGCGGCATATGCTCTCTCCATCGTATCCACCATAGCCATGAACAATCCAGCAGCAGCAAAGAGAACAGCAACCGCCATGAGATCACCTGAAACCAAAGCGAAACCGATGCAGGTTAACCCGAAGGTAGCGTAGCCGACAGTGAGTATTCCTCGCTTCCCGATCTTGTCGCTTAGAATCCCGATTGGAAGCGAAGCGAGAGCGTAGACAGCATTCATCATAGCGTAGAGCAAAACGACATATTGTGAAGCCCCTACATCTCCAAATCTTGGCGAAAGAAGAAAGCTCCCAGCAAGAATGAAGAAAGAGAAGCTGAAGTTTCCCAGTCCGAAAAGCAGCACAGCTGCAAGATACCTTCTGAATCTATGGGGTAGACCTCTTATCCCAACCATCAATTTCAAGCCTTTACTAGCCATTTGAGGGCGGTCTCGAACTAGAAAGACCAGTAATAGGACGCCTACGAGTCCCGGAAGGAAGGACCAAGCGAAAACTCCTCTGTAGAGGTAGACAGGTAGCAAAATCGACGTCAACAGTGGACCTACGAAAGCTCCAGTGGTGTCCAAAGCTCTATGAAGCCCGAAACCTCTTCCCACGGTCTCAGAAGGGGTAGAGTCAGCTATCAAGGCATCCCTTGGCGATGTTCTAACACCTTTACCTACCCTATCAAGAAACCTCAATCCAAGGACTTGGGCCCAATTCGTAGAAATCGCTAACACTGGCTTGATGAAGGTTGAGAAACTGTAGCCGAGAGTTATCCAAGGCTTGCGCTTCCCATACCTATCGCTCAACCATCCAGAAGCCATCTTCAGTAGGCTTGCTGTTGATTCAGCTATCCCCTCTATAACCCCCAAGATTGCAGCCGAAGCGCCTAAGTCGTACACCAAGAAGAGAGGTAGGATTCCAAGTATCATTTCTGTGCTTATGTCAGTAAATAGGCTGACCAGCCCGAGAGCCACGACATTAAGTGACAATCCGAATACAAGCCTTTCTCTACGGATGACCAACTATATTTCCTCAATTCAAGGATCATTCTATGCACTCGCGAAAGTTAAATGGATTACACAAGGCATTGAAAATGAAAGAAGATGAAACATGTTCCAAGGTACGGTCGGAGCGATGACAAACGCTCCCTGAACTCCCGGCCACATAGCGCGAGCGACGTACAACAATCGTAGCGAGTATCACAAACAAACCGAGAGACACAACAATCATGGCGATAAGCCAGAATGGAATGAATTGCATCTCGTTATCCGAGATTTGAATTGGAAACCCTTCAACTAGTACTGTGAAGTTGCGATGGCTCAAGACATTGAAGCTCTTTCGATCGAAGAAAGCCAGACTCTGTCTTACACCGTATATGTCACGAATAAAGTTGAAATCTATACGATAGATAAGGAAACCCTTCACCAAACCGTGGATATCATACTCTAAAGAAGTCCTCAACCGATCGGGATCTTCATCGATTCGAAAATCTTCAATGTACCCGTCATACTGAAGAAGAGATTCCTGCAACATCATGACGGTTTTGTGATATTGTATAGAGATTAAGTCGAGGTATCTCTGATAACTCTCAAGATCTCCAAAACTCGCAACCTGTTGTACATGTATCTTTGAATGAGAAACTGTGAATGTAACTGAGAATGAATACTCGTCAACTTGACCTACACCATATTGTGTTTGAACACTGAGGCCTGATTCAAGTATGATGAAGGCTAGAGCCAAGACAAGTAGGTTTCTTCTGGTGGAGATGATTCTTCGGTGCCATACGTCTTGCATTACAATCACCGACGCTTAAATTCCAAATCGTCAATGCTTCGAAAATCTATGTTTAACTCTTTGCTACTATCTACTACAGAGCATGTGAATTTTCCATTTACGTTTACTAGACGGCTTGTCAGTTGGCCTAAGCAAGATAGTTAAGCTAGGCGACTTATATTAGCGAGCTAACTTCCTACGTGCTATAGGTAAGCTTCTACTGATACGTGAATAGCTAACTTCATGGAGGTAGAGTTGCATTGTCTGTTGAACAACTTTGTTCTGAGATTCGACTGGTTCTGCGAGGAGCAGTTGAGAAGAATCTTGGTGAAGGCCTTCTTCTGTCTGGTGGACTAGATACAAGCGTTGTAGCTTCGATAGCCACGAGAGACACATCTCCAAAGACGTTTACCGTTGCTTTTCGGGAAGTCGATGCGCCTGACTTGAGGTACGCTGAACTTGTGGCGAAGCACCTAGGGCTAAGACATAATGTTCACAGATTCAGTCGCGAGGAGCTCTTTGAGGCACTTAATGATTGCATCAAGGTTATGCGGACTTTCGACCCTGTGGAAATCAGGAACGATGTTGCAATCTATATTGGATTAAGATTTGCGAGAGAAAACAATATAAAATCCATTATGACTGGAGACGGTTGCGACGAACTGTTCGCTGGATACAGCTTCTTCCTTAACTATGACGAGGATAGACTAAAGCTGGAACTGGAAAAGATACAGCGTGAAATGAGATTCGCTTCCGTTATGCTAGCTGAACATCTTGGTATGAACGCAAAGCTACCTTTTCTCGACTCGGATGTCAAATCATTTGCAATCAAGTTAGATCCACAATACCTAGTTAGATTCGACAGGCGACAAAAATGGGGCAAGTGGTTGGTGAGGAAAGCTTTCGAGGGGATTCTACCTGAAGAGATTGTCTGGAGAGAAAAGACGCCTATAGAATATGGTACGGGAACAACAGTTCTTCCTTCAATCTTCGATCGAGAGATCTCCCAGAAAGAGTTCGAACTGGAAAAGATCAGGTTGCTGAAAGATGATAGAGTTGCAGTCCAGAGTAAGGAGCAACTGTTCTACTACAGAATCTATAGATCAGTGATAGGCGTGCCTTACATGGGAAATATCGGAGGCAGAAGCTGCCCCAGATGCAACTCAAATGTCTCTCAAGAAGCATCATACTGTCCTACATGCGGCGCATATCCAGTTTAGCCGGACCGCGTCACAATTGCTATTCTACTAGTTATCCAGTATATGCTCAATGAAAGGAAGATGACACTTAGAATACTGAGCAAGCCTCCAAGCGCAAAACCGGCCACTCCCCCTATCAATGGAATGGCAAGTATAACGGTCGGGCCTCCACAGCACCCTAGGAACTGAGTCATGACAGTCGTCAGAAGTGAGCCAACGCTGCCTGCTCCTACGCTGACAACCCAAGAGCTGGCTTCAATTCTCCATGAGCATTTCCTCGTTCTTCTGTAATACAGTAGCATTGCGACGTATACTCCTGTCAGTGCAGCGAAGAATATTGTGTATCCGAATCGCAGAGGCGTGATGAAAACGGCCTTATCTTCTCGCGCCACGTAGAACAAGGCGTTTTCCGGTATGAGAATAGGTAGAAGCGATCCTCTATAGAAGTAGATCCCTGTTTCCAACTTGATCGGTCTTAGCCCCATTGAAAACCAGAAGGCTATGATCGTGAGCAGCACCTGCAATGCAGCAATCAAGACGGTGGCGACTGCAACGACCGCTGCGTAATACCTTATACTCAGAACAGCTTTGCTTTTAGAGCCTAATTGCATAAGGATGTTCATTGGGTTCAATCTGTACACTCCGTCAGTAGAGCGTCACACATCAAATTTCTGAAAGCTGATTTGCATAATGCTACTAGTAAACTCAGCCTTGAATATCCTCTAGCGTTGAAACGATTACTTTGACGTATCTATACGAGTTTAGGAATTTTCGTTTTTCCAGTTCTCAAATCTTCTTTTCCATATGATTGAACGGCCATTATTTCAGTAAATAGATGACCTAGCAGAAATTGTAAACCAGACTAGAAGGAAAGAGCTGGGATCCGTTATTATATTTTTAAGCTTCTTAGGTATTCTACACTTTTTTCAACCGCTTTATCTTCGTTGTCATAACCTTCTTTGAGGCAGTCTATTTCGACTGCGAGGACGCCTTTATACCCGGAATCTTTCAGTATTTGAGCTATGCTTGGTACATCTATGATTCCATCTCCAACAGGAACCGCTGCCCAGAAAAACCAATCCCTTGGCGTGCCACGAGTACTATAGAACTTGTTATATTTGATGGGGCTTATATCCTTGACATGCGTTGCAACCGTATAACGAGCAAGCTTCTTCGAAGCTTCTACCGGATCTTCAAACATTCTCAGAGTATTTCCAGTATCGAAATTAACTCTTAGGTTTTCAGAACCTACCTTTTCGATTAGACCGACTAGCTCATCAGAGGTATAATCGATATGATTTTCATATGCCAATATTATATCATGCGATTCGGCTTCTTCAGCAACTTTCTTCAAGATTTTCGCCAATTCCTTTAGCTGTGGTTCATGCGGCTGATCCCGAAACATCAAACTGCTCCCGACTATTCTCAGAATGTTTGTTCCAATTGTCTTTGTAGGTTTAAGGTGTCTCCTTAAATCATCAATTGCTTTCTTGTTTTTTCCCGCTTCCAATCCATCAGGGTGACCCCAAGCCATAACTCTTTCCATATTATAATCGTCCAATAGTTTTTTCAGTCTTAAGATATAGTCATCTTCTATGCTTGGCAAGAAGCAGGTTTCTAGATTTACGCCATCGACGTTGAGTTCTTTTGCTCTACGAATGAACTTCTCGTAGGTCCATTTTACATCTGTCTTGGGTTGTATATCGTAGATCTCTCCAAAATATCTATGATAACAATAGCTATCTATTCCCACTTTCAAAAATGTTCACCTGAAGTCCTGTAATACAGTTGCTACCTTAATATTTTATTCCTATTCGTCTTCCTTCTTTAGCTGATTTTATTATTGCGTCCATTATGACGTTGCAGCGGTATCCGTCTTCAAAAGTTGCAGCGTAAGGCCTTACCTCTTCATCATTAACTATAGCATTCAAAATGTGGTAGACTTCATTGATGAATGTGTGTTCCCACCCAATAATGTGGCCATGAGGCCAATAGTGTTCGATGAATGGGTGATAGCTTTCTGTTACCAATATGTCATGCCATCCCATGACTTCCTGACTTTTTTCCTCCAAGTTATAGAACCTGAGTTCGTTCAGTCTTTCTAAGTTGAATTCTATAGATGCTTTTTCACCATTGATTTCAAAACTGTTGAAGTTTTTCCTTCCTCCTGCAAACCTTGTAGCTTCCAATGTTCCTACAGCGCCGTTTTGGAATTCAACAGTAGCCTCAAAGGCGTCTTCAACGGTTACCTTCCCTTTTCTATCTGGCTGATCAGGAATCGGCCTTTCTTTAATGAAAGTTGTTGTTATACTTGATATCGATTTGATCTCACCGATTAGGAATCTTCCAAGATCAATGATATGAGAACCCAAATCTCCTATGGGGCCTGATCCAGCAGTTTCTCTTTGAAGTTTCCATATCAATGGAAAATTAGGGTCCATAATCCATTCTTGAAGATACCTTGCACGGTAATGATAGATTCTTCCCAAATGCCCTTCTTCTATAAGCTTTTTAGCAAGCCTTATAGCCGGAACAAATCTGTAATTGAAGCCTACCATATGTTTTACTTTTGCTTTTCTCACTGCGTCCAACATTTTCTTGGCGTTTTCCGCATTTGTTGACAAAGGTTTCTCACAGAAGATATCTTTTCCCGCTTCTGCAGCAGCTACACAAGGTTCCACGTGCATGTTGTTCGATGCGCCGTTATCGAATAATTGGACCTCGTCATCTTTGATTAGGCTTCTCCAATCAGTATAGTATCTTTTGTATCCGTATCTTTTTGAGGCTTCACTCACCAGTTTTTCATTTCGACCACAAATCGCCACAAGTTTGGGTTTGGCCGGAGGGGGCCAGAAGAATATAGGTAGGTCAATATACGCTTGGCTGTGCGCCTTGCCCATGAAGGCGTAGCCTAACATTCCAATACCTATCTCAGGTATTTTCTCAACGCGTTTTTCAACTTCGCCCATTCTCACGAATCCTACTTTCTTATTCATAAATTAGCTAACTCCTTGTCTAAAACTCGCGAAAATTCTTATATAGTTTGAATATAAAACTTTTCCACGAACAATTCTGAAATGTGGTTTTATAGATGTTGAAAGAAGTGGGATTTTCAGCGGGCATTTGGGCATTCACTCCATGTGCTGACAGATTTGAACCAACAGGATATAAGGAACCGAAGACTGTTCCAGATCAGATTCGTGTAGCGGGTAAGGTTAAAGATCTTGAAGGAATAATCTTGCAGTATCCCACCGGTTTGAATGAGAGCAACATAGATGAAATAAGAGATGCCTTGAAAGAAAGTGGGTTAATAGTTGCTCAAGTTGACGCAAACTTATTTTCCCGTAGATTTGCTAAAGGCTCCTTCACTTCTGCCGATGAGAAGATTCGGAAAGAAGCGATTGAAATTGCGAAAAACGTTGTCAAAATGGCCAAAGAGATGGGTAGTAAGCAAGCAGGATTATGGCTTGGACAGGACGGCTACGATTATCCTTTTCAAGTGAACTATAAAGAGATCTGGGATAGAGAGATCAATGGGTATAGACAAGTAGCTGAATATGCTCGAGATAATGCGCCAGATGTAAAGATTTGCATTGAATACAAATTGAAAGAACCGCGGAACTATATGACGACGGCAACCGTTGGAAAAACTGTGGCGATATGTCAAGAAATATGTCTGCCCAATGTTGGCGCAACCATCGACTTCGGTCATTGCTTAATGGGACAGGAAAACCCAGGGGAATCGGTAATCTTTCTAGATAGATACAAGAGACTATTTGGCGTTCATATAAATGACAATTACGGATACTGGGATGATGATCTTTTCTTCGGCTCACTAAATACAATAAAAGCCCTTGAGTTTATCTACTGCCTAGAAAAAGTGAATTATAAAGGATGGATAGGCCTCGACATCTTTCCTTATAGAGAAGACGTTGTTGAAGCCTGTAATACTAGTATTCAAAATTTCAAAGATATGGCAGAACTATTAGATAGACTACCACAAAAGGATCTAATCAAAGCGCAGGGTAGGCAAGATGCTATAGAAGCGTATAGAGCTGTCAGAAAGACACTCTTCAGATAGACTTTTCTAATCTATCTTATTCCTCTAGTATCTAGTGCTAAACGACATCTAGCGCACTCTTAAGTTCAGGATTGGAAAAGGCTCTTTTCAACCGCCTCTTTTATAGGGAACACCAAGGTTCTTCGGTGGAACCACCCTTCTTCGAAGCGCTAACACAATAATAGTAATGACGTAAGGAAGCATCAGCATGAATGGATACGGAATTTGGGGATAGAATATTTGCAGTTTCAGACCTAATGCTTCAACAAAGGCGAAGATCAGACACACCCCAAAAGTGAAGTAGGGATTCCAGCCAGAGACTATAACTGTTCCTAGAACTATGAATCCGCGCCCCGCTGTCATACCTTCGTTGAATGCGCTCAACCACACTAGAGTGTAGAAAGAACCGGCGAGACCTGCAATCGCACCGCATATCAAGACAGAGACGTATCGTATCTTGATTGGGTTTACACCACGGCTTTCTGTGACAAGCGGGTCTTCACCTGCTGCTCTAACTTTCAAGCCAAACTGTGTACGATACAAGATTGCCCCAAAAATGAAAATCAAGATGTAGCTTGCGTATGTTAGAATACTCTGTTCAAAAAAAGCGGGGCCCAACCAAGGTATATCACTCAAAATTGGAATACTGACTGGTTTGAATGTTCCTAAACCCATCGGGGCCTTCCCCATTGTGGCTTGCAGCATCCTGAAGATAAAACTGGTAATGCCCCAGGAGAACACGTTGATCCCTATACCGCTGACGATTTGATCTGAACCCAAGGTTACGCATAGAATAGAATGTAATAAGGCCAATGCTAAACCTGATACAACCCCAAACAAGCAGCCTGACCACAGGTTTCTCGTAACCAAAGCACCAGCATACGCGGCGAATGCCCCCATTAGCATGTAACCTTCTATCCCTATGTTGAATACTCCGGATTTCTCTGACAAAGTCTCGCCAAGTGCAGCCAACAACAATGGAGTTGCCAACATTACAGCTGTAACCAATACGGGCAGAACAAATTCTTGTGATAACAATTCAACCAAGGGTGATCTCACCTCGATTCATTGCTGATCAATGGCTTCAGCTCTTTTCTTTCTGTTATCTTTCCTATTAGCGGAGATACAAGGGTTGCAAGAATCATTATCCCAACGAAAAACTGGATAGCGCCTATCGTTAAGCCTGCGCCACGCGTCATATAGAGCGACCCGGTAACTAGGAATCCAAAGAAGATTGAGGACAGAATAATACCTAGAGGATTACTTAGAGCTAGCATGGCCGCTGCAATCCCTGTAAAGCCGTAACCATAAGTTAAATTCTCCAATATGACGTGATAGGCGCCAAGTACTTCACCTACGCCACCAAGCCCTGCGATGCCACCGCTTAAGAAAGAGGTTATCATTAGAGTTTTGAAAACGCTTACTCCGCCGTAGCGAGCTCCCTCCATACTAAATCCGACAGCTCTTATAGAGTAACCTAAGCATGTCTTCTTGAGAAACATGTAGATTATGAAGGCTGATACCAAGCCCACTATGACTCCGGCATGAAGCCTAGTTCCAGATACCAAGATGGGCAGCTTGGCTGAAGCGGCTATTGGAATTGTTTGTGGCACATATACTTCCGGATCATCCCAAGGAAAATGCACAAGGTAGTGCCCTACCCAAAAAGCTACATAGTTCATCATTAGGGTTGTGAGGATCTCGTTAACGCCAAACTTCGCTTTTAGAAAGCCGCTGATGAGGCTCCATACGCCTGCGCCCAAGAACCCGAGCAGATATATCAGCGGAATAAGCAAAATAGAAGGCAGATATGTAAACGTGATTCCTCCCCAAAGAGCCACAACCGTTCCTATGACAAGTTGTCCCTCTACACCTATGTTCCAGTAGCCCGCTTTGAACCCTATGGCGAAGCCTAGAGCTGCCAGCATGAAAGGGGATGCTCTGATTAATGTTTCCGCTGTTTTGTAAGAGGTTGAGAATGCGCCGAGGAACATGGCGGAGTAGGCTTCCAACGCATTAAGACCTGAGGCTTGGATGAGTATTGCGCCGACGATGAAGCCTAACAGTACTGCGAGTATAGCCATATACATTGGTCTCAAGCGCCCTTGAATATTCAATCCTTTCCATCCGATACGCAATTTTGAACCCTTACCTACCCGCCTTCTTTTACACCAGCCATCAATAGCCCTATTTCCTTTCTATTGGCTTTCGCTTGTGGGAAGATCCTCATAATCTTTCCCTCATAAATAACCGCTATAGTATCACTCAAGTCGAAGATGTCGTCCAAATCTTCGCTTACAAACAGTACAGCCACATTATTCAACCTAGCATCCAACAGTTTCTGGCGTACGAATTCCGTGGCTCTGACGTCTAAACCTCTTAAAGGATAAGCAGCGATCAATAAATCACTTTTTCGCGTTAGTTCACGGGCGACGATCAGTTTTTGGAGGTTACCGCCAGACAAGACTTTTGTAGAAGAATCTATGCTAGGGGTCACAACATCGTAGCTAGTGACCAGTTCCTCAGCGTGTCTGTTTACTTCATCTGACTTGATGAGGCCTAAGCGAGAGAAAGCTTCATCATGCTGTTTTCCTAAGATACAATTCTCAGCAACCGTAAAGTCCAGTATAAGGCCTACATTCATGCGTTCTTCAGGAATGTAACTCACACCATTTTGTCTAAATTTGTTGGGAGACGTGTTTGTAAGATCTTTTTTATTGACAATCACCTCTCCCTTAACGCATTTACGTAAACCCGCTAACACTTCGGAAAGTTCACTTTGACCGTTACCGGCAACCCCAGCGATCCCGAATATTTCTCCCCTACGTATGCTGAAAGAAACATCCTTTAACGCAACAAGGCCATCGTCTCTGAGAGCTGTCAAATTTTTGACTTCTAGGACTGTTTCTGCAGGCTCATGCGGCACTTTCTCGACAGTAGCGAATTCTGCGCCTACCATCATCGCAGCTAGCTCTTTTCCAGTAGTGTTTTCTGGTTCCACACTTCCAACAAGTTTCCCCCGTCTTAAGACGGTTATTTCGTCGCAAATCTCCAAAGCTTCATTGAGTTTATGTGTAATGAATACTATAGAGCGCCCTTCAGCAGCAAACAACTTAAGAACTGAAAATAGACTTTCAACCTCTTGCGGAATGAGAACCGACGTCGGTTCATCAAATATGAAGATGTCAGCCTTTTTGTAGAGCGCCTTTATAATCTCAACTCTCTGCCGCTCACCCAAGTGGAGTTGCGATACCCTAGATCGAGGATCTACCTTGAGCCCATATTTTACGGAGAGTTCCTTGACTTTTTTCTCAACATTAGAGACCGGCTCTCCAGATCCTAAGGCAATATTTTCGGCTACCGTAAATACTGGAATAAGCATAAAATGTTGATGAACCATTCCAACTCCTAAATCAATGGCATCGAGTGGCGACTTCAATCCCACTTTTTTACCGTTAAGGTATATTTCACCCTCATCTGGACGGTGAAGTCCAGATAGAATATTCATCAAAGTAGTCTTTCCAGCACCGTTTTCACCCAGTAATCCGCAGATCTCTCCGTCTTCCACTGAAAAATCTACATGATCGAGCGCGAGTACGCCTGGAAAACTCTTAGTGATGTTCTTCATTTCAACCTTGTGAACTTTTTGAGTTGATCGACTCATCGATTACACAGCTCGCCAGTCTAAGAGTAGGTTCCGAAGTTTTATATATTCTTGAGCCAACCTTCTTATCGCCAAGATAAAGAGTTCAAGAAACTATAAGGAGGTGTAAAAATGTCTGAAAGTGTGAGTAGGCGATCGTACTTAAAGTATGGTGCTGGTGTGGTAACGGCGGTCGTTGCGGGTGTAGCAGGGTATTACGTGGGGATGAGCGCCGCACCTGCGCCAGCGGGACCTGCAGTTACAACCACAGTCACTAGTACTCTAACGCAGACCGTCACGAAACCTGCCGAGAAGCCAAAAATCGATCCGAAAGATTTCTTGTTCGCAGGTATGACCGACTGCACTAGAGATGACAGTTCATGGGGCAGTATGTGCTGGACAGCTCAACAAAAGATGGAAGAGCTCTACGGCTGTAAAACTTCGCTAAGCGAATCAGTAGCATGGGCTGACATAGAGAAGTTGTATAGGGACTATCTTGAGGAAGGATATCATTTCGTTATGTGGTGGGGATTTCAAGGTGCTGAAGCAGCGCTGAAAATCTGCACTGAGTATCCAAAACAACAGACAGGCTATACTTGTGTCACTAAAAACGGCC
>Ga0315309_1000383_pt1 | contig 26681 bp, 26 predicted proteins | sample TDP4_MG_FD_203080 | JGI IMG/M metagenome (GOLD analysis project Ga0315309, IMG submission 203080) | Freshwater sediment microbial communities from Lake Towuti, South Sulawesi, Indonesia - TDP4 | ecosystem: Environmental > Aquatic > Freshwater > Lake > Sediment | place: Indonesia: South Sulawesi...
GAAAGAATGAAATCCCGATAGAGGTTGGCAGACGCGTCTGCCTGCTAAAGTATGGCGTGCACATAGACCTCTACAAGTTTTTCTTCAACCGCTCAATCCAAATTTATGCCTTTAACAACCGCTACCGTGATGTAACCCTCGACGATGTTGGCAAAGCTCTAGTTGGAATGGAAAAGATTAGGCTGGAAAAGAGCTTAGGCGAATTGACCTACACGGAACTTAGCCAATACTGTTTTAGGGACGCTGAAATCGCCTTCTCGCTCACAAGTTTTGAAGACGAACTGGTCATGAAGCTCATTCTAGTTCTAGCCAGAATCAGTAGCATGCCGATGGAGGATGTAAGCCGTCAAGGAGTTTCCCGCTGGATAAGGAATTTCATGCACCGCGAACACCGAAGAAGAAACATGCTCATCCCAAACGCGGAAGACATCCTCGCCGTAAAAGGCAAAGCCGTCACCAAGGCAATAATTAAAGGCAAAAAGTACAAGGGCGCAATAGTCGTTGAGCCAGTTTCAGGAGTCCACTTCAACGTTTCAGTAATGGACTTCCCAAGCCTATACCCCTCAATAATAAAGGTCTGGAACCTCGGCTACCAGTCCATACTGTGCCAACATCCAGAATGCCGCAGCCACACCGTCCCAGACACGCCTCACTGGGTTTGCACCAAAAAAAGAGCACTGGAAAGCCTCTTAATCGGCTCACTCAGAGACCTTCGGGTGCAATGGTACAAACCAAAAACAAGAGACAGAACACTGCCGACAGAGCTGAGAGGCTGGTACAACCTCATTCAAGGAGCCCTCAAAGTAATCTTAAACGCAAGCTACGGAGTTTTCGGCGCCGAAACCTTCGACCTCTACTGTCCACTCGTGGCTGAGGCAACAGCAGCCATAGGAAGACATGCAATTACCCAAATACTCAAAGAGGCAGAAAGCCTTGACATTCAGGTGCTCTACGGAGACACTGACAGTATATTTCTAAAAAATCCTTCAAAAGAACAGATTGAAGAATTAACCAGATGGACAGAAGGCGAGTTAAAAATGAGTTTGGATGTGGACAAGGTTTATAGATACGCGGTTTTCAGCTCACGAAAGAAGAATTATCTCGGAGTCTTTGATGATGGAAGCGTCGATGTTAAGGGGTTGACAGGCAAGAAACGACACATCCCACTCTTCATAAAAAAGGCCTTCGACAGAATGAAAGAACGCCTAGCCATGGTTAAGACGCCAGCGGACTTTGAAAAAGCGAAAAAGGACATAAACGAAATCATCCGAGACTGCTACACACGACTGAAGAGACGAGAATGGGAAAGCCTCAACGAATTGGCATTCAACGTGGTTCTAGGCGAAGAACCAGAACGCTACACAAAAACAACGCCTCAGCACGTCAAAGCTGCAAAAATCCTAAAAGAGGGAGGGATGGAGCTGAAAGCTGGCGACCTAATAAGCTTTGTCAAGGTTGTTAAACAACCTCACGTTAAGCCAGTTGAAATGGCAACAAAAAATGAGGTCGACGTCGACAAATACATAGGCTATTTGCATTCAACATTCGACCAAGTTTTAGACGCATTAGGCTTAGATTTCAACGAAATAATAGGACTAACAAAACTGGAACGCTTCCTGTAAATCCTTTGCGTATTTCTGACAAACATTGTTTACCCTTCTGTCAAAACTTTTAGTCCACGTGACTTTAGCGGTTCAAGGATGCTGGGTTGCGCTAAGGCGTTAAGCAGAATATATCCTATTATAGCAATGGAAACTAATGAACTTATTGAAAGACTAAGAACAAATGCGCTCCACAAGGGTAATGCTAGTCCTGGAAATGCTGGTGCTTGTTGCTGGACAATAAGGTTGCCCTGCATGTACAAATAGTATAGATATAAGCCTATTGGAACACCCACCGTAAAAGCTCCAGAAACACACGCAACCAATCGATGTTTCCTTACCAAGAATATGACCAAGGCCGCTACGAAATTGACAATAGGTCCTACAACGACATCTGCTGGATCGAGCCAGTAATATGCGTTACTAAAGCAGCCAACCGCAACTCCCACGATGAGGGACCATCCAAACAACGCTGATAACGGAATCAAACAGTCGGCAAGCCGGAGTTGGATAGGTCCATATGTTATTGGTCCTCCCATCGACGTCTGAACAATGTTAATCATGGCATATAAGCTTGCAGAAATCGCTGTTAATGCTACGTCTCGACTGTCAATTTTCAATTTTTCACCTCCTACACCGGGGTTTGTACGGCGGAACGGGTGGAGGCCCACTCACCCGCCAACACTTCTATACCCATAATTAGGCTATTAAATGTTATTGAAAGCCGCTTAGCAGAAATTTTAACCCATTAGTTTCATCTCTGCTGGGTAAATGATTGATTCATCACAGTATCAACAGTCATGTGACGTATACTATCGTGCGAAAGTGAGATAGCTATAACAGTAACAACTGAGCCAACAAAGTAGCAGAAGTTGAAGCCGTCACCAGAAGTGAGATTATCATAACCACTTGCCGCTCGGTCAAGGGGCGACGATAGGTGATAAGCGTAATCAAACTTTTTCGGTGATCTGAAACAAGCCTCTGACCATCAAAAGAAACACGCGCCTTACTTCTGAAAAAGAAATAATTCAACAAAATCATAGAAGAGTTTAAAATGTATGGCAAAAGTGAAATCAGCAGAGCAAATTTTAAATCCGAAATAATCGCAAAGGCGGCTAACGTTATTCCAATGGCAAAGGATCCCGTGTTGCCAACGAAAATTTTGCCCCGAAAGTTTAGAAAGGCGAGGAGAAGCCACACGATTAATGGAATATAAAGTAGGGTTGCGTGTAATCCCGAGACAACCATTAGCCCAATCACAATTATTGCCGGACAGATTGTTTCCAAACCGTTCAACCCACCGAGCTGATTCACGGTATTAGTAGTTATGGTTACAATCAGCGGAACCATCAAAAAGTAGTAGTAAACGCCGAAATCTATGGTTCCTAAAACGGGAACTGTTATTGATGTACGCAGTCCAAGTCTGGTGGCCAGCGAAACAAGTGGTATGGCAGCTATTAGTGGAAAGAAAGCCTTATAACGCCACCTTAAATCCATCCAGTCATCTAACAAACCCATAAAACCACCAAACAGCACACAGACAGCCAAAGTTAAAGCGGGAGAAACGTTGTTTGACGTTTCAAATTCTGCCGATTGAAAATAATACAACAGGAAGAGATAGGTTGCACTTACTACGACGTAGATCACGCCTAAACCACTCGGAATTAAAGGCTTGTTTGGCTTATGATGGTCAGGAACTCTCGGAAACAAGCTATCTCTCCCTTATTGACTTGGATAATTGACTTTGTAGAGGCATACTAGTGGAACAACGTTACCATAGTTACGCACACGTTCGCTATTTGGATCCAAATCCAGTCCAGCGAAATAGGCTTCCTTAAAGTATTCGAGTTCTGGAGGCTCTTGGTAGCCTTGATCGCTTTTCCACTTTGCTAACCATCGATCTTTTCCATAACTCATCAATCTGTAGATTGTTGAGTTCATCCCTTTCGCGTTCCATTGCCATCCACCCTGTTCTGTGTAATTTCCAAAATCGAATTTGTTCCATCCATACTTTTGACCAGAAATCTCTGCCATCCACATCCATTTCCCCTCGTCGCCCCAACCAATCTGGCTTCCATCAGTGGTAATTGTTGTAAACACGAGAACGTATTCTGCATTGTAAGCTCCCAGCATCTTCAATGCTTCTGTCTCGTTAGCCATAAATATGAAACCTATGTTTTCTATCTGCGTCGTATTTACCGTAGCGTTGTCTGCAAGCGTTGTCACATTACCTAGCACGGTAAGCCAATATCCGTAGTCCCACCAACTGCATACAACCGTAGTCGCCTCGAGGTTGCTTTTAGTCCAGTCTAGCATATTTAGCCATTCTTGCACGGGCTCGTTAGGCGCGATGGGAAGACTGCCTGCGGTTATGGTTACAGGAGAATAAGATTGTCTATACACCTTGGGCATCGGAAAGGCAAAGTTCGTCATCAAAACGAGAAATATCAGGAATACGGCAGCGCCGCTAAATTCTCTTCCAACATGCTCTAAACCAAACTTCTTTTTCACGCTTATCTTTGTTGGTTCTCTTAACAAGGTGTTGAAAGGCTTCAGCATTCCCACAATTCCGACCGCCGCCAATAGAGCAAATGCTGGAGCCATAAGCACAAGCAATCGTACCATAGAACAGGCAAAGTAGAGGGATGTTAAACCAAAAATGAGGAGAAACAGGTTTTTTTGGGTAAGGTTTCTCAAGATAAAGAACATGCCTGCCACGAAGAATATTATTCCTATTCCGAACTCATAGTATATGGAACCCCAACCAGAAATTCTATGTTCAGCAACCGATTCCACAAGTGGAGAAGCCACACGCGTAAATGGATTAATAACCGAAATGAACTTTCCAGCAATATCTTGCTTATATTGCCAAAGTATACTAAAACCACCGATGAATGTGGTTATAAAGGCTATGGTAAAAATGACCTTCCATCGTGTTGATGCCAACGCTCGAAAAACCTCATAAAGGCAAAGCAGAACGAATACTCCTGCAACTGTCAAGATAGGTGTTTCAATCATATAGGTTGTTGTGAGCTTTGGAACATTTATCGCGATAAATAAGCCTAATCCAAAGGTTAAACTGTACGATAAAAGCAGGCGTTGTGTGTATCTTTTAAGCAAGACCAACACAAACACAAAAAGAACAACAACGCCGACGGGGTAGTATGCAGCACCCCATCCAGAACAAAAATATCCTAAGGCTATTCCGGAACCAAGCGCATATTTCGCAGATGAGGCTACAGGTCTGCTTTCTTCAGTCGCCCTTAAAAACATTATCATAAACAATAAAAGAGCTAATATTCCAGTTATTTCATCATCGAAGAACCCGACAGAAGTTCGCTGAATATAAGAAGGACTCAGAGCTAAGAAGAGAGCTACAAGTAGTCCCATAGGCTTTCCGCCAATGTCCTTGCCCAAAAAATAAATCACCAAACAGGCCAGCATACCAAATATAGGCGGAAGAAGCGCACAAAAATCCATTAGTTCAATATTTACACCAAGAGCTGAAATTATCTTGTATAGCGATGCCGCTGTGAAAGGTAATCCTGGAAATCCGGCCTCGGCGACATTAAATCCAGCAGGGTACCACCTTTGCGGGTCAACCCATCGAACGGGCCAAGCCCACGAAATAAACCCGTCCTTCACCAATTTTTCTGTAAAGCGATATTGAAAGTAGGGATCAAACTCCGAAAGGTGCAGTGCGCCTGTTTGTATTTCCCATCGCATCGGAAATATCCGCATGCTAAAAGCTACGAAAAGTATGATAACCAACGGCGTAAAGGTTAAGATTGAACCGTGGCTTACTTTAATTCGCAGTTTTCCTAAACGCTTTAGACCGCTGGCAATGCGTTCCTTCGATAGAACTTTTTTGATTCTCATTTCGATTTCATCTCTCCTACACAGATTATCGAGGTGTTTTATTTTCCTTACGGTTAACCAGTGGCTTTTCGTTTGTAACCGTATTTTTCAGCGTCGTAAAACGGAAATGACACTATTTTTCCACTCGCAAATTTGTCGCGTATCTTCACGCGGACAATGTTTCCATCCTGGGCATGGGACGTTTGAACGTAAGCCATTCCGATGCCACACTTGAGCAGAGGTGAAAACGTTCCGCTGGTTACGCTCCCGATTTTCTCACCCTCAGCGCTGTAGATTTCATAGCTCGGTCGTGGTATTCCCTGTTCCATCATTCTTATTCCAACGCGCTTGCGTTTGATTCCTTCATTTTTCTGTTTTAGCAGGTTTTCCTTCCCTATAAAGTTGTCCTTCTGGAGTTTTACCACAAAGCTTAACATCGCTTCTAAGGGGGTTGTGTTTTCGTCTATGTCATTTCCGTATAGGCACATGCCAGCCTCAAGCCTCAATGTGTCTCTTGCTCCCAATCCACAAGGTTCTATTTGGAAGGTCTTACCAACGTCGAGAACGGCGTTCCATAATTTTATAGCATTATCTGGCTTTGCCAACGACGCATTCCATATGAAGACCTCGAATCCGTCCTCGCCCGTGTATCCGGTTCGAGAGAGTAAGACTTCTACATTTGCTAAACGTGAACACGCACCCTTGAATCGTTCAATTTTGCTCAAATCTTCTGTGGAGATTCTTTGCAGGGTTTTTTCGGCGTTTGGACCTTGAACTGCGAACATCGTTACGTCGTCTGATATCTCTTTCATCTTTACGTTGAAGTTTTTAGCATTTCTAGCCAGCCAATCGTAGTCCTTTTCTCTGTTGGTCGCGTTGGAAACGAACATGAACTTTTGCTCTTCCAGCCGGTATACCACAAAGTCGTCAACGATGCCACCTTTTTCATTGCACATGACTGAGTATTGGGCACTGCCGGGTGACAGTCTGGAAACGTCGTTTGTTATGACGTAGTTCAAGAAAGCTGCAGAATCAGCACCTTCGATTGTTATACGTCCCATGTGGGAGATGTCGAAAACGCCAACGGTGTTCCGCACCGCTAAATGCTCAGGCATCACGCCCTTATACCATAGGGGCATTTCAAAACCAGCGAAGGTCGTCACTTTTGCTGTTTGCCGATGCACTTCATAAAGTTGGGTCCTGCGAGGTTTCTCTGTCAAGATTTTCTTTCCCCCAGCTTTTATCTTATGGGTTTTACATCCACGTTAATGGGGATAAGTGAAAGTTTCTTGCCGCATTTTGGGCATTTCCCATTGTGCTGATGCAAAATTTCATCCGGAGGTTTGAGTTCGGCACCGTCGTATAATATGTAGCCACATTGTTGACACGCAACGCGCTGGGGCAAGGCAACCCACTCCACGTAACAGTAAAGGAATAAGCGTTCACGGTATATTTATCGGTTGCTTACCAAGTCTGCTAACTCCCTCTTTAGGCACGGAAACTTTTAATCTTAGATAAGCTTAATTTTGGAAATCGTTTCCCAATACGCCTATGTGGTATGTGCTAACATGGGAAAGTACACGTTAATTATCACGGAAAAGCCGGACGCAGCGCAAAGAATAGCTTCAGCCCTTGATACCCATGGAAAAGCTGAGAAGCTGGAGGACAACGGCGTACCGTATTACGTGGCAAAGCGAGACAACGATATAGTTGTTGTTCCCGCTTTGGGACACCTATACACAGTTGCTGAAGAGAGAAGCGGAAGAAACTATTACCCTGTTTTCAATTTTAAATGGGTGCCGAGATACGCCGCCGAAAGAGGGGCAAAACAGATTCGCACCTGGCTGGAAACCATCTCGAAACTAGCAAAAGACGCTGACATGTTCATCGACGCCTGTGACTACGACATCGAAGGAAGCATCATAGGATACAGTATACTAAAATATGCCTGTGGCGATAAAGAGGCCGCTTCAAAACGCATGAAATACTCCACCCTAACCAAGGAAGAACTGGAAAAATCATACGATGAACTGATGCCACATCTGGATTTTGCCCTCATAGAGGCTGGACGCACAAGACACGAAGTTGACTGGCTCTACGGCGTAAATCTAACAAGGGCTTTGACAATAGCGGCAAGAGATTGGAGCGGGAAATACGCTACACTAAGCACAGGAAGAGTGCAAGGTCCCACCCTCAGATTTCTAACGGCCAGGGAAAAGGCAATCAGGTGTTTCGTTCCGACCCCTTACTGGAGCATAAAGGCAGAAGTTGAAATCGCAGGCTCGATTTTTGAAGTTGGATACGAAAGAAAACTCATGGAAACCAAAAAAGAAGCAGATGCTATAGTGGATGCTTGTAAAGGAAAAAACGGCGATGCAGAGAGAATAGATGTCAAAAAATTCCAACAAACGCCTCCAACCCCCTTTGACTTGGGTGCACTGCAAAGCGAAGCCTACAGCTTTTTTAGTTACACTCCGATGCGCACTTCAAACATCGCTCAACGCCTATACTTGGACGCTTTAATCTCTTATCCAAGAACAAGCAGCCAGAAGCTCCCCCCAGCGATAAACTACGAGGAAATACTAAAAAACCTAAACCGAGTTCCTGAATACAAGAAACTTACAGCGGAACTCCTCGCAAAAAAAGAATTAAAACCAAACGAAGGAAAAAAAGAAGACCCAGCGCACCCAGCCATATATCCGACTGGAAAATTGCCAGAAAGACTCCTGGACGACTCTGAGAGAAATATCTGGAACCTTGTCATCCGAAGGTTTATGGCGGTTTTCGGCGAACCAGCAATAAGACAAAGCGTTAAAGTCTGCATAAATGTGAATGGGCATCATTTCTACCTAAGGGGGAGACAAACTTTAAAGGAAGGCTGGCTACGCTTCTATGGACCCTACGTAAGGTCGGAAGAAGTTCTTTTGCCCCCAATAAGAGAAGGACAAGCTATCAACGTCAAAAAAGTGATTTCGGATGATAAGTTCACTAAGCCACCGCCACGATACAACCCTGGCAGCCTCCTCAAAAGGATGGAGGAAGCAGAAATAGGGACAAAGGCGACAAGAGCTGATATTATGCAGACTCTCTATGACAGGAAATATGTTCGAGACGAGAGAATGGTTGTGACAGATTTAGGCTTTGAGGTTCTCGAAGTCCTAAAAAAACATTGCCCAACAGTTGTTTCAATAAAACTGAGCAAGGAACTCGAAGAAAAAATGAACAAGATTCAAGTGAACGGCGAAAATAGAGAGAATGTTCTGATAGAAGCCGTTGAAATCCTTAAACCAGTAATAGAGGAGTTGAAGGAGAGAGAGAAGACCATAGGCGAACAACTAAGCAGCGCCATAAAAAGAGCAAGACTCGAAGAGAGAACAATTGGTACTTGCCCCGTTTGTAATACTGGGAAACTTATGACCTTATATTCAAGGAAAACGGGCAAACGCTTCGTTGGCTGCACAAACTATTTCAAAGGATTATGTAAAACGTCGTTTCCGCTTCCACAGAAAGGCACAGTAAGACCCTTAGGGAAAAATTGCCGCGGATGCGGCTGGCCTGTGGTTCAGGTCAGAATAAAGGGAAGACGCCCATGGATACTATGTTTCAATCCAAAGTGTTCATTGAAAGAGGAAAGGAGGAAGAGAATTGAAATGTCCAATATGCAGCAGGGACGCTAACGAAAAGGGTTATTGCGAGTTGCACACGAAAGCCTATGAGAGTATCCTCAAGAAATACGACGTGTGGAAAAGGGCTTTAGAAATATCTTGGAAAGAGTATTTAAGTGAGATTGTTAAGAATCCTTTAACTGGAGAATGGGCTAGGGAAGTGGCGGAACACTTAACCAAAGACGAGGGAAAGCCAAATGTCACGGACGGTTAAGAGAAGAATCTCATCAATGTCTTACTCAATAAATAGGTTTTACCGGAGAATCTCAACGGCGAAACCATCGACTCTCATTCTTTCGATAGTCGCCATTGCAATTGCCATATTTTTGTTTGGAGGCGGACTGTACAACTTAATAATGCAGCCGCTTCCAGCGGTTTATTATGGTGGACGCTTCATCTTCTTGTATCCCCAACTATCAGAACAATTCATAACCGACAGCATAGTCGCCACGATTCTCTACTCACTCGGCGTTGTCGGATTGATAACCATATATCAAAGCACAAAGTACGCTTACAAGCCAAGACAAGCCTACATGATGTTGCTAGTAGGGATTGTTCTTCTACTGTTAGCATACATATTCCTAGAAGCCACGATACAGCTGAAACTCGCCGGATGAAAAGTTACCAAGGATTATTCTTTAAGCCCAGTTTGTACGCGGCAAAATTTGTTAATAAATGAATCGGGGGAGTCACAATAAGCACCATCAGGATAAGCTCCCAAGAAGATACGATTTGTAAGGGAAGGGAAAACAAAATTGCCCCCACTATGAAGTCAACTTGGTCGATAACAGGCAGCAATTCTCCGGGGGCAAGCCCGAGTCTTCTCTTCAGAAAGGCTCCAGCTAGGTCTCCAAACAGAGCACCCAGAGATAACAGCAAACCAAAGAAGCCAACCAAAGAATTTTTTGCTGGATAACGGAGAAATATGGTTTCTAGGAAGCCAACAGCTATTCCGACAAGTAGCCCAGAAAAGAAACCTCGAAAAGTCTTATTTTTTCCAAAAATTGGTCTTCCATCAAAAAATTTTTTTCCACAGTCTATTTGGCGTCCCCCACCAGTGATTACTGGAATGGCGTTTGCACAGTACGCAGGAAAAATAAATTGTAACGCTTCAATAATTAGTGCTATATCCATTTTCATACCCGTTAACGAGTTGAATATTCATGTATTCCTGTCTCTTCTATTTTTAAATGGCAAGTAAGAGACGAAATCTTCTTTGGGTTCTTTTCTAAGACAGCCTTTATTATTCGCGGATTTTCGGTAGGTTTCACTGCGATTATTGTGTCGGCCCAGAATTTTAAAACTCTTGTAGCGACGGGTTCTATGCTTACGCTAGCCTCGTCAAAAACGCTTCGAACTTGACTTGTTATTAAAACTGCAATTTTCTGGGTTTTGGCAATCTGCGCTAACAATGCCATCTGCCTGTTCAATTCACGGTTCAGCTCAAATGTTTTCTCCGGAGATTCTGCGATTTTGGCGCGATAGAGCGATGTGACGGTGTCAACAACGAGAAGCCCGAAATTTTTGGTTACATAGTCTGTCAACCGATCTATCACTAGCGCTTGCTCACGAAAATTGTTAGGTCTCATCAAAATTATCAGCTCAGCGATTTCTTTGAAGCTCTTAGAAGAGATTTGGGACAGCCGCTGAGCATAGAATGTGCCGTCGCAATCGAGAAATAGTGTTTTGTAGCTCTGTCTCGCACAGTTTACGGCACATTGCATGGCTAGAGTGGTTTTTCCAGTCTCCGCATCTCCATAGATTAGGTTAACACTTTTGGATTGAATACCTCCTTCTAGAGCCTTGTCAATCGTTCCACAGCCTATTGGAATCTTTAGCACAGTTACGACACATTAAGGAATATAAACCACCAAACTAATAATTTCTTTTGTGACTAAACGCCCCTACAAATAGGAAAGCGGCATGAAAGCGAAGATTGCTGTTGCAACGGTTTCAGGAAAGGCCTATTATCTAATTGTCAGCGAGTTGAAAAGGAAGAACATACCGTTTCTAAGCCTAACCCCCAACGACCCCATCCCCATAGAAATCAAGGTTGTTATAACCACCGAAGAGGAGCAGCGTTTAATAAATCACGAAAAAATCTTGGCTTATCGAGAAGGAGTTAACCCAGAAGCGTTGCTAAATGAAGCATTACAGATTCTTCAGGGAAAAGACCATTACGAAAAAATCGTCATAGGCATAGACCCGGGCGAAGTCTTTGGATTAGCGGTTTTGGCGGATGGAAAGGTCATTGAAACAGAAAACTGCTTTAGCATCGAAGAAACATTAGGTAAGGTAAAGAATATTTTAAATAGCCTTGAGAGAACACTAGTAACGTCGGTTTCTGTGAAAGTTGGCGACGGAGTCCTTACGTATAAAGAGAAACTTCTTCGAGTCTTGGATGACGCGTTACCTTTAAATGTAACGCTAGAGAGTGTAAGCGAAGTCGGAACAGACCGCTACCTAAATCAAACCAAGCACAGGAGAGGATTGAGGGACATCGTTTCAGCCATAAGTATAGCTGGAAGAAATGGGCACACATTTCCACGGAGGAAGGCAGATGAATCTAACAGTTGAAAACGGCAAAACTCTCTTAGTCGACGGACCAGCCTCTGTCGAGGTGACTTCAGGCAGAGTTGAAGTTTTTGGCTCTGTAATAAGTGGCGCGGGCAGGGTTGTGATACGTGAAGGCAAGCGATTACCTTTTGCAGTTGAGGAAAAAGCGACTTTTAACATTTCATTGGGAGAAAATGCCAACGTGGAAGAGGTGGATGGCAACACTATTCCGCCTTCATGGATTAAAGCGTTTGAAGAAATGCTGAATTTTCAAACAAAGCCTGTCACCGCAATGGTGCTGGGCACCGTCGACTCCGGAAAAACGAGCTTTTGCACATACTTAATAAACAAGCTGCTGCGCGAAAAGCAGAAGGTTGCCATTTTGGATGGAGATTTAGGGCAATCCGACATAGGGCCACCGTGCACCGTTGCCTACGCTTTAGTAGCGAAGCCAATAACGGACTTATTTAACCTAGAAGCGAAAAATGCCTTCTTTGTGGGTGTTACCTCACCAAGCACAGCTATCAACAAAGTAATCGAAGGTTTGACCTCGTTAAAAAAGGACATTTCAAGCATTAATCCAGATTTTATTATCATAAATACCGACGGCTGGGTCGAGGGGGAGGAAGCCGTCAACTACAAGGCTCAACTTGTTGAGGAACTTAACCCAGACATCATTCTCTGCATTCAACAAAAGGATGAATTAGCCCCTCTGATAAGCGCTCTTGAAAAATTTAGGAAAGTTGTTGTTGATTCTCCTTCAGCTATAAGACAGAGAAGCAGAGAAAAACGCAGAAGCTTAAGGGAACTTGGATATATAAAATACTTAAGGAACGCGAAAGTTCAATCTCTTCCGTTGAGCTGGCTAAAAATCGAAGAAAACGAGCTGCTTGGCCTAAGTAGAGGCCATGGAGACACTGTGCAAGCGAGAAAAATCTATGAGCTTTTGGGAATGAAACCTCTGCATTTTGCGGAACTAAGAGATGGAATTCGCATAGTTATCGGTAGGAAGCGATGGATTAGTGAAGAGAGCGTGAGGAAAGCGGAGGAATTCGCTAAGAAAAGGATTGTTGTCGTTCGGAGAGGCGAAGAAGAGAACTTACTTGTAGCTTTATATGACGCAGAGAGGAAATTCCTTGGAATGGGTGTTTTACAAGAAGTCGACTACGCCAGAAAAACTCTAAAGATTTTCACCCCAGTTTCCAAGGAAATTTCGATAGTTTCTCTGGGAAAAGTCAAACTAGACAAGAACTTGAAAGAAATTCCGGCTCCTGCAGAAGAAAGCCAAGAGGAGTTCATTGATTTTAGGAAACTCTTTTAAGGAAAGGCTAAGACCAATACTTGCTCAACTCTCATTTTTATCTCACAACCGCTTTGAGGGACAAAGCTTGTTCAGTGGACACTCCACGCATAAAGGATTTCTAGCCCTGCAGTACTTTCTACCGAGCAAGATCAGCAACACGTGAACCGCCAAATAGTCCTTTGGGTTGTAAATTGATTGAAGGTATTTGCGAACATTCTCGTAGTCTCCGTTTGAGGGCGCCAAACCTAGCCTTTTCGCTACACGGTTAACGTGGGTGTCCACCGGGATTGTTGGTTTTTCTGAACAGAAAAGCAAGACGACATCGGCTGTTTTGGGGCCTACTCCAGGAAGTTGTAGAAGTGTTTTCCTTGCTTCATCAAAGGATAGCGACAAGACTGAGTTTAGGTTGCCGTGAAATTTTTCAAGGATTGTCTTTGAGACTTGTTTTATTGTTTTGGCTTTGTTTCTATATAAGCCAGCCACCTTCAAGCATTCTTCAACTTGGCTTGTTTTGGCGTTCGCCAGTACTTCGGGTGTTATCTTGAATCGCTTCGAAAGGTTTTCGAAGGCCTTTGCCGTGTTTCTGCCAGCAGTGTTCTGCGAAATTATTGTCACAATTAATGTTTCAAACGGATCTCTGTTTGAGGTTACCCATTTTGGCATCGTGAAAGTTTTTCGGAGTATTTGCAGGATTGTTTGTGCATGGTTTTTAGCCATTTGTTGTATCGCCCTTTGAAAGTAATAAATAGTGAATGTGTGAAGCTATAAATAAGCAATGGAGACTTGAGGATGGAACGTGCGAAGGTTGTTAAAGACGAGATAATTGAGCAAAACATTCATTTTTTAGCGGTATACGTGGAAACGAGAAACGCCTGCTTAATTCTGCTGAGCGAAAGAGAGGACAAACTCGGAACGCTGGCGATCGCTGTTCCAAAACCGAGGGATTTGATTGGACCAGTGTCATCGTCCGTTCTTTTGGGCGACAAGAATGCGATTTCAGCCCGCATGTTCGCCGAGCACTTGGCTTCGAGAAAGCAAAAGATAGCGTTGGTCTCCATTTATTTAGAAACAATCGACGAGATGCATGCTCAGTCAGTTCTTATGAAGTTAATTGAAAAGGTTGTCCACGCTGAACTGGAGAAAGAGGGTGCGACATCATGAGCCTTAGAGAGTTTCTTAAAGAAATGGAAAATGCAAAGGAAGTTTTGCATGTAAAAGATAGCTTATCGACAAAGTTTGAAATTCCATTTATCATGAAGAGTTTTGACAATCAAGGCCCGGTTCTAATGTTTGAAAATGTAAGGGATTACGAAACAAAGGTTGTTGCCAACATTTGCGGGACTCGAGAGAGGATTTGTGCAGCACTTAGCGTCGACCAAAATGGGCTTTATCGAAGGTTGACAGAGGCTTGGCGTTCACCGAAAAAGCCGAAAATTGTCAAGGATGGCGCGGTGAAGGAAGTTAGTGAAGATGACTTGCGTAAGATTCCGATTTTAACACACTTTGAGGGAGATGCGGGTCCATATGTTACTTCTGCGGTTGTATATGCGAGGAGTATTGATGGAAAAGTTGAGAATGCCTCTGTGCATCGCCTTCAGGTTTTGGACAAAAAGCGTTTGGCGATTCGTTTAGTCCCTCGGCATCTTTTCAAACTGTGGCAGATGGCAAAGGAATCTGGTAAGGACTTGGAAGTATCCATTTCTATTGGCGTTCATCCAGCTGTTATGCTCGCAGCCTCTTCTCCCGTTCCTTTCGGGGTGAACGAATTTGAGGTTGCAAACGCTTTAATGGATGGGGGTCTTCGCTTAGTTAAGTGTGAAAATGTGGATGCTTACGCTCCGGCAGAGGCTGAGCTGGTTTTGGAAGGCAAAATCTCTGCAACGAAAGAGGTTGTTGAGGGTCCGCTCGTGGATATCACTGGAACCTATGACATTCAAAGAAAACAGCCTGTTGTTGAAGTTTTGGGTGTCATGCACCGGGAAGGCTATGTTTATCAGGCTCTTTTGCCTTCTGGGGCGGAGCATAGGCTTTTGATGGGTTTGCCTCATGAGGTTTTGATCTGGGAGGCTGTTTCAAGGGTTGTGCCGAAGGTTTGTGCCGTTAATCTTTCGGTGGGCGGAGGCGGATGGCTCCACGCAATAATATCCATTGAAAAGCAGCTTGACGGTGATAGCAAGAATGCCTTGTTGGCTGCTTTTGCAGCGCATCCTAGCCTAAAACATGCGGTGGTTGTTGATTCCGATATTAACGTGTTTGATGCTTCTGATGTGGAATGGGCTATTGCAACCCGTTTTCAAGCCAGCGAAGATCTCATTGTCATAAATAGTGTGCGTGGTTCGACGTTGGACTCTTCTGCTGATCAGGAGACTGGTTTGACAAGTAAGATAGGTGTTGACGCGACTAGACCGTTCACGAAGCCTAAGGAGAAGTTTGCACGTGCAAAAATCCCTGTTAGCAAGCGCGTTGAGACGCTTGTTAGTAAGTTGGTTGGCTTGCGAGAGGAACAGACTCCTCGCGCTAATTGATTTATATGAGGTTTTGAATGATAACGGAAGTTGGTGGTTTTGTTGACGGAAGAGGAAAAGGAAGAAAGAGGCGTGTCACTGAAGGTTGAGGATGTTATGGTGAAGGAGGTAATAACCATAGACGAAAATTCAACGGTTAAAGAGGCCGCTGAGGTCATGAACAAGTTTGAGATAGGCTGCTTGATCGCTGTCAGGAAAGGGAAGGCTATGGGAATAGTAACCGAGAGAGACCTCTTAAAGAGGGTGATTGCAGAAGCGAAAGATGCAGCAAAAACCAAGGTGAAAGATGTTATGTCGAGTCCACTGGTTGTTGTTGAACCTGGCACGGATTTGGAAGAGGCTGTGAGATTGATGTTTCAGATGAAGATTAAGAAGTTGCCGGTGGTTGAGGGAAAACGCCTTGTGGGTTTGGTATCGTTGACCGACATAGCTCGTTTTCAGCCTCAAATGATAAAGATATTGAAACAGCTTGCCATGAAGCAGGCTGCACCGAAGAGCATGAAAAAAGTTATTGATTACTACGTTGTCTGACAAGGTGCGGCTCTCACTTCATTTTGAAAGAGCTTAGAACCTAACTTTGTGGTAAACAGGAAGAAAACCAGCCCAGAGCGAAAATTCACAGAACTTCTGTGCAGACGACCCAACACAAATCGCCACACTAAAAATGTCCTTCGAAAATATATGGCAAAAATCCTCAAACATAATAAAAGATTGAAACCGCACGCATCATTCTGGCAGACGAGAAACAAAATAAAAGAGGCACCGCCATTAAATTAAAGGGCACTTTCAACCTACAAGGACAAAAAAGCCGATGAAGAAAACACTAGTGTTAAAAATTAATTCGCAAAAGCCGGAAACAGAAAAGATCAGGATAGCAGCGAACTTCATCAAGAAAGGCGGTTTGGTGGCTTTCCCAACAGAAACCGTCTACGGCTTAGGAGCAGACGCACTAAACCCAAAGGCGGTTTTGGCCCTTTTTGAGGCGAAAAGGCGACCTCTTGATAACCCTCCAATAGTGCATGTTGGAAATCCAAAAGATGTTCACAGATTAACCAGAGAAATCCCGCCTAAAGCAGAGATGTTAATGAAGACCTTCTGGCCAGGACCATTAACGTTCATCTTTAAGCGCTCAGAAATCGTGCCAGACGTTACTGTCTGTGGTTTAGACACTATAGCGATTCGCATGCCCAACCACAAAGTTGCCTTGGCTTTGATTAGAGAAAGCGGATGCCCCATCGCCGCTCCAAGCGCAAATCTCGCCGGAAAGCCAAGTCCAACAACAGCCAAGCATGTGCTGAACGACTTTGAGGGAAGGATATACGCTGTTTTGGATGCAGGACCAACACGCATCGGAGTGGAATCCACGGTTTTGGATGTTACTGTTGAACCTCCGCAGATTCTTCGTCCCGGTGGAACACCGTATGAAGCCTTGAAGAGAATTCTTGGCAGAGTGGAGCTTCACCCCGTTGCGGTAGCAGATAAGGAGGTTACCGTTGACGAGGCACGTTCTCCCGGCGTGAAGCATAAGCATTACGCTCCAAACGCGGAAGTGATTGTTGTGGAAGGAGAGGTTTCTGCAATCATAAGCAAGGTGAGAGAGTTGGCGGAATTCTATGCGAAAGAAGGCAAAATTGTTGGTGTCCTTGCCACGGATGAAACTGCAGACTACTACAGGGCTGGTGTTGTGAAGTCTCTTGGAAGCAGAAGCGATTTGGCGGTTATCGCGAAGAATTTGTTCAGGCTTTTGAGGGAATTTGATTCAGAAGGCGTTAATATTATTATTGCTGAGGGCGTACCACTTGAGGGGCTTGGTCTGGCTGTTATGAACAGACTTCGCAAAGCTTCTGGGTACAAAATCGTCAAGGCAAGCGGTTAGAAAAATTTATATGGAAGCGTTTTTCGATAAAATCTGCTTGTTTCAGCTTGACAAAATGAGAGCATAAAATGTGTGGAGATGATGGATAATGGCTGCTGCACCCTCCTTTCATTTTTTATTTTTTGTAAATATTGTTTCTGCTGGTCTTTGCGGTGACTAGCCCCTTCCTTATATATAGGTTGAATCAGAGTTCGGACTAATTTGCGTACTTTGGGTTTGGTTATAAAGTTATTTAAGTCGAGTCGTTGAAATGAATGACTGTTTTGTGGCGTAATTTCAAGAATTGTGAGGAGGTGAGAGTAGAATGAGCGAGAAGAAAGTCACAATGGCGGAGATTCGAAGAACCGTCGCCACTTCATTGGGCACGGCCTTTGGAATAGTCATCGGCATGATATGGACTAACGTTGTTCTCGGAGCATTCGCCACCGCGGGGATACCTCTAACAACTACAGGTGGAACGTGGTTCCAGTGGACGTACTTCGTGATAGTCGCCATAATGGTTACAGTCGTATGCGTGATTGCAATAGTATTAATAGGGAGATGGGGAGGCAAAAAGTAATACCACTTGCCAGAATTCATTCCACAAAATAACTACATGTGTATGTAATTTCTTGTTTCTTCATCCCTTTTCTTGAGTCTTTCTTCGGATATGCATTTCTAAGTAGTCTTTTCCATAGGGGAAGCACCATTCAAAGTGCTTCTCGCACGGAAATTCTTCGCAGTCCCTCATACAGTATGCGACACCACGCTTTACAGCACAATCCAAAACTAGGCAAAGTGTTCCTCTGCCACCCCAACGTGTTGCCACTTTCTCTTTAGCTATCTCGTCAACTCCAGAACTGCAAACACAACCTAACTTCTTATTAAGCTCGCAAACATCGCAACAAATGCCACAAGCAGTCACATTGTTCATGACGACCCCTACTTTAACATAGGCATTTTAACGCGTTTCTCTTTTGCTATTTTTTGAGCTTTTTCGTAGCCAGCATCCGCATGTCTCACTATTGCTGTTCCCGGGTCTGTTGTTAAGACTGTTGTTATGCGTTTTTCCGCATCTTTTGTTCCGTCTGCCACCAGACACATGCCAGCGTGAATGCTATAGCCTATGCCCACTCCGCCGCCGTGATGCACACTAACCCATGTAGCCCCGCCAACAGCATTCAACAAAGCATTAAGAATTGGCCAGTCCGCAACCGCATCGCTCCCGTCTTTCATGCCCTCTGTTTCTCGGTTTGGCGAGGCAACACTTCCACCGTCCAAGTGGTCCCGTCCAATCCACATAGGCCCGCTGAGCCTTCCATCAGCAACCATGTCATTCATCATCTTGCCAAAACGTGCCCTCTCGCCGAAGCCGAGCCAACAAACCCTAGCCGGCAATCCTTGAAACTTCACCTGTTCCTTTGCCTTCTCTATCCAGCGACACAACTCCTTGTTATATGCAAACTCTTTCAAAATAGCATCGTCAAGCGTATAGATGTCTTCTTGGCTACCAACAAGCGAAGTCCAACGGAAAGGCCCCCTGCCCTCGCAAAACATAGACCTAATATAGCGTTGGACAAAGCCCGGATAGGCAAAAGCTTCCTCAAACCCTGCGTTGTAGGCTTGCTGCCTCAAATTATTACCATACTCAAAAGTCACGGCGCCTTTCCGCATCATCTTAACCATGGTCTCCACCTGTAAACGCATGCTCTCGCTTACGTGTCGCAAATACTCTTCGGGATTGTTCTCCCTAAGCGCGTCTGCGCCCTCCTTGGAGAAACCAGCAGGATAGTAACCGTTCAAAGGATCATGGGCAGAGGTCTGGTCGGTCAAAACGTCTGGAATAACGTTTCTCCTTAAAAGTTCAGGATGAATCTCAGCGGCGTTACCAAGCAAGCCTATGCTCTTGGGTGCTCCTTCCCGCTTAGCCTCAAGAGCCATGTCCACAGCCTCATCAAAATCATCAGTCCAAGTCTGTAAGTAACCATGCTTCAGCCTCCTCTCAATCGCCCGCTTGTCAATCTCCACAACCAACGCAACACCATCATTCATAGTAACAGCCAAGGGCTGGGCGCCGCCCATCTCACCCAAACCAGCAGTCAAAACAAGCCTTCCCCTCAAAGAACCGCCGAAATGCTCCCTCGCAACTGCAGCCAGAGTCTCATAAGTGCCCTGTAAAATGCCCTGCGTGCCGATGAAAGCCCATGAGCCAGCGGTCATCTGCCCGAACATGATCAGGCCTTTCTGCTCCAACTCATAGAAATAGTCCCATGTAGCCCATTTCGGCACAAGCATAGCATTAACAATTAAGGCTCTCGGCGCCCACTCGTGGGTTTTGAAAACAGCCACAGGCTTGCCGCTTTGAACAAGCATGGTTTCGTCAGGCTCAAGCTCCAAAAGCGTCTCAACAATGCGCTCAAAACACTCCCAGCTCCGGGCAGCCCTGCCCGTTCCACCATAAACAATGAGCCTCTGAGGGTCCTTGGCCACCTCGGGATCAACAACGTTAAAGAGCATGCGCAGAATGCCCTCAATCTGCCAATTTTTACAATGCAACTCGGAACCAGTCAAAACCTTAACAGGCTTTTCGATTTTTAACAAGGCAGATCCACCACGAGCAAGAATAAACCAGAACTTATTCTAATTCTTTACTAACAAAGCCAACAGCCTCGCCTCTGCCAGCCTCCCTGTCAAAAACCAGCCTGCCATTTTTGACGACTTTGTCAACGAGATTCACGCCGAAGCGATAACCCAAAAACCTGTGATTCGGCACATCCAAAACAACAACGTCAGCCTTCTTGCCAACCTCCAAGCTTCCGACCTCCTGAGCTCTGTCTACAGCGTGAGCCGCATTAATTGTCGCAGCGGTTATGGCTTCGGCGGGCGTCATCCTCATAAAATGACAGGCAAAGGCAATGATCAACTGCTGGTTTTCCACCCAGCAGCTCGGATTAAAATCGGTCCCTAAGGCAACTGGAACACCCGAATCAATCATTTTTCTGGCATCAGCATACCGCCCGGTCATCAAACTGAAGGCGGCAGCGGGAAGCAAAACCGCAACCAAGCCCTTAACCGCCATGTTTTTAATGCCATCATCTGAAGAAAAGAGCAAATGATCAGCAGAAGTAGCCCCAATGTCCGCTGCAAGTTCGGCTCCGCCCAACATGCTCATCTCATCAGCGTGAACCTTAGGCTTTAAACCATGATTCTTACCAGCAACCAGCACACGCCTACTCTGCTCCAAACCGAAAACGCCCTTCTCGCAGAAAACATCACAAAACTCTGCAAGCCCCTTCTCAGCCACTTTCGGAATCATCTCTTCCACAATCAGTTTGACATAATTCACTGGGCTGTTCTGGAATTCTGGAGGAATCGCGTGAGCCCCCAAAAAAGTGGGAACAATGTCAACAGCGTGCAGCTGGTCCAAACGCCTTATTGCATCTAAAATTTTCAACTCATCCTTCGTGGCTAAGCCATACCCGCTCTTGGCTTCCACAGTGGTCGTTCCGTGCTCCAACACTACATCAAGCCTTCTAAGACCGAAATCCACGAGCTTCTCGACGCTCGCCTTTCGTGTTTCCCTCACAGTCTTCAATATGCCGCCCCCAGCGCTGAGAATCTCCATGTAATAGGCGCCCTCAACCCGCATCTGAAACTCGTCTTCCCTCGAACCAGCAAAAACCAAATGTGTATGCGGGTCGACAAAACCAGGCAAGACAGTTTTTCCGTTGGCGCTTATCACCGTTTCAGCCTTGAAAGCCTTTGTAATCTCAGAAGTCTTTCCAACAGCGGCTATTCTGCCATCCCTAATGGCTAAACCGCCGTTGCGTATCATTCCAAGCTCCCGCATCTGTTTACCTGTGCGTGGCTTCTCACCACCAACAAGCGTGACAAGCTCTTCGGCGTTTACAATGAGCAAGTCTGCTTTTTCTCTCGCTCTTGCCTTGACGGCTTTACTCAAATGTTTCCCTCGTTTCTATTGCATTTTGCACCGCTATCTCCAACACTCGGTCTTCAGTTAAGTTGTCGATTTTCAAATAAAATGAGGCTGCGTCAATAAGCGCCCTTAAAGGAGCCATGCCACAAAATTCAGAACTTAAGACGGGCACATTATAACGGGCAGCTTCAACCTTAAGCAGCTCAAAAACCCGGTAAAGCGGCGTCTTCTCAAAATCGCTTATGCTCATGCCTATCTGCGTGATATTCTTTTCCGGAATAAACGCAGCCATGGCCTTAACATTCGATAACCCCCCCTTTTTCGCGTGCAGAGCCTTCGCAATCTTCTTAGTCGTCTTCAAATCAGCAGTGCCCAGATTGACGTTGAAGCCAACCATGACCTTCCGCGCACCAGTCACCGTTGCACCAGCTGTAGGATGAGGCTTGGCTGGACCGAAATCAGGTTTACGCCCAGGCTTAACAATCATCTCAGCCAACCCTTCATACTCACCCTCACGAATCCAATCCAAATCCCTACGATCGGGCTTCGTAGCCGCTTCGCCGTAAAGATAAACAGGCACGCCCCGTTTCTCAGCCAAGGTTTCTCCAAACTTTCTCGCAATCTTAACGCATTCTTGCATTGTAACGTTTTTTATCGGTGCGAAGGGAACGACATCAACTGCTCCTATACGTGGGTGCTGACCCTTGTGCGCTCGCATGTCAATAAGCTCTATAGCCTCAAAAGCCGCATTCAACGCAGCTTCAAGCACGGATTTCTTGTTACCTACAAACGAAACAATAAGCCTGTTGTAATAGTCGTCAAAAGTGTGGTCAAGCAAAAAGGTGTTTTCGGTCTTCCTAATTTTGTTGAGGATCAACCCCACAGCTTTCGGGTCTGAAGTGCTAAAGTTAGGGACACACTCAACAATTTTCCTCAACTGCATCTCCCACCCGTAAGCATTTCACACAACTCGGTAATTAGAGTTTCACCCAAAACAAAGAATTTATGTGTAATTGATAGAACCTACAAGCTAGAAAGTAAAGGGGAAGCCGTAATCGTGGGCTCAGAAATCGAGTTTGAGGCTCCAACATGGAACGAGATATACGGTATGCTCTTGAACTTAGCAGACAAAATTCGGGAAAACGGGTTCAAACCAGACATAGTAGTGGGCGTTTCCCGAGGAGGCTGGCCTCCAGCCAGAGTGCTATCAGACCTGCTGGACAACCCCAACCTCGCAAACGTCAGAGCAGAATTTTATTTAGGGGTCGCAGAAACAAAAGGCGAACCAGTCTTAACGCAGCCAGTTTCCATGGAAGTTGCAGGTAAAAGAGTGCTTGTTGTGGATGAGGTTGCTGACACCGGTAAAAGCTTGAAACTCGTGAAAGAACACATCATCGAGTGTGGCGCCGTTGATGTCAAAATAGCAACGGTCTATTACAAGCCTTGGAGCGTTATTAAACCAGATTATTACGAAAGGGAAACAAGCCGCTGGATAGTTTTTCCATGGGAGATAAAAGAAACCGTCAGAAAAATCGTTGAAAGATGCGGAGGAAACAGAAAATCGGCAGAAGAAGAAACCGTAAAGCTAGTGAAGGCTGGGATTTCCGCACGACTTGTTAAAAGGTTTTTGAACGAAATTCTCGAGGAAGCAGATTGCTAAAACATATTGAAGAGTTTAGAAAGCATGTCTTAATAACAGGCTTTAGGAACGTGAAAATTGAGGATACAGAAGAATTTTTAAGGAAGATGCGCAATGAAAAACCGCCAAGCGTGGAAATTCAATTTTTTGACGCAGAACTCGTGGCTTCATGGCAGCATCTGTACTTCGCAGTTTTAAACGCTTTGACGGCTTTCAAGAACAATGAAAACATTTCAAAAAGCCTGGCTATGGAAGCAATGCTTTACGCTTCTGCGCAACGCCAGATTCGAAAGGCTACAGAAATTCTCGGAATCAAGCCCGACACAGCAAATATGGCGGTGCTGATAATAGGAGAAAAACCTGAAACAGTAAAATCAGTCCTATCAAAGGTTTCAATGTTTGTCAACGCGCAAGAGGACGACACTGTTCTCAAGGTTTCAACGAAAAAGGTGAGAATCATTCAAAAAACTTTTGGAATCTCAGATTTGGAACTTAAAACGGTCATGAAAAAGGATGGTTTAGAAGAAGCCTTGGCTGACCTCGTCGTTGAACGAATGGCGTTATTAGCAACCCAGCGCTAGCCTACAGCATTTTCTCCTTCGTAACAGCTAAAATTTCATCCGATTTTATCACCGACAGACCGGTTAACCCACCAATAACCTCAATCAAGAGAATCTTGTCAGGATTGTTCAAGTCGACTTCCCTTTCAATATTTGCGGCGGCGGCTTCGATGATGTCCCGCGTGGGGGTTTCTGTGAAACGTTTCTCAATGGTAACTCGAAACTTTTCGTTTTTCCCGATTTTTGAGCCGAGCTCCGCGGCTGCACGTCGGATTTCTCCTAAATCTGTGCGCACGACTCTTTCGATAGGAATTATTCTAAGCGTGTAGCGAAACTCGTAGGGGCGCTCACGCAAGATTTTGCGAAACTTTTCTACAACATCGAAGGGGTTAAAAGCTGTCTTTGCGGCGATTAAGCCAGAAACCCCAGTTCTATCAACTGTGGACGCTGAATCACCTATTTCTCCAAGAAGATACCACAGTTCTGAGCAGGCGTCATCCTCATTTCCACGAGAGGTCGTGGCTAAAAGGTTAAAATCTCTGAGCAAATTCTTCACCTTTACGAGGGCTGATTGCATACCAGATTATTATTTATTTTTGCGGTAAATTTAATGTTTCCAAGACCTCAGTTAAAATACTAAATGAGTTCACGGTTAGTGTGATTTTGTGCGCGCGATCACTTTGTTTAGATAGGATTAGGTGTCTCCTACTAATTGCTACTTGGAAAATTAAAGGGCAATTAAGCAAATAGGTACAGTCGACAAATAATCTGCTCCTTTACAAAGAAAATGAACCAATTCATGCTGAATAGGTCTACAGGAGTAAAAAACATAGTTATTTTTCCTTTGCAATTTTGTTTAGTTTCTCGAGCAAGTCTTTTGTAAAACCGACTATCGATTTGGCGTCCTCTGGTGTAGGATTCTTTCCTCTGTGCAATATTTCTACTCTCGTTTTTCTCAAGTCAGTGACAAGCATAGGCATTTCTTCTTTAAACTTAGTTATTACTTCCTTTGAAAATGCTTCATATCGGTCACTAAACGATAAGAACTCGATTTTCTGAAGTTCGACTTTTCTGCTGAGAATCCTTTCCACATTCTCTTTGTCTAAGTCAATTCCAAACTTTTTAGCAAATATTGTAATAGCTACTTCTTGTAATTGCAATGCTACTGTAGCTGATGCCCAATCCTTGCCCAACCCAATGACACGCAAGTTCTCTAACAAGCTCGGTTCTATTTGAATTTCTGTGGGTTTTGCGGGTGGAGAACTGATAAAGTGTCTTGTAACATCAATTCCTATCCTAAAAACACTACTAACGTAATCCATGTTACGCTTGTCAGTTTCGTAAATACGAATTTCCTCTATTTCAAAAGGGTCAAAAGGTTGCCCTTTAAAAAGGAACTTTTCTCCTCTCATGTAAAGCTGGGCCAGTTTTTCCACAGAGACTTGCGTCTGATCGTATTCTATAAATTCACGTCCTCTTCGAGTAATGGAAATATGCAGGTATGTCATTAAGATCGTTTTAATAATTTGGCTATTAGCTCAAAAACTTTATGCGATTGCTCTTACTAGATGTAGCAAATATGTAAAGGTTACAGCAGAACCAAGAGAACTGATAATGGTTCAGAGAGTGTAAGGATGCGGCGTAGTTAACATTTGATTAGAAGGTCAGTGCGTGCTAGTGGCTTTTTCACAGCTTGTGGCTCTTAGCCGTCGCCTCACATCATCCCACAGTTAAAATCTCATCACAAGGATTTATCCATTTTGATTATCTTGAAACATTATGCTTAAATTTGAGGTTATGCAAGCTCACTAATCCAACCAAGTGGAAGGATAAGCCTTTGGTCAAAGAACAAAAACCGGTAATCGTCGTTCAGGGCGGCGCTGGAACATGGCATCCTGAACGCAGGAATCCAGGTTTAGAAGGAGTCGAGAGGGCTACGAAGATTGGTTTTGACATCTTGAAAAATGGGGGAAGCGCCGTTGACAGCGTCATGGAAGCCGTTGCAGTTATGGAGGATGAGGGCGCGTTTAACGCTGGCTTCGGCTCAAGTTTGAACATAGAAAAAGGTGTGGAGATGGAAGCATCGATTATGGATGGGAAAACGTTACAGGCTGGTGCTGTTGGGCTCTTAAAAGACGTCAGAAACCCCGTTCGACTGGCAAGAATAGTCATGGAGAAGACAGACCACGTTTTTGTAGTGGGGGAAGGCGCAGAAAAACTCGCAAAAATCTTCAATCTTGAAAGAAGAAACCCGAAAACAGAGCTTAGGTTAAAGTACTATGAACAACAGAGAAAAGCCCTTATCGATGGAAAATTTGAACTGCCAAGACTGAGTGATTTAGTTAAAACCTATCCCGAAGCGTTTGAGCTTGAGACTGTAGGCGCTGTTGCCCTAGATAAGAATGGAAATGTTGCGGCCGCAACCTCCACCGGAGGGTTTCCATTAAAACTCCCCGGAAGAATCGGAGACTCGCCATTAATTGGATGTGGTACGTACGCGGATAACCAGGCTGGGGCTTGCTCCGCAACAGGGATTGGTGAAATTGCGATTAGGCTTGTTTTGGCGAAGACCGTTTGCACTTATATGGAGAATGGAAAAGCGGCGCAAGAAGCTGTCGAATTGGCAATTAAGCTTGTTAACAGGAAAATGCCGGCCATCTACAACCACATGGGGCTTGTCTCCGTTGACGTCCATGGAGGAATTGGTGTAGCACACAATTCCCCCAACCTATGTTGGGCTTACATGACATCAGAAACGCAAGAGCCCGTGGCTTCTTTGACAGCCAAAATCGTGAAAGAAAGCTTCTAAAAACGTTGGTAAAGGGGCGTTTTGATTCTCATTCTCGACAGTCAACGTATAGAAATGCTTAAAGGATTGTTAGGTGGGTTGAGTAAGCAAGAAAAATTAAGAGGGAGGTGAAAAAATTGCGCGAGGAAGAGGAGTGGGAAGAGGAAGAGTGGGAGGAAGAGGAGTGGGAAGAGGAAGAGTGGTAAAATTAAGTGCGCCATGAGCGTTTTTTATGATTTTTCTCTATCCAAACGTTTTATGCAATAATTTATGTGATTTTTAACCGCAAATTTATAACTCACTAGTCACGACCATTCATTACCGGACAGATCATGACAAGAGTCGCTGTATTGGATGCTGATAAGTGCAAACCGAAACGTTGCAGTAGCTTGTG
>Ga0315309_1000384_pt1 | contig 26583 bp, 29 predicted proteins | sample TDP4_MG_FD_203080 | JGI IMG/M metagenome (GOLD analysis project Ga0315309, IMG submission 203080) | Freshwater sediment microbial communities from Lake Towuti, South Sulawesi, Indonesia - TDP4 | ecosystem: Environmental > Aquatic > Freshwater > Lake > Sediment | place: Indonesia: South Sulawesi...
GAGCCTTGCGCCAAATGCACATTCCTGAAGTAGTCTGCCAGATAGCCCCCCAGAAGAAAAGGAGGCAAACCGAATCCGAATAGATATCTGACAGCATTGAAGTACCCCAAGAATCTCCCTCTATAGTTGGCAGGTGCGAACTCTCCAGCCATGGGAAACGCGGTAGCCTCAGACAATGGCCAAGACATGCCTGCCAGAGCAGAAACAAGAGTGAAATGAAGAGGCGTCTCCGAGGAGAGGAGCATGGCTGGGGCAGCAGTGTTCACGGCCAGGACTGCCAAGTACAGCTTCCTCTTATCGACCCTGTCTGAAAGGTATCCAACTGGCATTCCTAGGACTAGATTTGTCACGTTTCCTATCGCGGAAACTGTACCGATCAGGGTTCCTGAGAAGCCTAGCCCACTGCCCATGTAGATCATCATCAATTGCCTCAAGCCGTTTATTCCAAACATGCTGAGGGAGTTCGTCAACATGAGCATCTTCAGCATTGGCAGGTCGCCCACGCCTTCTTTTGGTTCAAGATCCAACTTTACGAAGGGCTCGATGGTTGTCTTACGGTCGTCTATCCAGGCCCATACTATTACCGCGCTTACGAACATCATCACAGCTGAAAGAATGAAGTTGAGCGTGAAGCCTATCGCGTCGTACATGATGCCGGCGGCGAAAACCCCTAACGCCATCCCTCCAACGCCGATAGTGTTGAGATAACCCATGACTCGCCCACGCTCCGAAGGCTTCGTCACATCGATGATTAGTGTCGACCATGCAACGTTACTCATCGACCAGAATCCCTCCAGAATTGTCAGCCCCAATATCAGGTACCAGACTTCGCTGAGTTTCATCATCAGAAGATATGCGATTCCGGCAATTGCTTCTCCTAGAATGATGAACAGTTTCCTCTTTCCAATTCTGTCGGAAAGCCTTCCCCAATATGGCTGGGTAACCGAACTGGCAACCATGGGAAGAGCGTTCAAAAGCCCAACTTGAACAAGGTTCGCGCCCAACTGCTGATAGGCGTAGACTGCAAGAAATGGGTAGAATACTCCTCGCCTATTCATGGCTAGGAATTGGAACGTTCCCAGCCCGGTCAGTTCCCTTGCTCTCGTCTAGGATACCCCTTGTTCCCGCAGAGAACGGTTGGAGCCGAGAAAAGCCTTGCTACTCAGACAAAGCGGTCGAAAATATCCAAGATATTGTAGCTTTTTCGGGCTTGGACATCCCAGGCAAAGATCAGGCTTCTACATTGGAACCTCTATGAAGAGGCGTTCAAGAAGCTCCTTGTATCGATTCCGTATGGTTACCTCGGTAACGTTCGCTATCTCCGCGATCTCTCTCTGAGTTCTCCTCTCGTTGGTTAGTACGGTTGCTATGTAGGTTGCGGCTGCAGCTATCCCAGTCGGGCCCCGCCCGCTCGTCAACTTCATGCCTTTCGCAATGCCCAAGATCTTGAGAGCGATAGCCTCAGCCTTCCCGCTTATTGTGAGCTTGTTGCTGAACCGTGCCGCGTAGTGCATTGAGGTTGAGGGGGGAACGAAAGTTTCCAACTCGCGAACCATAAACCTGTAGCTTCTTCCAATGTCCTTCTTGTTCAGGTTCGAGGAGGAAGCAATCTCGTCAAGCGTTCTTGCCACGCCGCACTGTCTGCATGACATGTATATCGCAGCAGCAGTCACATTGTGGATCGACCGGCCTCGAATCAATTTCTTCTTGATTGCTTTCCTGTAGATAACCGAGGCTGTCTCTAGGATGTTCTTTGGGAGGTTCAAACCTGCAGACAGTTTGCTAAGCTCAGAGAGCGCAACAGCCAAGTTTCTCTCAGTGGCGTCCGAGACTCGTACGCGTCTCTGCCATTTCCTCAGCTTGTAGAGATCCAATCTCTGGGCTGGAGTAAGGCTCTTTCCAGTTGAACGTTTGTCTCGCCAGTCAATAATCGTCGAGAGGCCTTTATCATGAATAGTGAAAGTTAGGGGGGCTCCGACCCGTGCTCTCTTTGCTTTCTGCTCGTCGTCGAAGGCTCTCCACTCGGGTCTTGAATCGGCGAGCTTCTCGGCGATGACGCACCCACATCCCATGCACACAATCTCGGCGGCGTCGTAGTCCCTCATCAGTTTTGAGCCGCCGCATTCCGGGCAAACTCGGATCCTTGGTTGAACTGCAGAAGTCTCAGTACTCGTTTCTGGATCATCCGGCAATTACTTCACCATTTCTCCTAACTCGCGACGTAAACGATTCTTCCAACAAGATGATCTGGATCAGGAACGATGGGCTTTATCGCGACGTAAGGAGAGGTGACAGGCCCGAAGATGTCTTGTATGATTCCTACCTCTCTCAACTTGCTGTCCAAAACCTTGGAGCCGACATCAATCGACGGATCCGACACCAATTTCACGATGAGGCTGCGGCTTTTTGAGAGGTGTAAAATTTTGCCGAGCCTCTTCAAGCTCCACACTTCACTCCTAAATGAAACCGGAGAATTCGAAAGGGTCCTCTTAAACTTTGCGAGACTTTACAGGCCTCTCCCAAGATTTCAACGTCATAGACTCTACTACTCTAAGAAAGTTGAGTAAGATTTTTTCACGAATGTTTTGGCGCGATATGCCTGGAGAGCGAAGAATCTGCGTTGAGGACACGTGATGTTCGTCAACTGGAAATCTTATAGCGATCAGATGACGCATGATGCATAAACAAGGGATGTGAAGCTCGAAATGCTTTCAGACATGGATCGGGAGATGAAGAAACGTGGTCTGGGCGCCATCATTGTCACTGGCGATTCAACCTTCGGAAATCCTGAACTCTACTATGTCATCGGAGCCGGAGTATCTAGAGGAGGAATCTATCTCAAAGTGAGGTCGCAGGACCCTGTGCTAGTCGTAAGCAACATCGATCTCGGAAGCGCAAAGAAGGGCCGGGTAGATGAGATTGAGATGTACTCTGAGTATGAATACGAGAAGGTGCTCAAGCGACACGGAAGGAACAAAGCTCGGGCAATTCTGTTCGATAGAATCCTGAGAAGACACAAGGCAAAAGGAAAGATTGGGTTCTACGGCAAGGTTGAGCTCAGCGGCTATATCTCACTGATAGAATCCCTCCGGAAGAAAGGACACAGGATTGTTGGAGAGAAGCATCCAACCCTGCTCGAACTCCTTCGGGAAACAAAGGACGCGGTCGAAATCGAAAGGATAAGAAAGGTTGGATCGAAGACAGAAAGAGTGGTCGAAAGGGCTCTAAAGATTCTTAGAGACAGCTCAATTGACGGCAATAATGTGTTGTATCGAGGTCAGCCACTAACAGTCGGCAAGGTCAAAAAGTACATTCGCAATTTCCTCGCCCAAGAGAACTTGGTCGACATAGAGGATACAATTTTCTCTGCTGGGCCAGGTTCCTCGGATCCTCATTACAAAGGAGAAGAATCCGACCTCATTCGAGCGGGAGAACCGATTGTCTTCGATATCTTTCCACAAGAGCCCGAGGGCTATCGTTTTGACACGACAAGAACATATGTCGTAGGAAAGCCATCACAAGAAGTAAGGTCAATGTACGAAGCTGTGCTGCAAGCTCAGTTGACTGCACTCGACAATCTGCGTGAAGGAGTGAACGGAAAGGATGTGACGGGGCAGGTCTGTGACATATTCGAGCGGAGAGGTTACAAGACGCCACGTGACCTAGCCAAGGGAGATGAGACAGCGAGGACCACCGGATTTACACATGGTTTGGGGCATGGTGTAGGGTTGACGATAGGAGAGAGACCTACTCTCTCAGTTCTTGTCAATGAGACGCTGAGGGAAGGTCATGTGACATCTGTGGAGCCTGGGCTTTACAAGCCAGGCTTGGGCGGGGTCAGAATCGAGGATATCGTCGTGATTAGAAAGACTGGAGTAGAAAACCTCTCAAAACTAGACAAGACTCTTGAACTCTAGAAATCCAAACTCTTCCTTGCTCATTGGGACATGTCGCAGTTTCGCTCAAGAAGTCAGACAGCCGGAAATGCGGATTCGCATCTGACGCCAAGGTCTCGACACATGGCCTGTGTTTTGGCCGAGATCATTTTCCAGTATTCCGATTCTTCTCCGACCAATGAGGGCATGTTGTCTAGGGCCTGAGGCGCTTCCTTCGTCAAGAAAGGAATCAATTTTTCCAGTACCCACGGCCTGAGGTTTAGCTTGTCGAAGAGAAGTCGGCTGTTCGTTGCCTTAGCAACGCTAATAATCCTTTCGAGATTTTCCGGTTGATCATTGACATGCGGAATGATTGGTCCTAGGAAGATCCATGTCTCAACTCTCCTATCCGAGTAGTTCTCAAGGATTTGCTGTCTCTCGTGAGGGGAAGAAGCTCGGGGTTCAAGCTTTCTAGCAAGTTCCGGGTCCATTGTCGTGATGGTAACCCCGACATCGAACCTCGGCCCCGAGATCAGATCAGAGTCTCTGAGAACGAGCGATGATTTCGTTTGTATCGATACCTTGAAGTCGTGTTTTGCGAGGACCTCTAGGCAGCTGCGGGTCAGCTGAAGCTTAGACTCGACAGGTTGGTAGGGATCTGTGACAGTACTCAGGCCGATCGTTCCTCTCCTCTTGTCACGTAGTTCTCTCGCCAGCACTTCGGCGATGTTGCTCTTGGCCTTGACGAAGGTTCCCCATTTGCGAGCTATCTCCTCATTGCGGAAGACAGATCCGGAGTAGCAGTATAGGCAACCATGTTCGCAACCGAAGTACGGGTTCAAGGAATACATTAGGCCGGGCAACCTGCTTGGCGAAAGTGCAGTTCTGCAACGGATGGTTCCATATTCCATAAGGCTATCTTCACATCGGCGAATAGTCGGTTATTCTTCGTTGGAAGAGAGTGTGTTTCAGAAGCGAGCTCCCTTCGATCCATCTCCTAAGAGGAATCGTCAATTGTGACGTAGCGTATTGAAGGGCATGTTGGAAGCCGTCGAACCTTCTCGGAGGCGTCTTCAAAGCCGATCTGACACTTTCCCTCACGTTCCAAACGCCCACAGGAACTATGTATCCGGGATGTATCTCTCTGAGGACGAGGGCTGAGGCTTGCCTTCGCTCTTTCCTCAAAGCTTCCGATACCGCGAGCCTGCAGGAATAGTAGCAGCCTCCAACGCTTGCATAGGTTCTCCTGCCCCAGTAATCTTCAGAGTCACCCATGAGAACAGCTGAGCCTGAACTCTCGCTCGGATTCCATGTTGTCCCGGGAAACCACGCCTCTATCCACTCAAACTTCCAGCGTTCAGGCATCAAGATGGCGACAAAGATGTTGTCCAAGTTTCTGAACGTGTAGACCCGGTATTCATTGATCGTACCGTACTGCCTGATCTCATCGACGAATCTCAGTGAGAGGGTACTGTCTACGGCGGTTATGCTCCACCGAGTGGGCACCAGCTTCCGCCTTGCACCTACTCCAAACATACCGACACTGAATGCCCGTTGGATTTGAGAAACGAGTACTCCTTCTTCATATAGCTCCAAGACCGCCTCCTGCGCTCTAAGGTCCCTGTCGTAGTATGCATCCTCGATCCTCCTGTCCACGCTCACATTGGATGTCTTGAAGGATCGCAAGAGCGCTGAAGGTCCAAAGGGCTGAGTCTCCTCGCTTAGTGTGAGGATTTTTCGCGGTTTTCTCGCGAAAGATGCCTCAGAATCCGTTGGGCCCGTTCCCATCGCCAGTTCCTGCAAGGTGTCGAGGAGCCCTCCTCCTTGAGTCGCGTCGTAAACGTCGCACCGCGACTTGCCTCTTATCAGGGAAAACCTGTAGTCGATTATGTCTTGGATCGATTTGCCGATCCATCGTTCAGGAATGTCTAGGATCTCGGTATCCCCGTGAAAAGGCGGTATCATTGGTCCAACATAGACCTTGGGATAACCTATCCGGCCAACGAAGACTCCAGGGGGACTGGATCCATCAATGTACTCTGAATCTATTGTCTCGCCTAGGCGAGCCAGTGCCTGCGCCTTTGCGATCATAGGGCAGCTTATCTTTCCGCACAGCATGCGTCCTCCCTTGCAGTGTAGGCAGAGCGAGGCAGTAGGTGACTGAGAGACCTCTATGCCATCAAGGGCGGGCATGCCACCTACAACATTGGGTGGAATGACGTCTGTAAGCCAACGGATCTCCCGAAGGGCCATGCAGATCTCACCCTGCCCAGGCGCGATATCTCGCCACAGAACCTCCTCATGGTAGAAGAAAAAGCATAGAGATAAGAGAAAGTGAAGCGACGACGGCCCTTGCTCTGGAGGCAACCGCTCGCAATCTGTCTAGTTTGATCACTACAAGGCCCGCGAGCTGTTCCACATCAGAGTGAGAAACTCCTTGAAGTGAGCTGCTATGAATCGATTGTCGACCCAACCACAAGCAGAGTAATCGAGCAGACCTATCATTGCTTCACTTTCGTCGACTAGCAGATCAATCGCAAGAATGGGCTTCCGATGCCTTGCTTTCCTCAGCAATGATGCTGCTTCACTGCTATCGGTCATCAGTCGTACCTCAACGTTTCGTCTTTCCAAGTCCTGAAGTCTACGTGCAACCTGATCCTTTAACGCTGAGTTCCACGGTAGAACGAGTGTCACCCTCTTCTCAGCCCGATCAAGCATCTCAAACACTTTTCGTAGAACCTTGTCTCTTCCCATTATTGCATAGATCATCTCAGCTCTCGGGGTCCTCGATGAGACATCTCTGTAAATTCTGTCCAGCTGCTCGAAAGTCCCCTTCAGACCAGCAATCGTTTCTCTTCCTATGGCCGCTGGGGCTCTGGGGCTGTACATTGTTGGCCTCGAAGCCGCCGCCTCAGCCCATCCTTTGGACACCAATGTCTTCAATGCATCGTAGGCGCTTGGATATGGGATCTTGGCGCGTTGAGCCACATCTCTGGGAGTGGATGGGCCGAGCTCAGCTAGAGATATGTAGGCTCGGGCTTCATACTCAGTGAGGCCAAGCCTTCTTAGCGGATCGACTAACCTCTCCAACTCTCTGTCTCCCCTGACTATCTTTTCGATACGCTTATATTAATTAGTAGCGATCACTACTAAAGGCGGCGACCAATGGAAAAGCAAGACCTCCTAGTCGTAGGGGCAGGGACAGCAGGCAGCACAACCGCAGCCGAGGCAGCAAAGAAGGGGCTCCGAGTGTGCATAGTCGACATGAAGCCCAGTGAACTCATTGGGCAAAAGGTCTGCGGCGACGCCATAGGTAAGCATCACTTCCGCAGACTGAATATTCCGGATCCCTCTGGTGAGGAGTTCGAGGCTGAGATGGCGGGAATGCGCATCTTTTCTCCAGACCGAGAGACCGTGTTCGCAATTCAAGGCGAGGGTGTTACGGGGTTCATGATCAACAGACACAGGTTCGGACAGAGACTTCTAAAACAAGCGCTTGACGCGGGAGCAACTCTGCTAGATCAAACGAGAGCCGTCGCGCCCTTCATTCAAGACGGATTTGTTGCGGGCATTGAAACAGAACAAACGAGTTCCAAAAGGAAAGGGAGGATAGCTGCCTTGATCACCGTAGATGCCAGCGGATACTTGGGTGCAATTAGGAGCAGGCTGCCCAGTGACCTCAGGCTCGAATCAACCATTAACAGCAGAGATCTAATGGTGGCCTACAGAGAGATCCGCACGGATGTCTCATGGGGTTCCGACTTGGGTGAGATCTATCTCACGCAAGAGTTGGTGCCTGGTGGCTACTATTGGATCTTCGACAAAGGCAACGGAAAAGTCAATGTGGGTTTGGGAGTACAGATGACTGGCAAGCATCCCAACCCGAAGGAACAGTTGTATAGACACGTTCTCTCTCACGCACCCTTCAAGGAATCGAAGCTGGAGCAAGGCGGAGGAGGCATTGTTCCTACCCGAAGGCCAATGGACTCTCTCGTCTCTAACGGCGTGATGCTAGTAGGAGATGCAGCGTGCCTCGTAAATCCAATCCATGGAGGCGGGATAGGCCCTTCGATGCTGAGCGGAAAACTCGCAGCCGAAAAAGCTGTCGAAGCCTTAGAGAAGGGAGATGCTAGAAGGGAGGCACTTTGGCAATACAACGTCAAATATATGCAAAGCTACGGTGCGAAACAGGCAAGCCTTGACATATTCCGCCTTCTGGTCCAGAACATATCCGACGACGATTTGAATTTCGGAATGAAGTACAGGCTTGCAAAAGAGGAGGACGTATTGCACGCGAGCGTGACAGGCGATCTTCGATTGAGCATCAGAGACAAGGCTGAGAGAGCTTTGAAAGGCTTGGGACGTCCAGGACTTCTGATGAGGCTTGAGAAGACCGCAGGTAAGATGCGAGAGGTCAAAGCTCTGTATCAAGATTATCCGTCTCCAAAAGACTTTGAACATTGGAAACGCAAGGTAAATTCGGTCTACGAGTCATCGGCAGATTAGGGATGAGGTTTAGTGATGCCACTGACTCGTACAGCAGTGTCAAAGTTGTCCAGTCCGTCCGGTGAAATCTAGAATTCAAACAGATGCGAGAGAACGAATCTCAGGACAACGTAGATCTCATGGAAGCCCGCCTTGCTGGCTCCCCTTTTCCTGTTCACGAAGTTTATCGGAACCTCAGCAACCTTTAGTTGGTGTTTCTTCGCCACATAGATTGTCTCAATCTCAAACGCACCCATGCTCCTATTTTCCTTCGTTTCTTCAACTACAAGTTTCGCAGCGTTTCGGCTGTAGGTCTTGAAGCCAGCCGTCGGATCGTTCGCTGGCAACCCAAGGAGAATGCTCGCCAAGAAACATGCGGTCCTGCTCGCAATCTTGCGCGTCAGCTTCCATCCTTTGGTTCCGCCTCCCGGAACGTACCTCGAACCTATCACGATATCGGCGTCCTCGTTGAACATGGACGGAAGATAGGATGGGTCGTGGCTCAAGTCTGCGTCCATCTGCAGGAAGCGTTTCGCATCCTTGTTCTTCAGTGCTTCCCTCAGACCATCACGGATGGCGCTTCCGAATCCAAGTTTGCTTCCTCGCTGGAGCACGAATACGTTTCCATATATGGAGTTCAATGACTTGAGAACTGCTTCCGTCCCGTCAGCGCTTCCATCATCGACGACTACGATGCGAGAGATGTACTCCTTCAAAGCTTCAAGTCGCTCGACAAGCGTCTTGATGCTCTCCGCCTCATTGTATGTTGGAATAACCGCGACAGACATCTTGCCACACTTTGACTCTTGAGCGCATAGTAGGCGACTGACTTTGATAAGTCTAGCCTAGATCGAAGAAGTTTCGCCTTGGCCGCTGAAGAGAAGGAACAGTTAAGCCAAGTTGTGGGCCAAACATGTTTGCGGGTTGGCGACCTATGAGGATAAGAGTCGGCGTGACGACGCTTAACCCTCTCAAGACAAGCGCCGCCAAGACAGCCTTCGAAAGCTTCTTCGATGAGGTAGAGGTTCATTCATTCAAATCCCGATCAATGTTGCAGAGACAACCAGTGGACGATCAGATCTCCAGAGGCGCAATGTTGAGAGCAGAGGAGGCGATCGAGCTTGGCTATGATTACGGAGTTGGAATAGAGGGAGGGCTCATTCATTCTGGAGGAATGGCGTATCTTACGGGCTTTTCCGCTGTCATCTCGAAGAGTGGAGAGATGCATGGAGCGTGGGGCCTTGCTTTCGAGTGCCCCCCACGCATACTCAAAAGAGTGGAGCATGGGGAGGAGCTTGGGGCCATAATGGACGAATTACTGGGAAGAACCGGGGTCAAAACACAGGAAGGAGCAGTAGGGGTCCTCTCAAAGAACAATATAGATAGACTTCGGGTGACCACCGACTCCGTCATCGCAGCGCTGATGCCTTTTGTCAATCCAGAATTCTACTCCTTGAGACAGAGGTAGAGCCATTCGACACGATGTCTTCTCCGATAGCGACCAGCCTCGAAAGACTTAACAAATCCGCGAAAGAGGATCCTCCGTGGCCAGCCTTGGAACTTAAGGTGGTTAGGCTCCAAACCCCGAAAGACTCACAACTGATCTTGGGAACCTCTCACTTCATCAAGACCGTTGAAGATCTGTACGAATCTGTTGCCGGTGCCGTTCCAAGTGCGAAGTTTGGAATAGGTTTCTGTGAGAGTTCCGGCCCTTGCTTGGTGAGAGCAGAGGGAAACGACGCTGAGCTGAAGGAGTATGCTGAGAAGAATGCTCTCGCTGTGGCTGCAGGCCATAGCTTCATCATACTACTCAGAGACGCCTATCCGATCAACGTTCTAAACGCGGTAAAGATGGTTCCGGAGGTTTGTACGATACACTGCGCCACTGCAAATCCGGTCGAAGTCATTCTTGCTGAGACTGAACAGGGAAGAGGCATACTCGGAGTAGTTGACGGCTTGAAATCAAAAGGGATCGAAACAGAGAAGGATGTCGAGGAAAGGAAGAGCTTTCTCAGAAAGATAGGTTACAAGCTCTGAGCAAAATGCTCAGTGTTCCAGCGCAGACTAGTGTTTGAACTGCTTCATCCAATGCCAGATCGAAGTAAGTTTCCTTAACTGCTCTCCGTATGCTGATGTCAATATGTCCACTGCTTCATTGGGCAAGCCCTGCTGGATAAGCATTCTGCGAAAAGCTGCTCTAGCTTTCCTAGCGCTCCGCTTAGTATGGATAAGGGCGCCGACGCTACCTAGCGCCAACCTTAGGATCTCCGTCGCAGTCTTGGAGGTTACTTTGGTCGAGATCCAGATCTCCTGCACGTTCAATAGTTCTTACTCTTCCTCTTCTTCCAGTTCCTTCTTCATCTTTGCAAGTATCGCTTTCTTGATCTCTTTGCCAACGTCTTCCTCGCCTTCCCGTTCGCGAGGCCTACGCATGAACTCTCCTATCTTGGAAAAGATTCCAACATAGTCCTGTGTCATCTTGAGGGCGACATCGTCCGGGATGCCCCCGGCCTTCAGCTCCTTATAGTAGGCACCAACAGCCTTCCCGATACTTGTGGCGGCTTCTTCGGAGAAGACGCTTTCAACGAGGCCTTTTATCAGCCTTGGCACTCGGTCAGAGACAGCCTCCAATATCAGGGCGACTTCTTCTGCTTCTGCTTTTGCCCTTTCACCTTTTTCACTCATCCTCATCACCTCGCAGAGGTTTGAAGGGAATCAAGTGTGGTCACTTCACTTATTCATTCTGAGCAAAAGTGACCAACAGCTGGTCACTCGGCAAGCTTGTAGACGTGCCCCCAACCTTTCTCACTCAGAACCACTCTTTGCGCTTCCAACCTCTTCAGTCTCTCCCGGACTATTCTTCGCGAAGCCCTTCCTCGTTCAGCCCTGACTATTTCAGTTATCTGCGAGATATTGAGTGGCCCTCTCAGAGCCAGAGAAATCACGATTGTTCTTGATATTTCGTCCCTTGCAATAATCTTCTTCTTCATGAGTTTTCGTAGGACACCAATCCTCTCTACTAAGATCAGTGGCTCACGGTAAAGCTGTAATCCGCCTTCCAACCCTCTAACAACAGAAGACAGCTGAGGAGACTCCAACATCACTGCAGCCTCGATTACCTCAAGTCGCTTCATTATCTCTGAGAGCTTCCTGTTCAGCCTCTGTAACTCTCTCTGCGAGTTTTCAGACATCGAAGCGCCTCACGGTTGAGCCATCAATTCAATCCGAAAGGTGAAAGGTCTCGAACCGAACTATAATCGAGAGCTTTATCAAAGTTCTCCTGTCTGGGCCCTATGGCAAGACTTTTCCGCCATCGGTGACTACGGTTGGAATTCAGGTAGTTCGCCTGTGCGAAGGTTTCGAATGAAACAGGTGGATGTATTCACCGATCGCCCTCTGACCGGAAACCCTCTCGCTGTCATTCTTGATGGAGAAGGCTTGAGTTCCGAGGAGATGCAGGCGATAGCAAGAGAGATGAACCTATCAGAGACGACCTTCGTTCTACCTCCTACAAAGAGAGAGGCAAACTACAAGGTCCGGATCTTCACTCCAAGGAAAGAAATTCCATTCGCCGGCCACCCGTCGATCGGAACTGCTCACGCCCTAGTCGAAGAAGGCAGGATAACAATCAGGCACGGCGTGGCAAGGTTCTGGCAGGAATTAGGTATCGGAATCCTGCCAATTGAAATTGAGCGTAACAAGGACGGAGGGCACCTCATAACGATGACGCAGGGCCAGCCTAGACTCAGTCAGATCTTGGAGGATATGGGGAAGGTTGCCGATGCACTCAGAATCCCCGTGGATCAGGTAGGATATGGGAATCTTCCTGTTCAAGTCTCATCGACAGGGCTGAATCAGCTGATGATACCTCTCCGGTCACTAAAACGAGTACAGGATCTTTCGCCTAACTTCGAGCTTCTGAAAGATTTTGAAAGAAGCCTCAACGCGACAGGTTGCTGTGTGTTTACGCTCGAAACGTCCAACCCTGACGCCTTTGTCCATATGAGATTCTTCGCGCCCGAGGCAGGCGTGATTGAAGATCCAGCCACAGGGAGCGCAGCTGGCGCTCTGGGTGCATACTTGGTCGCTCATGGAATATTCGGCACCAAGAGTCCTGTATCATTTGTGATAGAGCAAGGCTTGGAGATTCAACGGCCAAGCAGGATAGTAGTGATAGTGCAACAGGCAGATGGCATTCCAACGATTGTAAAGGTGGGAGGAAGCGCAGTCACAGTGCTGAACGGCGAAATCATCCTGTAGCCCGATGTGAACTTGTTCGTGCGTTAGGTGTTTTGGTAATTCTTAATAGAATCTTCGCTGTCTGGCTTGGTTTGAGGGTGTCGTAGTGCTGGACTGGTGCAGAACGGCCTTCGCAATGATTCCTTGAGGCAGTCACCAGTTCTGATGCTGAAGTCCCTTTCTGGAGGTTCCGTATTTGAGAGATGATTCCATTTGGCAACCCGTTACTGGATCCATTCGAAGATTCGGCTGTATCAGATTACGAGAGGCTGTTCGAAGTCTTTGGCATTCAACCGTTGGCCCCTGTTCTTTCGTCTTTTCCTGTCCGCCACAAGTATCTTGACATTGGACTAGCGTTCGGTCACAGAGACATCGAACCTATTCTCAAAGCCATAAAAGAGAACCAACCGTTCGCAGTCATGAGCGGCATCAAACCCTCGAACCAATACCACATGGGCAGCAAGAAGATAGCAGATGCAGTCATCTATTTCCAGAGGCAGGGCGCCTTCGCCTTCTACTGCATAGCTGACATCGAGGCATACGAGGTCAACGGCATAAAACCTGACGATTCAAAGCAAACAGCAATCGACAATGTCACAGATCTGTTAGCGCTCGGGCTCGACCCTAAGCGCGCGTTCATATACAGGCAGTCGAAACGTTCGTCAGTTCACAACCTTGCGTTCCAATTGGCAGGCAGGGTACCAATGAGTCTTATGGCGGCGACGTACGGTGAGAGACCTTTCGGATATTACCTCGCTTCTATTGTTCAAGCAGCAGACATACTTTTACCGCAGACAGAGGAGTTCGGCGGGCCAAGACCAACTGTGGTTCCTGTCGGTGCGGATCAGGATCCTTCTATCAGACTGGCGAGAGACCTATCCGTGAGGTTTCACAGGCAACTCAGATTTGTCAAGCCGAGCGCACTGATCTTCAAGCTGACTAGGTCCCTGGACCAATCCAAGATGTCGAAGAGCAAATCTGAGACGTGTCTCTTCCTAAGCGAAGATCCTGAAGCGGCGAAGAACAAGGTTGCGAACTCAATGACAGGGGGACAGCCAACGACCCGTGAACAGAGATCATTGGGCGGAAACCCCGATAGGTGCCCCGTCTACGAAACGATGATCCATGTCCCGAAAACCACTACGCAGGGCCTCGTAGCTCTCAGAGATCAGTGTCGGTCAGGCAGAACACTCTGTGGAGAATGCAAGGAGCTCTGCGCAGACCTATTGGTAGGCTTTCTGAACAAGCATCGAGAGCAAAGGGCCAAATACCTATCCCTAGCGCAATACGTCGTCGAGGAAGGAGCTTTCGGTTAGGGCTACCTCCAAGAGTGTTACCAGTCACCGTTACCAAAACCGTTACCGGAAACCCCAGGGGTGTGGTACACCTGTGGGCACATCTTTCTCGAGACTGTGTCTTTGCCTTTCTGGGTATCTCAGATATGGGAACGGGTCAGATCGTTCCGCTTAATGCTCCATGTATGAAGGCTGAGCTCAAGACGATGAGGAACAAGCCGCAAACTCCCAGAACCGTTCGGTAGATCCGGTCTGACATGTACCTCTGGCTTCTCCCAACGGACAACGAGACCAAAGTATACCATGACAGATCGGACATCCAATGTGAGACCAGAAATATTGCCACGCCAACCAGTCCGGCGAGCTCCAGTCCCTTCATTGTGAAGACATTTCCTACGGTGGCCCACCAAACGTAGAAGTAGGGATTGACTGAGCTAGCTACAAGGCCAGCCAAGACCGGACCCGAGGAAACTAGTGGAGGCTCTTGGCCCCTCGACCCAAACAATATCTCAGCATGCCTACTAGTCTTGAGCAGATTGAACCCCATCCATAGAAGGAAGATGCCTCCGACAAGCCCAATTGTTGTTCGTACAATCTGAACACCCATGACCGCGCTCAATCCAAGAACGAGTGCAATCCCGAAACCGGTCTCAAGTAGGGCATGTCCCAATACTATCAACGGCCCCACCCTCCAACCCTTCTTAGCGGCCTGTAAGACTACGGCGACGAACACTGTCCCGGGCATGAGAGCACCTGAGAGCCCTACGATGAAAGCTGTGACGGATAGCAGACCAAGCTCCTCAAAGCCCACAGAAAGCCACTCCGTAGACCTATGATTGCAGTTATTCCTTTCTCATAAACTGTAGCAGACAGGCGTCTCTGTAGTTCTCCTTGGCACCGCTAGCTCAAGAAAAGGTTATGTCAATCAGTCTTTGACTGATTCTGAAGAAGAAGTCTTGTCTGCGTTTGAGGAAACAAGCCTGCCAACCGAACTTGAGGAGCAGGCTGTTCATCTGCCGAGAACACGACCCCTTTACTACGAGGACCCCTATTTGCGAGAGTTTGAGGCCAAGATCCTGAAGTCTATCGAAATCGGCGAGCATGCATCTACCGTCCTTGACAGAACAGCGTTCTTCCCTGAAGGAGGAGGACAACCTGGAGACAGAGGAGTAATCGAGGTGGGAGGAACCAGCTTCGAAGTCTTGGATACGAAACCAGTCGGTGAGGCAGTCGTACACATCCTGAACCGACCACTCAGGAGTGGAGAGGCCCTAGCCAAAGGTGCGATTAACTGGCCAAGAAGATACAGCAACATGAAACACCACACGGCCGCGCACATGGTCTTCTCGGCTACAAGGTCAGTTCTCAAGGCGCGAGATCTAAGGTACATGGGATTTCAGATAGGTGAGGATCGAGTTCGCCTTGACCTCAACCGAGAGGAATCAATAACACGAGACCAGATACATGAAATCGAAAAAGCCGCGAACCTGATTGCTCTCAGCCAACTCTCTATTAAGACGAGCTTCACTACAAGAGAGGAGGCGGTCAAACGCTTCGGAAGCGATCTTGGGTTGACGGAGGTTACACCGACCGGCAAGGTTCGCCTTGTCGAGGTGGGAGACCAGGACATCAGCCTATGTTGCGGCACACACGTGAAATCTACGATCGAGGTCATCCCCATCAAGATCTTGGGAAGACTCAGACTTCAGAAGGGAATTGAGCGAATAGAAGTGGCTGCATCGGAACATGCCTACTTAAGATTCTCAGCAGCCTCTGAAGCTCTATCAAAGCTCACTGATTTAGTCGACACTGAAGATAGAGACGTCGTTCCTCGGGTTCAGCAGCTTCTCCAAGAACGTGAGAGGATGAGGGATGAACTACACGACTTGAGAATGTCGATCGCTGAATCCGAAGCGCTGCAATATTTGTCACATGCGGAACAGATGGGAAAGTTCAAAGTGGTTGCTAGAGCTATAGAGGGTTTGGATTCGAACGTCCTAAAGAGAATGGCTCTCAAGATCACGTATGGCGACCAAAACGCAGTTGCCATCCTTGGAAGTTCAGATACAGTAGGTCATGTCGTTGCGGCAGCTGGGGCAAACCTAGTGAAGGGAGGACTCAACCTTAACAGGATCGTCAAAAACATGGCCGCTGAAACAGGATGTAGAGGCGGTGGAACCAACAACATAGCACAGACAGGAGGATTCGCTCCGGGCAAACTTCACGAACTCGTTCAAAAGATTCGAGACGCCATTATGCGCGACATCTCTGGAAAACTCTAACTCGCTGCGTTGCTATCGTGCAACATGCATTAGACCGGAAGTTCTTATTACTACTGCATACAAGGAAACCTGAAACGCTCTGTTCATGGTAAGTGAGGAATCCCATTGAGTGAAGTAAGCTTCGACGAGTTCAAGAGACTTGACTTGCGAATAGGAACAGTTGTTGATGTTAGCAGAATCCCGAGAACCGAGAGGCTGTACAAGATCACTGTCGACCTTGGAGACTTAGGGAAAAGGCAGACGGTCTCAAGCCTAGTGGGATACTACGCTCCCGAGGAACTCCTGTCCAAGAGAATTGTGTTCTTGACGAACCTGAAGGCCACAAAGTTTGCTGGCGAGCCTTCTGAAGGAATGCTCATGGCTGCAGAGAAAGGAGACAAACTAGCCCTTCTCACCACTGACAGAGAAATCGAGAGTGGAGCAAAGATAACTTAAACAATCCTTTATTTCACGTACAACCAATATATCGATTAGTGCACATCTGGGTGTGATTGATGCCTAGAAAGGGATCAACCGAGCAGGATATGCTGCAAGTGGTAATGGGCGTCGGAGACTCGGGGATACTTCAATCAGAGCTGTGGAAGAAGCTGAAGGCAGATAGCCGCGAAGGATCTAGGGCAATTCTTAGACTTGAGAGGAAAGGTCTGATAGAGAGGAAACGTGAACTGCATAGCGGCAGATGGACCTTCAGGGTCTTCTCCAAACGAAAACTGTCTCGAATCGACAGTGTCCAAGATGTGCCATGCGCGTTCTGTGAGGATGAATCCAAATGCGGCCATTCAGCTATTCTTACTCCTAGCAAATGCGTGAAACTCACTCATTGGTTAGAGGGAGTTCCCGTGGCTCAGCCAGTTGGAGTTTAGCATTTGTCGGAGCGCTGGAAGCAGGAAAGAAGGAAAGACCAGTTCTATAGGCTTGCCAAAGAGCGGGGATACAGAAGCAGATCAGCTTTCAAGCTCCTCCAAGCAGTCAGGAAATATCAGTTCATGAGGCGCGGCGACAAGGTAGTTGACCTCGGAGCCGCTCCAGGAGGATGGCTTCAAGTTTCCAGAGAGATCGTTGGAAAGGAAGGGTTTGTTCTAGGGATCGATACGGAGCGTATATCAGACCTTCCTTGGACTAATGTCAAGGCATTGGTCGCAAATATCACGAATGGTTCTCTCGATTCCATCATCATACACAACATAGGTTCAAAAGTTGACGTAGTGATATCTGATGCCTCACCAAAAATAAGCGGGGCCTGGGACGTCGATCACGCTAGGCAGCTGTATCTCGCTGAACGATCTCTCGAAATCGCAAGGATGGTGCTCAAGAGGAATGGTAACTTCTTCGGCAAGGTCTTCCACGGGCCAGATCTGAAGACGTACGAAGATCGTCTAAAGGAACATTTCGACGAGGTCAGATTCGTGAAGCCCCCCGCAAGTAAGCAGAGAAGCTCTGAAATCTACGTGCTCGCGATGGGCTATGGAGGCTAGACCTTGAGCCACAAGATCTTCCTGACAGGCTCACCTGGAATTGGCAAAAGCACCGTCCTATGGAAGCTAGTTGAGGAATTGAAGCTCCGAGGTTTCCAAGTCGGCGGAATGATCACTCAAGAGGCACGGGAATACGGTGTCCGAATAGGATTCAAGATAACTGACATTCTGACTGGTAGAGAAGGCTGGTTGGCAACAGCGAAACAATCTATCAGCCCCAAGTTCGGTAAGTACTGCATTGATCTTCAGGGGCTTGAAGGCATAGGCGTCCAAGCAATCACAAGCGCCCTGCAGGATCCGCAGGTAGGAATAGTCGCTATAGATGAATTGGGGCCGATGGAGCTGTTAAGCGACAAGTTCAAGGCTGCGGTCAGGCAAGGCGTCGCGGGCACGAAAACCATCATCGGGACAATTCATTACAGGGCAAATGATCCGCTACTTCTAGAGATCAGAAACGCACCTGATGTAAGGATAATCACAGTGACGAAAGAAAACAGATCCGTACTGCACCAACAACTAGTTGAAGTGATCGCAGGAAAGAGACTAATCTCTCAAGAAAAACATCTGAGAGGATGCTGAAAGTATGGAAGGTGTGGAGCCTGGAGGCAATCTCTTCTAGAAGCCTTGTCTGTGGAGTGGACGATGCCGGGAGAGAGCAGACTCAACAACCAGCTCCCCGACAGGCCCCGTGATAGGTCCACTAGTCATTGCGGGTATTTCGATCGAGAAGGCAAGACTAAATGAGCTTGTATCAATAGGAGTCAGGGACTCGAAGACTCTCACGCCTCTTCAGAGATCCAACCTGGCCGTGAAGATCAGAAACATAGTTCACGATATTTCGGTTCTTGAGCTAGCTCCGAAGGAGATCGACAAGTTCGTCCTCAAAGGAAGAAAGCTCAGGAAGCTGAACTACCTTGAAGCCATCGCTATGGCGGACGTCATCAGGAAACTGAATCCCTCGATTGCCTACGTCGACTCTTCGGATGTTCGAGCAGAAAGATTCAGGAATGATATCTCAGAGCTCCTTCCAGGAAAGATCAGAATTATCTCGGAGCATCATGCAGACAAGAAATATCCCGTCGTGAGCGCCGCGTCGATCGTAGCCAAAGTGACAAGGGATGAGAGGATAAGTGAGATAAGCAGGGTGCACGGAGAATTTGGAAGCGGCTACCCTTCCGACTCACGGACGATTGATTTTCTCAGGGAATGGTTCAGGAGGAATGGATCCTTCCCGGACTTCGTCAGAAGATCTTGGAAGACCGTTGCAATGATCGAGCAGGAGATCGAACAATCGAAGCTCTAGTGCCGTCCACGTTTGTAGATCATGGAAACCATTGCGTGATCTCGGTCGAATGGTTCAAGCCTGAGCACGGATCTCACCTCGAAGCCTCGACTTTTGAGCACCTGAACCTCTTTCTCGAATACGTCGGAGGGAGAGAGCGTTACGTCGACGCTTCTAGACTTGATGGCCAGCATTGAGCCTGAGCCTCTCTTCAAGTATAGATCGGCATTGTCTGCAAGAACTCTCGCCTGCTCAGGTTGCGCTATGTCACAGTATATCGAATCCACAGCCCGGACAATAGGGCTGTAGCGCTCGGGAAATCTCGCATCTTCAAGGATCGGATAGACGTTTCGCCTATTGGCGCATAGATTGCTGATCAGTTCCCTCATAGCTCTGGACGCGAAATCAACGCAGTAGACTGCTCCATTTTCAGCCACTATGTCGCTTACGTGGGAAGCCGTTGTTCCTGATGCTGACCCGAGATATAGAACCCTAGTTCCGGGATAGATGGGTACAAGCTTGACACCTTTGAGTATGGCCGCGGCAAGCTTACTTCGATACGCATCCCAGACTCTGTATTCCTTCTTTTCTGCTCGAACCAACCTCTCCCCGTAGACGATTGTGCCCGGATCGAGGTTCAAAGTCGCAAGACGTTTCGAACCGTCCTCAAGTCTTGCCCAGTAGACACCTTTCAGTTCGGCGTGGGGCTCAATGTCCATGTTCCGCATGCCTTCCCCTCACAGGGGGAGCCTGATACTTCTCGGAGATCTCCTTAACCTTCTTCTCCACCTCGTGTCTTAGAGCGTCGCCTTTGAACTCCCCACCGAAATAATCCAGTCGGGCTGCGATCGCAAGCTTCCCCGAGAGGGCCCTCGCGATTTTCCCTCGCTGCCATCGCGGAGATTGATGAATCGCGCCATGTTGGAATATCACTCCATGCTTGGGAGGTCGAGCACCTGTCTTCAATGATCTAAACAGGGCCTTCTCTGCTCCGAGAACCTGAACAGTGCTGGCGGGCATCTTCGCTAGATTCTCAAGTCCACCTGCGATCGATATCAATCTGGCAGAAAGTATGGGCCCGACCATACTGGTCATATTGGCTGCGACTTGGTTCATGACTTTCTCGATGTAACCTTCAGCCTTTCCTCTGAATTTCAGCAATTCCAGCCAATCCTTGCAGAAAGATTTCAACCACTCTAGGTCTTCGTCTGCTATGTCCGCGCCCATAGAACGTTTGGCGGCTTCCTCGATTGCAGCGGCTCTGTCCTGTGGGACCCCCTCCTTAACCAATTGGCTCTTGGTGAAGTTTTCTCTATTGCCGAGATCTGTGACAAGTCTTACGTAGGTCTCATGCTTCTCCAAAAGTCTGTCTAGTTCTGGAAAATGTAGGCCGTACCATTCACGGATCCTGCCTGCGAAGAGGTTCAGCATCTTGTCCAGATCATCTATAGCCCTCACAGTCTGAACCGCGTAGAGATCTCTTCTTCCAACAGCGACGGAGACCGCTACCTTGGCGAGTTGGACTGTGACCTCTCTGACGAAATTGTTGAAGTCCTCTTCGGTGTCAAATATGTGCAGGTCAACTGCGATCGATGGCAGCTTAGTCCTGAACTTCTGAACGACTTTGGATCCTCTCTCAACCGTAACCTTCAGCGCCCCCCTCTCCTCGATCTTCCGGGCCAGCCCTTCATTCTCTGTGACAAGCGTTTTGAATCGATCCTTGCTGAGCCTCTCCAAGATTTCGGAAAGCTCTTCTATCGGCTCAGCAGATCGAAGCTTGTCAAGTTTGGCTGCAACCTTGTCCTTGTCTTTTCCAAACAGCGCCTTCTCGACTATCTTTCCCTTTGCATCAAGAGCGAAAATTCCGATCGGACTCTCGACTAGATACGCTTTCAGATCTATTTCCTCCTTGCAAATCATCAGCCCCAGCAGAACTGAGGCTTCAAACGCCACTAGCGTTATTTGTCATATGTGAATAAACATTTCCAAGGTCGTGAGATGAGATGAGCGCGAAAGTTGCGACTGAGATAGCAGGACTACAGCTTAGAAACCCCTTCATGTTGGCTGCTGGGATACTTGGAATCTCTGGACACACACTTCGGAGAGTGGCAGAAGCTGGCGCAGGGGCCGTAGTCACAAAATCTCTTGGATTGGAGCCGCGAACAGGTTTTCCGAATCCAACCATCGTGGAGACTCCTTGCGGGCTTTTGAACGCAATGGGGCTCCCAAATCCTGGAATAGGAACGCTCAAGGAGGAATTGGAAGAAGTGAGGAGGACGAATGTTCCAGTGATAGCCAGCGTCTTCGGATGCGGTGAAGGCGACTACGCGGAGGCGGCGAGCCAAGCCGAGGAAGTGGGAGCAGATGCTGTGGAACTGAATGTATCCTGCCCTCATGTCAAGGAGGTCGGTAGACAGATAGGCCAGGACCCTGAAGCGGTGGCGTCTGTAACTGCTTCAGTAAAGAGCCGAGTCAAATTCCCAGTAGTAGTCAAATTGACTCCGAACGTCACGGATATCGTGAAGATTGCCAAGCGGGCGGCTGAGGCAGGAGCCGACGCCCTCACCGCCGTAAACACCGTGAGCGCTATCTCCATCGACATCAACGTCCGGAAGCCCATCCTGGCGGCGGGAAGTGGAGGACTATCTGGACCGGCAATCAAGCCGATAGCGTTGAGATGTGTCTACGAGATCCACAAAGAAGTCGACATTCCGATCATTGGCTGTGGAGGGGTCACAACTTGGAGTGACGCCGTGGAGTTCTTCCTGGCTGGCGCTAGCGCCGTCCAAGTAGGGACTGCGATCATGTACAGGGATTTCGGAGTGTTCTCCGAACTGGAGAGAGGAGTCGGGGAATACCTTGAAGCCAATCACTTCGAAAGCGTTGGACAGCTGGTTGGCCTGGCTTGCAGAGGCCGAGACTAAGAATGTCGAAACTCGTCTTCATACACGGTGCCGGAGAAAGCCACAAAGTCTGGACCTATCAGACGAACCGGTTCCTAGACTCACTGGCTATCGATCTACCTGGACACCCCAACGGGAAGGGAGAGAACGCAATCGAAGGCTATGCAGCCTTCGTAGACGACTTCATGAGCCAAAGAAAACTGTCTAGTGTTGTCTTGGCAGGCCACTCAATGGGAGGAGCGATCGTGCTCAAACTGGCTCTGCAAGAGCGAAGCTATCTCAGAGGCATTGTCTTGGTTTCAACAGGAGCAAGGCTAAGAGTGACTCCCCTCATCCTCGATGGAATCAAGACAGACTATGAGAATGCAACGAAACTTGTCATTGACTATGCATTTTCGCCTGAGACACCGGATTGGCTTAAGGAAAGGTCTCTGATGGAGATGCAACGGATCCGTCCTGAGGTTGCCCTCGGTGACTTCCAAGCATGCGACAAGTTCGATTCCATGAAAGATATTCTGCGAATAGGGATACCGAGCTTGATTATCTGCGGGTCTGAGGACAGACTGACCCCTGTCAAGTATTCGGAATATCTCAACAGAAGTATTTCAGGGTCGAGACTAGTGGTGGTTCAGGGAGCAGGTCACATGGTAATGATGGAGAAACCTACCCATGTGAACGAGGCGATCGAGCTGTTCCTCGACGAGTTCGCTCGTTCCACCAAGGCGGACTAGTTCACTTCCGACGCGGGGCTAGCCGCGTTTTGGTCACTCTGCCTCCGATTATGACCTTTTCAACTTTGATCGACTTCAGTTCGTGGTGAGCCACTGTGAACGGGTCTTTTGATAGTACAACCATGTCTGCGAGCTTCCCGTCAGATATGGATCCCTTCTCGTCCTCGTCGAAGCTGGCGTATGCGCCGTTCACTGTATACATGTAGAGAACTTGGTCCACGCCCAATCGCTCGGTCGCCAGAAAGCCTCCCCTCGTAACGGCCGCCCAGATCCCTTCTATGGGATCTAGGTGCTCGACCGGGCAGTCAGACCCGGCGGATGCCACCACATTCTTGAACAGTGTCTTGAAGGGATACACCCATATCTCCCTCTTCTTTCCGACTCTGTCCGCTGCCCAGAAATCTGAAGTTACGAATGCAGGTTGCACCGAGGCGATAACCTCCATTCTCGACATTCTTTCGATCTGCTGAGGACTCATTATGGAGGCATGTTCTATCCGGTGGCGATGATCCTTTCTTGGAGTCTTGTTTTGGGCTTCCTCAATGGCGTCCAACGCAAGGTCTATGGCACGATCGCCTATTGCGTGAATTGCCAACTGGTAGCCTGAGTCATGGGCTTTCTTCACGAGTTGACGCAACTCTTCTTCTCGATATAGGAGAAGGCCCTTGTTACCTGGATCGTCAGCGTATGATTCCTTTAGTGCGGCGGTCCGGCCGCCAAGCGAACCGTCGAGGAGCATCTTGACGCATCCGATCTTTAGCCAATCATCTCCGAAACCTGTCTTGATCCCTAGGCCAATCAAATTGTCTAAGAGATCCACTGGTATACCCATGTAAACCCGGACGCCGAGCCTTCCAGTCGCGCGTGCCTCCTGCAACGCCTCCACGTGGGCCGAATCCCTCAGTAGGGCATGTACAGTAGTCAATCCTGCTGAAACGGCACGCCGACTCGCAGCCTCGATCGCAGCCACAAGTTCTGGTTTTGTGGGCTGAGGAACATGCCGCCAAACTATTGACATCGCTTCGTCGCGCAGTACTCCTGTTGGCTCCCCTGTCACGGCGTCTCTGTCAATCTGGCCTCCATGAGGATCGGGGGTCTCTTTCGTGATGCCTGCAAGCTGAAGACCCAAGCTGCTAGTCACACATACATGGCCGCAGACTCTGTTAAGTAGGGCTGGGTTCTCCGGAGAAGCCTTGTCCAAGTCAAGTCTATTCGGATATCTCTTCTCCTTGAGCCTCTCTTGGTCCCAGCCTCGTCCAAGTATCCATTTTCCAGTTGGAGTTTCTTTGGCTTTCGACGCGACCTTAGCCTGAATCTCACCAATCGATCTGACACCTCTAAGGTCTATTCTTCCAAGAGAAAGACCATAGTCAACAAAGTGTATGTGCGTGTCGATCATGCCAGGGACCACGGTTCTACCGCGAAGATCAAGAACCTTGGTCTTCCTGCCGATGAGGGGCCTCACATCGGAGTTCTTGCCAACCCGGAGAACCCTTTCCCCTAAGACAGCGACCGCCTGCGCTCGCTTCAACCTCTTATCCATCGTCAAAATATTCCCCTTCAGCAGAGCCAGATCACAGCTTATTGTGTGCTTAGCCAATTGACATCAACCGTCTATTGATTCACACATGTTGGGGGAGCCATTGGTCTAAGTAAGTTGCCCTTCGGGACACCTTGAAGGTTCACAGCGCACAAATCTGCCGACCTTGACGGTAGGTTTAAATATGACCTAGACACGCCCTCTCGGAACACAGTGGTTCGCAGTAACCCGAGGCTCACAACGATCGGTATAACCTTCGTGAAAAGGGATTTCCGATCCGCGATCGAAGTAAGCGGATCCTAACGCCCTGCCTCGGTTACACATTGATTTTCAATGAGACTCCTCATCAAAGTGGCCATGGCCTCCAAAGTTGCCCGACGAAAAGGTGAAGTATGCTAGGTATCGAGATTTGCAATTTGCAGATCTCCGCAAACGATATTGTAAATAACTTACTCCGCCGATGTTGTGGTGGAAGTCCGAGGGCGCTAGGCTGGGTCTAGGACATCGAGGTAAGCGGCGCCTTCAAGCAGGTCAGAAAGGCAGGTGAGTTCGGTGGAAAAGGTCGAACATGCGTCAAGCGACAATGAAAGTCACGGCAAAGCTCAGATAAGATCTGCAGAGTTGAGAGGTCAACTTCTCAGTGATCAAACAATCCAGATAATCTTGAGCGGCCTCACGGAAGGTTCGGTAGCAGAGATAGATCCAACTTTCGACTCAGATAGGATGCCTAGGTACTTGATAGTTGAAAACGTAGCCAAAGTTGGCTCGGCAGAAGCAAGATCGCTACTCGAAAAGATGAAAGACGCAGACATCCTGAGGGAAAGGTTCTACGAGCGATTGGTTCTATGTCCAGAATGTAAGTCACCGGCCGAGATCTTCGTTCACCATAAATGTCCCAAATGTGGAGGTCTGGAGCTGGAAAGAATCAGCATATGTGAGCACTCAACATGTGGCTCTGTCTGGGAACTCAGAGCATCACTCGAGCAAGCCACTTGTCCCAAATGTCGCGTGGGCGCCGATTCTGATAGATCAGCTTTCCGTGTGATTGGGATAACGTGGTTTTGTGGCAAGTGTGGCGTCAAGTTTGATAGGCTGGATGAGGCCTTTTTCTGCAGAAGTTGTGGCAGAGAAAACCATCTGGGAGATGTCGAACTGCTCGATGTTTACTCGTACTCGCTAAACCCCAGTGTCAAAGAGGAGGTTCAGAGTGCTCTGCTTCTTCCAATTCTCAAGAAAACGTTTGAAGAGTGCGGCCTTCAAGTCGAAATGCCAGGATCCTTGGTCGGGGGCTCCGGGGTTCCTCAAGACTTTACGATAGTTGCGAAGAAGAACGATAAGTCTGTCGCCGTGGATTTCATACAGGCTCACGAAGTTGTAGATGTGCCTGCAGTGCTGGCGTCTTGTGCCAAGCGCTCTGACGTGAAGGCGAACGTAGGCCTATTGTTGGCAGTGCCTGCCCTTTCGGACCGAGCGCGGGCGTTCGCGATTGCATACCGATTGGTTGTGATCGAGGGAAAGGATATCGGAGAAGTCGCAACCCACCTGCGAGACTTCCTTAGGACAATATGATTGGGGGAATGATCGATTGAGTCTTGTTAAGACGAGAAGGGTAACTTTTGGGTCAACACTCTCAGAGAGCTTCACGGTTGATAGGCGGTTGGACAAGGAATTTCTCGATGGGGCTGCAGGATTCTGGAAAGAGAAGAAGCTTTCGATCAAGAAGAAGGTACTGGCAAAATCGACTGAAGGTGAATCCGAAACCTACGAGGGCACTCTCGTAGCGGAAGGCGGAACCATCTGGACGATTGATTTCGACCAATATAGAAAGGCAGTTTCAGTAAGTATGATCGGGACCGGGGACAGCGTCGAGGTGTTCGTCCACATGGAACTCATCGGAGCCTTCATGTCAGCGAAAGACAAGAGAAAAGCGATGGACTTACTCCAGGCGTTCCAAGACCGGCTATCTCAATGAGGGCAATCATATCGCTGTCGTGGCAAGCCCTGCATTGTAACGTTTAGCTATTGGCGGGCCCGGTGGGAGTTGAACCCACGACTCCCGGGTCGCTTCCGGCTTGCGGTAAAAGCTTCACCGACTGGAGCCTTCTTTGAGGCTCGGCTGTCACCGGTGCTCTACCTGTTCAGGATCCTGCCGGATCTGGCTGAGCTACGGGCCCACGCAGAAGGGACAACCATGAACAGTCAATAAAACCTTTGCGGGGTGACGGCCCTCATGTCAGGCACGTATGGTACCAGTGAATTCTGGGCCAACAGAATTACAGGCTATCATAGCGAGCTGCGAGATCGTGGGTTCGAGCGACCTTCAGAGATTGTGGACAACTTTTTTAGATTGCAGTCGTGAGGATTCGGCTTGGGGCCCGTAGCTCAGCCCGGATGGAGCGGTAGACTGAGATGGCCGAGCCTCCTAAGCCTTCGAGGTGAAAGCTAAAGGTCCGGGGTTCAAATCCCCGCGGGCCCG
>Ga0315309_1000385_pt1 | contig 26549 bp, 25 predicted proteins | sample TDP4_MG_FD_203080 | JGI IMG/M metagenome (GOLD analysis project Ga0315309, IMG submission 203080) | Freshwater sediment microbial communities from Lake Towuti, South Sulawesi, Indonesia - TDP4 | ecosystem: Environmental > Aquatic > Freshwater > Lake > Sediment | place: Indonesia: South Sulawesi...
TGAAATTGCCATCACGTTGATCTTTCTTGAACTCTGCTTCGAATATTCCATGATATCTGAGTTTCTTGAGGTAGTTTTCGACTGTTTCTTTCAAGCAAAGAACATCTGAAATTGGAATACTCTCTATAAGACTATTATTGCCGAACCTCTGAGGATATTCTCTGAGTCTGCGATAAGCGAAGAAGGCTTGAGGGTCACGCATCTTGTTGAAATACCCATTGATGCCAACCAAGTTTGTGGCTGGTCCAGGAATTATCTCCTGAATGGTAACCTCAAAACCATTCCTTGATGCTAGATTATAGTAGCGTATAAGTTCAGCTTGTGATCGTGCAACAAACCCTTTTTTTTGAAATCTCTCTCCGAAGATTTGAGATATGGAAGGTCTTAAATAAATGGGATATTCTACTTGTTTACTGATATTTTCTGTGTCTTGAAAGGTCTCTGGAAAGTACGTAGTTGGATGAGGGATCCCGTACTTATCTAACGATCGATAAAATTTGTTTTTGTTGACCAAAGTCCCTACAGCTTCAGGTCCTCCAAACGTGACGTACTGGTCGTTTAGTTCTCCAGTTGGCTCATCTTCTAGTTGAGACAAGCTAATGCAAAACAAATCAGAACAGGGGAATAACACTGCAGGATATGGAAGTTCTCTTTTGATGCTAGACAAGAATGCCCTTAAAACATCTTTGCTTTTCTCAATCTGAGGTACGTCGAAAAATCTCCTGCAATATCTTGAATACGCGATTTCACTTTTTTGTTCTGCAACGCAATACACTCTCACTCCATTTCTTCCAAGGTTTCTTGCCACTCCTAACCCATTTATCGAACCTGGACCGAACATAATTGCTGGATTATCTAAATATCGCATTCTTGACCCTTTACATGCCGATCTGGCGCGCTAACTCAATTTTATTGCATTTTTATATGCCTTTTCGATTGCCTCCAAGTCTCGGAGGGCGTCTTCTCCAGATGGTTGCGGTTGTTGGTCTTTCTGTATGCTATCTACAAAGTGTTGGATTTCATTCAAATAAGATATGTAGAAGCTTGGAGTTCTTCTGAGCATGAGTTGTATTGCAGTTGCTATCTTGCTTGGAGGGTTGTAGGAGACTACTGCATGACCCGCTGTTCCATAAACTTCAAGTTTGATGTCGGTCTGTTGGGAGAACCATCCAACGCTTATCACGGCTATTTGTCCTCGCTTGAATTTTAGAGTACATACCGCGTGGTCTTCCTGTTCGAGGTTGTATCTGTAGCCCAAATAGCTTTTGGCGTCCGTGATTTCGCCAAAGTACCATCTTGTTAGGTTTACCATGTGGGATCCCAGATCTATTAGGGCTCCACCGCCCGTTAGATCCTTGTCCCACCACCATTCTGGTACTGGTTTTGGTGCATCTGCCTCAGCTCTGTGAATGAAAGGTCCGGAGGATATGTTTGTGGCGTAAGAAACTTGGATTTCTCCGAGTTCGCCAGCTTCTATTTTTGCTCTGAGGTTTTGGGATTTAGTGCAAAAGCGGATGTCGTGTCCTATCATTAGTTTCACGCCGTGTTTTTTAGTTGCGGACAGTATCTCTTTGCCTTCTGTGGTGTCTCTTGCAAGGGGCTTTTCAAGCAGAATATGTTTGTGCTTTTCTGCCGCGGCTCTTGCGCATTCTGCGTGGAGGTGTGTCGGTAGGGCGATTATGACAGCGTTTATGTTTGGGTTGCTCAGAAGGTCGTTATAGTCTTGGTATGTGTTGATTATGCCAAGTTTTCTGGCTGTGCTTAGGGCTTTTTTGGAGATGTCAGCTACTGCAGTCAATCGGGCGTTTTTGAGTCTCAAGCAGTTTGTTAAGTGGACTTTGCCAATGTATCCGAGGCCGATTAGGCCCATGTTGGTCTTGGTCATGTCTTTCATCCTTTTTCGATCATTGCTTCGTTTATTAGACGAGTTCTTGTGGCTATTTTGTATGCGAGGGTCAGGAGTTTGGTTGTTGTTGTCTTTTTTGGGTATTTCTTTGCAAAGGTTTCCAGCAGCTCGCCTTTTGGAATATAGCTGATGCTTCCTAATCCTTCGCGGGTAGCTAGGACTATGTGCTTGACAGTTCTCGGGTTCACGCCAGCTATTCTTGTGGCTGCAGCATCGAAGGCTACTGGGTCTTGGCTTGCCATTATGAGATTCAGTTTCCGGGGCGATTTGCCCGGGACAATTATTCCATCTAAGATGTGAAGATCAAATTTCATGAGCTTGTTTATGGCAACTATGGTCTCATTGAGCCTTGGGTGGAATTTGTATTTTGAGGGGGTTGGATTACAGCCGAAGATGTTTTTTAACGCACATGAAATTGATGTGAAATCCATGTATTTGATTTTCGGAACATTAATGCGCAGTTCAGCATCCCGAATTGTTTTGGGAAAGCTGAACTTGAAGTTATATTTGCGCACTTTTATGTCTATTTCTTCGTTTTCGTCTTCTGAAAGGTTGACCAATCTGATGTTCTTTTCTCGTGCTAGTTTCTCGTAGCCAAGCATTCTGAACGCATATTTGCATTTCATGGCTGACGCGTCAGACTCCACGATCGAAATATCTATGCTGGGCGAAATTCTCTCGCGAATTAGATCAATTAACGCAGCCACGAATTTTGGATCTGTGGTTTGACCAGTGGAATAATCCCAATAATAACACATGTTTGGCTTGATAACAACGTTCTTAGTTTCTTTGTGGAAGGAATAGTCAACTAGATTCAATGACTCAAGAATAGTTTGTTTTAGTGAGTTTATGTCGTCATTTTGAACTTTGGCAAAGCTAACCAAACTCATGTATGCGTCCTTCTCATCGTTCTAGCAGCGCATTTTGGATTGATCATGCGCTCGCAGTTAACCTTTCGTAGATATTGTGAAGTTTCTTTGCGACGATTTCCAAAGAGAATTTCTTTGTTACCAATTCTCTGCCTTTCTTGCCCATTTTGATTCTGACATCCTTGTTCGCGAGTAAGTACTGTATTGCCTCCGCTAATTTCGCAGGCTTATCTGGCTGAACTAAAATTCCATTTTCGTGGTTCTGGACGACTTCTGGAACGCCACCTACAGGTGTCGCTATCACTGGAGTTTCGCATGAGAGGCCTTCCAAGATCACAACAGGAAAGGCTTCCATGAATGATGGCAGAATAATGATTGCTGCTTTTTGATACCATTCTATTAAGTCTGACTGGTCTAAAGCTCCCAAATACTGAATCTTGTGTTTGCCTTCTTTGTTTTCCCTTTCTATCCATTTCAAGATGCCTTGATTGTAAGTAAGGCTCCAATCAGTTGGACCAATAATCGCTAAGCGAATTGACGCTTTCAGGTAGCGCAACGACTCCAACAAAACATGTAAACCTTTTGCAGAAGCTATTCTTCCAACGAATAGTAGCAAGTCATCTTCCTTTTCTCGCTTCGGAACAAATAGCTCAGTGTCTATTCCGTTAGGTAAATATGCTATTCTTTCTTTTGGTATGCCCAGTTCCTTCAAATCATTTTCCATATGCCGTGATATTGAAATGTATAAATCAGCAGCATTCTTTAGAATAATCCTGCTTAGATGATACTTTTTGTAATAGTTGACATCGAGCCCATGTAACTGGAATATCTTCCGCTTCCTAACGAAAAAAGAAAACAGTGGAAAGCTAAGATCATCCTCATGGAAGTGAATGATATCGTACTTCTTCAGGATGTGCGTGAATCTTCCGGGAAGAAGGTTAATTTCGAAAGTTATTTTGGATGAATGTTCAATTGGCAACCAGTTTAGTGCTGGGATTCTGAAAACCGTCAATCCGCCAACATTCTCTATTTTCCCACTCCATTTCGGCTTCCATTTTCTGTCCATATTGAACGTCATAACATCGGTATTTATTCCGATTCTGTTCAGTTCTACTGAGAGATTCCGAACTACGGTTTCAGTGCCACCCTTGATAGGATGAAAACCAGGTGTGATCATCAGTACTTTCAAGGATACTTCTTCCACGCAAGTTGCTGACAACGCAAAACGGTCAAAGTGACGAAGCTATTTCCTGTAACTCTTTATCTTAACAGGTTGTCTCTTGTCAAGAGATTCTTCAATACACTCTAGAAGCGCTATAGTTCTTCTTCCATCTTCTGGCTTTACTGGCGGGTCTGAATCAGTTTTTATGGACTCAATATACTTGCTTATTAGAATGAAATGATGCAAACAGGTCAGCAGTTCGCGTTTTCGCAGGCCTTCCATAACCATCTTTGTCCACTTTTTCAAGATTGCCTTCTCGTCTGAGAAGAAGCCCCGTACGAAGCTTGTGCGAGGCTTCAGCGAGATGTCTGAAAGAGGACCGTAATCACGGATTTCCATTCTTCTACCATCAGCACTCATTAGATCGAATACCACCTCATGTCTTTTGGCAAGCCATGAAAGCTCCATGACTCCAAGGCTTTGATTTGGTGCACGCACCACGGCAGCAAAATTGTCATAGACTGGATGGCTTATCTTGTCGCCCACAGCAAAGACTTCGCTGATATCTTTTAGAAAGTGTAGGACAAGATATGCTGAATGGCAACCGGTTTCCCATAGGATGCCGCCTTCTTCTGGGCTCGCGATCCAGTGTGGAGCACCGATCAATTCGGAGCTTTCCTTGACGGAGACTCTGAAATACATTGGTCGAAGCTCTCCGGAATCTACCATGCTCTTGGCTTGTTCAACTGCAGGAATGAATAGTTGATTATGAACTATGCAAAGTTTGACTCGCTTTTTGGAAACCTCTTCTATTATCTTGTCGCAATCAGATGTATTCCGTGCCATTGGTTTTTCCAACAGAATATTATGTCCAAGTCTCGCAGCCTCACAGGCAAGGATAGCATGTGTTGACGTGGGTGTACATATGTCCACATAATCTATATCTTTCATTTCAAGCAGGTCTTGGTAGCTCGCGGAGACCTTCTGAATCCCATGCATTTGAGCAAAGGCTTTGGCTCTGTTTGCGTCAACGTCCGCAACAGCCATCACGCTCGCTTCCGGTATATGCGTGTAAGCGCACATATGTAATCTTGCTACTCTCCCGCACCCGATTAGGCCAATTTTCATTTTTCCTGCCCCAAAACGATCGTTTATGAATGCTAGTCAGGTCCGATAAACCAGAGATTTCGTGTATATATGCTTTCCACTTGGAGTTTTAGGTATTTCTTCGACGAAGTCCCATGTGATGGCGCAGTTTTTTCCCATAACTAATCTTATCTTGTGTTCGATATCCTTCTTCTCGGCATCGTTCGGATTGTCAAGCAAGACTGCAAGGATTCTGATTTTTCTGTAGTCTTCCTGAACGACTTGAAAAGCTTTCAGCCAATCTTTCAGATAGAAAAGGTGAGTGAAGTATTCTCCATGAATTATGGTTTTGTCTTCTCTGATGAAGTGATCAGTTGTTCTACCAGAAACCTCTTTTAGAGTGGGTAAAGGACTACCGCACTTGCACTTTTTGGGTCCAAGTATTGCGGTATCTCCTATTTCGAATCTTATTAGGGGCATGGAATAATTGTGGAGCGTAGTCACGGTTATCCTCCCCATTTCCCCCTCGTTCACCGAATAATTGTGTTCATTCAAGACCTCCACGTGGTTATTAAACGTAAAGATATGCAATGAACACGCATCACATTCGCCAGCAATTGCATCGACTTCTCTTGAACCGTAAAAATCATGGACTTTTGTATTGAACACGCTCTCCATCTTCTCTCTCATCTCCTTCGTTAGTTTTTCTGCCGAGCTTACGATAACTTTTGGCCGATGAATTGACATTCCTTTCTTTTCTATGAACTTGCAGATCTCGTATAATGAGCCTGCATAGGCTCGTATTAGGTCCGGCTTGTATGAATTTATGATTTTCACGTATCGCTTCATGTCTTCTTCGCTCATCCTAAAACTGTTTAGCAATCTTGTGTTTGTTAGCCAGTTCATCGCTTTCGCCTTTAGTCCTATTGTTCCTTTGAATATGTCTCTTTCAGATCCCCAAAGCAGTATCTTTTTGACGGCTAACTCATCAATTCCGACAAGGTTTTCGTAGTAGATTCTTTTCGACGCTTGGCACCATCTATCAAGCAACTCGTCTTGAATGAATCTCACTGGTTCTCCAGTGGACCCCCCTGAGGAATTATAGTACCATTTTCTTGTGTCAATATCTTTAGAGGTCAGCTCCTTACCATGCTTCCTTATATCATCCTTCGTAAGTAGTGGAATATTACAGAATTCATTAAAGTCTAGATCGCCATCTTCTGTAATGGTTTTTAGTCTTGTGGAGTAGAAAGTAACATTTTGACGAGCGTGCAAGAGTAGCTTTTGAAGATGAGCCCTTTCAAAGTTCAACAGCTTCTCTTCACTGCGCATGCACGCAACCAACTGATTACAATAACGCTGTATCTCAGAGTATTCAGAATAAGTTCCCTTCAGCCTTTTCAATGACAGCAATATTCGTTTTTTAATCATTTTTGTAACCACTTATTGCACAGCTTTCCCACAAGAGAACTGCAAGGATGATTTTTCTCAAGGGAAAATTAAGACTTTGAACGATATAGCGAACTGATACGCGAGAATCTAATGGCTTCCAGTCTAGCCGCTTTCTTTCAGTATTTTCCAGCCCTTGGTAGGGCGAAACTCGAGGCTTCTTTCTCTTTCTAATCCGTGGATTTTTACATACTCGTCTACGTTCGAAATAACCTTAACATCGGATTCGGCGTAATCTACGAGCGGATATTTCATTTCGCTTCTTTTTTCAAAAGGAACGGTTATCTGCTTTATTCTTTTTGCGTTAAATCCAACGAGTTTTGCAGCAACGTAATCTATTGCACATGGATTTGTTCCAAGAAGAGTCACACCACATTTTTTTGGATAGCCAAGAACCGGCCCTTCGTCTTCTTGACCAATTATACCGTCTATTACGAACAGAAATTTTCGTTGAGGAGTGCTACAAAGTAACCCCTCTTTATTTGCATATTTAACTATAGTATTCAAATCTAATATTGTTCTCCAAATCGTGTCATTGCCACACCAACCACCAGGTTCCCATCGAAGCCTTTCCAACAAAAGGGCATTGGCAAACCTTCTAGCTACGGGGGCGTTCGTCATGATTTTTATGACTTCGTCTGTCAGAATCATAGAGATGCTCGGTTTTTGCGGATATTCGTCGCCTCCTTCCTGAGGAATTCCTATTCTGTGATGTGGAAGGTAACTCTTCGAACCACAAATTCCGATAAAATTCTTTAGAGCTGCTGTTATCCCTGCTTTTCTATGGCTTTTCAGTTTAGGAACCGATATAATTACATCAGCATTAAGTATAGTGTTCGGCATAAAATAACAATGTTTTTTGTAAGTATGGTGTTTTCTGAGATTCCTAGTCATCAATTCATCTGTTATGGCGTAAAGCTTCCATTGTGCGTCAATCTTAGAGTGAAAAGAGTCTTTTTCAAGGTCGATTATTGTGTATCCCAGAGGGTCTCCTTTTGACTGTACGATTTTACTTTTGCCCATGTGGCCATCGGGTTTCATAATCTTTCCGCTGTATTCCATGATCTCCTTGCGAAGGTCCAGCAATGAAACTTGCACACTGTCTGAGTTGGATTCATAAAAATCGACCAGTTCTCTTAACCCGGTTATTTCACATGCTTTATCAAAATTGGTGGACAAAAATGGAGCGTCGCAGATAACAATTCTTCCCTCTCCTTTTAACGCCAAGATCGTGTAATCGATGATTGGTCTTAACACTGAGGAGTGCGTTACAGTTGATAGTGCCGCTTTCATCCCAAGAGGATGTCTATCTCTTACTAGATTGGGCTTTATGACCACGGTATTACCTTTTGAAACAATTTCCGATAATGGGTTCCACTTGCTCGTTCCATAATTTCCAATGTCCAAGTTATACATAAAGAGCATTCTTCTTATCATTTCATAGACATAATTGGTGCGGTCAGTTTTACTTTCATAGGGGAGAAGTTCCAGTTCAGGATACTTTTCACGAGGGTTAAACGGGAAAGCTGGATAGTCATACACGTTTTCTTTCAAAATCACGGTGAGTCTTTCTCTGTCGCTCATTACGAATTCCTCAAGAGATCGACGTTAAAAGTGAACCCCGAGCCATGTAACGCATGCCAAGAAACCTTGGCAATCCGCTTGCCCATTTTAGCTTAAAGACGCGTAAAGGATCTGTGCGTCGGCAACAACTTTAGTTTTGTAGCCATACGTCTCGAGATATCTGCTAATCCTGTCAGCCTCTTGGTTGTAGGGAGGATGAGGTGTGACTATGACATTAGAGATTCTTCTCTCAGCGAGTGACGTTCTGGATCCTCTTAGAACTTCTGCCTCAGCACCTTCGACGTTTATCTTGAGTATATCAACCTTCTTCACCAAGAGTTTGTCGAGTAGTTTGTCAAGGGTCGTCACAGTGGTTTCAGTCACATCCACTATTGGGGTCGCCCAGGTTTTTCCGACAAGTGAATGCGAGCAGGAGCGTGCCTTAAGAAAAAACCGCGCTTTCCCTTCAAAATCAGATAGTGCTAATTTGACAGGAATGATATTTTTATACTTGTTGATCTGGATGTTCTGAGAAAGAAGTCTGAAATTATTATCCTCTGGTTCAACAGCCACAACCTGGCCTTTATTCCCCACTTCCTTTGCCGCTTTCAACGTATAGAAACCTACGTGGGCCCCGGCGTCGACTATCGTATCCCCCTGTCGAGGTTTAAAAAATTGGTCGTACGGTGAGTCATGGTAAACATCCCATTCATAGAAGTGATCTTCCCATGAGGAAATGATTATGTTTCCGTCTGGCAGAATTGTAGGACTCTCCAGATTTCTGAAAGGCAGCTTCTTCCAAACTTCACGTCGTTTTCTGCCACACACTCTTGTCATTTCATATATACTGTAATAAGGCAATTCGAAAGTAATTAAATTCACTATTCTATTCCGGAAGGGCAAACTTTATCCTCCGACTTTATAGTGTAGCATTGAGATGAAGGTTCTTTTGATCATCAGCATGCAACCTAACGTATTAGTTACGCAATATAGACACGTTATATGCGGTCATTCTAATTCTATCAACCTTTGTAAATTTCACATTCACCATTAGCATAAATCCTATTCGCATGATTTATGAATGAGAGTTCGGTGGCGTTAAAAGAGTAGAACTCGCCAACTACGATTCCTCCAACGATGTTTAACGGACTCAGATAAATTGCATCGTTAACTACAATCTTCGTCATGTTGGAAAGTATTCCAACGTCCTCATGACGAATCATACCATAAGCAGTCAGTTCGTTTCTTTGAGAAGCCAAGTCAGCGTATATTTGTGTACGCTCGATATCCATATTTCTTGATAACCATTGAGCTCCAAACACGCTATAACTATCAATATACCCCAAGTGACCATACAGTTTCAGAGAACTCATTCTATACTTACTAAGTGGCAGGGACCAGCTATCGCTTTCTGTGACTTCGAACATGAAATTTGTTTGAAAAAGGAAGTAAGGCACCAGAATAATCAGCAGCAAAATGGAGACTTTGAGCTCTTTTTTCCTTTTAGATAGCAATTCGAAAAGAAACCGAACGCCTATCACAATCAAAGGAGCCAAGAAGAACAACAATATATGGTAAAACCTTGTCATTTTGAATGATGTCGCCAACCCCGGCACTAATATGAGTGCACACAGAAGCAAGATAGACAACGAAACAAAAGTCAAGTAACTCCTTTCGAAATGAACCTTTACTCGTTTAGTAATTAAACCAACGAAACCAAGAACAATAAAAAACTGTACGAGGTAGGCAAATCCTCTGCTAATGCTATTCCATACTGTTGGCGACGATTCCAATCCTAACCCCCTTAGAACCATCTCCCCTCTCGATGCAGGATTAAAGAATTCACCCAATTGACTGTAAACAAATTCCCCATACTTCAGAATGTCATCAAAAACCGCCGAACGCAACGCAAAAATGTACCAAGAGAACGTTATCACAAAAAACAGCACAACCATACTTGCCTTTATGTTGCCATCCGCTCGCTGAGTTAAGAAGGAGACTACAAGCGTCAATGAGAAAAAGAATAAGAAGATTTCTGAAAGCCCATAATGCGATATCACCAAGGCAATGCTGAAAATTATGAAACATAACATCCTACTATTCGGTTTCATTTTTTGGTTTAGAACTACGAGCAGCAGCAAAACGAAAAACAGTTCTGCAATCATTTGTCTATTCAACGCTATCATTTCGAAATAAAACGTCTGTTGAGCCATGAACAGAAAGGCCGCAATAAAAGCACACTTGTCTCCAATGTATTTTCTCCATACCTGATACAACCCTAAAGGAACAAAGGAAAAAATAAGGGGAAACAGTATTTTGAATGTCAATGTCGAGTCTATGTTCAATAAATTCGAGTACAACGTTGGAAGAATCGTAATGCTTAACATTGAACTAAACCTTGGATAGAATTCGGTTGAACCCCAATACCCATTGTTTTGCGTATTTCTGAAGACACAGAGCTCCGTTGGAGCGTCAGATCCATAAGAAACAACATAGTTAGATATGAATAGAGAATGATAAAGAAGCGAGACCGCTATCACGAAAACGACTAGAGCGTAAAGCTTCGAGGGCAGCAGTTTCGTAGATACAACTCCGATAGCGAATGTCAATGAAATTACAGCCATCATAAAAAGAAGGATCGAATTGCTTTCGTGGATGTTCACCCACAGCGCTCCAACGACACTGATAACTGGAAGGCTGACAAAGATCAGTGCAAACAAGCTCGCCTTTAGAGATTGATCCTTGTAGAGAATGATGCGTTCGTCTCTTAAGCAGGTCAGAACTCCGCCTAGGAGAATGCAGCTGTTTAAAATTAATATTAAATGCATCGATGAAAGTGGCTGTGAAATACCGAGCAACAAACCGATCTCATTAATTATAAGCCCTGCAAACATCAGAAATGCTACACTAAGCCCCACTGAGAAAAGAACAATTTCCACTTTGTCAAGCACGTTCAACTTCAGCAACTTAAGAACGATGAATCCTGGTAGAAAAGTGAAATAGACAAACCCTAAAACCTGCCTTGCAACGGGGATGTCAAAGAACATGGTCACGTATACCATCAACTGCAAAAGCATTATAATTACTAGAGAGTTTATTCTAGTCCTCTTAATTAGTATGGAATTCATTTAACAGCACCCTTCTTTGCTTGGCTGCATGTCGTAAGACATAAGATTTATTACAGGGCTTGGCATATGTTTAGGTGAAGAGCACGACGACAATATGCGCAATCGAAACATTTTAACGCAGAAACTACAGACAATTACGGTTGGAGCGAGGTTGTTGCAAAACAAAAAGTTTTGCGCAGTGCTTCTGAATCTGATCATGATTGTTGGAATTTTCAGTGCGTCCTTGGCCTTTTCTTCATTGATGATTAGTGTTTCCGTAAAAAGCAATGGCCTGATATTTGGGGAGTTTGCAGGAAACGTGACTGCAACAAGCGGTTCTGCTAAAGATATACAAGCCGCTGTGGACCTGGTCGTAGCACATGGTGGGGTAGGCAACGTGTACATCCCAGAGGGGACTTTCGATTTCGTAGAGGTTGGAGAAGGATGGTCCAGCGCAAGAGTCAACATTCCCGCTGGAGTGAATCTTTTCGGCGAACCGACTGAAAGAGATGCTAACGGTCAAGTGATACAGTGGAAGACGGTACTCCGTCTGCCATGGGATGTTCCAGGCAGTTGGCTCGGAGGAAGTGGCACTCCGCCAGCGAACGGGGGACCAGCGGGAGTTTATTGGTTTAGAATTACTGGAAACAGTGATCCAACTAAGCCCTCAAGATTTTCTGATATTAAACTTGAAGGTTACAGAGTCATTGACCCAAACTCCAAAATGATAATCAAGGGACTTTACATAAGGGATGTAGTAGACTTCCGTGTTGACCACTGCTATTTTGAAGAGGTAGCTGGCGGTGCCATAACAACAACTGGTCTTTCATGCCGAGGGGTGATTGACCACTCTAAGTTCATCAATCATCAAGGCGACGTGACAGGCGACTGGTACAATTTCAGCGTAGGCTACGGGATCTCAGTAGATAGAGCAGTAGGTGATTATTGGGAAACCGATGTCAGTCAAATATTGGGAAAATACACAGACTATTCTGTTTACATCGAAGATTGTTATCTTGAGAAATGGAGATACCCATGCGCGGCAGCTAATGGAGCACACATGATTCTTAGGCACAGCATGATTCAGTTCGACTTTGGATATGGTGCAGTTGATGCTCATGGGCGAGGTGCGCCTGGAGTGCAGGTTGGAACAAGAGCTGTGGAGGTTTACGAGAACACGATCACGGACTCTTATCCTTATGAAATTGTTGTGAAGTTGAGGGGCGGTTCAGGTGTCATCTTCAACAATGTAGCTGGTGGAGGACAATATGATACATTGGTTTGGATGACAAATGAACAACCAGATAACCCCAAAATTTGGTGTAACGACATTTGGATATGGAACAACACACTACTGGCAGGGGTGAGTGAAGTTTACGTGGTTGGAAGCGGTATAGTGGAAGACGTAAACTATTTTCTGCATGCTCCCCACACGTTTGAGTACGAGCCGTATTCATATCCTCATCCCTTGACACTTTAGCTCCTATTCTAAAGATTCTTTTTTGCTTTCTCGAAATCTTTGCGCAACTTAATCACTGACAATGATCCACCTTTGTTTCTAGACAGAAGAATCTCCTCCAGTTTAGACAGAGTTAAGCCTATTGCCAAATCCTTTAAGATAAACCATCCGTCAGGAACGACACTGTAAAAAAAAGAAACAATGATCTTGCGGAAATTGAACAGCTCCTCTAGAGATAGCTGTGAAGGAATTACTATTCTCTCCTGAATTGCTTCTCTTGTATAAAATCGTTGGAAATATGGCTTAGTCTGGGAATCTCTTGCCAACTTAGAGAAGGGAAAACTCATTGCACACATCCCACCTCTCTTTAGAACCCTTCCACATTCCTTTGCCACGGTGTTGTCCTTTTCTATATGCTCAATCGTAGAAATAACAAAGACATCATCCATAGATCCATTTTTGAACGGGAGCATTGTACAATCTGCGATGATACACTCTAATCTCTGAGAGACAGGTTTTCCCATTGATTTTGACGCTTTTTTCTGAAAAATCATCACATCTAGGCTAATATCCAAGGAAATCGTGTAAGCACGAGATGCAAGATATGATGGATAGAAACTGTAACCTGAACCTATATCCAGTAAAACTTCTCCTCTATGAATAGTCGTATTTCTGAGAGCAGTTGAATATTCGATTATTCGATCGAAGAAGAAATCCATGTTCACAACAAATGGGACAAGTCTCCGCAAAGGAGGGCAATTAAGAAATATAAAAGATACCTTCTGCAAGAGAGATTCTGATATCCAGGGAAACATGCGCCGTCCGCGTTCTCTTTCTATGAAACGACCAAAACCTGCTTCTAAAAATCTCCTTAGAAAAGGATAACGTATATACTCGCTTCTCAGCAAAATATTCCAGAACTTGAAATACCACAATGTCAAGGATGAGGCAATCGGCAATTTTTTCACTCTCAAGACAATGTGCGAGCAATGCGGTGACAACAAGAATGCGAGAATGCTTGGTTGTCAAGTCACATTATGCAAGTACAGATACAGTACGAATTTCGCATCCCACGTCCGTGGTCGAAAATGTGAGCGACCTTCGTCGTGCACGCACAATGATATATTTACGTTTTCAGTCTTACTGTTTGATGCATATCCAAGGATCTCTCGATACACTCCAGAAGATTGATTACTTTTTTTCCATCATCGGGTGACACTGGTGGAGGCAAATCCTTTTCGATAGACTCGATATAGCTACTAATAAGATTAAACGTGGGGAGAAGTTTCCTTTTTTGGAAATAGCAGATTCCAAACCTCATCCATTTTTGCAGAATTCGCTTTTCGTCTACAATGAAGTTTCTGGCCACATTGCCCACACTAAATGGCGGTTTTTCGGAGTTTTCCAAGAAGTAGTCAAAATCTCGGTATATTTGTACTCGCCTTCCGCTGACATCTCTTAATTCATAAACGATTTCAGTTTCTCTTGACAACCATGATAGTTCAACTAAGCCGAAACGTTGATCAGTTGTGCGCAGAAGAACCGCGAAATCATCGTAAACAGGATATTTTACTTTGCCGCCAACAGCACAAACCTCCGTAATATTGGACAGGAAATGCAATTGGAGATATGCAAGATGGCAGCACACTTCCCAAATGATCCCTCTCTGTACTGGGTCAACGTTCCAAGCAGGAGCCAGATTATGCGTTTTAAGAAACTCAAAACTTTCTTTTTGAGTAGTTCTAAAGCACAACAAGTCAAACTCTCCTGAGTTTACAAGCATCTTTGCCTTCTGGATATTTGGAGAGAAAATCTGGTTGTGTCCAACACACAGTTTGCTACCATGCTTGTTGACCGCACCTATGATCTCCTCACACTCGGAAACGCTTAAGGCCATAGGCTTTTCCACAAGAATCGCTGCAGCAGTTTCAGCTACGTCACAAACTATACGCGCATGAGTAGAGACAGGGGTACATATGTCGACTAAATCTAAATTCTCCTTCTCCAACATATCCAAATAATTCTCAAAAGCTTTCTCAATACGGTAACGGGCAGCAAGTTTTTTCGCCTTTTCTGAATTCACGTCGCAAACAGCCACAACTTCAACGTTTTTTATCCTTTTGTAAACTTCCATGTGGGAAGGCGCTATTCCACCGCAGCCTATCAACCCAACTTTCATGATTGTACTTCCAACCTCACATCAAATATGTGTGAACACGTAATTCCCTGCCTTTATGTCAAGGTTTCTCGCTTTTTCAAGCAGCGCTTTCACGAACCCAACAGACCAAGCTACCCTTTTGAAAATATAGTGAAAAGGCAGAAAAAGGACCCTTTTTTCACGAGTCAATTTGTAGGCAGCTGGCACTCGAAGAACTTCGCGTGCAAGTGCAACTGGAGGAAACATCTTATACAAGCTAAAAGCGTATCTGTTCTTTTCAAAAAGACGACCAGCACCTTGTCCGTGCCAGAAGTATTCATTCCAGAGAGCTGACCAACTCTGTCTTCGTATCTCTTGAAACATAGCTGAACTAATGTAAAGTTTCCATCGAAAGTCTCGAAGTCTACTTTCGGCATCCATGTCTTCTCCAACACCTCGGAGGCATGGATCAAAGCCTCCGACCTCTCTTATCGCCCTTACTCTGTAAATGCAACCTGATGTTGCGAGAACATTGTCAACTGCTTCCCTCTCACGCACAGTGTTTAGCATGAATGCTACATCCTCTAGGAATGCAACTAGGTTTGTAACATCTATCAGAATCCCGTATTTTCCTTTGGCTGCCCCCGCATCCGGGAAATGCTCCATAAACTCGACCTGCTTTTTTACAAAATCCCTTGACAAGATCATGTCACCATCGACCCAAACGATATATTTTCCTCTGGCTTTATCCACCACAATCTGTCTCGCTCGCCCAAGTCCTTCATTCTCGCAATAAATCTCGATCCGAATATCTGATCTTTGTGAAATGCTTCGAACAATTCCTAAAGTCTGGTCGCGACTATGGCCATCCACGATTATTATCTCTATCAGTTCGTGAGGGAAATCCTGGTTAAGCACACTTTGGATTGCTTCTTTAATAGTTGCTCCAGAGTTCTTAATGCACATACCTATTGTAACTTCGGTATCAGTATTAGAGGAATCTGGAGGCATTCTATCGACCCAAATTGCCCCGCTATTTTCATCATTCTGACTCGTAACCATTCATGTGGCTTCCGATAAACCCCAAGTACCATGCTGTAGCTTTGTATAGGTATTGCAAAGGCAGCAGAAAAACTGCCTTTTTGCATGTCATTGTGAAGAGTTTGTTCGCGTGAAAAAAACCCAAAAGGAAGGCAGCTGGAGGAAACATTCTATAATGCTTGATCAATTCCTTGTTCTTGTGAAGAAGATAATGCATGTGATATCCTCGAAGCCAATATCTGCTCCACAGACTTTCCCACGACAGTCCACGCCTTTCATGATCAAGAAAATACGCATCGGTTGTAGCTAATGGCCAACCGTTTGATCTGAACCGGATTTCTATATCTTGATCCTCTCCATATCCTCTCAAGTTCTCATCGAATCCGCCTACTTCTCTAATGGCTTCGAGTCGATAGATGGATCCACCAGTTCCAAGTGACTTTGAACGTGCCTTTTCGGATTGATAGTCCACCATCCTGCTGACAGCACGTGAGTATGCTTCTAAAGTGGCGAGCATGTTGCTTCCGGCCCGCAGAGCTTGTTTTCCCTTCGCGATTCCAACCTTAGGATGCTGCTTCATGAACTTGACTAGTTCACTCACGAAATTCTTTGATAAAACCATGTCACCATCAACCCACAGAATGAAATCGCTTGCAGCATTAGCAACCACTACGTTTCTTGAATAGCCCAACCCTCTCCATTTGTGGTGAAATATCTTCACTTGCATGTTCATTTTTTTGACATAAGTCTTTATGATTAATAACGTCTTGTCTGTACTGCCATCATCAACAAAGATAACCTCCGTGAGCTCCATAGGAAAATCTTGGCCTAAGATACTTTCAATGGCATCACTAATAAAATCCTCGCAATTTCTCACGCAAACTCCCAAAGTAACTTCAGCCTTCATAACGAACCACACTTCTCGCAACCGTTGATAGAATTCGATTTCAAAGTAATCTACTAAACCAAGTCAAACCGAATTAACATCTCTTTCGTGAGAAATGCCCTGTCTTCGGGTTTACTCCATATCGCAAATTTCTTACCAAGAATCACCTCAAAGATCGATGCAAGAAGAAGAAAATTACTTTCTAAAATCAAGTACAGGTAAAACCTGACGGATGGAATTACCAGAATGGCAGAAGCCAGTAGAAAATAAGGAAAGTGCGCAAGCAAAACGAAGGTGGAGACAAAGAAAATCATAAAAGCTATCGGAGAAAAAAGATAGAGAATTACATTCGGAACAATTACCTTTCTAGCGGTTTCAATCCTTTTTTTGGTTACCAAATGGAGATACTCAGCAAAGACGCGCACAAGCTGGTTAGCCCTTCTAGACTTTATGGCTATCTTTCCAGGAAAAGATGTTGGGAACGTGGAAAAGAACCTCGCTTCTGGAACAAGTATTGCTTTAAAATTTCTTTCCAGCACATGCACAACTGTTCCGCAGTCATCTGAACCCGTCTCGTAAGGATCGAATTTTTCAAAAGCCTTTTTCTTAAACGCGCTGAACCCACCTTCAAAGAAAACTGTTGACCCCGACTTCGATTCGCCAAGCCTTAAGAAATTGGCAGATCTCAAATAAGCTTCCTCCATGCGGATAATCCAAGTCTGATTCGAATTCAATAAGATCTTGGGACCTGAAATAGCTCCTACGAAAGGATCAGCTAGGAAGGGCATCGCTTCCTCAAGAATGCCAGATGGCCAAAAACAATCAGCATCGGTAACTATTACTATGTCACCCTTGCAATGATTCAATGCATAGTTGAGTGCATGCGATTTTCCTTTTCTCTCTTTTTCAATCAAAATTTTGAGATTTGACTGAGGATTTTCGTTCAAGAATTTTCCTGCAATTTCTGCTGTACCATCGTAGGAATTGCTATCCACAATAATTGTTTCCATTAGGTTTCTTGGGTATCTTACCCGACTTAGATTGGTCAATTTAAAACGTATTATGCTTGATTCGTTACAAGTCGGAACGATAACGGATATTTTGGGTCTATACGTATTGTCAATCCTAATTGGCCACGGTTTGTTAGAAGCCTTTCTCATATAATAGAAAATGAAACCAGCTGGTCCAAGCGACAGGATACCGGATATGAACCAAACTATCAGAAGAGAGAGCATACTAACCGCCAAATCCTCTCAAAGAATTTGCAGAAAGCGCACGCCTGTTTATTGTCTAATTCAGCTCTGCGACCTCGATATAAGCGAATAGTAACATTTCAAACACCCTGTAAGCCCAGCGGAAAAGGCTAACCCCGCTAATGAAGTTACCCAATCTGCGTGAGAATTTCAAACCCTAATTATTCCCGTAGTATGCGTATATGCTCTATCTATAGCTTGTTTGACTTTTACTACAAGTTTGTATTTTGGCAAGAACAGCTTTTCGAACGTCTGGATTTTTTTCATCCTTCCCTTCCACTCTCTTTTCCATCTCCAGATTCCCCAAGCATCTGAACCCTTAACTGGAGGAGGGTCAGAAACTAACCCCATATGATATCTTGAGTAGCCTTCTTGAGACGCTGATGTCATGATCTCCCAGTGCATTTTATCATTTGGTCTGACTTCCCATCCTTCGCTGAGTGAACCCGCTGCCAGAGCGTAAACAGTTTTCCCGTGAATTACTGTGAAAACTCCTGCAACATCCTTGCCTTTCCAACGAGCTAAAAAAACATTTGAGAGTTCTGGCTTGTATATCCTCCAGATAGCCTCGAAATATGAAAAAGGATAGCTTGAGAAGCTTCCCCTTTTTCTTGCTGCTTTAAGCATCGAATAGAAAGTAAGTAATTCATCATGCCGGCGAGATTGAACAACTTCTACTCCTCTATCAGTAGCTTTTTTTATGTTTCTTCTTTTGTTGTGGGAAATATTCTTCCATAGTTCACCAGCACCATTCCCGATGTTCACGATGTATTCATTCATGAAACGCGTAGAAGTGTAACCAAGAGCACGTAACACTCCCTGAAGCTGCCAAGCTTCCGGCACCAGAATTTCCGCCTGGATTATTCGATTCTTTATGGCATAGTTTTCCAAGGCTTTGAGAAGACTTTCAACCAGCAGCAGGTATTTCTCGTTTTCAAAATTCACCAAGGGTCCACGTACGACTCCTAATGTCATACCTAATCCGAGATAACTCGAATAGTTTCCTTGAACTATTCCAACTGGTTCACCGTTGTATAGGGCGATAATCCTGACGTTTCTGGAGTGTGGAAAAGCAAGTCTTATTATTTCGCCATACTCAAAGCATTGCTCAAAATTCCCTTCGGGAAACGTTTTCAAAAAGGAATTCCATATCCGAAGCGACGGGTTTTCAACAAAGGAGTATGTGGACACAAAATTCACTTTTTCTTTAATTGAAATGGTTCAAGTTATGAGGATCTTCAATGAGCATGTGCCATCCAGGTTTCCCACCAAGAATTGCGAGAAGCATTTTGAACAGTGTAATCATATTTCTGCGAACCAGCTTAGAGCTCGCGTTTTCTTGCAATGATGCTTACATATCTGCCAAGTTTCTTCGATAGGGGGAATTTTTCGATAATAAAGTTACTCCTTGCCAGCAACTGCTGCAGCAAACCTTCACTATATTCAGGATAAATCCAATAATACGAATATGCAGAGATAACATCAAAATACTTTGAACTGAGAAACTTGGCTATCTGTGCTATATGAAAACCCGTTCCATAATGAACGTCAACTGTGCCGTAGTCCAGTCCCTCAACAATGGCACGGGGCTCTCGATTAGGCTCATACTCCATAGCGAACAGTCGCCGTATTACCTTCGCTGTTTTGCGAACCACCAAGTCGTCGAAATATTCAAAGAAATGTCTCAATCGCTGAATACTGGGTTCACGAGTAACATACAAGAAGCCGTCTCCTTTAAGGATGCGTGATATCCCTATTATCGTATTGAAAGGCTTTGGTAAGTGATGCAGAACTGAAGAAACAGAAACTAAATCTGCGGTTTCACTTTTTAGGGGCAAATACTCTGCATCACACACTATTAGGTTCAGAGAGTTAAAGCTGCCAAGCCTTTTCCTGACAACTTCCAGCATACTCCTCGAGATGTCTGCTGCCACCACGCCCTTGTAAAGCGTCAATTCCCAACTAGTGATAAATCCAGTACCGCAACCGACATCGACACTCAAATCCCTTATTGGAGAATTTTCAGCGATAAAGGCTATGCTTTTCGAAACCTTAGATCTCTCATAAATGCTTGAACCTTCAGGATGTGCACATTCAAAAATCTCGGCTTCAATATCATGGTGAATGATGTTTGCTTTTTTTACTTCTACGTCGTCCATATGGCTTTTTCCTTCATGATTCTAATCTGTAAAGCCAAAATGACGAATGCATTTCATCAACACGCGGAATCCCGCATCACTATCATTTACAAGTTGGGAGCCGGGGGTCGGATTTGAACCGACGTAAACGGCTCTGCAGGCCGTTGCTTAGATCCTCAGCCACCCCGGCGATCTTAGCACACAATTAAAGATTTCATACATCAGAAAGGACAAATTTCGTATCCGCAATTAGCATAAACGATTTTTTCGTTTAGTGTGCGCATTTTCTCATGCGCTGTTCTCCGACAAAATGGGAGGTATAACATCGCCTGTGAGTCTTGCATACATTTTTAGCATTCTTAATTGCATTTTCCATGAAAACTTGTGTATCGAATATTTACGACTTGGAAAATTCTTCTTTATTTCTTTCAGTTTAACGTAATCTTCGATTAGTTCGATATTGTTTATATGACCGATTTTCTCGTTCTTAGCCATAGTAAGATGCTGTATCCTCTTTGGATTAAACCCCGCGATTTTCGCCGCTATGAAATCAGTCGCTAGAGAATCATCACCAGTTATGATTGCTCCCAATTTTTTGGGATGAGACCCACGACAAACAATACCATCGACTACGATTATGTCCGATCTGACTATCTTATTCACTCCCACGATTACATGAGAAATCATTTCGTGATAGGAATATTTTCTAGGTTTTGAGATAGCTCCAAACATGTTCTTCAGAGAGCAGGTAAAGCCGACAAAATTGTGAGTCTTGAGCTTCGGTACGTTAACTATCAAATCAGCATTCAGAAGGATTTCATTAATAGGCAGCACGATCTCCTTTCCGCTAACATCGATTTTCACATCAACAATGTTTCCTTCACTCAGATTTTCCAGTTTCACTTTTTTTGCTTGACAAAGTTTATCATATCCGAGAACTCTAAACGAATATTTTGTTTTCATTGCAGATGCATCGGCTTCGGCAACAGCGATACTAGCATCATTCCCAACTTTATCCCTAACGTAGTCAATCACGGCAGAAACCACTCTCGGATCAGTAGTTTCCCCAGTTGAATAATTCCAGTAATAACAAAGATTTGGCTTTATGACTACATTTTGAATGTCATCTCTAAAGTCGAAATCCAAACGATCAATAGCTCTCTCTACTCCTTCCTCTATGTCATCGTCTGCGAAGTTTTTCTTCTTCAATGAAGCTAAAACAACTTTGGCCATCTATTTCACGCCTTGCTGGCGGTACACAGAGTCGATTATTCGAATCACGTCCAACTGTTCTTCTAGCGAAACTGGCAACTCCGCTCCTTGTCTTAATGCCTCAAAGAATAGCTCCAAAACATGGAAAAAAGACGAATAATAGTAGGTATAAGAAAGATAATGCATCTTCCTTTTCAAAATTCTTCTAAGAAAATTCAACGTGCCTTCTTTAACTGCGTGAACCCGAAGGTCTCTTGGGGCGTAACGATCCGTTGAGTCATACCCAACTGTTCCGTTGATGCTAATCCTAAAGTTAAAGTCAGGAAATATCGACTTGGAAAACCAACCGACGTTCACCACACATGTGGTACCATGATTCTTTGATTCCAACATAACTGTGCCAGCGTCTTCCACAGGCAGATTGAGCGTGTATCCTAAGTTTGAATAGGCTATCTCCAAATCGCCAAACATCCATGATAATATGTCTACTAAATGATAACCTAAATCCAGCAATGCTCCTCCACCCGCCATTTCCTTGCTCAACCACCACTCTGGAACAGGTGTGGGAACAACAGAATGTGAAAGGGGCCCATTCAAGATTAGCTCAGACGTTGCAATAACAGCATCGCCTATTCTTCCATCGTCCAAATTGCTCTTTAATTTCTGTACACTTGGGAAATATCGGTAGTTAACTCCAACCATCAACCTCACGTTTTCCTTCTTCACTTTGTGAACAATCTCCTGTGCCTCGGCAAAATTCCGAGCCAATGGTTTGTCAAGGAAAATATCCAATTTATTGTCAGTTGCGCAGAAGACGCCTTCTTTCTTAAGAAAATTCGGCAAAGATACTATAACAGCATCTAATTTTTCCGCATCTATGAGCTTATGGTAATCATCATAAGTTCTAACATGGTATTTTTCCACATATTTTCGGTTCTTTTCACTTTTATCCGCAGCAGCCACTACGTTGATGCCCTTTATTCGCAAAGCGCTTAGTAAGTGAAGTTTGCCCATGTTTCCTAAACCAATAACTCCAACCCTATGCAAAGCCTCACCTTCCTTCTAAGAAGTCCCATATGCAAAAGCGAGCGAGATTCAGAAGTTCAAATCATATGGAGGATATCTCTGAATTACGCCTACCAGCCTAAGATCCATGCAGTGCAGGAACTAAATTAAAGTAAACTCTCCGCTAAGATCCTTCTTAGAATCACTAGGCCGTGTCTTAACTTTAGTTTCTTCTTTCCCAATCTGGGTCTGTACATTATTGGGACTTCTACTATTTGATGCCCTGAGCGTTCAATGTGGTAATTCATCTCAGCCTCCACATCAAAGCCCTTGCTCTTCGGCTTCCACCCTTTCAAAATCTCCCACTTAACCACTCTTAAACCCGACAAAGGATCACTGAGTTTAATACCGTTCACCACATGCTGCGCAAAAGCAAGCAACCTATTCCCTATATAAAATGGGTTACTAATCGACATCTTGAAATTGTGCTCACCGTTAAATCTGTTCCCAATAACCATGCCAACACTAGGATTGTGTTCTAAAATCTCAATCATCTTAGGAACATATTCGGCGGGGTAGGTGAAATCAGCGTCGGTAAACACGACGTATCGCACATCAGAATTTAGCCGCTCAATGCCTTGAGACAGAGCTTTCCCTTTTCCCTCTCCCTCCTGTAATATAACGTCTGCACCGACGTTCGTAGCTACTTCAATAGTCTTATCAACACTATTTCCATCAACCACAAGCAGGTAGGGATCATTCAAAACCTTTTGTAACTCCTCGAGAGTTGGCCCAATGCCCTCTTCCTCGTTAAACGAAGCAACAACTACAGCCGTGTCTGAACCAATAAGTTTTTTTTCCATTGCTTCTTCTTCCAAAGGGCAAGGTCACGTAAACTTTCATTTTGTAATGAGCGTGCTCGTATCACTTAAACGTCTGAGGTAAAAAAATCTGTAACAATTCAATACATGTTCTAGAATCTAAATACTCATTTACATCGTGAACTTCCAAAAAAATTCTTCGTAGCGCTCGTGTCAAAAAAAGCGACCTTCTGCAGACAGACTCAACTAGTAAACCGTCATATTAAATCGTAAATCAACAAAACGTTCATGATATCGAAAGCTGCTTGCTGCAGCATCAAAAATCCAAAGTTCAAAAAACATGTATCCAAAAAACCCTCCTTTCTCCGAATCCCACGTTATCGCGTAATCGTCCATATCAACCTTAACATTGTTCAACGTCAGACTGTAAAACTCAACCCGTGAAAGTATTTCGTTGTATCCGTAATCGAAGGAAAAAGTCAACGGCGTCTCCCAAACCGTTTCGTCTGCGACAAAGGCAGTGATGTTGAAAAGTGCGGGTAAACTGCTGGGAGTGCGATTAGCTAACGGGCCAAAACTGGTCGGTGCCGGCTGGGTCTGATTGCGAAACTTTACCTCAACGAAATAGTAGGCGCAGTACCCTAAACGATTCCCTATCCCTAGAAAAACGCTATAATCTTGATTACGTGTAAGGTTAAAGGGATAATCATCTGCCTTACGATTCGAATCCAGAATCCAAAGCTCAGTGAAGAACTCAGTCCGAGGGGGAACCAGCAGTCTACTCACAGCAGGCGAAGCTACAAGCAACGTTAGAATTCCAGTGGCAGCCAAGAAAAGAACACGATACTCTTGAAAACTCATTTCGCCACGCTTCCAGTTTTGTCATACTTTCTCTTCAGGAAAAACCAAGAAACAAGACCGCCACAAACAACCGCTACAGCGCCCACAACAGACCCTACGACGTTAACCAGGAAATCCATATAACGTTCTTGTATTGCAGTTTCCCTCAAAACATTAGCCTCGACAACAAAACCATTCAGCTTTTCCTGACACTGAACGGCAGAATCAAAGGCGGATTCAAAATCATCCACCCTATACGCCATGCGTGCGCGAGCTAAAAACTCTCCAGCTTCATTTAACCGAACTAGCAAACCTGAAACATTTGCTCCTGCCTCTTCAGCCCCTGAAACCGCTTGATAAGCTGAAACTACTGCTCCTTCAGCCGTGGCCAGAGCCGAAGTAGCTTCATCTTCGCTGCTCTCTGCAACAGTCACAGGCACAAAGGACTGCGAAGCCGCAGCAAAAAGCAACACTAAAACGAAAGCAAACCTCAAGACAGACAGAGCTTTCCTCAAAACGCTACCTTCTCGACCTCTTATTCTTATCAACACGACTCGGATTCCTGCCGGCCTTCCCGATGTTGAAACACATCTTCTCTAACACTGTCTTCTCATTGTTAACATGGTTAAGATGCTCCTCCAAACTCCTGCAACGCTTTGAATACTCCTCATGTTTGCTAAGAAACTCCCTTCCCTTGCCCGTGAGCACATAGCAATCCCCATCCTCAGGTTCAACTAAACCAGCATCTAAGACCTCATCCAAATACCGGCAAAGAAGCCTGTAACTCAGATTAGCCTGATACATAATCCTAGTCTTCCTAGCCTTTCCACTAACAATAGACAGTATGTCTGCAATAATCTGCAATCTATCCCTGTAGATACCCATTGGAACACCTCTCAAAAACGATTCATGCACAAATTCTTGGAAGAGCGAACTAAGACACAGGCAATTATCTTTCAAACTTCTTCAAGGAAGATGATTCCTTGATCCCTTCAAATGTCGTCGTAATTTAGAAGTTGGCGCCGACGACATTTAAGCTAAGCTACTGACACACTATTCGGTGGCACAGCATCCCTATCTTCTGAAATGAAGCCAACCTCTCCCGCCCTTCTTCAGTTGCTGATCAACGTCTCTACCGGGTTTTTGCGGTGCCCGCCGTCTTTGTCTTTTAAGACTCTGAGCGGCTAAAGCGGTTTTGATGAATTTTCCCCATCCACCAACAGAAGGATCAGGAGTAATCATCTCGCCACCTTCTGTCAACTTGTGATGTTGCAAAAGTTCATAGAAATCTAAGAGCCTGAATTTTCTCGTTGCGATAATTACTGTTCCACGGTCAACGGATAATAAGGAATAGTCTTTGTCAGCTATTCCTTCAGCCCGCACTTTGTCATCCAAGCGATTCTGCCACATACTTCTCCATTGGCTCTTGAATTCATCTATGAATTGTTTCTTTTCGGTGGTTTCCACTCTATGAATCCCTCCTTGACTGGAGCGGATGGGACTTGCGCCTGGCGGTCGCCAATCAGCTTCTTTCTCTTGCTGCCTCCACGAATGTTCTCATCAGGGACCGGATGGCTTCGCTTCGGTTGGAGAACTTCGACTTCAGCTTTGTGTCAAAGGCCTCGACCAGTTCCTTAGGTGCCTTAAACTCAACAAGCAATAGTTCTGGTCTGTTTTTGTTTTCATTCTTTGGCAACACTGATCTCCTCCCTTCTCGACCTTCGACATCTCAGTTTAGATGCCAACCGACAGAGAAGTCTGTAACTACACCGTCGTTATCCTATTTAAACACTGAAGAAAAGAGCTTCTAGGGAAGTGTTCTAGAGCTTTCTTCCATTTTTTCTAGAGAGTTTCTATGAAAAGATTACTCACAAGCCATTTATTCCTTTAATAATCATAACACACCATTGTGAGGAAAACCCATCTTTGCTCGCCATTGACAGCATCTTAGAGATTCTGAACAACGGTGATTGGCACACCGTGACGGAAGTCGCCAAAAAAGCAGGCACACAGAGATCGAAGTTAGAATTGATCTCAAGCTTTCTGGCCACTTACGATTTCCTCGAATTCGACAAGAAAGCCCAGAAGATAAAGCTGTCAAGTCAAATGCAAATCTTTCTCAAAAAGATCAGAAAAATCGAGCGAGAGGAAGCGGTTTAAATAAAGCCACTGCTTCATGAGCCTATCCTCTTACGAAGTTCGCTCTTCTACTCCTCTGTTTCAAACTCGCTTGTTAACAAAAGGGCGCGTATGCCGCTGTAGGCCTGGAGAAAAGCTCTTCCCTTGCTTGTGGTTTCATATATGTAAGAGCCGTTCTTTTCCTCTGCTCTAGGCCTTGTGCATTTTAGCAGTTTTCGTTCTCTCAGAAGGTCCAAGTAGACGTGGAGTTGCTTGAAGCTAAGATTACATTTGTACATTATGTGAGTCTTCTTGGCTCCGCTATTGGCTGCGCGTAGAATGTTTGCAATTATGTCTATTCGACTTCGATGTACAAGACTCGATTTTCGTTCAACTTGGACCAAAGACTGCACCGGAAACGGCGGCTTTTCTTTTGCAGATATTTGTGTACGATATCTGTATATATTTAAGAATTAGAGACAGAAAACATGCAATGA
>Ga0315309_1000386_pt1 | contig 26537 bp, 30 predicted proteins | sample TDP4_MG_FD_203080 | JGI IMG/M metagenome (GOLD analysis project Ga0315309, IMG submission 203080) | Freshwater sediment microbial communities from Lake Towuti, South Sulawesi, Indonesia - TDP4 | ecosystem: Environmental > Aquatic > Freshwater > Lake > Sediment | place: Indonesia: South Sulawesi...
GGAATTTGAGGGTTGGTCCTTGCACTCTGCCCGTGCTCAGTGTGGCGTATCTTCCACTATAGCGGTTGGCAGCTAAAGTCAACGCTCTGGATATGTTGACGCCGTAGAGCCAGTCCACTTCATGCCTCGTTTTGCCTGCTTCAATCATTCCAAAGTCGAGATGAGGCATCTGCTCAGAGTAGGATTTTTCCAGCTCTTCCTTTGTCAAGGTTGAGTACTTCATGCGTGTGGCTGTGTTCTCTTTGTTGCCGCACGCGTACTTCAACAGTGTGTAGCCGATTATGGCGCCTTCAGTGTCGTAGTCGCATGCGTCAATGAAAGTGTCTGCGTTTTCTGCGAGCTTTGAGATTGCTTCAATCCATGTCTTGGTTTGCTGTGCTCCTTTTTCAGCCAGATGTCTCGGCGCCCACTTGAAGTTGAAGATGGGATAGTAGTTTCTCCTTCCGCTTTCATGAACAACTGTGTAGAGGTGACCCAGCGCAGATACAATGACAAGCGGTTTGTCTCGCTGGGCCAAGAAGTAGGGAACAGTCTTTTCTTCAGCCTTCTCCGGCTTGCCGTTCAAGTCTAATGCTTCAGCGATACGCTTGGCAGCGTCAGGCTTCTCGGTGACGATGAGCGTGTATTTTTCCATGATTCGCAGCCATTCCTTCGGTTCAAGACTGTAATGATGTTATCTATGGGTTTGCTGCACTTAAAACAGGTGATTGGGGTTGATCATCGTGTTGTGAGGTGTCTCAGCGAGCCTTATCTTCTTGAGGTGTGGTCCATGTGGTTTGTGGGGAGGCGTATGCTCTCATTAGGTTGAAGTGGACGTTGAACTCTTTTAGTGTGGCTGTTGCTTTTTCAAGGCTTTCTTGGGGGATCATAAAGCAGCCGTCTCCGAGTTTTTTGCCCCCGCTTTCCTCGACTGAGCCTTTTCTGTTTTGTTTGCCGAAGAGGCTGTAGTTTACTTTCATTTTTTCGTTGTGGGGCAGCTTGGCTAGGCTGTAGCTTACTATAGCCATAGGCGTGAGGTTCTGGGCGTAGGCTGGAGCCCTGAATGGGTAGCGAAGGTATAATATCGTGCCCTGTTGGAGAATGTTCTGTAGAAATGTTGGCTCCGTCTTTTCTGTCAGTTCTGTGACGCTTCTGGTTAGAACTTGTGTGAACGGTCCTAGGTTTCCGATGTTTTTGTATAGTTCTCGGCGGTTTTGCCACATGGTTTCATCGTCTTGGAAGACGACGAGTAGGTCGTAGTCTGAATGCTCATCGTAGTCGCCTCGGGCTCTGCTCCCGAATAGTATGACGGCTACTATTCCTTCAGTACTTGTTATGGCTTGAGTCAGCTTACCTAATTCGGAGTTCTGTTTGTTTTTCGAGTTCATTTATGATTCGCTCCATGGCTTCGACGGCTTCTTTCGCCCTTTTTCCATCGAGTCCATTGTATCCTAGATCGCCGTATGCGCCCCAGATTAAGTCGAGGTCAGGGGCGATTTGTGGGAAGGTGGCTTTTGCCCATTTGACTCTTTCAGCGTGGGCTGTTCTTGGTGATGTGTGGAAGTGTTTGTCGGATTTGCTGCAGAAATATCAATTTGCATAGTCGATACAACTGTACATGTTTGTCGATATTCTAGCTTTCATTCAAGGATATGATTCTTTCGTTCAATAAATCGAAGGTCGAAATCGAAATATGCATGATTACCAAATGGGTTCCGAAACCGGAACCATCTAGCATTAAAACTTGAAGAATTTTCTTTCGATTTTAGCATGCGCATGCTTTTTGTCACTTGGTGCGCAAGGTTTTGTGGTTTTCTAGGTTTTGTAAAGCCTTGTCCTTAAAATGCGAAACGTCTTCCGCGCTAACTCTTGTGAAGATATCTTGGAACTTCTCAAAATCGGCTAGGCGGTAATACTCTGGTCTGGTTTCCAGTTCGCTTACTTTCTGTGCATAGAAAACATTGCCTTCAGGTACTACAAGAACCAAAATCGAGTCACTCCAAAACTCTCTGTAGTTCTCGATTAGTCTTGGCTTAATCCTTGGAGGTACTTGTGTTCGCATTTTTATTTCAGCAAGCATCAGATCATTTTTTTGTTCATCATGAATAAGCAAATCGGGTGATGACCTTATCCTACGAACTGTTCGTGAGTTTCTTGTATTCTTTGTCAGTTTCGATTTGACATGAGAAAATGTACTTTCATACCCGTAAGGATAGACTGTATAGCCCGATTTTTCAAGCAAAACTTTCACCATATCTTTGTAGACGTTGCCTTTCAACATATCATCGTAAAATTGACTATCACTCGACTTAGGCAATTAGATTTTCCCCAAGCTGTTATTCTTGCTTTGTTTTCTTATTTAACTATCAACGTAACGCGCGCGATGGCGTAAAAAATGTTCAGAAAACGAAAGTAGTTACATCTCAATATTTGTGATGACGAATTCACCGTCGACATATTCGTATGATCTTAACCCGGTTATCCTCACTTCTTTGTCTTTGATGATCCTTTTCGCGTCGGAAACTTTAGATTTTGGAACATACAGATAGACGCAACCATTCAATGCGGCGTATTTTTTCCATTGTTCTGATTCTTCTTCGGATACACTTCCTTCAGTTTCTACCTCACCCATAATTGGAGAGCTTCCGCTTTTTGCGGCAACTATGTCGGGATATTCGCCATCGACGGCATAATTTTGCTCATTATCGGGGTTCGTATATGTTGTCCTATCCTCATAGGAAAACCGTTCCTTTGCAATCTTAGCAACTAGTTCATCATGATCTTTTTGACTAAGTTCAGTTCTCTTCACAACCAAAATGTTCACCTTTTAGTTACTTGTTGCGCTAACTATAAATATTTTTGGCGCACACGCATCAATGGAAAGTAAAGAATAGTCTTGTTGCATCGCACGCGAAAACCTTTATGCGTCGAAACCGACAGAATCTTCACGCATCGTCTAGTTGGTTCGTCATAACGCCTCAATCTGCAAGTGAAACATACAAGAAACAAAGAGTGAGGTATGATTCAAGACGTATCTTCTCACCACAAAAGAACACAATGCAAAAATTGCCCATTAAATCACGTATAACAGCTTAATAAATCACGTTAAACCCAAGCCATACGGAGCCTGCATCATCAACAATAACCAAAACATAAAAACCGAAACACAAACAGCCAGACATTAACACGCTGAGCCAAGCCCGCAACAATTCCAGTAGAAGAAGGCGCTAGGCGGTGTCTTCCTTCTTCTTCCAAAAAGTTTTCATCATCCAGCCCCGCCGGTGAGCATGATGATGACACGAGCGTATTCACCATCAACACGCCAAAGCCTCAACCAACACAGAAGTTATTATTACTGAAACTAAGCGAAAGTTAATAACACCTGAAACAGAAACCGGCACACGAAAACGCTCAAACATACAGTCTGCGATAGCGTGTTCAACTACTTCTGTTCACATACACCAGCCACCCATAAAACCAGAACGCTCAGAGCAAGCCAAGCTTACACCAAACTGTAAAAAAACAACACTAAGTACAGGAAACAACTAAAAGTTCTAAAAAACAACAAAAAACACGAAAAAACAACCAAATTCACACACAAACCCCCTCCAGCCCACACGCATGTAAACTTATAAACTCCGACGTTTTTCTATTCAAACACAGCCACGGGAGAGATTGATGACATGCCTCAGCGAGTACAATGCCAAAAATGCGGCTCCATCCTATACGAAGGCATCGAACTAACCCCACCAGACGAAATCATCCAACGTTTTGACGGCAGATGCCCAAAATGCGGAAAAAAACTCTCCTTCGCACACGGAAACGTCATCATAAAAGCCATCAAATAAAAAACTAATAAACCCACCCCACACCTAACCTAACAATAAACCAACTCTCGGAGCCCGAAAAAATGAGCCAACCCCCACAAAGAACACACCTCTATCAATTCCACAAACAAAACGCAAAAATAACCGAGTTCGCCGGCTTCCAAATGCCAATATGGTACAAAGGAATCATCCCAGAACACATGGCAGTACGCACACACGTGGGCATATTCGACATAACCCACATGGGAAGAGCCCTAATAACAGGCGCCAAAAGCGAAGCCTACCTCAACCACGTAATAACAAATGACACCTCGGTTCTAACACCGTTAAGCGCCCAATACTCAGTCATGTGCAACGAAAACGGCGGAATCAAAGACGACTTCATCGTGTCCAGACTCGAACAAGAAAAGTTCCTAATGGTCTACAACGCAGCCAACCGCGAAAAAGACTACAAATGGCTCGTCCAAAACGCAAAGGCTTTCAACGTCAAAGTCGAAGACGCATCCGACAACATCGCCATGTTCGCCGTTCAAGGACCCAACGCGCAACCAACACTACAAAAAATAGCCGACGCAGACCTGAGCAAAATCGAACGATTCAAATGCGGCTGGACCAAGCTAGCAGGGATGGAATCCTTCCTCTCAAGAACTGGCTACACAGGCGAAGACGGATTCGAAGTATTTGTCCTGAACACACCGCTCTCAAACCCCGAAAACGCGGTTAAAGTCTGGAACGCCACCTTAAAATCAGGCGAAGAATTCGGAATCGAACCGTGCGGACTAGGAGCCAGAGACACCCTGCGCCTGGAGGCAGGCATGTGCTTATACGGCAACGACATAGACGAAACAACCACTCCGTTAGAGGCAACGTTGGGCTTCGTCGTCAAACTCAAAAAAGACTCCTTCATCGGAAAAAACGCCCTAACCAAACAGAAGGCAGAAGGAATCAAAAGAAAGCGCGTCGGCTTGCGCATGATGGAGAAAGGACCAAACCCCAGACCCAAGCAGGAAGTGTGGAAAGACAACACACAAAAAATCGGCTCCGTAACAAGCGGAACCTTCTCGCCCCTGCTTGAATGCGGCATAGCCATGGCATACATCGGCATTGAACACGCAGTGGAAGGTCAAACAGTCATGGTTAAAATCAGAGACAAACCCTTAAAGGCGGAAATCGTCAGGTTCCCGTTCTACGACCCAACAAAATACGGACACATGAGGCAAAAATGATGCGCGTATCAGATTACGAAATCCCAGACAAGCTGTACTATTCAAAGGAACACGAATGGGTGCGCTTGGAAGGCAAAGACGCCATTGTAGGCATAACTGACTACGCTCAGAAGCAACTGCATGAAGTCGTATACGTTGAAGTTCAGAAGGAAGGCTCAGAGGTCAAACAGTTCCAAACAATGGGCACGGTGGAGTCAGTAAAATCCGTCTCAGACGTCTTCTCGCCGGTAACTGGAAAAATAACCAAGGTGAACAAGGAGCTGTCCGACAGCCCAGAAAGGCTAAACGAAGACCCATACGGGAAAGGATGGCTAGCCAAAATCAGCCTCACCGACTTCAAAAAAGACATGGAAAAACTACTCACAGCAGCCCAGTATGCAGACTACATAAAAACCATGGAAACATAGACTCAGCAATCAATCGTCTTGATATTAATTTTCAAAACCTTAAAGAGCATTTTCATATTCAGACTGAAGGATAACGAATATCCTCGTGCTTGAAGCCCAACGTCTCCCCATTGAAAGAACCAATCGGGTTGTGCTGGCTTTTCCATTGAAGTTTTCTTTTTAGGTTGGCGGCTAGGGAAGGGATTTGAACCCTTGAGGCGCAAAGCGCCACCTGCTTTCCTCTGACCCCCTTATTCATTACACATCTCGAGGCCGGCACACGCCATTAGGGTGAAACTTGACAGGGTCTAACGGCATTTTCTCTAATCGAAACCGCCTGCAAAACAATTCAGCCACTTCACAAGCGTGATGATGACACTAGAGCAGTGACCAATCATCAACACGCACACAGCCCGCAGCCTCAACATAGAAGTAGTAGTCAACAAACATGTGGCGCAGACTACTACTTCTGAACTGAAAACAGCTCTCTTCAAACAGTCTGCGCTTGCGTGTTCAACTACAACTGTCCAAGCCTGCCCGCAACCACATATTTAGACCATATTGGCAATTGGATGCAGAAAACTAGAGGGGGGGCTAGAGCCAACACAGTAGAAGAAGGCGCTAAGCGATTGTTCCCTTCTTCTTTCGAAATTTCTTTCCCCGCTGAGCCACCAACATCATTCTTGTTAGTGTTTCTAAAGCCTAGTCAACACCACCAAGCACACAAAAAACCAGCCCGCCTAACCATCACCTGAACAGCCACAGTCACTTTTAACAACATTGATGGTGCCTTTTAACAACATTAAACGTCACTCTTAACAACATAGAAAGCACACACAAACAGAAACCAACCCACCATACAGAAACCAAAACAGAACCCAAACCGCAAACAGTTCAACCCCACTTCTACACCAAAAAAATTTTTCACAACCCATACTAACCCTCTCCAACCACAAATACAAAAACGTTTTAACACCGCACAGCATTTACACATAGAATAAAACCAGAAAGGAGCCCCACACCACAAATGTTTAAAGCCAAGATAAGCGACCCCAAACTCCTCCGAGACATGGTCACAGCCATAAGCACACTAGTAGACGAAGCCACATTCAACATAGCACCCGAAGGCATCAGACTCAGAGCCATGGACCCAAGCCGAGTAGCCATGATAGACTTCGAATGGCCCAAAACCATCTTCGACGAATACACCAGCGACCAACCAACAAAAATGTGCATCAACGTAGGCGAAATGCTCAAACTCCTACGCAGAACAGGAAAAGACGAATCCATCGAACTCACACTAGACGAAAAAACCAACCGCCTAAACGTAAGCATAAAAGGAAAATACGAGCGAACCTTCAACATGCCAACCCTAGAAGCGGCAGAGGAAGAGGTGCCCACGCCGAAAATAACCTTCAACATCCGCGCCAAAGTCACAACCGAGGGCCTACACCAAGCCATAGAAGACGTCCTACTCGTTTCCGACCACGTCAAAATCGAGGTAGACAGCGAAAAACTAACCATGCGAGCCGCAGGCGACCTAATGGGAGCCACAATAGAACTCAAAAAGGGAAGCGACGCACTCTTAGACCTCGAAGCTAAGGAGCCTTCTAAGGCAACTTTCAGCCTCAGCTACCTGTCGGAAATAATTAAAACAGCCGCAGGCGCAAGCGACATCGCAACACTGGAGTTCAGCAACGACATGCCCATACGCATAGATTTTCAGCAACCGAAAGAGGGAAAACTAACCTTTTATCTGGCGCCGCGCATTGAGGTAGAATAGACGCCGCGGAAGACGCGGTTCTCGGTCTACGCTGGGAAAGGAAACGGTTCTTACACAAGCTGACCTAGCCAAGTACCCGTTTACCCCTCAAGCAGCAGAACACGTGCAGAAACTAGACTTGAAAATAACAGAGTTAGACAACCCAGAATACAGCCGAATAGTTGACAGAGCCGAAAAAAGAATCGAAGAAGCCATACTCTACGCTATGGTAAGCGACCAGACACGCAACAGCGAAATCGAAATCCTCTCATTTCCCATAGCTGTCATGATGGCCACAGCCGCAAACAACCCCTTCCTCCAAAGAAGATACGCCCTCGCCGAAGCCAAACGCGCCTACAACATACTCAAACAAGAAAGCAGACAAAAACTCACCGAAGTGGCCCAAGTGTTCAACTGGAAAATGAAACCAGCCAAGATCGATGCAGCAACCTCCCAAGCTGCCGCATCTGACTTCGCTACACACTTTACAAATTATCTCAAAAACACGGGCAACCTTCGAGAGAGCAAGTGGAAACTCGTCAACCGAACCATGCGGAGCGGAGAAGTCTATCTGTCAAAAGATGAAGCAGCCCGCCTATTGGCTGAAGAAGTGCGCGCGCATGTGGAGAAGAAACTTGACTTGAAAATAGGCTTCACCCTCCCTGAAGCAGTTACCAAGCGGGGGGACAGGCTCAAACAATTGTTTCTCGTCAAAAAAGGACAGATGCGCCGAGAAGAAATGCCAAAAGAAACAACGGTTGACGCCTTCCCACCATGCATAAGCCAACTCTACAACATGGCACAAACTGGGCGTCACATATCCCACATTGCACGCTTCGCCCTTACATCGTTCCTCATAAACTCAGGCATGACTGTCGAAAACGTAATCGAATGTTTCCGTCCAGCATCAGACTTCAGCGAAAGAATGACCCGCTATCAAGTAGAACACATAGCAGGCGACAGAGGCTCAAGAACCAAATACATCCCCCCCAGATGCGACACACTGCGCACGCACGGAGTATGTCCAGGAATGGACGAACTCTGCGGAAAAGTGAGGCATCCGCTTGCCTATTATCGCAGGAAACTCAGAATCATTAAAACCCAAACTCCCACCACAGCTACACGAGCGTGAACAAAATCTCGACACAAGAGTTCATTCAACAAAGATTCGCAGAATACTATAAACAAAATCTCAGCAGCATTCAGCCTCCTACGACTATGGAGAAAAGGGAATTCGCCTTTCTTCTCTTCAAAGAAAGAGCCATGCTCAGGCATAAGGGCTTCAAGACCGCAGAAGACTTTAGAGACTTATTACAGAATGTTGTGCCCTCCGATGTCTATTTTTCCAGCGCCTACTATGAGAAACCCGAAGAAGAAATGGACGCCAAAGGCTGGATGGGAGCCGACCTGATCTTTGACATAGATGCTGACCACATTCCAACTCCATGCAATAAACAACACGACACTTGGTCGTGCAAAAACTGCGGCGTGACAGGCCGTGGAACCAAACCAGAGAAATGTCCAAAATGTGGGGGGCAAAAATTCGTTGACGTAAGCTGGCCCTGCCCCATCTGTTTAGGGTCGGCGAAAGAACAGACAATGAAGCTAATCGATGTGTTAGACGAGGACTTCGGCTTGTCCCTAAAAGAAATGAGCCTTGCGTTTTCAGGGCATAGAGGATACCACGTTCATGTAGAGAAAGAAACCATAAGAACACTTGATTCAATTGCCAGAAAAGAAATCGTTGACTACGTGCTTGGAATCGGCTTAGAACCAGCGGTGTACGGCTTTGAAAAGGGCGAGGGGCCAAAACTCGAAGATACAGGCTGGAAGGGAAGAATAGCAAGGGGAACATACGAATTTCTACTAACAGCCACGCAAGAACAGTTGGAAAAGGCTCAACTGAAGAGAAAAACCGCCTCACAGATCATTCAGCAGAGAGAAGAAATTGTGGAAAGCTGGAAACAAAAGGGACCATGGAAAACACTAAAAGGCATAGGACCAGACAGTTGGGAAAAAATAATCCGACAGGCAATAGAAAGACAGTCGGTGAAGATAGACACTGTTGTCACCACTGATGTTCACCGTCTTATCAGACTGGCAAACACCCTGCACGGAGAAACTGGACTAAAGAAAATCGAAGTCCCGGTCAATGAAATCGAAGGATTCGACCCACTAAAAAATGCAGTCGCTTTTAGACAAGGTGCAATGACAGTTGATGTTTCTGACGCCCCTCAGTTTAAATTAGGAGACCACGTTTATGGACCGTATAGGAATCAGAGGGTTGAACTGCCAACCGCGGCTGCGATTCTGTTCCTATGTAAGGGAGCAGCAAAAATAGCGGAGGAAACAACTCATGTACCATGAACTCTACGAGGCATGGAAGAGAGAAAAAGAAAAAGCTGAGCTACAGGCTCTTCCCCAAGACTTCTACGTCAAACTTACCGAGTACATGAGAAAGATGCGCGTAGAAAGCAGAATGCTGGATGAAAAAACAACCAGGGCTAAGCTGTTGATGCGCGAGTCCATAAACGTCCAAAAGATGGTTAAAGAACTCGTTTTACTCCGCCACGAGAAAACGATTAAAAAAGTGCTGGCTGGAGAAACGGTCCCTAAAGAAGGCGTGACCATAGAGGAAGAAAAACTCGTGAGAGACGTGGAGCCTTCCTCCGAGTCATTTCAGACGCTTATGAAAGACATCTTAGGAGGACACTTGCCACAACTGGAAAGTAAAGAAAACCCCAAAAAACGAGTCTTGAGATTTCTCAGAGAAATTCCAGCTATAATAGGCGCGGACATGAAAACCTATGGGCCCTTCAGACCCGAGGACATTGCATCTCTGCCTCAAGAAAACGCTAAAATCCTCGTGAAACAAGGCGTCGCTGTCGAGGTGCAAGTAAAATTATAGAGGCTTAATTGTCTTCCTTACCTCATATATAGGCTTGAAACCAAATAATTGACAAGTCTCAAAACAATTCCAACATTGTAATACGAAATGTGTTTTGTTTTCCCATCGATTCTAAACCTTGCCCTACCAATTCTTCCGCAATCCAGTAGAAGATTCTCATAGCTACCAGCGCAACTCCAATTAGAAGTATGTATGCGCCAACTCTTGAGGCATTCAAGTCATTGGAAGCTCTACCAACTATGTACAATGGAAGACCAATACCTAAACAAGTCAAGCCTAAAACAGTCACAGCCTTAAGGATTCGTTCAATCAATAAGTCTAGCGGCATCCGTTTCTTAGTTACAGTGTTTCTCATTTTAGTGTCCAGTCTAAACAAATTGTGGAATGATTATGTTTATATGTTAAAGCAGTTTGTTCTATACCGAATCAGCCGAGTGAATCACAATGAAGGCACCCAAAGAAATCACAACGTACTGTCCAAGATGCAAGACTCAGCAGCCTCACACAGTTTCTATTTACAAGGCTGGAAAAAGGCGCGTGTCAGCCCGGGGCGAACGCAGCCACGAACGAAAAAAGCATGGTTACGGAGGACAAAAATACGCGCTTCAGCGCAAATTCGCAAAAACAACAAAAAAGCAGACATTACGGCTGAAGTGCAAGAACTGCGGCTACACAAGGCAAAAGAAAGGTATGCGCATGAAAAAACTCTCGATAGAATAGGAGAATTAGACAATATGAGTGAGTGGGAAACCATTCTGCCAAGGCCCAAAAGCAGGTTCATACGGGTCAAGTGCCCGGACTGTGGAAACGAACAGGTAGTCTTCGACCATACGGCAGTCAGCGTAAAGTGCAATGTTTGTGGAGCAGTCTTAGCCGAACCCTCGGGAGGCAAAGCAGCCATTAAAGGCGAAATCGTAGCCTCCCCAGAATAAAGCCGGTGAACATAATGGCAGCTAAAAAGGCTGAGTGGCCTGAGCCAGGCGACCTTGTCATCGCCTCTGTTCAGAGGATAACAGACTATGGCGCCTACGTAACATTAGATGAGTATGGAAAGGAAGGCTTGCTTCACGTTGCAGAGGTTTCATCAGGTTGGGTTAGAAACATCCGTGAGTTTGTGCGCGAAGGACAAAAAACCGTGCTAAAAGTTCTACGAGTAGACACGGAAAAAGGCCACGTTGACCTTTCACTACGCCGAGTCTCAAGGCATGAAAGGCGCGAAAAACTTCTCTCGTCGAAGATGGAGAAAAAAGCCGAAAGCCTTCTGCGTAGTGCCTCTGAGAAACTAAAAATTCCCATTGAAGATGTCTTAACCAAAACTGGTGCCGCGATTGAAGAAAAGTTTGGAGGGATTTACGAAGGCCTTGAAAGAGCCGCGCGAGAAGGACCTGACCCACTCATAGAAGCGGGTTTGCCCAAAGACATAGCGGTTGCGTTGGCTGAGGTGGCAAAGGACAAAATTCGACCTCCGATGGTGAAGATTAGGGGTTTGCTGGAGCTTCAGTGCATGAAGCCCAACGGAGTTATCTACATTCGTGAGGCTCTTTTAAGCGCTCAGAAAATTGAGAAGCCAAAGGACACGAAGATTCGTCTCTACGCGGTTGCTGCACCCAAATACGCTGTGGAAGTCCTAGCCGAGGACTACAAGGAAGCGGAAAAGATACTTCAGAAGGCAGCCGAAGCAGCCATCAAAACCATAACAAATGCGGGTGGGACTGGTGCCTTCCAGAGGGGAAGATAATGGTTTGGCTATTAAGAAAATGCACAGAGTGCAACAGATATACGTTGAATCAAGGAAAATGCCCTCACTGCGGCGGAAAAGTGCGGATTCCGCACCCAGCCAAGTTTTCGCCACAGGACAAGTACGCCAAATTCCGCCGAGCAATGAGAGTTGAAGAGAGAGCGGGTTCAACATAATGAAGGAAACATACGTCAAGGAATCACTGGAAACTGAGCTCAAAAACCCAGTCTTTATTGAAGGACTGCCTGGAATGGGCATGGTGGGCAGAATTGCAACTCGCTTTCTTATTAAGCAATTGAGAGCGACGAGATTTGCAGAACTTTATTCACCCCATTTTCCGTACTATGTGTTAGTGAACAAAAAGGGAAGCGTTCGACTTCTGCGCGCGGAGTTTTTCTTCTGGAAAAACCCAGCCGGAGAGAACGACATTGTGCTACTCATAGGTGACAGTCAAGCCCAAACAATTGAAGGCCAATACGAGGTAACAAACTGCATTTTAGAATTTGCGGTCAAATTGAAAGTCAAGACCATTGTTACAATCGGCGGCTACCGCAAAGAAGCCGAAGAAGCGCCTAGGGTAATTGCGGTTTCAACAAGCCCCGACCTCCTAAAAAAAGCTTTGCAGGCAAAAGCAATCGCCAGCCCAGCGGGAAACCCCATAGTTGGAACCGCAGGCTTGCTCCTTGGACTTGCAAAGTTCAAGAAGATTGATGCTCTCTGCCTTTTGGGCGAGACCCGAGGATATCTTGCAGATCCAACAGCGGCGAGAAGCATTCTCGATGTTCTGCAAAGGATGCTTGGCCTAGAGGTTAACATTAAAGAACTCGATGCTCAGATAGAGAAATCAAGAGAAATCGTGGCTCGGATGCATGAAATCGAGGAACGAAGGGAAAGGTACGCTCAGAAGATGCGGAAGTCTGAGGATGAACGGATAACATATATCAGTTAGGTTGGGTAGGCTTAGTATGAGTGCTGAAAAATTTTTTTGGTGTAGAAGTGGGGCTGAACTGTTTGTGTTTTGGGCGCTGTTCGGGTTTCTGAATGGCGTTTCGGGTTCTGTTTTTGTGTTTTTTGCGTGAAGTTCTATGTTACTTAGCGTGAAGTTTAATGTTGCTAAGCGTGACGCTTGCCCATGTTGAACTGCTGGTCTGCGGGAGAAGAAATTTCAGAAGAAGAAGGCTAAAGGAAAAGCCGCCTTCTTCTACTGTGCTGGCTCTAGCCCCCCCCCTCTAGTTTTCTGCATCCAATTGCCAATATGGTCTAAATATGTGGTTGCGGGCAGGCTTGGACAGTTGTAGTTGAACACGCAAGCGTAGACTGTTTGAAGAGAGCAGGTTTAGGTTCAGAAGTAGTTGTCTGCGCCGCATGTTTGTTGACTACTACTTCTATGGAGCGATTCGTTGGTATGGGAAACGCTTTTAGATTATGTTGCCCTTCTTTTTATCTGCGCTGGGTGCCGGGGTGACAGAGTGGTAAAGGCAAAACCGCCCATTGTGCCGGCCTCGAGATGAATGGTTTAGGGGCTTAGACACGCGTGTAAGCCGGTGGCGCTTTGCGCCTCAAGGGTTCAAATCCCTTCCCCGGCGCTCATTTCTAAAGTAGATATAGCTCTTCTGACAACATAATCCAGGGTTGTGGTTCTTTTCCAGGCTAATCCCTAATGAAGCAAAATCGGGAGCACAGTAGCATGGGCGATGCAGATGAGTCTTTCAATACTCTCGGCGTTCCGAATGGTGATTAGACGACGACTCTGGGATACAGTTTCGACCCGATTAATACTAGTGCTATCATGCCAACAAACAGTACGAGCAGATCAAAGCCGACGCCGTAGCTACTGCTTCCGCCGACTATCATCAAACCTCGAAGGGCATCTACTTCATACGTGAGCGGGTTGACCTGTGAGATTGCTTGGAGCCAACTTGGCATCATCGATATCGGATAAATGGCGTTGCTGGCGAAGAAGAGTGGCATGGTCAGTATTTGACCTATTCCCATGAAGCGCTCTCTGGTCTTCACTAGAGAGGCTATTATGAGGGAGAATGTTGAGAACAGGGCTGAAGCAAGTATCACCGCTACCATGACTAAAACCAGGTTCAGAGGGTTCCAGTTGATGCTCACTCCCACCATTAAAGTAAGGGCGTAGACGATTGCGAGTTGAGAGAGTGCGCGTACGCCGGCTGAAAGAGCCTTGCCCAAGACTAGCGCTTGCCGAGGAGTTGGGCTGACAAGGAATTTGTGAGTTATGCCCAAGTCGCGTTCCCAAATGACGGCGATGCCGTAGAAGATGGCTATAAAAAGGACGCTCTGTGCCAAGATTCCTGGCGCCATAAATGCTATGTACGGCAAGTTGCCAGTGGGAATCACTCTAACGCTTGATAAGACTTCTCCGAAGACGAGTAGCCACAGTGCGGGCTGAACGGCGCGCGTTATGAGCTCCGTTGGGTCGTGTCGAAGTTTCCGGACCTCCATCTCTCCGATGCTGACTGTCTTATCGAAGAACTTGTAAACTGAACTTCCTATGTTTGTTAGGCGTTGAAGTTCCATTCTAGCCCAGCCTCCTTGCGGTGCGCCTGGTCCTTTTTGCGTCGCGAAAGCTACCGCCTGATTCGAGCACATGACCGGTGTAATGCGTGAAAACGTCATCAAGCGTGGCGTCTTCCTTTGACAATGATGTTTTCAGATCTGTAGGTGTTCCGATTGCCGCCAACTTGCCTAAGTGCATGATCGCCACCGTGGAGCACAGATTGTCTGCTTCCTCCATATAGTGGGTTGTTAGAAATATTGTAGTGCCATATTCAGCCTGTAAGCGTTGAATGTGCTCCCACACTGCTCTGCGCCCAACCGGGTCGAGGCCGATGGTCGGTTCGTCTAGAAACAGCACTCTTGGATGATGCAGCATGGACTGAGCTATTTCCAAGCGTCTGATCATGCCGCCGGAATAATTTCTCACAAGCTTGTCGCAAGCGTCGGTTAGATCCATGAACTTGAGCGATTCTTCAATTCGTGTCGCCCGTTCATTCTTGGGGATATCATATAGTTTGGCGAAGATCATGAGGTTCTCACGACCTGTTAGAGTGCCATCAGCCGACAGGATTTGAGGTACATAACCAATGAGTCTTCTAACGTTGTCAGCGTCATGAACAACATCGAATCCTCCGACGCTTGCCTTCCCTCCGCTCGGAGGTAGCAAGGTGGTGATCATTTTGATCACGGTCGTCTTTCCTGCGCCGTTAGGACCTAACAAACCGAATACCTCTTCCTTCTCTACGGATATGGAGAAGTCGTCGACTGCCTTCAGGTCCCCGAATTTGCGCGATAAATGCTCTGCCATCAAGATAGGCATAGATCTCACTTCAGCAATGCTCGCTTATGAGTGTCCGTCGCGAAAACTGAACGCAAAGTCTGCATGGCTCTTACGATGCCCTCTCTGTCCTCAGGAGCCAAGCAGCTCAACTTATCTGACAGATGCGCCAGAGTTCCTTCTCTGCAGGTTTTCAAGACGGCTAGCCCCCGACGCGTGACGGTCAGTTTTACGCGTCTCCTGTCAGTGGCTTGTTCCTCTCGTGTCATAAAGCCTCTTGAGATGAGGACATCCACGAGCCTTGAGGCGGACGGTGGTGTCAACCCCATGAAATTGGCGACCTCAAGGAGCGAGGAACCAGTGTTGCGATTCACAAAGGCAAGCGTTCGGAACTGAGGGACAGTCAAGTCGTGCGATCTTCGACTGCGCATCTCAGAGCGTATGTCTCTCATGACGATTGGAACCACATCAAGTAGTTCGTTTGCGGATTCATCGGGGGTTGTGCGCAATTAATTGCACCTTCTAAATATTAGGAATTCTAACTATTATTTACGCTTTCCGCAAGATCGAAGTAGATTGAATAAGCATATGGATTGGCGTCCGAATAGTGGATTTTGCTATTTGGAACTATCGATTTACTTCGAGCGCTATCTACAACTTCACATTCTTCATCTGTGAACTTGGATGGCTCCGCGCCGCAAAAATCATCAAGCGACTTTAAACGTCGACCTAACTTGGGTTCTATGGTAGCCCGGGAAAGATTCGAACTCTCGAAAGCATTTCATATGCGTGGTGTGTTTTACTAGTAACTTGGTGCTGAATCCCCTTCCCGACCCTAAATGTCATGATTACCAGTGCAGCTTGTGCAAAGGCACACCAGTAAGAAGAAATCTAAATAACACTAAAAGGCAATAGCTATGTTCTTAGAGGGTCTTTATGAATGAATTGTTTGTTCAAACCACGGATGAGGTTGCTTATGATTTTATCGAGTTTGCGAACGCTAAACGTTACGGAATTGAATTAACTTCCTTTGCGCTCCCTTGGATACTTAACGGAGACTGGGAATCTATACTCCAATCTTACAAACGGGCCTTGAAAGATTTTAGAAATGATGTGGCGATACACGGCGTCTTTATGGACATGATTACCACTAGTAGAGACGCTAGAATAGTTCGTGTGGCAAGAGAACGGATACTTCAGAACATCGAAATCGCAAGGAAACTTGGGGCGAAAATTGTAACTTTCTGTTCATGCTTTAATCCATGCATTACAAAAGGTTCGCCTAAATATGTGGAGGGATACACGCAAAGGCAAATCAAGTTTTGGACTGAAATAGCAGAGCTAGCTGATGACAATCTCTTCTTATTGGTCTTCGAAAATTTATGGGAACCACAACCTGAGCTTGTAAGAGATGTGTTAGACGGCGTAAACCATGAAAACTTTAAGGTACTGCTCGACACTGGGCATGCCAATGTTTTCTCTAAAGTGCCGATTGAACGATGGGTTGAAATCCTTGCAGAGGATTTGTCGTATATCCATTTGAACGACAACCACGGAGATTTCGACAGTAACCTTGCACCGGGAGAAGGAAGCATCAAATGGGACAACTTCTTTGGCGCACTGAAACGCTGTGGACTAAAACCTCGAATATGCCTTGAAGTTGAGGCTTACGATAATTACTCGAAGCTTGAGAATACAAAAAAGGCAATAGAATATCTCAAGCAGATGAAGTTCTATCCCTTTTAAGTCGGAGCAGTTTCTCTCCCTAGTAGTCAAAAAATCCGCCGAGATGTAAACCTATTCCCCCGGCGCTGTTTTCATCATTGAGGAAAATATGCAAAGAAAACTATGGGATAAATAACTTCAATCTAATCCCTTTTAATTCGCTCTCCATATAAGACCAAGTGTTTTGACAGCCCTTTAACCGAAGGTTCTTTGCTCATTCTCAATAGCATCTCAGTCACTTGGTTGAAGGACTTTTCATCCCAGCTGCGAGATTCTTGGATTTTTTTGGGAATGGAGAGTGAATCCAACATGCCGCAAACGGCGTATATCTCGGTAACCTTGACTCCTTCCTTCTCGAAGAGTTCTCTGGCCTCTTCCACGCTGACAGCCACGTATTTCTCCTTTTCATCGTGGACGTAACTCGATTCTGACCTAAGTAAAGCAAGAGCAGAATCGGAGTCTTCGCGAAACTTGCGGATAGCGGAGCCATACTTGTTCACTAGGAACATCGAAATCGTTCCTCCCTTCTTTGTCACTCGTATAAGCTCCTTCGCAGCCTCAATCATCCCGTCCCAGCAGAGGACAAAATCAAAACTCTCGTCGGCAAAACGAAGCTTGTAAACATCGCATTCACAAATCTCTACCTTATCTAGAACTCCCGCTCTACGCAGTTTTCGCCTTGCCACGTTTAGCATCCCTGGAGAGATATCACATAGCGTAACTGAGTATCCCATCTTCGCCAAGGGAAGTGTTATTCTTCCGGTACCGCCAGCAGCATCCAGAATCTTTGCGTCTCTGTTTCGGGGGAGATATCCTTTTAGCAGCTCCCAATCCACATAGTGTTCAACGGCGCCATGAAATCTTTCATACCATTTATCGTATCTTTCAGCATGCTCGTCCCATCTCTTTCTCTTACTTTCAATTTCCCTAGATCTTTCCTCCAACATTTTTCCTCCCATACCTAACTTGTTTTCTTTGACAAAGTAACTGTCAAAAGTATAGTATTTAAATTACAAAGTTTACAGTCACATACTTGATGTTGAAGAGGTAAGTAAATATGAACAACAAAAGTGACAGCCCTTGTTTCTGTCCCCTCGAAGGTCTAATGAGCGCTATTGGCAAAAAATGGGCCCTGCTCATTATCAACGCAATTGGTATTTACGGAAGGTTAAGGTTCAACAGACTTATGGAAGAGTTGCATGGCATCAGCCCACGAACCCTTTCAGATAGGCTTAAAGAGCTGCAAGCAGAAGGCTTAATCGAGAGAGATTTTTTTGCTGAAATACCTCCTCGCGTTGAATACTCGCTCACAAACGACGGTGTAGAGCTTAGAGAATCTGTTATACCTCTTCTAAACTGGGTTGTAAGAAGAAATGTCGCAAACCATCGCACCGTTGACTGTGAATGTGACGCATGCAAGAGCACATTCGGATCGCAAGCTATAAGTCCAACAAAAATGTGGGCACGCAAAATTTAGCGATTATAGTAGTGTTAAGTTACGAATTTACAAAGAATGCTGAATCTAGTATTAGAAAAAGCTTGTAAATTGGTGCTGAAATCCGTTCCCCGGCGCCAAACGGTGGAAAGATTCGGAAGTGATGCTTACTCTTTGATGGCTACTGTAACTATGCCTGCCAGGACAAGGGCTGCGCCTAGAACGAACATCCGTGCTGGAACCTGTGCGAATATAAGGATGCCTAGCAGCGTGGCGCCCACGGGTTCCAGCAGCGCCATGGCTGCTGTTTCAAACGATTTCAGGTTCGAAAGAGACGAGAAGTAGAAAGAATGTGCCATAGCTGTGGGCAAAACTCCCAAACCAATCAGCGCCAAAATCAGGCTTGATTCGAATGGAAAAGTGAACGTGGACGATGCTACTGAGCCTGCGACTAACACCGTGATGGCTGAAAAAATGTATATGGCAAGCATGAGGGGCAAGAGCGAAGTCTTTTGTCTCGTCTCTCTTCCGTAGCTTAGATAGAAGGCCTCAACAACCGCCGCAGAGATTGCTTCTAAATCGCCTTTCAACTGAACTGTCCAAGTTCTTGCCGAGGCATGTCCATACGTGATGATGAAAACTCCAAGAAAAGACAAAGCGATGCCGAACACTGCCAAGCGCGAAGGCTTCAGCTTGAAGATTAGGGAAGAGACGAACATAGACCAGATAGGCGTGGTGTTCACTAACACCGTGGCGTTTATTATCGTTGTGTCTAAAACCGCCGAAACAAACAAAATGAAATGCGAACCCAACAGAACCCCAAGAACCGAGACACGGGGAATATGTTTCCGAAACGGAATCCAGTTGAAAGAACCTCTCGAAAACAAGATAATGATGATCAAAATAAGCGAAGCAATGATTAAACGCCAAAAAGCTATAGAAAAAACGCTTAAACCGGTCAAAAAGCGAATGAATATGGCAGCGGTGCCAAAAAGAACTCCTGCGACCGCGCCCTCGAGAAGCGACATCTTCCGGCTTCTTTTTGGTAGACCGTAAGGCAAATTAGAGTTGCTCCTTCTCCATGCACATTGATGTGGTTGCACCCAGATAACCAAAATCGGGCAAGGAGGACTTTAAGACTTCTGCAGCTATGGCGAAGACGGCGGCCATGAAGATGTGTTCTCAAGGTACCATATTACCGTTTGATCGCTGCTAAGCGTATATTCATTGTTTGCCACGGGTCCAGGCGTCCATTTGTGTTGTGTTTCATCCCAAAACCACCAAATCCAGTACATATTCTCGTTTTTATTTTGTCCGACTCCGTTAATCGCGATTATGAAGGATTCACCATATTGTGGGTCTGGCTCTGGATCAGCCACTTTAGCTGTTGCATTGAAAACCGTGGCGCCAAGGGGCAGAGTCGTTTCATTGAACCATGTCCTTGTTCCGTTGCCGTAGTCGATGGCTATATTAACGGATATGGAGACTTCTCCTAATTTCTGTTTTAGGTCTTGAGAAAGCTTCTGATACTTGGTGTACTCCATATAATAGTAAGAGCCAATCGTTGTGGACGCTACAGCCCAAACAAGCAGTAGCGTCGCTAGAATCCATTCTCCTTTCATTTAGGATTTCACCTCCTTCCAAGCTCTTTTGACTTGAGGGTATATCAAAACAATTAGCACGACAGACACGATTTCTGTCACTAGTCCAACTGGATACAGTACTATAGAACTCGGAAGAAACAGACCGACAATAGACCAGATAAAAGCCGTTGGAAGCGGAACTAGCGGAACAAGAAGCGCCAATGAACTCAAAATGTCATAAGTTAAGATCAAAAGGTATGAGCAAACGCCCAAACCAAGCACAGAGGACTCAGCATCAGTACGACTCACAAGTGAGCTTAAAATACCTACCAGTCCCATTGAAAGAGAGGTGAAAACCGTCCAAACACCCGCGCAGCCAATGAGAATGTCTGATACAACAAACGACATAAACCCGATAAAAGCGCCGGCCTTGTACCCCAACATCAGACCCCCAATAATCGTAAAAATTGCAGGAAAATTCACGAATTGCACCGGACCCAGGACAACATGTTTGAGTAAACGTAGAGCGGAAGCTAACCCGATGAAAAAGGCGGTAATAGTCTGTTGCTTTATTCCTAGTTTCTGCACGGCGGTCAAGATTTGGTTGGATAATCCATCCAAATAAGACTTTCGCCGGTAAGGTCATTTCTTAAAAACGAATAAATAATATTAAATGGTAATGAAGGAGTGATGTCGAAGCCAATTAGAATATTAGAACGGGCTGCAGCCAAATTAGCTCCGGGTCGAGCTCCCTACTTTGTTGAAGCTCACCTAGTCAAGGCTCTGACGACAATAGACGCCGAGGGACCAGTTGGTCGAGTCAAGCTCTCAAAAGCATTAGGATTAGGCGAAGGCGCAATACGAACCTTGATCAAGCATCTTGAAAACGAAGGATTAGCCAAAACTTTAAGGGTTGGCATTGTCCTGACAGGCACGGGTAAAAAACTGACTTCTAATCTAAAATCCAGAATTAGCGGACCAACAGAAATCCCGCAAAGCCCTCTAACAGTCGGTCCAGTCAACGTGGCAATTCTCATTAAAAATGCCGCTCACTTCATTAAAGGCGGTTTGGAACAGCGCGACGCCGCAATCAAAGTCGGCGCCTTAGGTGCAACAACACTGCTTTTCAGTCGTGGTAAACTAAACATGCCGCTGGTAGAAGAAGATGTTTTCAGAAATGTTCCAACGATACGTGAAAGGCTGATTTCCAAGCTTAAGCCCCAAGAAAATGACGTCATCATAATAGGAAGCGCCAATGATAAGCTAAAAGCCGAATTTGGAACAATAGCTGCAACTCTCGAAACGCTAAAGGTTCATTAAAACTCTCTGGGTTTGGCTATGATCTCTCTTATTTTCAAGTCGAAGAATCTGGAAGAGTTGGCGGGCTTGATTACTAATGCGGTGTCTGCGCCTCTGCCTGTGCCAGCCACAGCTATGACATCTCTGTCGATTGGGATGAGCCCAGCGTCGGCTGTCATCAGCACGATCTCTACACAAACCTTGGTTCCCTCACCCAGCAGTCTAAGCGTGTTTGCCATTAGTTCAAGCGGCATTAGAGTCCCGAATTTTTTGCGCACCGCCCTTTCGGCACTGCTCAAGGCGTGAGTGCCGGTGAAAATCTTTGCCCCGTTTTCAAGAATCATTTTGCGATGCCCTTCCTTCAATTCTTGCTCGCCTAGTTCTGAGAATCCAGTGTGATGGCTTACCACGACCAAATTGTAGCCTTTGAATAGTTTGGATGCGGCGGTCCCTGTTTTGCCCCTGGTGGAAGCAACCACTATGTCTCGTATTCCAGCAGATTCAGCGTACTTCTTTACAAGTCTCAACAGGGTTTTAGCGTTTTGACTACCCGCCCTTTCAAAGTAAATCGTCTTGCGCTCAATCAAGCTCTTCACGCTGCTTTTAGCTATTTTCGTAGTAGGGTCTTTCTTAACGGTTTCCTTTTCAACTCGGTGCCGCAAGCCTTGCACGTTTTTGGTTTGTAGTCCGCTGGATACTCGCGGTGGCACGCGGGACAATATATCGTCCAGTTGAGACGATAACGAATGCCAAACGTCATGAGAGGCGCAAATTCTAAGCCGAGTTGATTCGCCACGTTCTGAATGGAATAGTCATCGGTGACAATCAACGGGTTCTCTCCGAAACTCTTCAATTCAAGCGCCAACGCCAACACTTGCGTATCAACCTCAGACAGGAAAAGCACGTCGCCAACAGCTCTGGAAGACTCTTTCACTCTGCCCAAAAAACCTCTAGGGGGCGTCCTCATCCGCAACTTGCCGCTTTCAACAGCCATTTTGAATCTCGTATAGACAAGTGAGTTCGAAACGAGTTCCTGCCCCACAGCTGGTACAGTGTAAACTATGTCCGTTATCGCGAGTGGGTCGAACCCTGCGATAAAGGCGGATGTGTCTAGAACGAGGGTCTTTTTGTTTTGGCTCGGCCTTGTCAGCGTACTCGCCCCTTAGAAAACAAGAGTCTACCCTTCAACCTATGGTAGAAGTCGCCCCTGAAACGCACAAAAGACGATGCGTACTCGGACTTGGCTATAGTAATGCGTGACGCTTCAGGCGTGGTTTCGGCTAGAAAATGTCCATCAATCACGATGACAGCCCTCTTCGGTCTGGTCAACTCAACATGGATCGTGGAGTCCGCCGAGAAAACTATCGGATGAAACACGGTTAAGGGTGCAATCGGTGTAAACACAAAGGCCTGCACTGCAGGGTCTATGACTGGTCCACCAGCCGACAGTGAGTAGCCAGTTGAACCCGTTTGAGAGGCAACAACAGCGCCGTCGGATTGACATTCTCCAACCAGTTCACTGTCCTTCCATATCCGCATACTCAAGAGTTTGGCTGGTGCCAGCGAGGTGATGGAAACCTCGTTTAGCGCGTCTGGCAGCCTTGTCTTGCCGAGGCACGAAGCCAACTTTGGGGTGCGCTCTAGTTTGTAGTTACCCTTTAGCGTTTGGTCCAAGGCTTCGAAAGCGTTTGCAGGCGCCACTTCAGCCAAGAAGCCACGGGCTCCCATATTAATGGCTAATATGGGCGGCTCGGGCTTGGGCAACTGCAAGCATGTTCTGAGAATGGTGCCGTCGCCGCCTATCGTGATTATTAGGTCTGTCTTCATTTTTTCTAAAGGTATAGCAAGATTTGGTTTTTGGAGGTGTTTTGCCAGCTTCGGTTCTAGTTTGACCCGCAGTTTTCGAGTTTCTAGAGTATCGACTATTTTTGCGGCCAGTTGAAGAGCCTGTTTCCGGTCGACTCGGCTTACCACACCCACGGCTTTAAACACGAAAGCGCCTCACTTAGGGAATACGTAGCGATAAATTAATTAAACTATAAAATCATTGTTGTAAAAAGCTACTATAATCAATGCTGGAAGGCGTGTAAAGGTTGAGCAAGCCGGTTGAGTTGGGTTCCATTAAGGTTGGCAGCTTCGTCATGATTGACAACGAGCCGTGCCGTATAGTCGACTATTCTAAATCTAAGCCCGGGAAACATGGGTCAGCTAAAGCTCGGGTTGTGGCCATAGGCGTTTTCGACGCTGTAAAGCGAAGTTTTGTGAAGCCCGTCGACTCGCAGGTTGAGGTGCCGCTTATTGAAAAGCGAAGCGGACAGGTTCTCGCCCTCATGCCCTCTGGGGTGCAGCTGATGGATTTGGAAACCTTTGAGGTGTTCGAGTCTCCGCATCCGAAGGATGAGGACTTAAAGAATCGGTTAGCCAACGGCGTGGAAGTTGAGTACTGGCGCATTCTGGGCAGAACAAAGATTATGCGAATCAAAGGCTGAGTTTTTAGAGTTTGCGATGACCTAGAGTGGGGAAGATTATTCATTCATTTAGTGTCAGTTGAGACTGTGAAGTGGTGAAAAGTTTGAGATATGTTAAGCACATGCGGCTCCAAACGGGTATGAGCGTTAGTCAACTCGTTAAAGAGATGAATGCCGCTGGGGTCTTGGGCGCGGGCAATGTTGGAAAGGCGGCTGGGCTGGTTTCAGAAATGTTCGCTGATTCCAACTACACTGTATTCTTAACCTTGGCTGGCGCAATCGTTCCCGCTGGCTTCAGACGAATCATCGCTGACCTAATTGACAAAGAATGCGTTAACGTGTTGGTCACAACTGGCTCCAACATGGTTCATGACATGGTTGAGGCGCTGGGCTATCGACACATGGTTGGCACGTTTGCGGCTGAAGACAGAAGGCTGAGAAAGGAAAACATCGGTCGTATCGGCGACATCTATATCGAGCAAGAAGCTTTTCAAGGTTTGGAAAAGTGGCTCTTCAAGACTGTGGAATCCATACCAGAAGAGAAACGCCGACGAATGTCAGCAGCTGAACTCCTGCATGAGATTGGAAAACGAATCACAGACAAGGAGTCGATTCTGTCTGTAGCGGCGCACAAGAACGTGCCAATTATATGTCCAGCATTAGTTGACTCGATTGTTGGGTTCCAACTTTGGATGTTTGGACAGGACAAAACCTTGCATATTGACCCGCTTTTAGATGTTAAAACCCTCATGGACAAGGTATATGAAGCCAAAAAAGCGGGCATAATCATCTTGGGGGGAGGCATGCCAAAACACTTCGCCTTGTTCGCTAACACGTTTCGAGAGGGGGTAGACGCGGCGGTTCAGATAACTATGGACAGACCCGAACCGGGCGGCTTGAGCGGAGCCTCGTTGGAAGAAGCCATAAGTTGGGGCAAAGTCAAGCCAAGGGGAAGGGCTGTAACAGTGATATGCGACATGACCATAGCCTTCCCATTAATAATCGCAGTAGCACTTGAAAATGTTAGGAAAGCAGAGTAGAAGAAGTTCATAGAGCCTAACGCCTTCTTCTCTCAGTTGCAGCGTAGGATGTTCTGGAATAAATTAACGGAAAATAAGCGGAAAATATATTATCCTATTCAACTAGTTACGGTTTTGGGTGTATTTTGATGCGTGTTAAAACAAGAGTGGGTCAGCTCTGGCTGGCCAGTCCACTGAAAGGGCCGTTAGACCCATAGGGGAGATGCTTGTTGCTTTCGATTTTTCTATCGTTTCTGTTGAAAAGAATATTCCATGGAAAGGTATATGTACCCTTTACTACAACTTGCCTGCTTTTAATATCGTTCTTCTCAGCTGGAGTGCCCGAATATTGGTCTATACCTGAAAACCTGCCTCAACCAAGCACTCAGGGTCTGCACCTAAATAATCTTCTTCCACTTTCCTTTCCATTCTACGCCTCGATTTACCATAGAAGACCCATGGATTTTCGTGATGTCGAGTGGGAAGATTACCGACTCAATTTCATAACGCTGATTCTTCAAGAAACTCGCGTGGTATTTGTTAGTATTCTGGGGACTGTTGTTTTGAGTCTTTCATGGACCACATACATTCTCTACTTCTCGTTCTTCTCGTTAGTTAACATTATAGGAGCAGCAATCGGTTACTGGTTAAGCCAAACAGCATTCATAGACAAATTGCTCAAAAAGAGAAAGTAGGCTATTCGAAGATTTTTGCGAGTAATGACAATGCTTCTGTTTCTTCTCTGGCAACTTCCAAGAGAACCTTTCTCGCTTCATGCACATTCACTACGTTTTTAGGCGTTTCTCTTATGAGTTTGGCGATGGCAGTCCACTTCTGTCCTATTTCATTGTAACGCCCACCCAGGTCTGCAAGTTCCCTGTTGTTTAACACATCGCCCGCTTCCTTCAAGAATCTGGAGTAGAGGTATCGGAAGAGTCCACCGCCCGTGCCATCTTCCTCAATCCCGATGTAGCTGAGTTCATAGAACTGTCTAAACGATGCGTTTTCTGGTGGAAACAGCTTTGGCCACTTGACTATTTCTCCTGCAAAGTGGCCTATGCCCTTGACTCCAAGGTTCTTGATGGGCGGGTAAAGCATCAACTTAGCAGTTTTGTTTACGGCGTTCCTTATCGCTACCTCAATAGGTGTCAGTTTGGCTGGAAACTCGAAGGTGAACCACTTGTTTTCTGGCGGGAAGGGCTTGAAGGTTGAAGAGCGCGCCTCTTCCAATTCCTTCAAGGTTGCGGTCTGCAAGCCTTCGAACATTGTATCGGCGATGTAGGCTATGCCCTTGTCTTCGTCTAAACCCGCAACCACAACCGTGTGCGCGCCAAAGTGTGCCTGCTCTGGCAACCCAAGATACTTCAGTTGGGGCATGTCAACGTGAATCATGACTGGAATATCCTTGCTTATTAGATCCTTCAAGGCTTCGAAGGCTCTCGCCTTGCTCGAGGTCGTGTTAACTTTCACGGCAACTCCAAGATTAGAGCAGAGGTTCATGTAAAGGTCGCGTGCTCGCCCATCCACAAACGGATAGGCAGGCAACAGAACCCTGTCACCACGCTTGCTGTGCCAGTAGACGAAGCCCAAGCCGCTACCGAGACCGAAAATCATGGGCTCAGAAAACTTGAAACCATAAAACTCGAAGATGTCACGCAGCGCAGAGGACTCACAGTGTACGCCCGAGCGGTGAACAAAACCCTTCACTTGTTTATTCATCTTCAACCCCTTACATTAAGAAACTATCCAGTGTGCGTGTATGAGATGCTGAAAGGTTTTGACGCCCAAACAAAACTATATTGACGTCTTTCGTATTCAGGAAGGTCGCTAGGAGCCCAGTAATATCTCACGACTAAAACTCCACTAACGGTGAAAGTGAAG
>Ga0315309_1000389_pt1 | contig 26455 bp, 30 predicted proteins | sample TDP4_MG_FD_203080 | JGI IMG/M metagenome (GOLD analysis project Ga0315309, IMG submission 203080) | Freshwater sediment microbial communities from Lake Towuti, South Sulawesi, Indonesia - TDP4 | ecosystem: Environmental > Aquatic > Freshwater > Lake > Sediment | place: Indonesia: South Sulawesi...
CCACTCCTGCATGACTGCAACGAAGAAAAAAATTGTTATCTGTTTGTCTGGTTTGACCGCCAGTGGAAAGAGCACAGCGGCAAGGCGGTTAGCTGAAAAATATGGGTTGAAGCACGTTTCCGGCGGAGCAGCGCTTAAAGAATTAGCCTTAAAGATGGGTTACGAAGTAAAAGGCAAAGGCTGGTGGGAAACCCCCGAGGGCATGCGATTTCTTGACCAACGGTTACGCGACCCAAAGTTTGACAAACAAATCGATGACCAATTGCTTGAGTGGGCCGAGCATGGTAACGTTGTACTTGACAGCTGGACAATGCCATGGTTGACGAAAAAGGGCTTCAAGATTTGGTTAGAGGTTTCTTCAGCTGAAAGAGCCAAACGTTTGGCTCATCGAGACAGCATAAGCGTGGAAGAGGCTGAACAGGTCATCAGAGAGAAGGACGGTAAAACCAAGCGGATTTACGAAAGCCTCTACGCTTTCAAGCTGGGCGAAGATTACTCCCCATTCGACCTCATTCTTGACAGTGAATCGCTAACTTCGGACGAGGTCTTCGACACACTAAGCCTCGTCATTGACCGGTTAGTTTTGAAGCGGAGTCGATGAGGTTATAAATGCGTTCGATGAATGAGATGAATCACTAGAAATTCATGGAGATGAAAACCGTCATGCCAGCTATAGATGTCGGCAGAATCTGCGTCAAACTTGTTGGACGTGAGGCCGGGAAAAAATGCGTAATCGTAGACGTTATCGACAAAAATTTTGTCTTGGTCACTGGACCCAAACCGTTGAACGGCGTCAAACGTAGGCGAGTTAACGTCAACCACATCGAGGTCACGGAACACAAGGTCAATATTCGGCGGGGGGAAGCCGACGAAGAACTCATTAAAGCTTTGGATGAAGAAACACAGAACTACCTGCGCGAGGTTGTAAAGCCCAAACCTTAGTCGGTACACCTCGCTTGCATCAACAAAATCAGCAGATAAAGTAGAAACTTTAGAATAACATATATTTGTTTAGGGCTACAATTAGTAAGAACGGCGAGTTTTTTTATGCCCGAAAAAATCCGATTGAAAATTGGAAGGGCAAGCTACATTCAGCGGGTAGGCGAAAAAGACTACCTAAAAACGCGAAGCCGCATCGAAAGCGTGCCCCTTCGCAGGCTGGTCAATCTAGCCCGAATGGGAGGACGAACTTGGCGGCTGCTTCAAGAAGGAAACGACATCTTCCTCATCTTAGAAGCGACTCCTTGGGGCGAAGAAGAAAAAGCCATCAAGAAGGGAGAATACCAGTAAGTTACCCAATCAACTTCCGCGGCACGATGCAGTCCTTAACATTCCATAACATTAAACGAAGTCGAATTCACCAACAAGCTGAGATAGAGAGGGAAAAGTTTGAATACGTAATCAGTATTTGTTTTAGGTTTACAATGGAGGAACCGTCGTGAAGTTAGCTCGAGACCTCAGGGGGATTTCCAAAATTGCATTTATGCTTTCACTGATCGTTTTCTTTCTGTTGGGAGCAGTTTTCTCGTACGTATGGACAATGGGTTTCTACGTCTCAAAAGAGTTCAACCTTCCAAGCCAAACAAGCATGACCATAGAAGACGTTAAATTCTTCGCTGAAGACCCCACTTTCTTCAACATCACTGTACTGAATCCATCGTATTCTTCCTCTGGTGCTACAATTGATCGAATCAAGGTCTCCACAAGCGACGGCAAAGTGCACTCTGTAGTTTCGACGTTGCCACCATTGCCTTCAACACTTGCGCCGGGCAAATCTCAAACCATCAAGAGTTTCTGGGATTGGGGTAACTACACAGGTGAGACAGTGGACATGTACGTGCTCATCGTCAGCGGATCTGGGCCAGCGGTTCAGGCAAAGACAGCGTTCATGAACCTGACTGTGACAAACGTAAACTTCGAGCCCTCCATCACTTCAGCCAGTTTCAACGTCACGGTGGCGTCGGTTGGTTCTCCAGTCAGCGTCGACATAAGCGAGATATTCGTCAATGGGGCAAAACTCACTAACGCGACGCCAACTCTCCCCTACCGACTGAACCCAAATGCCTCTGTTACGTTTATTCTTTATCGTGACTGGACGGACTTGCAGAATGAGACTGTTTCAGTTTCGGTTCAGACCAAGCAGGGCTATGTAGCATATAGGAGTGTGACCGCGCCTCAAGTAAAATTGGACGTCTCTGACCTTGTCTTTTTTAACACAACGGCTACTTCATTTTACTTCAACGTGACCGTCCAAAACTCAGCGAGTTCCGCGGCTAAAATTGACATCAATAAAATAACTGCTTTTTTTGACGGACAAAACATAACCATGGGCGCAACAGATGTTGTTCCCGCTCTCCCCCAAACGTTAGATCCCAACTCGACTGTCGTGCTCACATGTGCATGGGACTGGAGCCTTTTTACAGGCACGAATGTCACAGTTGCCGTATACACTGTTCAAGGCTTTAAGACGTCGAAAGAAGCAACCATTCCAGATTTACCATAAGCAAACGTCGATACTCGCCTTTTCCTATATAATTTCTACTATTTGCCCCATGCGATGTGCCATGGCCTTCTTGTAAGCGATGTTCGCCGTGACCGCGTCCTGTATGGCTAAGCCTGTAGAGACAAAAACGGTGATCTCCTCGTCGCCTGTTCTTCCTTGCTTCATTCCGGCAACAATCTCGCCTAATTCACCCCACATGTCTTCAGGTTTCAGTTTGCCTTGCGACAATGGAACGTTAATTTCTCCGCTTTTGGAAGCTTGTTCTAAGTCGTCTACGACGATTTTTGCTCGTTTGAGTATGGCTGGGTCTATTTCTTGTCTGCCTGGTGCGTCTGCTCCTATGCAGTTTATGTGCATGCCGGGTGAAATCCAATCATCTATTACCAAGGGCGCTGTAGAGGATGTTGTTGTAATCAATATGTCAGCGCCTCTGACAGAGTTTTCAGCCTGCTCCACCGCAACCATTTGAGCAACCTTGTCCGCGCATGACGGTTTCATTTCTTTGATAAAGGTTTCTCTTGTCTCTTTTGTTCTACTCCAGACTCGCACCTCGTCAAGTTTCCCATAAAGCGACAATATTGCGAGAAGTTGCGTCCTAGCTTGAGCGCCCGCTCCAATCAAACCCACAACTTTTGGTGTTTTGCGCGCTAAATGTTTTGCAGCTACACCCCCTGCAGCACCTGTTCCCATGTCTGTAATCCAAGTGCCGCCCATTATGGCGATTGGCGCTCCATTTCTCGGATCAACCACAGTCAGAGTTGCCATAACTGTTGGAAGATGATGTTTTACTCTGTTTTCTGGATATACACTAACAACTTTGACGGCGGAAATATCCAATCCCTCTAAATAAGACTGCATTGCCCTCAAGTCGCCGTTGTATTTTTCATAGAAAACATACGGCTTGGCGGGCGTCTGAACACGTTTTAAGCCCTTTTCAGCAAAAGCTAATTCCACGGCTTCTGTCACTTCTTCAATAGATAAGAGTTGTTTCACGTCTTTTTCTGTTAGAATCAATGTCTTCATATCACTCATCTCTTCCATTGTCTGTTCAACTTTAAGTTAAGTTTTGCTGCAGAGGTGGATACACGCGGCGGGGCAAAGATTTTTTAAAAAGTGCGAAACAACAAACAGCTGGGTAGGAAGATGTTTAAAGTCACAGAACGCGCGCGGTCTGTTGAATATGCCATCCGTGATGTTGTATCGTTTGCAAAGAAACTCGAAGGGGAAGACAGAAAGGTTGTTTATCTTAACATAGGCGATCCTGTTAAATTTGGCTTTGACACGCCGATGCATATCAAGGAGGCGTTGATGAAGGCGGTTGGGGAAGGCGCTAACTGGTATGCACCCTCGGAAGGTTTACCAGAACTTAGAGAGGCTATCTGCGAAAAAGAGAAGAAGGTTAATGCAGTGGAAATTCAGCCTGAGGGCGTGATTGTTACTCAGGGTATTTCCGAAGGTATCCAAATGCTGATGGCTGCGATTGTGGAGGATGGCGACGAGGTTTTGGTTCCAGGTCCAACCTATCCGCCTTACACGTCGTATGTCAAGTTCTTCGGAGGCAAGGCTGTCTCTTATGAGACCGTGGAAGAAGACAACTGGCAACCCAACATCGACGACCTTCAAAACAAAATAACAGCCAAAACTCGTGCGATATTGGTTATAAATCCAAACAACCCATGCGGCGCCTTGTACGATGAAAGGTGTGTGAAAGAAATCGTGGGTTTGGCTGGTGAAAACGGTCTGTTGCTTATCTCAGATGAGATTTACGACAGAATAGTGTACAAGGAAGGGTTTGTTAGTACGGCACATCTGGCTAAAGACGTGCCCGTAGTTGGGATGAACGGCTTCTCAAAAACGTATCTGATGACTGGGTGGCGACTGGGCTATATGTACTTTTATGACCCAGAGGGGAGACTTGCTGAACTTAGAGAGGGTGTGGAAAAAGAAGCTCGCGTGCGTCTGTGTGCTAACACACCTGTTCAAAAGGCTGGAGTCGCAGCTCTCAAAGGCTCACAACATCATATTGGGGAAATGGTGGAAAAATTGCGAGAGAGGCGTGACTACTCTTGGAAGCGGCTCAACCAAATGAGAGGATTAAGCTGCGCCAAACCGGAGGGTGCCTTCTATGTTTTCCCAAGAGTTGACGGTGTTGGCTCGCGGTGGAAGACCGATAGGGATTTCGCCTATCAGCTTCTCGAAAAGACAGGCGTTCTGGTCGTGCACGGTTCAGGCTTTGACCCAGCCTATGGTTCCAAGCATTTCAGGGCTGTGATTTTGCCTCCAGTGAAAACACTGGAGACCGCTTTTGACCAGGTCGAGCAGTTTATGTCGAGATATGGACGGGGCTGAGCGGTTAGCGAATCACTATTCCATGCTTTGGGTCTCGCACCATTTTATTGAATTCTTGCATGAGTTTTTTGGTTACTGGTCCGAGCTTGCCGTCGCCTATGACTCGCTTGTTTATCTCTCTCACGGGCGCGATTTCTGCTGCGGTTCCGGTTAGGAAGACTTCGTCGGCGGTGAACAAGTCGTTTGCTGTGATGTTTTCTTCTAGCATTGAGTATCTGAGTTTCTCTGCGATTTGTATGACTACGCTTCGTGTTATTCCCCGTAGGGCGCCGGTTGAGGTGGGTGGTGTGATGACCTTGCCGTCTTTCACTATGAAGATGTTTTCTGCTACTCCTTCGCATACGAACCCTGTTTTGTCTAGGCAGATGGCCTCGTCGACGCCTGCGGTGTTGGATTCGATTTTGGCGAGTATGCTGTTTAAGTAGTTCAGGGATTTTACTTCGTGTGATGTGGCGTCTACGGGGTCGCGTTTGACCCAGGCTATCATGGCGGTTATGCCCTTCTCTTTCTTCTCTTTTGAGTGTAGTGAGATCCTGGGTTCGGTGATGATGATGACTGTTGCCTTGGGGCACTTTCTGGGGTCTAATCCCAGGTCGCCCATGCCTCTTGTGACGACGAGGCGGATGTAGGAGTCTTTGAGTTGATTCTTTTTGAGAGTGTCTAGGACAGCCTTGATCATTTCCTTCTGGGTCATGGGTATCTGCAACATAATTGTGTGCGCTGATCTGTAGAGTCGTTCGATGTGTTCTTTGAGTTTGAAGACGACGCCGTTGTAGGCGCGTATGCCCTCGAAAACGCCGTCGCCGTATAGTAGTCCATGGTCGTAGACTGAGACTTTAGCTTCTGATTTGGGGTGGAACTTGCCGTCGACATAAACTGCTAGTTCCTTTGACATGCTCTTTCTCCTCTTTCATGCTAGAATAGGTAAGCAACTTTCGAGGTGCTTTTATGCTTTTTGTAAGGATGGTGTGTTGGAACGGAAATTGATAGCGCCCAGCGGCTTTCTGCTCAGAAGTAGTAGTCCGCCCCGCGTGTACGTTGACTACTACTTCTATGTTGTAGGCTGCGGCTGCGGCTGCGGCTGTGTGTGAACAGTTGAACTTGAACACACAAACCCAGACTGTTTGTTTATGAGCATTGGTGTGCTGGTAGTGATGAGTCTTCCTATAGTAACACCACCACCCAGTTAGGCTGGGTACTGCTAGTGTGAATGTGACTTGATTTTCTGTTTGCTTAGGGTTAGTAGTGTCCTGTAATCTCATTATACTTCTTACACTTTGAGGTTTCTAATGGTTCATACATAGGAATCATAACTTTAACCTTAGGCTCTGGAGAAGGTTGTTCTAGGAAAATCCTGTTAACTGAAACCCTATTCCAATGACCACAACCAAGGCATTTCATTCTTAACCTAACCATGTGGGTCACAACTTAAATGAATAAGCTGTGAATCTTCTTTCAACTGTTCACCACTATCCAATTCACGTTTTCTTGTGGAATTGATCTATGAGTTTATTGTAATAGTCTACTCGCTCAAAAGCTGAAACATAGTTCAGGGGATGTTCTAAACCACAGCTACAAATTGCAATAACTTCTTCTCTTTCTTTGTTCACTTGAATTCTTAATTTGTTCATTTTACATTTTGGGCAGTCATAAAGTCCATACAGTAGTTTCTTTCGCCTATCTCTAATTGATTGAGCAACCCATTCTGGAGTTTGGTATCTGGCTTTTCGAGGAGACATTATGATTGAAACCTCGATTTGTTTAATATCGTTAGTTTCAGATAAAATTTGCTTGGATTAATTATTTCGATGCCCACAAACGCATTTGAATCTAATATTAAGTAACCTTCATCTTTGTAGTTTAGGGTGAGAGTTTGCTCTGGGGCGATTTGATTAGACTTTCTTTACTATCATAACAAACCTTAAGGTCTTTGAACTTCCCTCTAATTGCTGTTCCGTGATTCCTTACAGCACCACTGGGTTTTAGATGCATACGGAAATCTACAACAACATCTCCTTTTTTGATAAGTTCAAAGAACTTGTCTATGTTAAAGTCCGAAAGATAATAGGCTTCATTGTAATGGAAATGTTCACTGTTGTTTATTCTCTTTGAATCGGCAAAAACCAGCAGAAGTCTGTCGATCTTAGCCTTTTTAAGAGTGTCTGTATCCCAAAACCATAGTCTACCATCTCTGGTATGAGATACATAGAGTTTGTTTTCTGAATCTTCAGGTTGTAGCTTAAGTCCTTGAGGGTTCTCTGAAACAGCGTTTAATGTAACATATAAACTTCGTCGCCCTTTCTCATCATTATAGCCATATCTTGATAAGATTACTTTATCATCCAATATGCCTTTCTTAGGTTCTGCTGAGAAAAGCGTAACTGGTGAGATAGTTGATTTCCTTTGGGCTTTAAGTTCGACAGCGTTCCCCAAAAAAATTAAGTCTTGAATTCTTTTGTTGTTTTCTGCTATACCCAATTCTTCCTCGAGAGTATAGCCTACTCCAGTATCGCCTTCTCGTTTGGATTTAATAAATCCCTTCTGAGATATTTCAGGCATTTTCTGTCTGATGTCGATTTCTTTTGGCCTATTTGATTCGAACCTTAATGGACCAACTCCTTCATTTCCACCGAAAACCATCGAAATTAAGTCTCCGCTTTTTTTTATCTCCCGAGCAACTTTAATAGGTCGGTTCATCCTGAAAAAACCGATGTGTTTAAATACACTCTCTAGACACATAATCTTGATACAAAATGAAGAGCAAGCGAGTTCAGGTGACTTTTACCGATGAGCAATGGAAAATAATCTCAAAGATGCAGGGTTCTCTCGGCGAATCTGATGCTGATGTTGTAAGAAACATAGTCTTGGCTTGGTTGGCAGAAAAATCCTTTATTTCAGAAGCTGGTAAAAAGAAGTGAATGAAATGATAGAAACTGAAGCCAAGAAGCCTTTAGACATCAACTATACCAGAACTTGTAATTGCCCAGCTAAGAACCTGAATTGCCTTAATGGGAAAGAATGGATTCAAAGCCAAGTGGCTATTTGGGAATTCTTCTATGAGAAACGTGATATCAGAGATAAGAACATTCATCCCGCAGTCTTCCCTATTGGCTTACCGAAAAAATGCATTGCTCTTTTTACTCATAAAGGAGAGGTTGTTTTAGACCCGTTTGTCGGAATTGGAACAACATTACTAGCCGCTCAAGACCTTCATAGAAATGCTGTCGGATTCGACTTGAAAGAGGAATATGTTCAATTTTCAAGGTCACGACTTGCACAGACAAGACTTGATAGCCGAACACAACAAATAGCAATATGTGATGATGCTCATAACATTCCAGAGTATTTGAAAGAGGAAACTGTTGCTCTTTCAGTCACTTCGCCACCTTATGCAAACATGCTGAACAGACCGAGAAAAAACAAAAGCATGAGAGGAAATCTTAGACAGAATGAACACTATTTGAAGGTTCAGCAATACTCTACTGACCCAAGAGATTTAGGCACTATGGACGCTAAGAAATATGCTGACACAATAGGAGAAATCTACAAGGGCATTCTACCATTAATGAAGAAGAAAGCCCATTGCGTTATTAACTGCACAGACTTATGGTGGGAGAACAAGAGAATCCCAATTCACATTTACCTAGTTGAGGCTCTTCAGAAAGTCGGTTATGAGCTAAGAAACACCATTATTTGGGACAGAAGGAACTTGGTGAATAAAGTCGGAATTTTCGGATACCCAAGCAACTACATAACTCTAGGAACAACATTCGAGTATATTTTAGACTTCTGGCGACCAAGCTAAGGGAAACGCCCATTCTGGACAAAATAAACCATATCTTGAGCAAACTGTGTATTAGGTCTGAAACGATTTCCTCTAAACTGCATTTGGTTAAGAGTCGAAGGTGGAAGGTAGCAGTATCCTCTCGTACTCGAACATTGAGAATCTATCACTTCAACGTTAGACTGAGTAAATTCAGAAGGCGAATCGAAAAACCCAAACATGGAATCACCGTCAAAAGCTAACCCTCTTGTTCCTCTTTCTCTGAGCTTGACATTTTTAACTTCTACTCTATGTCTTGCTCTCTGATTCTGAAAATTGGGAAAATAGACGATGATATCAGTTCTCTCAATTTTTCTCTTATAATGAACATTCTCTCTAAGACCTGCTCTAGTCAATTCTCGTTCAGCACACAACTCTGCAATATTCCCACTAACAACTTGAAAAGTCTGACTAACACGTCTCGATGCTTCTTCCATGAAGTTAGCGTATTCTACTCCATCCGCTTCAAGTGGCATAAGCATTTCTTCTTTCAGTCTTCTTTTCATTTCATTCGGAATATCAGCCAGACTCATACGAGAAAGAAAGGCATCAATCTTAGACTCGTAATATCTGCTCTTGTAGTTTAACATCAAGTGATATGTTAGACGATGTATCCCATTCACGTCTGCTGAAGGATTTGAACGAACAGCTTCTTCCACTAAATCTCTAGCAGAGGGAATTGACATGAATATTCATTGTCTAATGCTCTCACCAAATTTATAAGAGCTTTCGTGAAAGAAGGAGACTTGATTCCTATGCCTTTGTTCATGGTTAAGAGAGAAGTAGGTAAACAAAATGGGCTTTATGCATACGTTGCTCAAAATATGGGGGCTATGGTCTTTTGCTGGGATGATTGTTTTTTGCATCACTGTGCTTTATGTCTATGCTACTGAAGGATTCATATGGACTATGGTAGAATTGATTTATGGTTTGGTGTTTGCTATTCTTATTCCTCCACTTGACCTAGTCGCTTTGTGGGTAATTAATCCATTATCGCTGATCTTTCAACTAATCTTTCAAGGAATCATCTTTTTCATCTTCTTATGGTTAAGAAAGAAGTCTTTGAATGAATAGCCTAGCATGAAGGCTTTCTGGAAATTTTGAAATTTGTGAATTGGTAATTTTTGCTCTGGTTTAAATGCTGCTTTTCGTTGCTGATTTCTCTTTGATGATTGCGTATGAATTGGCAGATTCAAAACCAGATTAAGAGTCTCAACTTAGGCGATCTTGTACGTGTGGAGTGGTTTGATGCCAGTGTGGGTAAGAGTTCATTCTCTAAGGGCTCTATCGACATTCCTATCAGAAGCTGGGGCATCTACCTCGGCGTATTAGGCGAGAGAAACAAACACATCATTCTGGCGCAACGAATTGTCATTTCAGTCGGTTTGGGCACATCCGTAAGCCAGTAAACCAACCATTAGCTTTCCCTCCAGACTATAATGTTGTTTATCCTTATTCTTTCCCATGCAAAACCGCCTGTTAAATCACCCAAAACAGCATAGAAGCCAGCTTGGGTGTTAATGACACTAAGGCGCATTCATCACCAACACGCACACAGATTCTCCCTGGCAAGTAGAAGAAGGCTAAAGGGAATTGGCGCCTTCTCCTGAAATTCTCTTTCCCACAGAGCCGCTCAACATTCCCAAACACCACGCATGCCAACATTAAACTTCACGCATAACAACATAGAACACCACGCTAAACACAGGTCAAACAGAGCCACAAACACCCGTCAGAAACCAAAACACAACCCAAAACACAAACAGTTCCAGCTCGGTCTCACACAAAAAAATTTTTTCACCGCACAGACCAAACTAGACCAGCGAAAACTCCTGAGCCACATAAACAAACCCCAAACAAGCACCAACAATCAGCAGTATGCCCCCAACGTCCAAGAGCACAAGGCTAGCACTCCAAAAAACAACCGTACTCATAACCCAATCAGACACACCATGAAACGGACCAAGCCAAGGCGACTCCCAAATCAAACTCCAAAAACTCATAGACAAAACAAGCGAGCCCACAAACGCACCTAAACCATAAACCAAGCCAACCAAAAGAACAGAAACGTGCGTGAACGGCTGCTCTTCCGACCGCCTATCAAAAAGCGAATTCACGCAAGCAGCCGTGGAACCCACAATCACCGTCGCACTCTCCAAGACCGTCAAAGACATGAACGGCCCCGTGAACGGAATATCCCACGCAAAGACCAAACCCAAAGTTCTAGAGTTGAATATGGCGTAAGCAAGAGTAACACCACCCACAATGCCCAAGACAGAGCCAACTATTCTGAAGCGCATGGACGGCGACGTATGCGTGGCAGCGCTCACAGCAACAACTAAGGGAGCAAAAATCAACATTAAAGCCGTGATGCTCATTTCGGAGAGTAGCAACGCAGAGCCTACGCCTAGGCACAGCAAATAGAAAGAACCCAACAACACACCTAAAAGGACAATGCCCCTAGTTTGGCTTCGCTCATAAAACTTCACAGCGCCAAAAATGAAGAGCACGCCCAAGGAGGCAGCGATCATTGAAGCGATGAAAAACAGTATTCTGCCTGCGATGGCACTGATGTTCGCCTGTGAAGCAATTGGAATAGTTGAGACCGCGCTGCCTATCAATATAACTACTGGCACGTTGACTAGAACATATCCTATACCCAGCATCGTGAGGGCTGCGAGCACAATTTTCCTAACGAACAACTCCAGCTTGCTTGCTCGGATTTCGTCTCTTTGAATTGGCCTAAGCTTCAGCTTCTGCTCTTGAACAGCTACCTGCCCGACTTTGCCCATGATTCCATGTCTACAGAGACTTCCGTATTTAACAAGTGTGAATCTAGAGTATGTATCTACGGTAAAAAACGTGTTTCAGAATCTGAATCAAGAATCGACTAGAACTGCGGCCGCCTAGTCAATTCTTTAGGCATGGTCAAGGACTGAAAAGGCTTGTCAGCAGTTTTCTTTTGCATCTCATCTATCAACTGTTGAAGCCGCATGTTTCTAATCGTTCCAAGCTGTCTGTCCCGCACAGGAAGAACTTCCGAGTCTACCTCTCTCTGACCTATAACCAGCACGTAGTTTATCCATTCCATTCCCGCTTCCCGCACCTTCTTCTGCATTGTGAATGGGCGATCGTCGATGTCCACTCGTATACATTGCTTTTCCATAGCGTCTGCAATTCTCTTGGCATCCTTGAGGAACTTGTCTGAAATCGGTATGATTCTAACCTGCGTTGGAGAGAGCCAAAGTGGCAGACTGGGCACCTTCTTTTTCAGTGCCGCATCAAAAACTGTGTAAAGGTAGCGTTCTATTCCTCCCAAAACCGCTGTGTGCAAGATAGGCGGGTATGATTCCTTTCTATTTTCGCTCACATATTTAATTCCGAATCGTCTTGCATTTCCTACATCTATCTGAACAGTGGCTATTTCTCTGGACCTCTTCAGTTCGTCGGTTATGTGATACTCCACGTTTATGACCCAGTAGTATTTTCCTTCAGGGACGAAGTGCAAGAGGGCAGGTGTGTTGTCGGCTCTGACCAGTTCTTTCATGAATTTTCTGTTTTTTTCAAAGAAGCTTTTGGTTAAATTATATAGGGAAACGTATTGATTGCCGAGTTCTCTGGTTTTTTCATGAATCTTCTTGTGAACTTTGATAGTCATCTCTTTGGCCTGCTCGAGGTCTCTGCAGAAAACGTGGTAATCTGGCATGTAGAACCTGCGCAATCTAAACCCAAGCAAGGTTTCGCCTGACTGTTCGAGTCGGTAGCTGTCCGCGATCTCGAACATTCCAAAAGGTATGTGCTTGTAGCTGATCATCCAGTCTTTAAGCATAGAGAACTGCTGGAAGCAAGCCGCGTATTTCAGAATGAATTCTTCGCTGTCAACTCTTATTGTATAGAGTCTCTCGCCAAACAAGTCAGCGTGTTCCCTAATTGCTGGAACATTCAAGCTAAACAGGTTAGTTCCTTTTATTAAGAAACTTGGTGTATTTAGCTCGTTCACGCTTTGCCACGCGTAATCTCCAGCCAATTCGACCATTAACGCCGCTTTTGGACTGTATCGCATGTGCCCGGAGTCGGAGCTGGGCTCCCACTCGAATCCAAACCTGTTCAATACCGAAATAATGCGTGGCTCTCCACCTGCGGCTTCTTTTTTGAAAACTTCTTTTTCCACCAGCGTTTTGATGTCCTCTTCATCTTTTTTGAATCTGTATTCTTTTGGGTTGGCTGTTTCCCCGTTTACTCTCAGGATCAAGTATTCTGGTTTGGGGACTTTCCATTCTTTTACTTTCTTTTCTTCTTTTGCTGCCTCTGTTGGCACAATAATCTTTGATTGTTCTGCTAGGGGGTGTCCTTTAATGGAAATTGTGAACTGTTTGTTCCAGCCGAACGGGCTTCGGTAGGTTTCGATGCCTATGTCTTTGGCGTACTTTTCCATAATCTTCAAAATTGCCAGCGCGTCGAAGGGCTTTGCCAGACTACTGCTTAGGTGGGCATAAGGGTAGATCAGGATCTTTTCTGTTTTTAGTTTTTGTAGTGAGTCTTTAACTTCGTCTATTGCCTGTTTGACCACAGCTTCGTTGTCGCCTTCTTCTACGCATGTGAACAGAACAACAATGTCTTCTAGTCTGTGAGGCTTTTTCTGAGCCTCCTCTGCCATGGCAACTTCTTTCTTAATAGGCGTGTACTCGATGAAGTTGGAGTGCAACTGAAGTATTCTCAAGCGTGTTTCTGCTTCCTTTATGGTTTAGGGTTTTATGGTTAGGGGGTTTAGATTAGTCTTGTGTTTCTGAGAGCCTATTAGTATGAGTGCAGAAAAAAATTTTCGTGGTGAAAGTTAGGCTTTTCTGTTTGTGGCTGTGCCGCTGTTTTGGTTTCTGTATGGTGTTTCTGGGGCTGTTTGGTGGTGTTTTTGCGTGGTGTTCTATGTTGTTTAGCGTGAAGTTTCATGTTGTCAAGCGTGACGTTTAGGAATGTTGTCGGCACCTTGCTCTGCGGGAAGAGAATTTCAAAAGAAGAAGGGAACAATCGCTTAGCGCCTTCTTCTACCATGCGGCTTGAACTGTGGTGGGGGTTTTCTTTTCAGGTGTTATTAACTTTCGCTTAGAGTTAGTAATAATGACTTTTTTTGTGTTGGCGGGTTTGTGCGTGTTTTTGTGTTGATGAACATGCAAGACTGTGGTGTGGTGTTCAACTTCTTTGGAGCGCCTATTCTCAGTGCAGGGCGGGCTGGCTCTGTGAACAGAAGTTGTTGAACACGGAATTGCAGACTGTTTGTCGCTTGCGTTTTTGTGTGCTTGATGAAGGCAAATGCGCCTATAGTCTCATCAACAACCTGTTTGGGCGTGCAAGGGTTTCTAATTGATTCGAATATAACAAGCGACGCCTTACCAAAAGCCACACTAATGTCGGGTTACTCTTCCCACTCTGAAATCTTTTCGTTGAATGCTCTTTCCAGAATTTCGTAGGTTACCCCACATATCTCGACGATTTTGATGCCTTTGATCAGAGCGCCAGCGAGTCTTTTTCTATCGTTTGAGGTGACCGAGTCCCAGCTTCTCTTCACTTCGACGTAAGTATCTTCTTTTGGCAAATAGAAATCTGGGCGCATTTCCTTTAGTGTGCGTCCATCGTTTTCGTCTTTGTATCCTAAATCTTCAATGTTGATTTTCCTTTTGCTCATAGTGTATGGTTGAAATTCTATCCTGAGATGTTTTAGAATTCTGGCAACATTGGCTTCTGCTTTGCTGTCGCAGTAGAAGCCTAGGTCCTTTCGAAATCCTCTGGCTGATCTCATTTGGTGGCTCATTGCAGATTCTTCTCCTCGGTGTTGCGATTCTGTAGGCTTTTTGTTCTGTCAATTCGGATAAGAGATTTGTGCAACGCAACCAGGGGTTCATCTTTATTCGGACATGTCATGGTTAGTTAGGTGTGGGATATGTTGATCTTACGTGGCTTGGATGGTTTGTAGGATTGTGAGTACTCCTGCTTGTTTGGCTTTTTTTGTTAGGTATTCGTTGTCCAGTTTGTTTGTCTGATCAAATTGAACAGCATATCCTGCAGTTATCAAGCCATTTCAGTGGTGACATTGAACTAATCTAGGTGTAAAGAATACAGATATTTGGGCGAGAGAAAACTCAGTATGGAGGCGCGTCTGATCTGGACAAAATGTCGGCTGTTATGGATTTGTGGAGGGAAACTCGAGAAACCATAAATCATCTCGATAAGTCAATGGACAATCTACGTTTAAGCATGTTTACTCTGTTCACGGGAATTACATCGGTGGCCGCGGCCTTGTACCATTATGCACCGACCGCGTTTGTCGGAGGATTGCGACTATCAGCAATCGTTGAACTCAGTGTAGTCCTTGCAATACTTCCTCTCGTCCTCCAAGGTCGTCTGTATCATTTGTGGCTTTTTAATGGTCTCATAACTGCACTTAATTTGGAGGATTTGATTTACTCTCACGTTGGCACTCAGATAAGCAAGAAGAAGTTAATGCTCACCTACTCTCTCACTAAGCTCGAAAGTCCGCCGGAGGACTATTGGACGTCCATGAAAAAGTCTAAGCTTTTCTGGGCTGAATTGTTTTTCTACGTCGCGATAGCGGCTGCGAGTCTTTTGCTGTCTTATGCTTTTCGATGACATATCCCTTGGAGAAACTGATGAAAGAGTCCTCTAGTGATCGGCAGGTGTGTCTCTGTGAGACATAAGTTCTTTTTATCAAACTCATAGAAACAGGCACAACCACATTCTACCACCCTCAGGGAACACATCACGACCGACTAATCGCTCACAATGACGAAATCATCTCTCTTTAGCGTGAATTAAACTTGGCAAAATTAATATTCAGAATTGCAGACAATATAAAGTTATGTCTGAAGTTTGTTTGGTCGATGAAAAGATTACAGTGGAAAATCATTTAAAACCAAATTGCTTTGTGTATTTGCCAAAAGAAGGGCTTCAAGGCGAAGACATACCGTCTCACGTACTTTGGAACAATATGAAAGTAGATTCTGTTAAAGTGTCATTCCGTCCGCCGTTGAAACTCAAAGAGGTCTTCAACGCTGAAACTTCGGAAGTATCCGAGAATAATATTGTTGCGACGAAAGTCGAACTAGAGGGCTACGTTGGTCTCTCTTTCGAGTCAAGCAAGGTAACTGAAATAGAGGTCGTAGTCCCAGTTGAATTTCTGATAATCTTGTCAGACGGAAAAGTGCTTAAGGAAACAAAAGAGATCAGACTTTTTAGACCACAACTCAACGTAGAGATTCGGACGAAAGAAATCATCATCAACCCAAAAACAGGTTATGTTAAGGGACGTATAGGAATAAAGAACATTGGAAGAGGTACTCTACTGATGCACTTTTCTACTACGGAAGATAGCCAAATCAAAGTTGAGACACCTCCACAGTACAAAGCATTTGCTGAGAGATTTGTTACCGATTTGGTTGAAGAGTTGTCCAATCTTGGCAAAGTGTTCCCTCAGTTTGGAGAAATCGTGGGTGAACTCATAGAGTGGGAAAATAAGGATCTCATTGAATTTTCTTCGGAAGACCGTGATAAGTATGTAGAGTTTTTGAACAGACTAGCGAATCTTCTCGCAAGCGACAAAAACATGTTACAGCGTTTTGTAGAAGCATATGCAAAAGCTTTTGCTAAGAATACCGAGCTTATCGAGGAAGTCAGAAAGGTCATAAGATTATATGAATCATTAGTCTCAAGAAATATCCTTCTAATTAATCCATTTGATGAAGTAAGACTCACGGGAAACAAAGGAGAGATTGATATTAAGATATCCCAAACAGACAGAGTTCTTGACACCTACAAGGATATTCAATTGCCAAAGATCGAGCTAGTAAGTTCCGAAGAGATCAAATTTCCAATATATAGACTTTTTGAGTGGGGATAGAAATGGCAGAACAGATACCCAAGATGCTTTTTGGGATTGCCGAGTACGTATACAATCTCTGGAAAAAAATCCCGAGGACAGAGATTCTGAATCAAGAAACCACCATAAACATACCTGAATCGGTAGTAGAATATTCGATTTTTGTTAGGATACCAACGGATTTTAGATCGTTGAGGAATCCATTAATGTTATATGACCCTTCAATTATCAGAGTTTCCGCATCATCCCTGCATCCGTTTCCTAAGACTCTGCGAGAAGTGATCGGGAAGCGCATGTATGAAGATGGTAGTGTTGTTTATGTCCTGTTCCCTGAACTATTACCAACAGATGCAAGTCTAATATCGATGACTGTTGGTTACCGCATTAGCGACATCAAGGTTCTTGAAGACTTGGTCGACAGACAAAAAGCTCACGAACCGAGTGGCCCCGAAAAGAATGAGTATTGGATGTCTGCTAAACTAAAACATCCAAAAGCATTAGTTGAGTATGCGAATTTCAGTAGATTTGATCTGAGAGACGTTGATGTGACTGTAGATGTGGGTGTTCACAATGAACTGAAAGCCACTATACCCCCTTCGTTCATAAGGAGACTGAAAATGTTCTTTGATGTGATGGCTGAAACAGATCCACGTAGACAGTATATGGCTTTACCTGAACTTCGGAGGTTAGCACGAACACGAACGGCTGGTCGGGAGTTCAAGATTCTTGTCGATCTGGAGGCTCTCTTTTTCCCAAACTCATTTTCAAAATACGTGGATGTGACTAAGGATTTTAGGTATTCAGATTGTTACCAGGGCAAGGAATTCTACGAATTGCCAATCGAGATAATACCAAAGAAAGTCAATGTTATTTCAAGAGCTGATCTTACTCTAGAAAAGCCTGCTGCAGAAGGTATTCTAATCTACAAGAACAACATGCTCGTGGATGCAATCGAAGAAATCATAAGAAGTTCCAAATAATGATATAGTGGGTAAGTTGTATTCGTGCTGGGAATCGTGGGCATAATCGAGGCGTCTATTACAGATAAACCCTTGACCACATGCACGTTGCCTTGCGAGTCCACCACAGCTCATTTGTTAGTTGTTAGCCCCAAACGGCTCTTAGAAAAGCGTTCTTCTGACCCTGCACGATTAGTCTCTTGCGCCGTGTCTCCACTTCTCTAGTTGACGGTCCTGTTTCGTGTGTTTCTTGAACTCTTTATAATGCTCCCTGCAGAGGTAGGCCCGTCTCACTTCACCCACTTTTAAACCTGCGGCTGTAACCTTGTCAGTGGCGATTGAGCGAACAGCGTCGTTGCCGCAGCCTGTGACGTTGCATTTGACGCCCTTTGAAACACGACCCATAAAGACTTCACCGGCTCTGCTTCTTCTTTCCCACAGCTTTCTCATATATCGCTTGAGCTCTCTGATAAACTTCGTGCCTCTCTCCAAAACGGGCTGGTCCAAAACCTTCAACGATAAAGGAGGCAGCCGCCGACCCGACACTGCAGCACCATAAGACTTCCTTCCCTTTCACATACTCCGAGAGGAAGGCGCCGATGAACGCGTCTCCTGCTCCAGTTGGGTCAACAACAAGTTCTGATTTACATGCGGGGACATTGTAAAATTGCTTGTCAAAGAGCAACATGGAACCCTTCAAGCCTCTAGTAACAATTACGATTTTTGGCGCATAATCGCCAATCTTCTTCATAGCCGATTTCAAGTCTCGGGTTCCAGTTATAGCTTGAATCTCGTAGGTTGCCGACTTAAAAATGTCAGTTTGGGCGAGAACCTCGGAGTCTCGCCACGGTTTCAAGCTAACATTTCCTTTTCTATCAAAACTTCTCACAAAACCCTGAGGGTCAAGCGACAAGACTCTTGCAGACTTGCGCAGTTTGGTTACAGCGTCACGCGAGATTTCGTTTGCGATGGGTGCTACGTGAACCACTGCTGATTGTAGAGACTTGGGTATGTCATTTGCCGAAATGGGTGGAGCTCGGGCCTCCAGTCGCAGTTGTCGCTTCCAGTTTTTGTACTCTAAGACATAATGCGTCGTAGATGCTTTAGGAATCCTTTTCAGCTCTGATAGGTCTACTCCGTTGTTTTGAAGCCACTTTAAGTATTCATTTGAGAAGTCGTCTCCAACCTTTGAAATGACAGAAACCCTTGCGCCCATTTTTGCAGCGGCCACGGAAACGTACGTGGGCGGTCCGCCCAAGACGACTCTCGGGCGTGTTATCTTAGGTGAAAGGATGGTGTCTAAGGCGAAGTGTCCCACCGTCACTAGGTGGAACATACGGATCTGGTTCATTGTGGAAACATCTATAAGGCTGGTTACTCATTCGATTTTATAATTAAACGCTTGAGGATATGAAATATTGCCCTTCAAGAGGAAGAGTCGTGGAAGAGCAAAAGGCGGCAAAGGTAGAAGCGACCTAGTTCAGTGTAGCGCCTGCGGAGCCTTGGTTCCAGCTGACAAAGCCAAGAAGATTTCGCGCCCAGTAACACTTGTGGAGCCAACCTTGGCGAGGGAGTTACGCCAGAAAGGCGCCTATCTGCCAACTCACTTTGATACTAAGTACTATTGTGTTTCATGCGCTGTGCACCGAGGCGTTGTCAAGGTCCGCGCACGAGATGAGCGGAGAATGGCTTGGAGACGCCCAAGATACTAAAGCAAGTCTAAACTATTGGTGTCGTTGCCTCTTTCTTTCTCGAAGCCTTCCGGAAATAGACTGCCCTTTGCAACACAGTTAGGTTTGTCAGCACGGCTAGGAGAACTATGCTCCACCATAGGGCGATGCTCCAAATAGGCATGAGAAGACTTGCAATGGCGATAATGATGATGCGTTCGGCTCGTTCAGCCAAGCCTATTGTTTCCATTTTTATTCCAGCTGCCTCTGCCCGTGCTCGACTATAGCTGACAAGCAACGAGCCCATTAGCGCGATTACCCCCCAGGAGACATCGCAGAAACCGCCCAAGATTATTCCAGTCAAAACTAAGGCGTCTGCATATCGGTCAAGCATGGAGTCGAGGAAGCCGCCAAAAACGGTCACTCTGCCATAAAGTCTAGCTATAACGCCGTCTAAAGCATCGAAAAACCCCGAAATCAAGAGAAAAAGAGACGCCCCAATCAAATTCAATGGATAAAACTGAGGGCTACCATACAAGAGTGCGGATGCAACCGCCGTCAAGATACCCAACGCACTCGCCAGATTCGGAGTTAATCCTATTTGATACGCAAACTGCGCCTCATACATCATTAACGCTTGAATCCGCTGCTTAAGCTTGGTAAGCAACTTGTGAATCCGCCATTTCTAGTTGTATGTTCGCAATGTTTATTTAAAAACTGCAGATGAAAATATGCGAGAGGAAGCAAAGCATGATTGATGTGACACCGTTAAAAATAGAAGACAAAACAGCAGTAGGCTTGCGAGTTGAGTTGCCTGATTCTCCGCCTCTTATTCTTATAATTGGTCGAACAGGCTTTGTAGGATGTGGCTTCATCAACATCGAGGCTGCGGAAAAATTCAGCGTGTCAGCGGCGACAGTTAGTGGGGTCAAAAGTTTTGACGATGTACTAAATACCAAGATAAAAGCGGCAACTTCTAGAGCACAAGCCCATGGTGTAAAGGTTGGAATGAAAGGAAAAGATGCAGTCAAAGTTTTCCTTTAACATCCTGTGTGTTTTTCAAGTGAGCCCTTAAGCATTTCTGGTCATTCTTCTGTCACGCCTTTGCGCACTCGGACAGCTACACCCCTTTTGAATGCTGTCATTTCTCTTCCAGTCAAAATAGCCTTGCCGACTGCCAACACTTTGTTATCTTCGTCTAGGACTATGACTTCTTCTTGAGGACGAATCTCGGAGTCAGCGGCGATTACGTGTTTTGCGAAGACGCTCCTACCTTCAGAAATAAAGGGAGCTGCTTCGCTAGAGACTTTTACCCAAAGGCGCGGTGCACTCGTTCCTCTTAACAGTCGTTTGGCTCCCGCAAGGGTTAATGAAAACATTCCATCCGTGGGGCGCAAGGTTGCCAGCAGTTTACCCCTTAAGTAAACATGGCGTATCCTTCCAGTCCGCTTAGAAAAAACAACATCAACATTACTCGGAAACAGCGCGCTACCTGCGTCCCTGCCCAACTGATAATCGGCTACGCTTCGTATTCTCTCCAAGATTTCACGCTTGTTCCGCAAAGGTTTACACCGCAGGGTTGACAAAGTATAAAGATAAGAGAGCATGTAAAACAATTTTGGAGAGAGACAACCATGCGCTGTGAGGTTTGCGGTCGCAGAATCATCGGACCATCGTATCGAGCAATGATTGAAGGCGCTAAAATGACAGTGTGCAATAAATGTGTCAAATTAGGCTCAGTCTTCTGGGAAGCCAGGACTGAACCGCGCCTAAAAAAAGTGGCTAAAAGATTGCCTGTACCTGTGCTCCCACCGAGAAAGCAGCCTCCTCTGTCGGTAGCAGAAACCCTTGAACTCATAGACGATTTTGGCGTTAAAGTGAGACAGGCGCGAGAAAAAATGGGGTTAAGCCACGAAGACTTGGGCAGAAAGATCAGCGAGAAGGTTTCGGTGTTGCGCAAAATAGAGAGCCGAAAAATGATGCCCGACAACTTGCTGGTGGAAAAATTGCAGCACGCCTTGCACATTAAACTGTTAACACCAGTTTCTGAACCCAAAATGCCTTCGAAGTCCTTGGCCTCTCGCCCAGCAACGCCTACATTAGGCGATATTGCACAATTGAAGAAGGAAAAAGAAAAAGGACAGTGAATGTGGAGGCAGCCGAGCAAACGAGAGCAATAATAGTGCAGCGCCGCCTAAATTATGAACGCTCCACACTAGATGAGCTTCAAAGCCTCGCCGTGTCCGCGGGATACAACATTTTGGGCAAGATGGAGCAGATAAGAGAGCGTGACCCAAGCTATCAGATTGGCAGCGGCAAGGTAACAGAACTCACAGACTTGGTTAAGGCAGAGGGTGCTGAGAGAGTTATATTTGACAACGAGCTCAAACCTCTTCAAGCCTACAATTTGGCGAAGGAAACAGGTGTTGAAGCAATTGACCGTTTTCAACTCATCCTAGAGATTTTTGCACGCAGGGCAGCAACCACCGAAGCCAAGTTGCAGATTGCACTCGCCAAGCTGCGCTACGAGTTGCCACGTGCCAAAGAGAAAGTGAAATTGGCAAGCGTGAGCGAACAACCAGGCTTCATGGGCTTAGGCGCTTATCAAGTGGACCTTTACTATGAAAGTGTCAAGCAACAAATCCACCGCATTCAAGCCAAGCTAAAGGGCATACGCAGAAAACGCAGCCTCCATCGAACGCGTAGATTAGAACTCGGCTATTCCACGATTTCTTTGGCGGGTTACACAAACGCAGGGAAGAGTTCCATCTTTAACGCCTTGGCTGAAGAAAGCGTCCCAGTTGGCGAGGGCTTATTCACCACTTTGTCAACCACAACTCGAGCCGTGAGTCTCTCAAACAAGAAGGTTTTGTTAACAGACACTGTTGGCTTCATAGACCGCTTGCCCCTCACGCTGATTGAAGCGTTTCATTCCACCCTTGAAGAAACCATTTTTTCTGACCTCATCTTGCTCGTGGTAGACATCAGCGAGGCAGAAGAAGACATAGAACGCAAACTAACCGTCTGCCTTGACACTATTCAAACGATTGGAGCCACTGGCATACCCATAGTCACAGCCTTAAACAAAATCGACGTGCTCCAAGAACAAGAGTTGAAAGAAAAACTATCGAACTTAAAGGGTTTGGCGCCTAATCCCGTACCTGTTTCAGCCCTGTACAAAACAGACATACCACTGCTACAACACGAGATGATGCGCTACCTCAAGGAGTATGTCAGAGCTGAGTTCTTGATTCCGCTGAAAAGCCAGCACGCTTCCTTTATTTCTTGGCTGTTCAGCCGTGCCGATGTGCTCAGCATTAAATATGAGGGGGATGGTGTTCACGTTGTTTTTGAAGCGGTTCCATGGTTCGCAGACAGGGTTAGGGAGCGGGTGATGGAGCTTGGCGGAACATTTGAAAAAACCTAGGATACTTGTTTTGCGTTGGGGGCACCGCTTTCGAGACCAGAGAGTAACTGCACATGTTGCTCTTGTAGCCCGAGCTTTCGGCGCCTCGGAGTTTATTCTAGCTGATGTAAAAGACGAAAAAATCAGGGTTACGGTTGAAAAAATCGTGGCAAGCTGGGGTGGAAAATTTGGTTTTGAAATGGGAAAACCATGGAAACAAGTGGTCCAAGAATGGCGGAGCAGGGGCGGAGTGGTTGCCCATCTTACGGCCTACGGTGAAAACATTCAGACAAGCGATGTAATTGAGAGAATTAGAGCCACTGGAAAAGACATTTTAGTCATTGTTGGCAGTCAAAAGGTGCCGAAGGGGTTCTTTTCATCATATGTCTCAGACTTCAATGTCGCTGTTGGGCATCAACCCCATTCAGAAATCTCCAGTTTAGCCATTTTCCTCGACCGATTCTACAAAGGAAAAGAACTTGACATGAAGTTTAATCAAGCAAGACTGAAGATTGTTCCACAAAAACATGGCAAGAAAGTAGTTGAATCATGAATCGGTCGGTTTTGAGAACAACAGATTTAAGGCTACTTATATACTATTTATAGTGAAGGCCTACAGGAGGAAAGCCGTTTTAGTTGAGCTTCGTGGATGACAAAACCTTGAACAGAGTGGCCGAGGTCTTTGGAAACGAAGAGGCTATCAAGGTTATAAATGTACTAAAGGGAGTAGGCGAAATCACGGATGACGAAATCGCCAACAAAACAGGTATACGCCTCAACTCCGTGCGCAAGATTCTCTACAAACTCTACGACCATTCATTGGTAGGACTGCGCAGGTCAAGAGACGAGAACACAGGATGGTTTATCTTTCACTGGCGGCTTCAACCAGACCAGCTAGAGGGCTTCATCCTCAACCAGAAGCGGCGAGTACTCGAAAAGCTCCAAACTAGGCTTGATTATGAGAAGAATCATGACTTCTACTACTGCAACTCCGGTAAGTGCCCGCGGGTTCCTTTTGAAGACGCTGTAGAATCTGTGTTCCGCTGTCCCAGTTGCGGCCAGCCATTGAACCACTTCGAAAACGTTCACATTGTTAAGGCGTTGGAATCAAAGGTTGAGCAGCTCAGGAAGGAGCTGAGTGAGTGAGCACAGGCTGCTAACCCGTGCTGAGGCACTAAATTTTCTTTCGAAAGCCGGTTGCTCCCCAAGAGTTATTGAACACTGCAAGGCAGTTTCTATGTTTGCAGTCAAGATAGCCAAAGTCTTCCATAAGAAGGGGTTCAAAGTTGACATTCAACTCGTAGAAATGAGCGGGCTACTTCACGACATTGGACGCTCGAAAACCCACAGTGTGGACCATGCCATAGTTGGTGGGGAAATCGCCCGCTCTTTAGATTTGCCCAACTCGATCGTTCAAATTATTGAGCGACACGCTGGGGGAGGCATTCCGAAAGAAGAAGCGAAGCAGTTAGGATGGTCCATGAAAGATTATTTGCCGCAAACCTGGGAGGAGAAAATTGTGTGCTACGCTGACAAACGTGTTGAAGGCTTGAGAACAATACCCATAGAACAGGCATTAGAAACATACGTGGCAAACTTGGGCAAGAATCATCCAGCTATTGACAGAATTGTGAAACTGCATGAAGAAATCACCGCAATAGTTGGAGACCCTCAGTGACTGCGACAACGCTGCTTGAAAAAGCCTACGGTTCATTCTCTCCACGAAGCCTTGAAACCATGCTCTCGTTCATGTGCAAGGACCTAAACATCCAAATTGAGGTTAAAAGCCAAACAACCCGAAACTGGATTCAAATCGAGGTTACAGGTGAAGACGAATCCGTTGCCCTGAGGCTTCTCGACCGAGAAATCGGGCTGGCACCAGCTTCAACTGGAGATGTTCGAAAGTTCTCTACTCTTCGTGGAAAAGTCATTAATTCTGATAAATCAACCGTCGAACTGCATGTTGATGTTGGTGTTTTCGCACCCACAATTTGCGACGCAGTCATCCCATTGCCGAATTTGCAGGCGCAACTAGCCGATGGAAAGAATCTGCCGCTTCAGCGCCTAACAAAACTGTTCTGTCTACACGATTTCGCGCCCCTCCACATCGAAATCTTAGCCGACTTGAACACTGAAAAGGGGGTTTGGGAAGCCGAACTTTCAGAAGCACAGCTTTCCCAGTTCTCTGGTTGGCTCAGGTCCAATCTTGACCGTTTGGTAGTGCTGGGCGCCAGCCATAGAGAGGTTGAAGAAGCAGTTGAGAGGTCGAGGCATTTTCGCGATGTCTTAAAAACCGAAACCTTGGGACTGTATGAACGTGCGATAGTGTGCAAGCTGGGAACAGACGCAGTTGGACTAATGCCTAAACTTGGGCCTTATTTGCGTCATGCCTATTTCGCTCCATTCAGCCCGAGAAAGATAAAGGAAGAAGTAAAACGTGAAGAATTCTAAACACACCAAGAAGTTTTGTCCAAAATGCGGCTCCACCGACATTTTTTGGGCAAGCGGGCTACCCGAACTCTGGTCAATTTGGCAATGTAGGGAATGTGGCCGCCGCGGCGCTTTGTAGTAGAAGACAGCAAACTAGCCGGGAAAATACGGTCGGATTTCTTGAAGAAGAGAGAACGGTACAAGTCCAAACATCGTCTTCGAACTGAATGAAAAACAACAACTGAATCAAGAGCACAACCCAAATTACAAACAACCACACCCACACAAAGCAAAAATTCTGCGCAAAACCATACTAATAAACAAAAAATCCAAGTAACAGCAAACAACTGCAAACAAAAAAAAACAACACAAAACAACAAAGTGACTAAAAGTTACCAAAAGTTACAGAAAACAATCAAATTCACACACACAATAGGTGGGCCGGGCAGGACTTGAACCTGCGACCTTCGCCTTTCTTCAAAGACTATGTAAGGGCGATGTCCTAACCAAACTAGACGACCGGCCCAGTTTGGTTTACCTCTTTTAGATGATTGTGAACGCGTGTTGATAAAAGAGTAATGCTGCTCTAACTATCTTCCGTGCCTCTTGTTCCTGCTTTCTCTTTCCTCTCTTTTTCTCCAGTCCCTCTTTCTCTGAGTTTCTATGAAGGTCCGCCCGCTACTGCTGAAGTGTTCAGGGTTGAACTCAACTCGGTACGGGCTCATTTCCCTGTAGAAGGTCTCGTAGTCAATCTTCCCCGCCGAGAGCGCATCCATGATTTCGTTTAGCTTCTGCTTGACCTCTGGTGACGCCTTGTCCCAAGCTTCAGAATAGATTAGGTAGGCTGCGTGAAACCTAAAATCAGAAGGTCTATCCATCAGCTTATTGGGCTCTGCAGGTTCTGTTGCTTCGTTTGCGGTAGGTTCTTTATCCATAAAGCTCAAGGCTCGTTGTTGGAAAACAGCATACGTGAAGCTGTATTATAAAGCTTGTTAGAGCTCGGAGCACGAAACACAAAAATAACCATACAACAACACAGTCTCTGGGCGTCACCAGCGGGGTTGCCCTAGCCTGGTAGGGGGCAGAACAGCGCTCAAACGCTAAAACGCTGAGTCCAAGCCTGCTAAGCCTGTGGTCCTAACCGGCCGCGCGGGTTCAAATCCCGCACCCCGCGCCAATGTTAACCATTATACTTTTCAAGTTAGCAGGCTGTCTATGGACATGAAGTCTTTTGGTAAGACTGCCCGAACTCCTTTTTTAGGATCCACAACTTGATTAATTTCCAGATTTACGACTAGACTTCCAAGCATGTATGCTTTCTCAAAAGGCCAATTGTACTCCCGCATCAAAGCCTTCACCGCAGCGTCAGCCGCAAATGTAGCAGCTTCGTCCAAGGTGTCGCCGCAAGTTAGAAAGGCGTACCAGTC
>Ga0315309_1000390_pt1 | contig 26416 bp, 25 predicted proteins | sample TDP4_MG_FD_203080 | JGI IMG/M metagenome (GOLD analysis project Ga0315309, IMG submission 203080) | Freshwater sediment microbial communities from Lake Towuti, South Sulawesi, Indonesia - TDP4 | ecosystem: Environmental > Aquatic > Freshwater > Lake > Sediment | place: Indonesia: South Sulawesi...
TTTCGAGTATAAGACTCCAAAGACACTTAGAGAGGCCTGCAATCTATTGCAGGAGATGGGAGATCAAGCCAGGATAATCGCCGGCGGAACTGATCTTGTGATCGGACTCCGAAATGGTAGCCTCAACCCCCAATGCCTTATCGATGTTACAAGTATACCAGAACTTCGAAAGATTGATGAAACGGATGGGATGGTTTCTATCGGCGCCTCAGTGACCCATTCTGAAATTGCTTCCTCTTCTGTGATAAGGCAGCATGGAAAGGTGTTGTCGGATGCTGCCTCCATGATTGGATCTCCCCAGATCAGAAACCTGGGGACTATTGGAGGAAACATTGCCAATGCCTCACCAGCAGCAGATACCATCCCTCCTTTGATGGTGTTAGATGCCGTTGGGAAGGTTGTGTCTAAACAGGGAGAGAGGGAAGTTCCTTTTTTTCAACTCATTGAAGGTCCTTATGAGACAAGTCTAAAACCCGATGAGCTCCTGGTTGAAGTCAAATTTCAGAAGCTTTATCCCGATTCGAAGTGCAGCTTTGTGAGACTGGGAAGAAGGGAGGCGATGGCCATAGCGAGGATGAGCGTGGCGATTGTTCTCGAAATGGAGAAGGAAAATGGTTTGATGAGAGATGTCCGCATCTCTGTGGGTTCTGTGACTCCGACTCCGAATCGAATGACGGATGTGGAAGCCATGCTGAGAGGGAGATGTCTTGGAGACGGCCTGCTCCAAATGGCAGCCAAAAGAGTTTCTGAAGTGATGATTCATCGGACTGGCATCCGCCATTCGACTTCTTATAAAAAGCCAGTGATAGAGGCCTTATTCATGAGGGCCATGAGAAAAGCCCTTGAGGAAGAAGCATGAAACATGTAGGGATTGATGTCCCTAAAGTTGATGCTTTAGATAAAGTCTTAGGAAATGCCAAATACGGGGCGGATTTGCCTCCGGAAGAGGCCGTCTGCTTAAAGGTCGTAAGGAGTGTAAAACCTCACGCCAAGATTGTGAGGATCGAGATGGATGGGGCCCTCGGCGTACCCGGTGTGGAAAGGATTTTTACGGCAAAGGATATACCGGGAAGGAATCTGGTGGGCACAATCAACAAAGATCAACCCATTCTGGCCTCGGATCGGGTGAGGTATATTGGTGATCCCGTGGCACTGGTTGCTGCGAAATCATTAGAAACTGCGGAGGAGGCCGCTCAAAAAGTGGTCGTGGTTTATGAAGACCTTCCATTTCTTACCCATCCGGAGGATGCCCTCAAGATTGATGCTCCTTTGATTCACGAAAATGGGAATCTGCTTTTGGAATTTAATGTGATCAAAGGGGATGTCCAGGCAGGATTTAGAGAGGCTGAGACGGTCGTCGAGGAGACTTATACAACGACCTGGGTTGATCATGCCTATCTGGAACCAGACGCTGGTATTGCTTACATCGATGAAGACGAAAGGGTTACGGTCATCTGTCCGACCCAGAATGTCCATTATGATCAGAAAGAGGTGGCCTCCGCCCTTTCTATGCTTTTAGAGAAAGTACGGATCATTCAGTGTGCGACCGGAGGAGGATTTGGAGGAAGGTTAGATATCACGGTTCAGTGTTTACTGGCTCTGGCTGCCTTCCATCTGAGGAAACCTGTGAAGATCATTTACTCTCGGGAGGAGGTCTTTCAAGTCACCTCCAAACGCCATCCATTAAAGATCCGTTATAAAAGTGGAGCGAAGAGGGACGGAACGCTCACTGCTGTTGAAGTAGATATCTTAGGTGATACAGGTGCCTATGCCTCCTATGGTTCGACCGTTGCCATTCGATCCGCTGTCCATGCTACAGGCCCGTATCATATTCCAAATGTTAAGGTGAAGAGCCGGATGGTCTATACCAATAATCCATGGTCCGGAGCGATGAGAGGTTTTGGAGTGCCTCAAATGGCCTTTGCCCACGAATCCCAAATGGACTTGCTTGCACAGGCCCTGAAGATTGATCCTATCGAGATTCGACTTAAAAATGCCCTCAGCGTCGGATCCGAGACAGCTACTGGTCAAACCTTGATGGCAAGCGTGGGGATGGATGAGACCCTGAGAAGGGTGAAGGAATGGAAAGATCATGCAACCCTGTTCAAGAATGACCCCCAAAGACCTCATATAAGAAGAGGGACCGGAGTTGGTTCAATGTGGTATGGGATCGGTAACACTGGAATTGCTAATCCTTCAACTGCTCAAATGGAGATTGATCCTGATGGTGAGGTTCGGCTATTTACAGGGGTTGCAGATATTGGTCAGGGTTCTGATACTGTCCTTCTTCAGATCGCATCAGAGGCTATCGGACTTCCACTGCAAGAGATTCGTCTCATCCGCGCAGATACAGCCCTCACCACCGATGCAGGAGCAACCTCAGCAAGCCGGCAGACCTATATCTCCGGGAATGCCATTGTCAGTGCGGTAAGGAACTTGGGGAAGGAAGCAACAAAGCAAGCAAGCCAGCTTCTTGGTTTGGATGAAAAGGAGCTCTTCTTCGAATATGGAAAGGTTAAGTCAAGCGAACCTCTGACGATCTCTCTTCCGATTAAAGAGGTGGTGAGAAGGTGTGGAAAGGTGCTGAGAGGAGAAGGCCGTTTCGACCCAGAGACGACTCGACTCGATTCCCAAACCGGCCAGGGAGTTCCTTATGCAACCTATGCCTTCGCCACGCATCTGGCTGAAGTAGAGGTCGATGTGGAGACAGGTAAGGTGAAGGTGTGCCGGGTGGTCGCAAGTCACGATGCAGGAAAGGCCATCAACCCGGGAAATGTGATCGGTCAAATTACAGGTGGCATCGCGATGGGAATTGGATTTGCACTGATGGAAGAATACGTGCCAGGAAGGACGACCTCTTTCGTCAATTATCTCGTCCCAACATCAAAGGACATCCCGGAAGTGATTCCGATTCTTGTGGAAGATAAGGAACCATCCGGCCCTTTTGGGGCAAAGGGGGTGGGAGAACCGGCCCTCATTCCTTCTGCTCCAGCGATTTTAAATGCGATTGCTGATGCTATCGGAGAAAGAATTTATCATCTCCCTGCTAACTTAGAAAGGGTGTTGGAAGCAATACAAAAAACTAAGTCGACGTGATGGACACATTTCTCACCCTCTCCCTTTGACGGGAGAGGGTGGGGTGAGGGTGAATCCTCTCCCACCAGTGGAGGGGAAAGGTTTTTCTGCCGGTTTCTTTTTAATGGAGGTTTCAGATGGGCAAACTGTTGATCAAAAACATTGGTACTTTGGTTTCCGGAGATATCTCAAATCCTATCTTAGGTGCTGACGCACTGCTGATAGAAGGAGGCGTGGTCCAGGCTGTTGGAAGAGAGAAAGACCTCGACACTAAGGGAGTAGACCAGGTAATGGATGTCGGGGGAATGGCGGTTTCACCTGGATTGATCGATTCCCACTGCCATCCTGTGCTTGGAGATTTCACGCCCAGGCAGAAGATGTTGGACTTTATCGAGTCCTCGCTCCACGGAGGGGTGACCACGCTTATCTCAGCAGGAGAAGTCCATCTTCCCGGAAGGCCGAAGGATGTGGCAGGGACAAAGGCTTTAGCCATCCTTGCTGCAAAATCTTTTGCTAGCGCAAGGCCTGCAGGCGTGAAGGTGCTGGGTGGAAGTGTCATCCTTGAGCCTGGACTTCAGGAGGAGGACTTTGAAGAGTTGGCCAAAGAAGGTGTTCGGGTGGTTGCCGAGATCGGATTGGGAGGCGTGAAAAGCCCGAAAGAAGCAGCACCTATGGTCAGGTGGGCGAAGAAATGTGGAATGGTCGTGATGATGCATACCGGTGGCACCTCGATTCCCGGAAGCACAACCGTCCCTGCTCAGGATGTTATCGACACCGATCCGGATGTGGTCTCCCATATTAATGGAGGTCCGACAGCCATATCTCTTGACGAGGCCGAAAAGCTGGTCCGGAGTACCTCTCTTGCCTTAGAGATCGTCCACTGTGGAAATCCAAAGATAATCGTTGACGTGATGAAGATTGTGAAGGAGGTTAAGGCATTTCATCGGATCATCATCGGGAATGACGCACCTTCTGGAACGGGTGTTATTCCCTTAGGGATTTTAAGGGTGATCAACTTTTTGGCTTCTCTTTGTGGTGTGAAGGCAGAAGAGGCCATTGCCATGGCCACCGGAAATACAGCAAGGGTCTATCGATTGAACAGGGGAATTATTGCAGTGGGTAAGGAAGCAGATCTAGTCGTCATCGATGCCCCTATGGGATCGGTGGGAAAGGATGCAATCTCTGCCATTGAAGCGGGAGATATCCCAGGTATTGCAGGCGTTTTGATCGATGGCCAAATGAGGATCGGAGTGAGCCGAAACACGCCACCACCGAATAGAAAGATAGTGACCAGTAAGCAGTGATCAGTAAACAGTGAATAGTGGGCGGTAAGCATAGGCAGGGAAAATCTTTACGGACACGTGACACGGACACGGTCACGTTATTTCCGAAATGAGGGCCTAAGCCATGATTGTCGATTGGGAAACGTGTATTGGTTGCGGACTCTGTGTGGAGGTTTGTCCCCTGGGAGCTATTTCTTTCTTAGAGGAAAAAGAAAAGGCCTCCATCTCTGACATCTGCGTTGACTGTCAGGCATGTAGAGCGGTTTGCCCGAAAGAGGCGATTGGACCCGAACCAGAGTCAAAAGAAGGAGTCAAGTGTCCATCGTGTCCGATCTCCTGTAACATCCGGGTCGGGAGAACAGGAGCCTGTCAAAGGTTCGTTAATTTGGATGGAAACCTTGTCCGTAACATCCCTCTTCAACAGTATGAAGATGTGAAGGAGATCGTCGGAGAAGATCACGAGGAGGTAGTCCGAAAACCGTTGATCACGGGCATTGGAGCAGGAACCACTTATCCGGATACGAAGCCTGCACCGTATATTGTCCAATCTGAATTGGAGGGGATTGATGTTGTTACGGTGGTTACAGAAGCCCCATTGAGCTACAGCGGCATCAAGGTGAAGATTGACACGGATCAATATATGGGGGAAGAGGGTGCGCCTGTCCTGGTCGGAAAAAAGAGAGTGGGGCATCTCTGCACTGAAGAGTATGGATCTAAGATGCTTTCGCTGGGAGGGGTCAATCTCTTGACCAAAAAGGATGGCCTGTCCGTAGCCAAGCTCATTGTCGACATCGCCAATCGAAGAGAGGTTCATCTGAAGGTCGAAGACGGCGCTGAAATGATCCTTCAGGTCGGAAAGCCTCCTATGATCGACGGCGAGATTGGAAGGAGGATGAAAGTGGGCTGCGGTAGTGCATCGATGGGCCTCTTTGGTAGATATTTCTTGGAGGCCGCTGATGAGGTGATTGTCCTCGATTCCCACTTGATTGGACAGTTTACAGAGCATGCTGCAGGAAGGGAATTGGGTGCAAAATACAGTGGCATCAGGTTAAAGGCACGAAAATCCACTCCAGGTAGATATTTTGGCGAGCATGGCCGGGGCTGGGGGGAAACACCCATTGAGGATCCTATCGAGATCATCGAAGGGTTCGACCCGAAGATCGCAAAACCCGGTATGACCGTCCTGATCACTGAGACAACGGCCGAAAGGGCAGCGATGTATCGTTTGGGAGAAAATGGAAAGTTTATTCGGATCGCGTTGACTCCAAAAGCCAAAATGGCCGTGGAGATGATCGGCTCAAATTGCGAGTCATCAAGGGTGTCTGCTATCTTTGTTGGCGGGTCAGGCGGAAGCGCCAGGGCTGGGGTAACGAAAATTCCTGTCAAATTGAATCGAGCCATCCATGAGAATCGGGCAAGGCTGACCGTGGGGGGAGCGCCAGCATATATCCTCCCAGGAGGGGGAATTACCTTCTTCGTTGATGTTGAAAAGGTGATGGTCAGGGCCTTTACATATGTTCCTACTCCTGCGACTGTTGTACCCCTTGAGTACACAATGAGATTGGAAGAGTATTTGGAGATCGGAGGGCATAAAGAAAAGATACGAAAAGTGAGAGAGGTTTTGAAGGAGATAAGAAGCCTGTGAGAACTGATTCTTCTTTACTGTCATTCCCGCACAGGCGGGAATCCAGACGCCGTCCCTGCGAAAGCAGGGAACTAAATAATACCTTAGTTTCCTGCCTTCGCAGAAATGACACCCTCAATAACCATATTCAAACGCTACCCAATGGGATCGTTCTTGTGGATTATGGGCCGATGCGGATGTCCATTAGCGCCTTTGAGAATGGAAAACCTCTTGTCAAATTGGCGAAAGAGGGAGCTCATCTGGCGATGCAGATTCTTGAAGACTTAGCAAAATTTCTTCCGATAATCAAGAAGAAATCATTAGAATTAGAAGTCAACGAGGCCTTTCCTGATGCGGTTCGAAGGATGATTGAAGCAACAAAGAAGATGGGAGAGGCAGATCTGACCCCTCTTGCTGCGGTCGCTGGAACAGCTTCTGATGTGGTTGCCGATTTCATGTTCAGCCAGGGGGGGACGAAGATCATCGTCGATAACGGTGGTGATATTGCCATCCGATTGAGGGAGGGAGAGGTAGCAAGAGTAGGAGTAAAAACGGAGATTGATGCAAGCTATCCTACCTACCTCATTTCAATTGATTCCACCATGGGAATAGGTGGCGTTGCAACCAGTGGACTTGGAGGAAGGAGTTTTACGAAAGGGATCGCCTCGGCCGCAACCGTTCTATCTATAAGCGCTTCGGTTGCCGATGCAGCAGCAACCGTTATCGGAAACTTCACTAATGTGGAGGATCCAAACGTTTTAAGAGCACTGGCAGAAAGTATTTATCCTGATACAGATATTGCAGGAGAGAGGGTGACAACGAAAGTGGGCAGATTATCCCAAGAAAAGATTGACCAGGCCTTAAGAAATGGTTTATCCAAGGCGTATTCAATTTGTGAGAATGGATTGATTAGGGGTGCCTTGATTGCAGTTCAAGGAGAAGTTGCTTGGACAGAGTCTTTAGAACCGTTATTAAAGAAATTGTAAATTCGAAGCACGAAATCCGAAATGGTTTAAACTTTAAACACTAAACTCTATATCTTCACCCTGTTAAGTAATTCTGCATGGGATTGATGACCTCATTCTTCCGGAAGAGTCATGAAAAACAAACCAAAAATAACCCGTCCTATACTTAACAGGGCGAGCAAATTCAAAATCAAAAAACTCAAAAGATTATACGGTTTTGAGTTTTGTGCTTTGGGATTTGAGTTTGTTTAGAGTTTAGGGTTTCGAGTTTAGGGTTTAACATCTTTGTTTCGCCTGCCTGCGCGAAGCCGCTTCGGCGAAGGCAGGGATTTCGATATTCGGATTTCGGATTTTGTTATTAACTATGGGAGGTGTAACGATGGAGGTTCGAAAATATGTGACTGTTGTTGAAGAGACCGTGATGGAAGGCGGAAAGAAAGTCGATCCGCCGACCCGAAAGGCTGCAGCCATTGCCGTGATTAAGAATCCATTTGCTGGAAAGTTTGTTGAGAAATTGGACCCTCTCATTGATATGGGTGAAGCCTTGGGAGGAATATTAGGGAAGAGAGCTGTGGAGGCATTGAAGATATCTCCAGCAAATGCAGAGAGTTATGGAAAGGCAGCAGTTGTAGGAGTGGATGGTGAGTTGGAGCATGCTGCAGCGATCTTACATCCCAAACTGGGTACACCTCTGAGGGAAGCTGTGGGTGGAGGAAAGGCGATCATCCCTTCGGCCAAGAAGATGGGAGGTCCGGGTACGGAGATCGATGTGCCTCTCCATTACAAGGATGCAGCCTTTGTCCGATCCCATTTCGATGCGATGACCGTGAGGGTTCCCGATGCCCCGCGGGCCGATGAGATGGTCGTAGCTATCGTTGTAACCGATTCAGGCAGGCCTCATCCGCGAATTGGAGGCCTTAAGAAAGAGGAGGCCAAGAAGGAAGACGGCCTAAGGTAAGTTCAGACCTTCCGAATCAGATCATCAATGTCTTTTGCCCTTAACTCTTTTAGGAAAAGAAAGAGCAGTTGTGCTGCCTTCTCAATATCAGGCCATTTGACCAATTCCAGAGGCGAGTGGCTGTAACGCCTGGGAATGTAAATTCCTCCACAGGGAATACCTTTTCCTGCGGTGTGGATGGTTGAGGCATCTGTCCATGTCCTAAAAATATCCTTCTGGTGCGGTATCCCATGTTTGACTGCCGTGGCAATTAACCTTTGACGGATCTTCTTTGAATAGATCGTTCCCGCTCCCAAGGCGCGGACATCCATCGAGCGGATCACAGGTCCTTTTCCACATTCCGCTGTTGCCTGCTGCCGGGGAGTCAAGGGATCTGAGGCTGGCACCGTGTCGAGGACAATTGCCATATCAGGTTGGAGCGATTGGGCAGCAACTTTTGCTCCCCTCGAGCCTACTTCCTCTTGAACGGCAGCCACAAGTAACAATTGATAGTCTATCCTTTCTGTCTTCATTCTTTCGGCCAAGTGAATGAGAATCGTACAACCTGCCCGGTTATCAATGGCCTTGCTGATTATCGTTTCTTCGCCGATGGATTGAAAATTGGGATAAAATACGATGGGGTCGCCGATATCAATTCCCCAAGCCCTAACCTCTTCCGCGCTCTCAGCTCCTACATCGATCCATAGGTCTGAAAGAGTGATCGACCGCTTAAGGTCCTCGGCAGTCATGAGGTGAGGGTTTTTCACACCTACCACACCGGTATAAATCCCTTTTTCTGTGCAGATATCGAGCTTTGTGCTGAGCAAAACCCTTTCATCAATCATCCCGTTGAGATCAAAATAGATGTATCCTTGCTCATCAATATATTTGACGAGCATGGATACCTCATCGGTGTGGACGCAGACCATCAGCGATTTCCTGCCTGTTCCTAATCTTCCGATCACGTTGCCTATGGGATCCACGGAGATGTGACGGACTCTTTTTTTCAGTTTGTCGGCGACAAACTTGATGATCTCCTCTTCAAATCCACTTCCACCTGGAATTTCTACCAATCGTTTGAAAAGCTCAAGCATGAGGTGTCTCCTTTTATCTCAACCGCCATATCGGGGTGACAAAATGAGAGATGACGAAGATTTGGTAGGCCACAAGGAGCAAGTATATCGCGCTGATGAAGATGACGACTGTTCGAATTAATTTAAACCCGCGATGGAAGCACAGAAAAACCAGAGAGATTGCGACGATTACAAATTTCCAGATCCAAAATTTGTACCCGTGAAAGTTCATGAAAAAGCGAACGATTGGGTTGAGTTCCACTCCCCCTAAATCCATAATCATCATCGTGAAAAAAGAATCGAGGATATTCAGGCCCAAAATCAAAAGCAGGAGAAAGAATAGGGCTGGGCTATAGCGGTCGACGTATCCAAGCTTCTCCTGCTCAGCTTTTCTTCGTAATGATCGCCTTCGGCCGAAAAACGTATAGAAGCTCCAGGCTGGAGTGGATGGTTTTCTGCGCTCTTTAATACGTCGTCTTTCTAATTTTTCTGGCATGGAACCCATTAATATGGCATTTTACCGGATTTCCCATAGTTAAGGCAATGATTAAATTTGGTCTACATTGATGATGACGTCCCCCTTCTGAGATAAAGCCATCCATTGATTCCGCAGAGGAGGATGGTGAAAAGAATGATTAGGAAACGGGAGACTTCCACATACACAATCTTTTCTACATAGTGGATAATGAAAGAGCCTGCATAGGTGATGTCAGACGCGTGTTTTGACCTCAACCAGACCTCAAGGTGTGTGAGGGGGCAGTACCAATCGAATATCTGAATGATGAAAGCAAAGACAAGGCCAGAGACATGAAAGATTCTTATACCCTTGTTCTTTACTCCCCAAAATGCACCGAGGAAGAGAAATACGATCCAGAGGAAATGGATCAGGACAACAATATCTGCAAGAATCTTGAAGAGCATTTACTTCCCCTCTTTTTGACGAACCTCTAAGGGGGTGGAAGGTGCAGCTTTTTCTCTACTGATTTGGAGAAGGACAATCGCTACAATCACTCCAATGCCCCCCAACATTTGTAATGGGTATAACACCTCTCCCAAAACCATATAGGCAGCAAAGCCTGCTACCACAGGCTCCCAGGTTGCTGTGATACTTGCCCGGGTTGCCCGGACTCGTTCGACTCCCTTGAAATAGAATCCGAATGGGATAAGGGTTGAGAAAATGGCGATATAGATAAAGGCCATCCACATTTTGAGAGAATAGCCGCCTGTAACGAAATTCATCGGTGAAATGATGATCCAGTAAAAGAGCGCACCAAATCCAAAGCCGTAAAGGATGAGTGTCCATGGATCGTACTTCTTTAGCCCTGTTTCTCCGTAAAGGGCATAGAAGGTGAAGAATAGGGAAGAAGCCACACCGCTCAAAATTCCAACTTTGTTTAATCGTAAAAGATCGAATTGATATCCACCTACAACGAAATAACATCCAAGCACTGCCAGAAGAAGTGAAGCGATCTTTCTCTTTGAGAGAGGTTCTCTCTGGAAGAAAAAGGCATAGATCGATACCCAGACAGGTTGGATATATTGGAGAAGAATCGCCGGTCCAACATTGATCTTGCTGATCGTGTAGTAGTATGTAAACTGTGAACCTACAACACCAGCAAGACTGAGGATGAGGAAGTAGGGAAGTTCTTTTAAGGAGACGATCATTTTTTTCCGATCAAAGAAGAGGAGAACGAGAAGGAGTGTGAGTGTTGTGAGGGTCAGCCGAATGAGAACCAGTTCGGCAGGAGGGAGTCCGATGTTGAAAAGGGATTTAGCGACCACGCTGGAGACGCCCCAGAGCGTGGCTCCAATCAAAACGTAGACATAACCTAAAATTTCGCTTCTTTTCATTGTGCCCCATCTTGTCACAGAATCCAGCGAAAAATCAACTCAGATTTTGATTCGCCGTCTGCGATCAGCTATCTCAGCCTTCTGCTTTTGAAAAGGTTTTTCCGTGTCTTCTCACCCGATTATTCTATCCCATTACCTCTGGACTTTCCAAAACGGATCTAATAAACTCTTCATGTCACTGATTCCAAGTTCCCCTATTGACCATTGTGTGGGTGAAGGGGACATCTTGACGGATTGCAACCCGGATCAAACATCTATGACAAAGCATCCACAACAGAGTACTGCAGATGTTGTCATCTGCGGTGCAGGAATTGCTGGCATTTCTGCGGCGTTTCATCTATCCGTAAGATATGGGGTTGAGAATGTACTTCTTGTAGATGAGCGGCCACCACTCTCATTGACGAGCGATAAATCCACCGAATGTTATCGAAACTTTTGGCCTGGACCAGGGGATGCCATGGTCAGCCTGATGAATAGAAGCATTGATATTTTGGAAAATTTAGCTCACGAGAGCGATAACTTTTTTCACCTCAGCAGACGTGGCTATGTCTATGCCACAGCCGATCCGGACCGAATTTCGCATTTTGAACGTGTCGCAAAAGAATCCGCGGAGCTAGGAGCGGGTCCACTACGCTATCATACCGGACAGCCTGGCGATCCTGCTTACGTTCCTTCGCAGGAATTGGGCTTCGAAGATCAGCCTGCCGGCGTAGACTTGATCCTTGATCAAACAATAATCCAGAACTATTTTCCGTATCTCTCCCGAAAGATCGTAGCCCTGATTCACGCTCGGCGTTGCGGCTGGTTTAGCGTCCAACAGTTGGGTATGTATATGTTAGAACGAGCAAAAGAACGTGGGGTTCGATTGTTAGAAGGAAGAGTCGAAGGTGTGGAAATCGCTGGTAACATGGTACAGGCCGTGCGCGTACGAAGTCATCGCTCGCTCAGTACGATCTCAACACGAAATTTCGTTAATGCGGCTGGGCCATTCCTGAAGGAAGTTGGACAAATGGTTGGAGTTGAGCTTCCGGTCTTCTCTGAATTGCATGTGAAGATGGCTTTCAGCGATCATCTAAGCGTCGTGCCTCGCAATGCCCCCATGCTGATTTGGACTGATCCCGTATTTTTGCCCTGGGCAGAAGAAGAGCGCATGACGTTGGCCGATTCTGAAGAAACAAGAAGGCTCCTGGAGGAACTTCCATCTGGAGTTCATACGCGACCGGAGGGAGGCCCTCAAAGCAACATCCTACTCGGTCTGTGGGCTTACGATGTGGGCCCGGTTGAACCTTTCTTCCCGTTTTCTATTGACCCGCGTTATTCTGAAATTGTTCTGCGCGGATTGGCCACTATGATTCCCGGTCTGAAAGCCTACGTTGATCGGCTTCCTAAGCCAATAGTGGATGGAGGCTATTATACGAAGACCCGTGAGAACCGACCCCTTATTGGAAAACTACCGGTCGAGGGCGCTTATGTGATAGGCGGCCTATCGGGTTTTGGGGTGATGGCTGCCTGCGGGGCAGGTGAACTCTTGGCTGCCCACCTCACGCATAGCACGTTACCGCATTATGCTTCTGCATTTAGGGTAGAGAGGTACGGAGACCCTGAGTATCAGAAGCTATTAGAGACCTGGGGTGAATCTGGACAGTTATGACTTCCTCCCTCTCTCTGTTGTTCGACGCTATTTCCCTTATTTTCTCATCACCACCCATAGGCCCCCTTCGGAAAGGATTTTGGCTTTTCCTTCCAAGTTGTTTGCTTTTATCCGTTGCCGTAAGTCATCTTCTGTTATCTCCATCTTGCCCAACTGAAGGTTGAGGTCTCGAGATCTTTTTCCGATTTTCTCAATCACTCTATTTGGAGTATATTTCCCAAATCCTCCCCCAACGAATGCAATCCCATTTGGTCTCAGAACTCGATAGATCGCTGACAGATTAACTCTAAACAAGGAAGGGAAGAAAAAGGCTCCGCGGAAGATGGCTAAATCGATACTACTCCCCTTAATCCCCTTCAAAGAAGAATCCGTTTCAACGATCTCAATTTTGTCCTCAAGTTTTCGTTTCTTAGCTTCTTGATGGAAGAAATCACGCATTCCTTTTGGAAAGGTTGCGATCCAAAAAGAGTTCCCCATCTTTTCTGTTTGCAAGAAAAAAACCATCCCGCAGAAGGGACCGATCTCGAGAATATTTCCGTCGCTACGGCTGTAGAGTTCATGGATCTGTTTGATTAGATGGGGATAAACGGGCTCCCAGAGGGTATGGAGTTCTTTTAAAAGATCCAAGTTGAAAGAGGTCATATGAAAATGATAGCACGCCTGAGAAAAATTTACTAAAGAAATCTGCAAAAAGCGTTTAAATCAGTTCCTCCTTGGGCCCTGTCCAGCTTTTAGAATTCCTGAAATATTTTTATAGACAGGCGCGATAAATTTCTGTTATATAAAAGAAAATTTCGTTTGATTTGGGGGGAAACGCATGTTCCATATCGCAGACCCAAAGGATATAAAAAACGGTAAAATGACGGATGTCTATTTTGTGAGGACGATGGAGGTTCTTAAGGCGAAAAAGATTGACAAGTGGGTCAAGGCTGAATTCATTGCCAAACGATTTCCGGAAGATTATGGATGGGGGGTGCTCGCTGGCATCGAGGAGGCGGCTTATCTGCTTAGAGATTTGAAAGTGAGCGTCCGCGCAATGAGGGAGGGAACGATCTTTCGGGCTTATGAACCGGTGATGGAGATCGAGGGGATGTATACGGATTTTGGCCTCTATGAGACTTCGGTCTTGGGCCTCCTCTGTCAGGCCTCGGGTGTGGCGACGAAGGCCGCTCGCTGCAAAAAGGCCGCTGGCGATCGAAGGGTGATCAGTTTTGGTGCAAGGCGAATCCATCCAGTCATCGCACCGATGGTGGAGCGGAGCGCCTTCATCGGTGGATGCGATGGTGTATCGGTCGTCAAGAACGCAGAATTGATCGGTGAAGAGCCTTCCGGAACGATGCCCCATGCGTTGATCCTGATCATGGGTGATACGGTTGAGGCCACGAAGGCTTTCGATGAGGTGATCCATCCAAAAGTCAGGCGAGTCTCGCTTATTGATACCTTTAATGATGAAAAGGTAGAGGCCATCCGAGTGGCAGAGGCTCTTGGCAAGAAGCTTTTTGGAGTCAGGCTTGACACTCCCAGTTCGAGGCGGGGAGACTTTCAGAAGATTATCGAAGAGATTCGTTGGGAACTGAGACTGAGGGGATTTGGACATGTTCAAATCTTCGTCAGCGGCGGATTGGATGAGAAACGGATCCTTAGCCTCAATCCCGTGGTGGATGCGTATGGCGTGGGCACGGCGATCACGAACGCACGGGTGATCGATTTTGCCATGGACATCATTGAGATTGACGGAAAACCTCTTGCGAAAAGAGGAAAGATGTCAGGATCCAAGAGAGTTCTTCGATGCTCCAAATGTTTTCAGGACCAGATGATTCCATTTCAAAAAGACCGAAGCCGTGCCACCAAGGGATCTGATCGGTGTTCCTGTGGGGGGCGAGTTAAAGAACTTCTCATTCCTTTCATTCAGGAAAACAAGATCCTCTGGGATCTCCCGAGCCCACAGGCGATACGGCAGTATGTCCTTGAACAACTTCTGCATTTTGACCTTTAGAGATGATGCCTCATTTGGTTTGGGCGAATCGTAGCCGGAGACTGGTAAGATGAAATGAAGGAAGCCATGCTCTACAGTCCTTTGGAAGAGGGGAAGGTGCGATGCCACCTCTGCAACCATCGATGCACCATCTCACCTTCGAAACGGGGAATCTGTGGAGTAAGGGAGAATCGGGACGGAAAGCTTTACACCCTCGTCTTCGGCCGTGCCATCTCTCTGAACGTGGATCCTATAGAGAAGAAACCGATCTTTCACCTCTATCCTGGATCGACCTCTTTCTCGATCGCCACCGTGGGTTGTAATTTCCGATGCCTTCAATGTCAAAACCACGAGATCTCCCAGATGCCAGTGGATCAGGGCCAGATTGATGGTTCGATCGTTCCTCCGGCCAAGATTGTTTCTTTGGCGAAGAAGTACCAGTGTCGATCCATCTCGTACACTTATACGGAGCCCACCATCTACTTCGAATATGCTTATGAGACCGCTGCGCTGGCTAAGCAGGAAGGGATGAAAAATATCTTCGTCACCAACGGCTATATGACCGAGGAGGCGCTGAAGACGATCCAACCCTATCTGGATGCGGCCAATGTTGATCTCAAGAGTTTTCAAGAGAAATTTTATAAAGAGGTCTGTGGCGCAAAGTTGAAGCCGGTTTTGGAGAACCTCAAATTGATGAGGGAGATGGGGATATGGGTGGAGATCACGACCCTTGTCATTCCTACGTTGAACGATTCGGATAAGGAGTTTGAGGAGATTGTGCAGTTCGTCCTCTCTTTGGGACCGGAGGTCCCGTGGCACATCTCTGCTTTCTACCCGACCTACAAAATGCTCAACCTTCCTCGAACGCCTGCTTCTTCACTCCATCGAGCAAGACAGATTGGCATGAAAGCAGGACTTCGATATGTTTACTGTGGTAATATTCCAGGGGAAGAAGGTGAAGATACGTTCTGCCCTCAATGTGGCCGGAGTGTCATTGAAAGGGTTGGGTTTCGGGTCATGAAGAATGATATTGTCAAGGGAGCGTGTCGTCATTGCTACACGAAGATCGAGGGCGTTTGGGATTCGGGGTGAAAGGCTTTTGGCATGGACGAGACTCAGAGTGAGGATCGGAAGATCATCTGGACCATTGGAGGCGGGAAGGGCGGAAGTGGAAAGAGCTTTATCACTGCCAATGTCGGGATCTGTCTTGCAAAATCTGGCCTCCGGGTTATCCTTATCGATGCCGATTTAGGAGGGGCAAACCTTCACACTTTTTTGGGGATTTCCCCGCCTGCTCTCTCCCTTTCTGATTTCATGAAGAAGAGGGTGTCGGATCTTCAGGACGTGCTCATCCCTACTGGGATTCCGAATCTTCAACTCCTTACTGGTGCGCAGGATCTTCTCAATGCTGCGGATGCAAAGAGTGTGCAGAAGCAAAAACTTGTGCGTTCCATTCAGCGTTTAGAGGGCGATTACATCCTCGTCGACCTGGGGGGCGGCAATTCCCTGAGCGTTCTTGACTTCTTCCTGATGTCCGACGGCGGAATCTTAATGGTCACGCCCGAACCCACCTCGATCGAGAATACCTATCGATTTCTCAAGAGCGCTTTCTACCGGAGGCTCAGGCAATCGGTTTCTTCTCATCCGGTCAAGACTCTGATCGATGGAGCGATGGATCGAAAGAACGAGATGGGGATTCAAAATCCCCACGACCTTCTAAGGGCAGCCATGCGCACCGACGAGGAGGAGGCAAAAAAGATGATGGAGGAGACAGAGAGTTTCCGTCCGAACCTGATTCTGAATCAGGTTCGATCTAAGAAAGATATCGAGATCGGCTTCTCGATTCGAAGTGCCTGTCAGAAATACTTCGGCATCCGGCTGCATTATTTGGGATATGTGGTCTATGATCAGGAGGTGAGCCACTCGGTTCGCAAGAGGAGGCCTTTGGTTCTCGAGAATGCTCAGTCCAGGGCTGCGCAATGCGTTCGAGAGATTGCTGCTAAATTAGCCGGCCGACATCAGATGTTTTTGCGATTTCAACAGGGGGAGTCATGAAGCGGATTGATGAGGAAACCTATTATGAGATCTTGGAAGTGAGCCCAACAGCCACCGCCAAGGAGATTCAGATGGCCTATGACCATGCCAAAGAGACCTTCCACTCCGAATCGTTGGCCATCTATTCCCTCTTCTCTGAGGAGGAGATCAGCAAAATTCAAGCTGCCATCGAACAGGCTTATCGAATCCTGATGGACGAGGCATTAAGGAAACGTTATGACCAGTCCCATTTCCAGACAGCAGGTGGGCAAGAATGGGAAAAACCTTCTGAGATGGAGGGGATTCCCTGGGAGAAAAGAGCTTCTCTTTCTTTTACTGATCTGGCGGCCCATGCAGGAGAGGAGATCTATCGTGGCAAGACCCTGAGACAGATTCGGGAAAAGATGGGCATCAATCTTAAGACCGTCTCTGCTGAAACGAAGATTAATATGAAGATCCTGGAACAGATCGAAGAGGAGGCTCTCGATCGGCTTCCTACTTTGGTTTATTTGAAGGGGTTCTTAAAAGGGTATGCCCATTGCCTTGGCCTCAACCCTCAAAAAGTGATCGACGGATATATACAGTTTTTGAATGAGAGCAAGAAGAAATAGTGAATCCCAAAGAGATTAATTCCAAATGTCAAAATCCAAATTTCAAATGAATGACAAATGGTTTTAAATTTTAAAGCATAAAAAATTTCAATCTGAAGGCTATTTTGAAAGTTAATCTTCATTTGGCATTTGAACTTTGAAATTTGGATCTTTTTCATTAGGGTTTTTCTGAGGTCAGTTCTTCAACTTTGGCGGTCATCCTCTTAGCGATCTCACTCGAAAATCCAGGGATCTTCTCTCGTATCTTCCCTTGTTTATCAATGAGAATTGTGGTCGGAAGGCCAGTGACCCCGTAATTTCTCTCCACATTTTCTGGAGTCATGGCGATGGGGTAGGGGATATCCATCGACTTAACGAAGTGGCGGACAGTGTTCAGATCACCCCTATCGAGGTTCATCCCGATCACCTCAAGCCCGCTTTTCTGATAGGTCTTGTGAAGTTGGATTAAATGGGGAATCGATTCCCGACAGGGCCCGCACCAGGTGGCCCAGAAATCGAGCAAGATCACTTTCCCTTTGAGCTGGGAGAGAGCGATCTCTTCGCCGTCGAGAGTCTTGAGCGTGAAATCAGGAGCAGAGAGCAGGGCGGGCTCTTGCTTCTCTTTCCCACAATGGGGAAGGAGGAATACTCCTCCCAGGCAAAGACCGAGGGCCAAAAACAACGTAAAGAAGGAGCGCTTCAAAGAAACCTCCACCAATGTCAAATGTCAAAAATCAAAGTTCAAATGAAGCCCAAAGCTCAAATAAGATGCCGAAATCCTTAGATCCTCAATTAAATTCAGGACCTGGTTTGGCATGACAAGGGTGTCATTCTGAAGTCGTTTCAGAATCAAATTCTGCAGTTTGACATTCATTTGACATTTGGATTTTGAAATTTGGATTTCAAGATTTTTTATAGAGCTTTTTCAATCATGGCGACCAGGCGAGCCTTTGGCACGGCGCCCACAATCTGATCAATCACCTCTCCACCCTTGAAAAGGATGAGGGTCGGGATTCCTCTCACACCATACTGACCCGGGGTGGCTGGATTTTCATCAACATTGAGTTTGGTCACCTTGACCCTCCCTGTGAACTCATTGGCCAGCTCCTCAACAATGGGACTGATACTACGACATGGACCACACCAAGTCGCCCAGAAATCAACTAAGACTGGAAGGTCTGCGTTGAGAACTTCTTGAGCAAAATTCTTATCGTTCACATGAAGCAACCCTGATTCTTTCGCCATCTTTCACTCCTCTTTTCGCTATGCGCATAGCGCTAAACGCTTAGCGTTTTTTATTTCATAACCTCCTCTCTAAGACATAATCGGCCATGGCACAAAGCGCTTCTTTCTCTTTCGAATGAGGGAAGAGATGGAGATGTTTTTTTGCCCTTTCGACATATCCTTTTGCCTTACTCGAGGCATAGTCAATCCCACGATATTTTTCAATGATCTCCACCACCCTGAAGAAGGCCTCTTTTGTAATAGGCTGAGATTCGACCGTCGTTCGGACCCTCTCTCTTTCTTCTTCACTGCAGTGGCTTAGGGCGAAGATGAGGGGAAGAGTGATCTTACCATCCTGGAGATCGATACCGATCTTCTTTCCAAACTCTTCCTCCTTGGAGGTGTAATCGAGATTATCGTCAATCAGCTGAAAGGCAATGCCGACGTCCATCCCGAAGTTAGCCAGAGCCTCTTCTCTCTCCTTTGAAACATTTCCAAGGATCGCACCAATCTGTGTCGCAGCTGAAATGAGAGAGGCCGTTTTGCGAGCAATCACGGAAAGGTAGCCTTCCTCCGTGAGTGAAAGGTCGTTCGTCTTAATCAATTCCTCAAGCTCACCCTCAGCCATAATGGTCGTCGCCCTCGCAATCGCCTGAAGGATCCTCCAGTTGCCATTCTCCACCATTAAAGAGAAACATTTCGTAAAAAGGAAGTCTCCAACCAAAACACTGGCTTCGTTGCCCCAGATGGAATTTGCAGAATGAATCCCTCTTCGTAACTCAGCCCGATCCACGACATCATCGTGAAGCAGGGTAGCCGTGTGGATAAACTCGATCAGGCTGGCCATGGAGATGTGCCGGTCTCCCTCATATCCGCACAATTTGGCTGAGAGGAGAAGGAGTTTTGCTCGGTATCGTTTGCCTCCGCTGAGGAGAAGATGTTCTCCGATGGCGGAGATGATCGGCACATCGGATTTCAAGTTCTTTTTAAATTCCTGATCAACTTTTTCTAAATCGTCCCCGATCAGTTCAAGGACGCCTTCTAATGAGGCCGTCTTCTCTTCACTCAGAGGTTGCAGATCTCCTGTGATGTTCATGACGAAAAATTATTATCCTATTCCTGGGTCATTGTCAAAAGATTTTTCGGTTCCGTGGAGGATCAAGGGTTCCATGATCTTCAGTTCCACGCCGGACGCCTTCACGGACTCGATGAGGACGAATTTTGCTTCTTCTTCCAAACGAGGATAGACCAACTGCAGGCGTTTTGGCTCTAACCTCCGACTCCTTAACACCGACAGAAGGTCAACGAGTCTTGAGGCAGGATAGATGAGGTAGCATCTGCCTTTGGATGGCAGAAGGTAGGAGGCGATGGAGATCAAATCCTCGATGGTTCCCCTTATCTCGTGGCGTGCGATGGCCTTTTCAAGAATCGGATTCACCCTGCCTGTACGATATTTTCGATAGGGTGGATTGGAGGAGACTACTTGGAAGGAACCCGGGAGAAAGATCTTTCTCAAGCTTCGAAAGTCCTGATGGAGAATTAATATTCGTTGGCTGAGATCGTTCAGCAGGACATTTTTCTTAGCTATTTCTGCCAATCCCTTCTGAATTTCTACGGCCACAAAGGAACGGGCTTTTGTGGTATGGCAAAGCAACAAAGGAAGGATCCCGCAGCCTGTTCCAAGATCGATGGCCTTCTCGTCCTTTTGGATCTTGATGAATTGGCTGAGGAGAATGGCATCGATGGAGAACCGGTATCCTCTTTTCTTTTGAAGAATCTTCAGTTTTCCATTGAAAAAGGTATCGAGTGTTTCATCTTGGGCAGGGAAAGGGTTCATAGAAGAATCATCCCTGTAAACGAATGGTGAGGTAAGAAAGGAAGAGCCTTCGAACACCATTATCATAGGAAAAGCGTGGTTGTCAATTCACGGGGTGCCTGTAGGAGTTAGCCACTCCACTTATTTCGGTGGGAAAAGAAACGGCACCCATTGGTAAAATTTGTTCAAGGAGATGAAAAAATTTGTATAAAAATTAATCACTTTTGAAAATTAGGCCGTTTTTCATTTTTTCTAAGTTGCTAAGATTTTTAATATTTTTCGTTAATCAGGAAGAGGATAAGATCGTTTGGTATGGATATTGCTTGATAATCTCCTTGACAAATGCATCATAAGAGGCTAATTTTTAAAAAAAATTGTTTCCTCTCATGAAGAAGGAGGTCGACATGAGAAAACTGTGGGTTATTTACCCTGTCGTGGTCTTAATGTTCTCCTTCTGTTTCGCTCTTTCTCCTTTGGCGCAGGAGAAGAAGGAGGCAGAGGATGTTTATACAATCAAGAAAGGGGATACGCTCTGGGACGTCTCTTCCAGGTTTTTGAAAGATCCCTTTCTCTGGCCAAAACTTTGGCAGAGGAATCCTTACATTACTAATCCTCATTGGATTTACCCAGGGAAAACGATTCAGCTCTTTCCTCTTGAGGAATTAAAGAAAGAGCTGCCAAAAGAGGTCGTCGTTGAGGAGAAGCCGAAAGAGGAGAAACCGATAGAGAAGAAACCGTCAGAGGAAAAACCCAAGGAGGTGGCAGTTGGAATAGAGGTTAAGAAAGAAGAGCCTCCTTCAGCAGAGGTGAAGCCAGAGGCGGTCGCAGTGGCGAAACCTCCTGAGGCAAAGCCTGTTGAGAAAAAGCCAGATTTCTTTCAGGATCGCAGGGCTTCAGGATTTTTGAGCGACATGGATTTTCGAGGGATTGGGATCATTCTGGATAGCAAAGAAGGGAAATTCCTTATATCCGCAGGCGATATCGTCTATCTGGCCTTCAAGACTTCCAAACCGATTAGGATCGGAGATAAGTACTCGGTTTTTCGTGCCACAGAGGAGGTGAGACATCCTGTTACCGACAAGAGGATTGCTACAAGGTATAATATGACTGGGAATGTCCAGATCATCGACCATTTTGGCAACTTTTTCACGGCGAAGGTGATTGAGTCATTTGATGCGATTTTTAAAGGGGATATGCTCCAGCCTTACATGAAGGAGAGGATGGAGGCTGAGGAAGGGAAGTGACGAGCGAGATCGTCTGATTTTGAATTTCAGACCTTCGATCCGAAATTAGAGAATTTCCACTTGGTTGCTTGGAATCTTTTTTTGGGCTTCGGAGATTTTTCTCCATCTCCTGAGCCTTTTTTTATCATCCGATCTACTCTGAACTGACGAAGGGCAGTTATGGCCGAGGAGATCTTCTACTGGTTAGCTTTGAGCCTTATCCCCGGTATTGGAAGTACACTCATGAGACGGCTCTTGGATCGGTTTAAGACTCCAGAAGTTGTCTTTAAGGCGTCAGCGAAAGAGTTACTCACTGTTGAAGGACTGGGAGAGAGGGTGGCTGAGGAGATCCGGAGGGGTCCGCAACAAAAGGTTGTTCAAAGAGAGTTATCCTTATTGGGGAAGGTTGGGGCGAGGGTCATTACCTTTAAGGACGAAGAATATCCCAGACGCTTAATGGATATTTACGATCCTCCCATACTCCTCTACGTGAGGGGAGAATTGAAAAAAGAGGACGAATTGGCTGTTGCTATAGTCGGTAGTAGAAGGACGACTCCTTATGGCAGGTGGTTCACAGAGAAAGTGAGCAAGGAACTCGCCGGTCATGGGGTGACGATTGTAAGCGGAATGGCAAGAGGGATCGATTCGCTGGCCCACTGGGGAGCTCTCTCAGGAGGGGGAAGGACAATTGCGGTCTTAGGTTGCGGAGTGGATGTCATCTACCCTTCAGAGAATCGAAGCCTCTTTGCAAAAATTATCGATCATGGGGCCGTCGTTTCTGAATTCCCCATGGGGTCGCGGCCGGAGGGCGGCCATTTTCCGAGAAGGAACCGGATCATCAGCGGCCTCTCCATCGGAGTGGCTGTGGTCCAAGCGAGCGAGAAGAGCGGTTCCCTGATCACAGCGGGTTACGCGCTGGAGCAGGGGAGAGAGGTCTTTGCTGTGCCCGGGAATGTGGGAACAGAAGAAAGTCGGGGTACCCATCGGTTGATCAAAGAGGGCGCCAAACTGGTCGAATCGAGTGAGGACATCTTGGAGGAAATATTGCCCCAGTGGAGAAGGGAAGAACGAGAGACAACCGAAAAGGTCGAGGCTTCGAAACCAGATCTCAGCGAAGAGGAAAGGGTTCTCTATGAGCTTTTAGGCCAAACCCCTTTGCATATCGATGTGATGATACGGGAGAGCCGTTTCGATCCGGGAAAGGTATCGAGTCTGCTTTTGAATTTGGAATTAAAAGGAATGATCTCGCAGTGGCCAGGCAAATGTTTTACTAAGAAATTGTGAATGGTGATTCTGATGGATTCTCATATTTTCTCTAATAACACCATCCCTATCATCATACCCTATCGCCGTTTTTAGGAGTAAAAGAAGATGTCAAAAGGATTGATCATTGTGGAGTCTCCGACAAAGGTGAAAACCCTTCAGAAATTCTTGGGCGGAGATTACGTCATCAAGGCCTGTTTGGGCCACATTAAAGACCTTCCAGAGGATGAGCTTGGTGTGGATCCCCAGAAGGAATTTGAGCCGCAATATGTCATCATTCCCGGAAAGGGCAAGATCCTTCGGGAACTGAAGAAGGCAAGTAAGGATGTGAAGAATATCTATCTCGGTCCTGACCCGGATCGGGAAGGGGAGGCGATCGCCTGGCATGTGGCTGAAGAGATTGGGAACGGTAATAAGAATATCTACCGGATCCTCTTCAATGAGATTACCAGAAAGGCGGTGTTGGAGGCCCTGAAGCATCCCGGAAAGCTCCAGCAGGCCAAATACGAATCCCAGCAGGCGAGACGTATCTTGGACCGCTTGGTGGGGTATCAGATCAGCCCCATCCTTTGGGAGAAGGTGAGGCGGGGGTTGAGCGCTGGCCGGGTCCAGTCGGTGGCCGTTCGAATCGTGTGCGAAAGGGAGAGGGAGATTCAAGGCTTCGTCTCCGAAGAGTATTGGAGCCTCACGGCCAACCTGAGGAAAAAGGAGTCGCCAATCGCCTTTGATGCCAAGTTGGTAAAATGGAAAGGGAAGAAGGTTGGATTGGCAAATGAGTCCGAAGCATTGGCTATGAAGAAAACCCTCGAGGCCGTTCCCTACACCGTTTCTAAAATCGTTCAGCAGGAGAAGAGGCGCCATCCCTTCCCGCCCTTCATCACGAGTCGACTCCAGCAGGAAGCCTACCGAAAGCTCTCCTTTTCAGCCCAGAGGACGATGCGGATTGCCCAGAGGTTGTATGAGGGGGTGGACCTGGGTGAGATGGGGACAGTGGGGCTGATCACTTACATGAGGACAGACTCCGTCAGGGTCTCATCCGAGGCGGTTCACCAAGTCAGGGGATGGCTTAACGATCGTTTCGGTGAATCTTACGTGCCTCCAAAGCCCAATGTCTATAAGAGCCGGAAAGGGGCTCAGGAGGCCCACGAGGCGATCCGGCCCACAACGATCGATTTAGAGCCTGACAAGGTGAAGGATTATTTAGATAAAGACGACTATGCGCTTTATAAGTTGATCTGGGATCGCTTTGTAGCCTCTCAGATGACCTCCGCAGTCTTTCAGCAGACCACTGTAGAGATCAAAGCGGACGACGCCATCTTTTCTGCAGTTGGGACGGTGCCCACTTTCATGGGATTTATGACCCTCTATGTGGAGGGAGAAGACAACTCCCTGCCTGGTGGCAGGCAGGGTCTCTCCGCCGATAAGCAGGTCGAAGGAGAGGATCAAGAAAAGAGGTTACCGGCCCTCTCGGAAGGGGAAGTCTTGGAGCTCTTGGGGCTCACCCCGAAGCAGCATTTCACCCAACCTCCTTACCGCTTCTCAGAAGCAACGCTGATCAAGGAACTGGAGGAGAAGGGGATCGGAAGGCCATCTACCTATGCCACGATTTTGAGCACCATTAAAGAGAAGGAGTATGTGAGATTGGAGAAAGGGAGATTCTACCCTACGGAGTTAGGATTTCTGGTCAACGACCTTCTGGTGATGAACTTTCCGGATATTCTTGATGTCGAGTTTACAGCCCAGATGGAGGGGAATTTGGATAAGATCGAAGAAGGAGAGAAGGGATGGATTGAAACGCTGAAAGAGTTTTACGTTCCTTTCCAGAAGGACTTAGAGATGGCGAAGACCTCCATGAGGGATGTGAAGAGGGAGAAGATCCCAACCGATGCCGTCTGCGAGAGGTGTGGTTCAAAGATGGTGAAGCGATGGGGAAGGAGGGGCTACTTTTTGGCCTGCTCGGCCTATCCGAAATGCCGATATACGAGGGAAGTGGAGAGCAACGCAAAGAGGAATGAAGAGACCGACGTCCGGTGCGAGAAATGCGGGAGCCCTATGGTCATCAAGAACGGAAAGTTCGGGAGATTCATGGCCTGCTCCAACTACCCTGCTTGTAAATTCACTCAGCCCATCCATACCGGTATCCCGTGCCCCCAGGAGGGATGCGATGGGATGATCGTTGAACGAACGACTCGCAAAGGACGAACCTTTTATAGCTGCACCAACTATCCTCGCTGCACCTTCGCCATATGGGATAAACCCATTCCAGAAAGATGCCCTCAGTGCGATTTCCCGTTTCTGGTTGAGAAGGAAGGAAAGGTTGGAATCCTCAAGCGATGCCCGCAAAAGGAATGTGGATATCGTGTCTCAGAATGAGACGATCCGATCTCTCACCTACCGTCCCAACATTTTTTTGCAAATTCGAGACAGAAGACATAAAATAGAAAATTATGATTCCTATTGCCATCATTGGCGCTGGATTGGCAGGATGTGAAGCCGCTTGGCAGGTTACAAAGAGAGGCAGGAGTGTCATCCTATACGAGATGAAACCCGAGGTCTATTCGCCTGCCCACCACTCAGCCTCTTTTGCCGAGATCGTTTGCAGCAATTCCTTTAAATCGGAATCCTTAGAGAATGGCCCAGGGGTGTTGAAGGCGGAGATGGAGCTGCTGGATTCCCTGATCTTAAAAACAGCAAAGGCGACGAGAGTTCCAGCTGGGGATTCCCTGGCGGTCGATCGGGAGACCTTTTCGAGAAGGATCACGGAGATCATGGAGGGATTGGAGAACGTGGAGATCGTGCGAAAGGAGGTCTCGGCGATTCCTGAAGATAGTGTCACCATTATTGCCACGGGTCCTCTCACCTCCGAGGCAATGAGCACGGCGATCCAGGCATTGACGGGGAATCGACATCTCTTTTTTTACGATGCGATTTCGCCCATTGTCACCGGCGATTCGATCGATTTTGGAAAGGCCTTTAAAGCCTCTCGATATGGAAAAGGTGGGGATGATTATGTCAATTGCCCAATGGAGGAAGACGAGTACTATCGATTTGTCGATGCACTCAATCAGGCAGAAAAAGTCCCGGTCCGACATTTTGAGAGGAGATACCTCTTCGAAGGATGCCTTCCGGTTGAGGAGTTGGCAAAGCGTGGAAAGGATACGTTGGCGTTTGGCCCCCTCAGACCGGTGGGTCTGATTGACCCCAAAACGGGAGAACAACCCTTTGCTGTGGTTCAGCTAAGACAGGAGGATGCGTTGGGAACACTTTTCAATCTCGTGGGATTTCAGACGCGACTAAAGCCGGAAGAACAGAAGAAGGTCTTTCGAATGATCCCAGGCTTGGAGAGGGGTGAATTCCTTCGATTGGGTTCCGTCCACCGGAATACGTTCATCGATTCGCCTCGATTGCTGAATGAGTCCCTGCAATTGAGGCATCGTCCTCAGCTCTTTTTTGCCGGTCAGATTACCGGTGTCGAAGGCTATATGGAGTCTGCGGCAATGGGACTTCTGGCAGGGATCAATGCCTTCCGTAAGGCGAGGGAGATAAATCCTGTGTTTCCTCCTCCGACCACGGCCATTGGCGCCCTGATCCATTACATCACGCATTGTCCAACGCTTCCTTTCCAGCCCATGAACACCAATTTTGGGCTCTTTCCGCCAATGGAAGGAAAGGCAAGAGGTCACGAGAGACGGCGACTCCTGGCGAAGCGGGCATTGAACGACATGAAAAGATGGATGGAGGAGATGGAGATTTAAAGGCATGGGAGGGTGTCACCTAAACAGAGGTCGGGTCGATATTATAAGGTGAAGAGGACGAAGAGATGAGTGAACGA
>Ga0315309_1000392_pt1 | contig 26284 bp, 22 predicted proteins | sample TDP4_MG_FD_203080 | JGI IMG/M metagenome (GOLD analysis project Ga0315309, IMG submission 203080) | Freshwater sediment microbial communities from Lake Towuti, South Sulawesi, Indonesia - TDP4 | ecosystem: Environmental > Aquatic > Freshwater > Lake > Sediment | place: Indonesia: South Sulawesi...
CCTGCCTACGGGGTAAGCCGACCTTGGGCCTGACGCCACCGTCATATTGAATGCACTCCACTCTGCCCCCTCCTTTAGCATGGCATGCATCGCCTCAGCCGCGACCTCATTCTCCCTGATTCCATCCACAAGGCATTCCTTGGCGGCCTCCATGCCAGCATCTGAGATCTCCGCGGCTCGTCTGATGAGCCGCTGCTCGTCCACGTCCTTCACGCTTCTCATGGCCCAGACGAGCTGAGACGCCTCCTTGAAATCAGCGCCTTCTAGTCCGTTTCTTAGTGCCAAATAGGTGCTCAAAGGCAGGTCGTCGTATCCTATCCTAAGATGTTCTACGCCGGTCCTATCCATGATCTCGCGAACGAGACCGCCCTCCGAGAATAGACAGACTCTGCATTGCGAAGCTTGTTCCGCCGCCTTGGGAACATTGTAGCTCGGGCACAGCAGCAAAGGCTCGCCTTCCTTTGACACCACAAGTATTTCAGCGGCTGAGGTTCCCGTGAAGTAGTAAATGCTAGTCGGTCTGGATACAAGGAAGAGATCAATACCATCCTCTTCCATCGATTCGACAAGCTGTTCCGTCCTCATCAAATTCACCTAATCTTAACTAAGACCGGCTTCACCGGCCTTCGAAGACTCTGCGGGAACATGTATTAAATCTGTATAACCGCTCCATAAGGCGCAAAGGTTGCCTCCGAAAAGGGTGGAGAACACAGGAATGCACGAAGACAAGAAGCAGCTGCTGCAGTGGGTGGAAGAGGATCGTGACAGATTGATCGCTTTTCTCAGCGGCTTCATCAGGGCCAAAAGTCCAAATCCTCCAGGTGACACCCGAGAGACTGCAGCGTACGTATCGCGATTCCTCGACGATTTTGGGCTGCCCTACAAGATCGTAGCTCCGCGCGAGGAGATGCCGAATATCCTCGGAAGTTTCGAGGGCGGTTCGCAAGGCCGCCGCTTGGTCTTAAATGGACATATGGATGTCTTCCCAGTCGGCGACGGAGCGGGCTGGACATATGATCCGTGGGGCGGAGAGGTCGCCGAAGGTAGAATCTACGGACGTGGCGCCTGCGACATGAAATGCGGCACAGCAGCTTCTATCTTCACATTCGCCTATCTGAATCGAATCCAGAAGAAGCTGAGGGGAAGTCTCACGCTCACAGCCGTCGCAGATGAGGAGAGCTTTGGGCCTTGGGGCTCACAATACTTAGTAGAACACTATCCTGAGGCGATCGGCGACTGTTGCATAAACGGTGAACCGAGCAGCCCATACACACTTCGGTTCGGTGAAAAGGGCTTGCTTTGGCTGCGGTTGCGTGTGCACACCATGGGAGCTCACGGAGCCTACACGCATCTCAGCAGGAACGCAATCAAGATCGCGGCACATTTGATATCTGAACTCGAGACACTCTCGAGTATACCTTGGCACCTACCAGAGAACGTCCGATCGGCTCTAGAGGAAGGACACGATGCAGCCGAAATGGCACTGGGCCTAGGTGGTGCCGATGTCATGAAGAAAGTCACGGTCAACATCGGCTCGATTCATGGCGGACTGAAGATCAACATGATACCGCGAGAGTGTGAAGCAGAAGTAGATATCCGCCTTCCTCCAGGCCTGGATCGCTCAACAGTCATGCCGAAGATCGAAGAGATAGTCTCGCGCTACGCAGAAGCCAGCGTGCACGAAGAGAACTACAGCGCGCCAAACTGGAGCGACCCGCAGGGTGAGATGGCTGCGTACATACGCGAGAACGTGAAGACGCTTCGGGGCCTCGATCCTCGCCCTATCGTAAGCCTCGGTGGTTCTGACCTCCGTCTATGGCGATCGCGCGGAGTTCCGGCATACTACTATGGCCCGACAGCGAGGGGGATGGGGACTGTTGATGAGTACGTGGAAGTCGAAGAGTTCCTTCATGTCGTAAGAACGCACCTGCTCTCAGCTTACGACTTTCTTACTCGAGGTTGAAGCCCACATCTAAGGCTGAGGCTTCGGCAGATGCGAATGTGCAGGTACACTTGAATCCGCTTCAAGAATCACTGTGACAACATAATCTTGCCCGCATACGCTCTTATGCCATCTTTGATCAGGTCTTCAGTCAGATAGCCCAGAGGCGTCGGCGTCTCCAAGATTCGTCTGGGTAGTTTGAGTCTGCTGAAGTCAAACCCTTCCGAAGCCTTATACTCGTGCTTTGACTTGAGGATCTCTGCGCCTTTCCTCATCAAATCCTCAGACGTCAACTCATAACCCATGACTCTCAGCGCTTTCGCAACGACCTGAGGCTTGTATATGCCGCGGGCAAAGAAACAGACGACCAAACTCGAGAGGATCTGCCGCCACCGCTCCTCTTCAAGCAGTCTATCAGCAATCTCCACAGCCGTCGGAGACTTACCTGATGTCGCCGCCCTCTCATCAATACTGTAGCCCGCGCCATCGAGATGACTATGTCTCGCCCCAGTCAAGTGGCCAATGTGAGCAGCCGGGCCAGTATGGTAGCCAGACATCTCATTTCCACCGAAAGCTAGAGCGAAATCCTGGCCTCCGTAGATCGATGAAGCATACCCAACCCCGCGGGCAAGTGCTCTGTAGAAGTCATTCGGCTGCTCAACGATGAGTTCCACCGCCTTGATGTAGGTGTCAAAGTCCGACCACCTCAGCTTCAGCCCCGCAGTCTCTTTCTCAGTTATCAGTCCTCGCTCTTGCGCCTCAGTTGCCCAAGCGAGTGCGACTCCCGAGCTCATCGCATCCAACCCGAAGGTTTCCACCGCTTCGACTAGTCTAAGAACGCCTTCGGCGGAATCCACTTCAAGAAGAGAGCCCAACGCATAGATGAGTTCATAGTCGTAAGAGATCATTAGAGTCTTGTAAAAGTAGGGCTCATCCTCGTATGGCAACCTAAGCGCAGCCAAGTGGATACAGGCTACCGGACAGTGGGCGCATGCCACTCTGCGTCCCAGAAATCCCTCAGCGAATACCTCTCCCGAGATGCTGTGAGCCGCTTTGAAATACGCTCTCTTCAGGTTTTGAGTCGGCAGAGCCTTCAACTCATTAAGCCCATTGACGTTCATCGGTGTGCCCAGATCATGATACTTCTTCATGGCGGGGGACTCGGTGATAGCATCGTACAGTTCCCTGTAGGTCTCTCTACAGAGCTTCGGGTCGCCAACCTTTACAGCTCGCTTCCCTTGAATCATCACGGCCTTCAACTTCTTGCTGCCGAAAACCGCCCCGAGGCCGAGTCTGCCAAAGTGCCTGTAGGTCTCTGTCACAACAGAAGCGTATGAGACCAGTTTCTCACCCGCGCCCCCAATTCGCATTATCGTTCTGATTCCGCCTCCAGATTCGCGCTCTCTGATGACCCGACCAACCGTGTAGCTGCTCTGCATCCCCCAGAGAACTGAGGCGTCCCTGAAGTTCACCCGATCATCTTGGATGGCGAGGTAGACGGGCGTGTCACTGGCTCCTTTGATTACGATGGCTCCGTAACCTGCCAATCTGATGGCGACCGCGCTTCGCCCACCAGCATGGCTTTCACCAAGATTTCCAGTCAAAGGTGACTTGAACATCGCCACGGTCTTGGAAGCCAACGGAAATACGCCGTTCAGGGGTCCAACGGCGAAGACTATGGGGTTTCTAGGGTCGAGAGGGTCAACGCCACGTTTGCACTCCTCTTGCAGGAGTTCTATGGCTGCGCCTGCTCCTCCAAGGCGCTCCTCGAAAAGGTCTTGTCGCTCTTCAATCCAAAACCTTCGAAGTGACAGGTCGACGAATAGGACTCTGCTGAGGGGATCACCTTTGATCAAGATTGACCAACCTCCGTCGTCTCAAGTTTGATGACAGAGTAGGGGCAGAAGTCGACGCACATGCCGCAATGCACGCAGATCAGCGGCTTATTCATCTCTTCGTCCCAAAGGATCGCCTGTATAGTGCAGGCATCCACACAAAGCTGGCAACCGATACATCTTCTCGGGCTCAGGATGACTCCTCCACCCGATCTGGGTTCAAGGGCGTCGGCTGGACAGACCTTGGCACAAGGCGGGTCAGGGCAGGCTCGGCATACCACGACTATGAATCCACGTTCGATACCGCCTGCGGATCTGACATTTATGGCTGACTTGCCCAGCCCTGCCTCTCCAAACCTTCGAGCGCACGCAAACATACAGCTCTGACAGCCAACGCAGAGATTGATGTCAACCACAGACAGTTTTCTGATACTCAACTCTATTCCTACTGGGGCTGTTTTAGCTATCTAAGACAGCCGACTTCTAGAAAAGGTGTGAGTTTGGAAAGGCTGCAAAATCGGTGATATTGTGAGTGTCCGAGTGGTTAGCCTCTTCAGCGTAATATCTTGGCTTGACGTGATCAGTAGCCCGACTATTCTGGTCTATCTATCGAACAGAGTTCATGGATCGCTTCAATCATATGATCATTGTTTGGCGGACATCCAACAACAAACCGGCCGAGGTTTCTGTACTTCGTTAAGCATGTCCCCATAATCAGAGGCCTCTCTCCCGGCCTTTCCGACAGTTCTACCAAAGGCCCTACAGCGATCGTGAGGTCCTGAATCTTGTCCTTGGTTCCTAACCTCTGGAGATCGTTGAAGACGCTTCGAATGGTTCCCCTGCAAGCGCTGCATGCGCCCTTCTCTATGACCTTCACGCCTTTGGTAGGGACAAGATCCATCGGCGGCGGTTTGAACTTCTTGGCGATCTTCTCCAGAGGTTCGCCAACAACCTCTATTTTATCTCGATCAGTGGTTCCAAATCCTACCTCTCTGGCTAGCTTCAAATACGGTATCTCATCGGGATCGAAACCCATTGCCATGATTCCGATCGTATCGACGGCTGCAACGTCCTTGCCAGCCATGATGACATCCATCTCAACCGGATCTCCGAGGCCGGGCCCCAGCCCCTCCATCGCAATTATGCCATCCACCACGGTTAGATTCGTATGTACTGCTCGGTTCAGGTCAACAATCGCCTTTGCCAGCCCTACTCTGTGAAATCGCCTCTTCTCAGGCTTTGGCACGACGCCCTTCATATTCTTCATGCCTAGAGTGACTGTCATCTGGTCGTGCGTCTTCATAATCGGTACGTTGATCCTGACGTCGCTTTCCGAGAAAGCCCTAGAAACTAGGATTCTATCGACTATGAGAGGATCGGGGACTGTCACTTCAACCCTGTCATCGGTGTCGACGTCAATGATCTTGGCACCGAGGCTCTCCGCTACGCCCTTGATCCCGCTCCTCTCGAAGGCTTCTAGGGTCGGAGAGCCGTAGCCAGCTCCTTCAGCAACCAGCACTTCTCTTGCGTTGGCCTCATGCGCCATGATGATGAGAGCCTTAACCACGCGAGGGTCGGTTGTTGCGCCCACAGTCGCCTTATCTGTGACTATGTTGGGCTTGAGAACGACTCTGTCGCCTGGCCTAACGACAGATTCGACCCCTCCTACAAGGCCGACAGCGCGACGAACCATCGCAATTACATCGCTCTCATTAGGCCGACTCTGACCCTTAACGATGGCAACTTTCTCCATCAGAAGTTCTCCCAGCTATGAGATACGAGAGTCTGAGGAAAAAGAGTTGTGAACAAGACATGTCTGAAATGAGCGTCGAAAGACACGTCGCTCGGCGCCAGACATCTCAACCTTTGATAGCCCACTAGCTCGGCAAAACAAACAATATCTAGCCATCCGATATCCATTATGTCATCTTTCAATCCATGGAGACAGATGGCGCGATGAGATCAATCGATCTGAATAGCGACATGGGCGAGAGCTTCGGCGTTTACCGGTATGGTAGCGACGATCAGATGATAGAACACATAACATCAAGCAACATAGCCTGTGGAGCCCACGCAGGCGATCCGAACACGATGCTAAGAACAATCAGACTGGCCAAACAGCACAAAGTCGCGGTTGGCGGTCATCCAAGCTATCCGGATCTCCAAGGATTCGGAAGGAGAACAATTGACTTCCAGCCCGCAGAAATAGCCAATTATGTGATCTATCAGCTGGGCGCTCTGAAGGCATTGGCAAGACTGGAGGAGCACGTGGTAAGACACATGAAGTTGCACGGCGCTCTTTACAACAACGCGATGAAGGATCCACGGCTAATGATGGAAATAGCCGAACCGATACGGCGGCTCGATCAGCAAATGATCATCGTTGTTCAGGCAGGGTCGAAGGCAGCGCAGACCCTCGCCGAGACCGAGGTCAGAATAACCCGAGAAGCCTTTGCCGACCGTGGATACACCGCCGCAGGTGAGCTAGCCCCTCGTGGAACTGAAGGAGCGATCTTGAGAAACCCGGAAATCGCGGCTTCCCGCGTCGTAGGGCTCCTCGAAACAGGGCGCCTCAAGGCAGTTGATGGAACCGAGCTGGAGATAGGAGAAGTGGAGACAATATGCATACACAGCGATTCACCGGGCGCCCCAGAAATTGCACAAGGCGTCAAACAGGCCCTCCTAGAAGTGGGGTTCACATTAGAGGAAATGCATCCGATCCGATAGGGCGAATTTGATGAAGCTAATCCATGCAGGAGACTCCTGCATCATTCTGAAGTTGAGCGACGAGCTCAGCCCCACCATCAATGACATAGTGCTGGAAATATCAACGGCAATGAACGAGAGCAGGCCCCGCGGGATCGTCGAGATCTCGCCAGCATACTCCTCAATAGGTGTATACTACGACCCTGTGGCAATCGAACCTCAAGAAGTGGAAGAATGGATCAACGTCAGTCAAACTCGCAAGAGGCCTGCAGCCTCTATCGTAAGAGACCTCTATAGGATACCCGTCCTCTACTCGAATGCCCATGGACCAGACTTGCAGGAGGTGGCAAAGGAGACCAACCTCACACCTGAAGAGGTCGTCAAGCTCCACACCACAGCCCGATACAGAGTATACATGCTCGGATTCATGCCGGGGTTCCTATACTTGGGAGAGGTGCCAACTCCAATTCGGGTTCCAAGATTGAAGAAACCACGGGTAAGAGTTCCCGCCGGCTCTGTCGGCCTCGCTAAGGAACAAACAGGGATATATGGCATCGAGAGCCCCGGAGGATGGAAGATCATAGGCAGAACACCAATCAGACTTCTTGACACCGCGAAATCTCCACCAACCCCATTCAAAACTGGCGACCTTGTGGAGTTCATATCCATATCTTCCGAGGATTTTGGCCGCCTCAATGGGACTTCTGTCGAACAAACCAAGACAGGGTGAAGACGTGATGACGGCCCTTAGAATCTTGGAGCCCGGAATATTTGCAAGCATTCAAGATCTAGGCAGACCCGGTCTCCGCAGATACGGTATACCAATTTCAGGAGGTATGGATCGCTACTCGTTGCGGGTCGCCAACCTCTTGGTCGGGAATCACGAGAACTCTGCTTGCTTGGAAGTGACGCTTGGTGGAACAACGCTCGAAGCGACAGAAGACACAGTAGTTGCAACGACAGGCGCAGACCTCTCTCCAAAACTCAACGAGGGCGATATGCCACAATGGGAAGCGGTCAGAGTAAGGCGTGGAGACAGGATCAGATTCATCACACCAAGGAAAGGTTGCAGATCATATCTCTCAATCATTGGCGGATTTGAAACTCCAATATGCCTAGGAAGCCGCTCATCCTACTCCAAATCGAAGCTCGGGCAAGTTGAAAGTCGAATCCTCATTCGAGGGCTCGAACTCGCATCATCCGAATATTCAGGCTCCATTGAAGAGATCGTTGGAAGACGCGTCGAAAGGTCACTGATCCCGATAATCTTGGAAAGGCCGACCGTCAACATAGTGTTGGCCAGAGAAGATCAAGATCTTTTCCCGGATGAGTCCTTCGATCTTCTGACCAGGTCGGTCTACGCGGTTTCAACCGAGTCAGATCGGGTGGGATGCAGGCTTATCGGGCAGAAGCTCAGCCATCTGAGGGCGCCCGAAATACTGTCGGAACCCACGCCACTAGGCTCTGTTCAAGTTCCCGGCGATGGCCAGCCGATCGTGCTCATGGCCGACGCGCCAACCACTGGAGGCTACCCCAAAATCGGATATGTGGCAACATCAGACCTGCCCACGATAGCTCAGCTGAAGGCTGGGGACTCGGTCACATTCAGAGAGGCAACAGTCGAAACAGCGATAGATAGACTTCTCGAGCAAGAGAAGAGAGTGAAGGAGATAAGGGAGCGATTCCAAGCCCCCAGAGCCGCTGCAGAAAGTAGAGATGCCGTGACAATCTTGGCTTCTTTGATGGCGATGATTGAGAAGAAGCCAGTGACGATCTCTTTCGAAGGCGGATACGAGATCAGAGTGACTCCAAAGACGGATGAGAAGAGACTTTCAGAACAGAAGAGAAAGGGGAGAGCGATAGAGGCGCCGCTTACAGGGACAGTCACGAAGATCCACGTCGAGAAAGGTGAGAGAGTGGAGATAGATCAACTGGTAGCTTCAGTGGAGGCCCTCAAGATGCAGGTTGAAGTCCGCTCCCCCCACGCAGGGACTGTCAATGAGATCCATGTCACCACACGACAGAACATCAAACAAGGAACGGTCATGATGATGATCGGTGAATAAGACTGCAAAACCGGCAAAGGATTCTAAAATATGAGACACTCGTCTCAACACAAAGCCTCGCGACAAGACTAGCCCGTAATAGGACAGTCCAAGACATCGTGATAGTGGCTGAGACACAGACAGCTGGCAGAGGGCGGAGAGGCCGACATTGGCACTCCGAGAGAGGAGGTCTCTACCTTTCGATGATCACCCGAGCTCCTAGAACTGCCTTCAAGAATCTCATTCCACTCTCGGGGGCAGTCGCCATGCAGGAAGCCCTCGAAGAGGAGCTTGGCGTCGAGGCCCGCATAAAGTGGCCGAATGACATTCTTCTCAACGGAAAGAAGGTTGCAGGACATCTGATAGACGAGATCGGCAGGCAAATCGTGTTAGGCGTGGGAATGAACTTCACCAATAAATTGGATCCAACGCTCGTAAAGGAGGCAACCACCATCCAAGCCGAGACTGGGCTTACCGTCAATCATCACGCATTCATCAACCCATTGTTAAGCTCTATCGAGAGATGGATCGAAAAGCTGGAAAGAGACCCCCGAGAAGTGAGAATAAGATGCCTTGATGTATGCGCATCTTTGGGAAAACAAGCCGAAGTACGCGTAGAACAAGGGCTCCTCCAAGGCTTTGTGACCGACATCGACGAATTCGGCAGACTCGTGCTGGAAACCGAACATGGGGAACTACGTGTGTGCTCCGGAACTCTGCCACAACCAGACATAGATCCAGATCGGAGTGACTTATTTTACTACTGACGGCTGACTCACTTTTAACATTTGAAGTGCCAATCGGCAGCTCCTTTGGCGTCGGACAAAAGGTTTTCTCTGGGATAGCATCTGACTTTGATGCGACGACTGTCCCCAATGCCCCAGTCGCGCGCTGATTACTTTTCGGGATTCCCTTGGTTCGATATCTTTATTAGTTTCTCGCTTAGCTACAACGCGGTAACTCGCCTTCCCAAAGGGCGTCCACCCCTGAGAAACCCCTGAAAAGGGTTGATGATTTCTCGCCTAGCGTACTGGAGGAAACTAGCTCCGTTGGCCGACAGGAAAGAAGAGAAGAAGTTCGACATTTTCGGGCACATTCTTGTGCCCAAGCATGAAGTGATGAACGAGGAAGAAGTTGAGGAACTTCTTTCTAGGTACAGGATAAAGGCCTACCAGCTGCCATATATCAAGAGTTCAGACCCATGCGCCAAGGCAGTAGATGCCGAACCTGGCCAGGTTCTCAAGATAACCCGAGGGGGACCGGCGGGAAGCGAATCTATCGCTTACCGATATGTGATCGAAGGTTAGAATCTCAGTTGCGGGAAGGGAGGTCAGACTTGCTCACAGATGCACAGTTATGGGAACTGATGACCTTCTTCTTCAAGGAGGAAGGGTTAGCCAGACAGCACCTCGACTCGTACAACGAGTTTATCGACACAGGTCTTCAAGAGATAGTTGACGAGGTAGGGGAAATTGAGATCGATGTTCCCGACTATCCGTTTAAGGTCAAACTGGGAAAGATCGAGATTGGTGGACCTAGAGTCGTGGAGGTCGATGGTTCGGATCACCCCGTTAATTCCATCGAATCAAGGCTCAGGAACCTAACATACTCCGCGCCGATCCATCTAAGGATGACCCCAGTCATCGACGGAAAAGAAGGTAGCACCGAAAGGGTCTACATCGGAGCCCTTCCTGTCATGCTCAAGTCGCAGCTGTGCCCTTTCTCAGGAATGACGCCTGAAGAGCTGATAAACCTAGGAGAAGATCCCAACGATCCCGGCGGCTACTTCATAGTAAACGGATCCGAAAGAGTGATCGTCGGCCTGGAAGACCTAGCGCCAAACCGTATCCTGATAGATATAGACAGGAGCGGAACCAAGCCAATATATCGGGCTAAAGTGTTCTCCACCACAGTCGGGTTCAGAGCAAGGATAGAACTCAGGATGAGGTCTGATGGAGCGATCTACGTTACCGTCCCAGGTGTGCCAGCTGAGCTGCCAATTGTGATCGTTCTAAGAGCCTTGGGACTTGAGGTTGACAAGGACATCACAGAAGCCACGACATCGACCCAGAAAGGCCAGGACATCTTGGAGCAGAGCTTCGAGAAAGTGGCAGAAATCAGCACGCGTGAAGATGCCATCCTCTATGTCGGCAACAGAATCGCCCATGGTCAGCCTGAAGAGTACAGACGGAAGAAGGCCGAATCCATACTGGACAAGAACTTCTTACCACACATTGGAAGAACTCCTGACAAGAAACGTGAAAAAGCGCTCTTCTTATGTGAAATGGCGGGCAGAGTAATAGACCTCAAGCTTGGCAATAGAAAGCCTGATGACAAAGATCACTACGCCAACAAAAGGCTGAAACTGGCGGGCCCGCTGCTCGCAGATCTCTTCAGGATAGCCTTCAGAAACCTCGCGAGGGACATGAAATACCAGCTTGAGCGTATGCACATACGCCGCAGAGAACTAGTGATCGCCGCGTCGGTCAGACCAGGAATAATCACTGAGAGGCTCCAACATGCACTGGCAACTGGCAACTGGGGGAGAGGAAAAGTCGGTATAACTCAGTTGCTTGACCGCACAAACTTCACGGCGACGCTCAGCCACCTTCGAAGACTTCAATCACCTCTTAGCCGAAGTCAACCGAACTTCGAAGCTCGAGATCTCCACCCGACTCACTGGGGGAGACTATGTCCAAATGAGACACCAGAGGGATCGAACTGTGGACTCGTGAAGAACCTCTCGTTGATGGCGACTACGTCCGTCAGCAGCGAATTGGCACCCGTGCTGAGAGCTCTCTATCAATTCGGCGTGATATCAGCCTCAGATGCAGATCCGGCGCTGAGGCGAAGCGGCTCTAAGATATTCGTGGACGGAGCGTTGATTGGATACTGTGATGACGCCAAGAGAGTCGCCTTCGAAATCAGATCGGTGAGGAAGTCGGGCGAGATAAGCTCGGAAGTCAATGTGGCTAGCGTGAACTACGGACCGCCTACTAGAGGTGAGCTCTACGTAAATTGCGATGCCGGGCGCGTAAGAAGGCCGCTGATCGTCGTAGCAGATGGGAGACCTGCGCTGACCGATGAGCACATCGCAAGGCTGAAAGCGGGGGAGATAACGTGGCAGAGTTTGGTAAAGTCTGGCGTAATCGACTATCTCGACGCGGAAGAAGAGGAGAACACCTTCGTCGCCATCAACCAGCAAGGACTCGCGAAGGAGCACACCCATCTTGAGATATGTTCGTACACCATGCTCGGTATATCCGCGTCGTTGATTCCATACGCTGAGCATAACCAGTCGCCCAGAAACACCTACGAGGCAGCCATGGCCAAACAGGCTCTCGGCGTGTACACAACGAACTATTTCAATAGATTTGACACTAGGGCACATCTACTGCACTATCCACAAATGCCTCTCGTGAACACTCGCCCGATGACTGTTTTTAGCTACGACGCGAGGCCGCCTGGCCAGAACTGCGTCGTTGCGGTGATGTCGTTCGAAGGCTACAATATGGAAGATGCCCTGATTTTCAACAAGTCATCCATAGAGCGAGGCCTGGCCAGATCCACCTTCTTCAGAGTCTATGAGGCAGAATCTAGGCAATATCTGGGAGGGCTTAAAGACAAGTTCGCGATACCCGAAACAGGAATCAGGGGATACAGGGGCGAACAATACTACAGGCTACTCGAACCTGACGGAATCATCGGAGTCGAATCCAACGTTTCTGGTGGAGATGTCTTGGTGGGAAGAACCAGCCCTCCACGTTTCTTGGAAGAGTACAAAGAATTTGAGGTCAAAGGCCCCACTAGGAGAGACACCTCGACGAGCCTAAGACCCGCCGAAACTGGCATTGTGGACTCGGTCATTCTCATAGAATCTGTCCAAGGAAGCAAGCTCGTCAAGGCGAGAGTCCGCGATATGCGTGTTCCCGAACTTGGAGACAAGTTCGCTTCGCGACACGGACAGAAGGGAGTGGTGGGGATCGTAGTCCCTCAAGAAGACATGCCCTTCACAGAAGAAGGGATAGTACCCGACATCATAATCAATCCACACGCGATACCGTCAAGAATGACGATCGGCCAATTTGCGGAGGCCATAGCAGGAAAGATAGCCTCTCAGAGCGGGCAGGTAGTCGATGGGACACCATTCAGCAACGAAGGTATGGAACAGTTAAGGGAAAAACTACTCGAACTCGGCTTCCGCCATAGCGGAAGAGAAGTTGTGTATAGCGGCGTGACAGGCGAGAGGCTGCTGGCGGATATCTTCGCAGGCGTGGTCTACTATCAAAAGCTGCATCATATGGTCGCCGATAAGATGCATGCAAGAGCTCGAGGACAAGTTCAGATGCTGACGCGGCAACCGACTGAAGGGCGTGCAAGAGGAGGCGGCTTGAGATTTGGTGAGATGGAGCGGGACTGCCTGATCGGACATGGTGCCGCCATGCTCCTGAAAGACAGACTCCTTGAGGAATCTGACAAGAGCATCGTCTACGTTTGTGAGAAGTGTGGGTTCGCGGGCTACTATGACCTTAGGCAGAGAAGGTATGTGTGCAAGATCTGTGGAGATGAGGCGCAGATCTCGCCTGTCGCTATGTCCTATGCGTTCAAACTGCTTCTTCAAGAGTTGATGAGTCTGTGCATAACGCCGAGGCTCATGCTAAAGGAGAGGGCGTAAATTGTCAGTCGTCGAGGAGAGCGGATTATACAAAGTAATCGACGGGATCAAGTTCGGAGTCTTCTCGCCGAACGACGTAAGGAAACTTTCCGTCGTCGAGGTTCAGACAGCAGACACGTACGATGAGGACGGAGCACCAATAACGTCCGGGTTGATGGATGGAAGATTAGGGACTCTGGAGCCGCGACAGAGATGCAAGACCTGTGGAAACACAGCTGCAAGATGCCCAGGGCACTTCGGACATATCGAGCTTGCAGCTCCAGTGGTTCACGTAAGTTTCACAAAGATCGTCCACAGACTGCTACAGACCACGTGCAGAGACTGTGGCAGAATAAGGCTTACGAGTGACAAGATCAACTTCTTCAGGGAAAGATTGGTAAACGTTCAAAACCAGCTGAGGGCGGTTCCAGATGAGATCTATGATTCGATTGTGAAGGAAGCAAAAAGGGATGACGACTGTCCGCACTGTGGCGCGAAGCAATTTCCAATCGAATTCAGCAAACCTACGACATTCCAAGAAACGCCGGAGGGTGGGCCACGAAGACTTACTCCAAGCATAATCAGAGAGAGGTTGGAGAGAATCACAGATGATGATCTCAGACTCCTAGGATTGGATCCATCTGTTGCAAGGCCGGAATGGATTGTCCTTCAGGTGATGCCGGTTCCACCTGTGTCGGTGAGGCCGTCCATCACTCTTGAATCAGGTATAAGATCTGAGGATGATCTGACGCACAAGCTTGTGGACATCATCAGAATAAACCAGCGACTCAAAGAGAACATAGATGCAGGTGCGCCAACCCTAATAGTGCAGGACCTCGCTGAACTTCTTCAATATCACGTCACGACATTTTTCGACAACGAAGCCTCAGGCATACCTCCCGCTAGGCATCGGTCTGGGAGGGCTCTCAAGACTCTCTCTCAGCGACTAAAGGGGAAGGAGGGAAGATTCAGGAGTAACCTCTCAGGAAAAAGGGTTGACTTCTCAGCTCGAACCGTGATTTCACCTGACCCCAACCTAGACATCAACGAAGTCGGTGTTCCCATCGATGTTGCAATGAGACTGACCGTACCCGAGAAGGTGACAACCTGGAATCTCGATGAAATGAAGACGCTGATCGCAAATGGACCGGAGAAATATCCCGGAGCACTCTACGTTGTCATGCCAGATGCAAGGAGAATTCGCATTGAGTTCGCAGACCGAGAGAAGGTTTCAGAAGCGCTGAGCCCCGGCTTCATTGTTGAACGGCACTTGAGAGACAGTGATATCGCGATCTTCAACCGACAACCTTCGCTGCACAGGATGTCTATCATGGCGCACAAAGTCAAAGTTCTTCCATACAAGACCTTCAGACTCCACCTCTGTGTATGTCCTCCTTACAATGCGGACTTTGATGGAGATGAGATGAACCTTCATGTGCCACAGAGCGAAGAAGCCCAGACCGAGGCACGCCTTCTGATGAGAGTTCAAGACCAAATGCTTTCTCCACGCTACGGTGGGCCGATAATAGGCGCGATCAGGGATTTCATCACTGGAAGCTACCTCCTCACAAGAAAGAGCACAGCGTTTAACCGGAAAGAGGCGATGAAACTGCTGAGTGCAGCAGGGTTCACGGGTGATCTCCCTCCGCCTGAGATTCAGATGCCTAACACTATGTGGTCCGGAAAGCAGGTCTTCAGCCTATTCCTGCCGAAGGGATTCAACTATGTGCAGAAGGCAAGCTTCTGTCAGCAGTGCGAGAACTGCTTGAATGAAGCATGTCCTCACGATGCCTATGTCGTGATCAGGAATGGAGTTCTCGAGAAAGGCGTTGTAGACAAGAACTCGATCGGTGCAGAGAAGTCGGAAAGCGTCTTACATAGAATAGTGAAAGATTACGGGACTGATACCGCTCGAAGATTTCTTGACGCGATATGCAAGTTGGTCACTGCATTCGTCACGATGAGAGGTTTCACGTTCGCCGCCGACGAGCTTGACCTATCACGGCGCGCAACTGACAAGATCAACGCAGTGATAGAAGAGACCGACGCAAAAGTGCATGAGTTGATAGGGCAGTTCAGAAGTGACAGGCTTGCCCGACTCCCAGGGAGGACGTTGGAGGAATCTCTGGAAATCTACATTATGAACGAGCTCGCCCACGCAAGGGATGTCGCCGGAGATACCGCCGATGAAGACTTCGGGATCGACAATCAAGGCATAATCATGACAAGAACCGGTGCTAGAGGTTCGAACCTCAACATCGGACAAATGACCGCTTGTGTAGGCCAACAGTCAGTTCGAGGAATGCGAATACTGAGAGGATATCGAGATAGAGCGCTCTCACACTTCCTTCAAGGTGACCCCAGCCCGGAGGCGCGTGGTTTCGTGAGATCCAGCTATAGAGATGGCCTCGATCCTATAGAGTTCTTTTTCCACGCGATGGGAGGACGCGAGGGACTGGTCGACACGGCTGTGAGAACTCAGCAGAGCGGCTACATGCAACGTCGCCTTATCAATGCTCTGGAATATCTGAGTGTTGAGTACGACGGCACGGTCAGAGACTCCAAAGGAGACATAATTCAGTTCAGATACGGCGAGGATGGTGTTGATCCGGCCAAGAGCGACCATGGAAAAGCCGTCAATATTCAGCGACTGGTCGACAGAGTGAAGATCGCGACGGAACGTGGGAGGGCGGCATCTGAGAAGCAAATCAAGGAGACAGTTGAATCGTGTCGGGAAGATCTCCCAAGAGGGGCGGTCGAGGAACTCAAGAGCTTGATACTCCAAGCCAGCCTCACGAAGCAGGCGGCTGAGAAGGTCGTGTCCATGGCCGTGGAAAACAGCAGAATGGCTCAAGTTGAGCCGGGGGAGGCGGTTGGCATAGTTGGCGCCCAGTCGATAGGGGAACCAGGCACGCAGATGACTCTTAGGACATTTCACTATGCCGGAGTGAAGGAAAGAAACGTAACACTAGGACTCCCGAGATTAATCGAGATTGTTGACGCAAGGAGAACGCCATCGACGCCGGTTATGACGATTAGACTTGACGAGGAGCATAAAGGTGACGAGGAGAAAGCAAAGCAGGTCGCTAGGCACATAGTATACACCACAGTCGAAGATATTGCACGAGAGATACTGATAGACGCCAAGAAAGGGGCCGTTGTGGTGAGGATCCAGCCCGAGATGATGAAAGACAGAGGTATCACGGAGAAGGATTTGGAAGCAGCTATCAAGATTCCGAACTTTGCTCCAAGGGTAGATAAAGAGTCAATTGTCGTAGTGCCGCCGGAAGGAGAGGATCTGGCAAAACTCCAAGACAAGATTTCAAACATGTACGTCAAGGGAGTCCCTTCCATACGCCGCGTCTTGGTAACCTATGAAGAAGGAGAATGGGTTATCCACACAGACGGATCAAACCTCTCTAAAGTCACAAAGGTACCAGGTGTTGACCCGGCACGCACGGTCACAAACAACATCCACGAGATAGCCGATGTTCTAGGGATCGAGGCTGCGAGGAACGCCATAATAAATGAGGCACGAAGCGTCCTTGAAGAACAGGGACTTGATGTCGATATCAGGCACGTAACCTTGGTTGCGGACGTTATGACAGCGACCGCAGAGGTTAGGCAAATAGGCAGACATGGAGTCAGCGGCGAAAAAGCCAGCGTGCTTGCCAGAGCGGCGTTTGAGATCACCGTTCCGAGTTTGGTAGAGGCAGCAGCGAAAGGCAAAACTGACGAGCTCAAGGGCGTCACCGAGAATGTCATAGTTGGACAATCGATTCCGATCGGAACTGGCCTCATAGACTTGTACATGTCTTCGCCACCAACGCACGAGAACGTGGAGACAGAGGAGCCTGAACAATGATGATCGATGTCAACAAGGCCGTCAATTCATGTGTGAGGACTGGAAAAACCATTATTGGGGCTGAGAAGACCCTTGAGGCAGTGCAGGCGGGCAGGGCGAGACTTGTCATAATAGCATCCAATGCGCCCAAACCGATTCGTGAAGATCTCGAACGAGCCGCCGCTCTATCCAAGATCCCAACACATATCTACTCAGGCTCGAAAATAGACCTAGGAACGGCTTGCGGAAAACCGTATGGTGTCTCCACGATGGCGATCAGGGAGGCTGGCGACTCGGAGATTCTCAAACTCGTGGAGGACTCGGATGTCCAGCAGGATTAAGCTCACCTCAGACGAAATGAGGATGATAGCGCTCTTCGAGAGCATCACTGGAGCTACGGTAAGGGACTGCATAATAGATCCTCCAGCAGAGAGAGTAATCTTTGTGGTAAAGACGGGTGATATAGGACAGGCCATAGGCAGGGATGGTCATAACGTAAGGACCATCAGAGGGATGGTTGGAAAGAACGTAGAGATTATCGAATACTCGGATCAGCCCTCGACTTTCCTGAGAAACGCCCTCTCACCAGCCCGCATCAAAGAAGTACGAGTTACTGAGAAGTCTGATGGCCGCAGGATCGCGGTAATTGCTGTTGAGCCACGTGACAAGGGGTTTGCCATAGGAAAGAACGGGAAGACCGCTGAGAGGACGAGATTTCTCGCGAAGAGGTACTTCCAAATCGACAACGTCATCATCACTTAACGTGACGTTATCGAAGACGTCGATCTGTGCCTGTGACGCCATTTCGGGCGGTCGTCCTCAAGCCAAGACCTGCATCCACCATATGTTGGAGCTGTGCTCGAGACCTGTGTACTTGTCTCGCTTTTTCCGAAAGTCCTAACTAACAGTTGAGTTGAAATACGAACCCACTCCAATCAGCAAATCGGTATTTAGACTAGGCTGAGCTTGGTTCGTCGCAAGGCCTAGGCAATATGAATACCGCCATGATGCTGACGTCGTCTGTCTTGGCTGTATCGAAGGGCTGCATCTAGAGATCTCGACAGACGATTGAAAAAAGTCGTGTTTGGTTTCCTCCCAATTTACCGCCAAACTGCCAAAAAGACAGATATGCAGCAACGAAGCAGGAGTTAGCGCCTCCAGATCGAAAGAGGTGACCAATCACTCCCAGAGTCTCCGACCGATCAACGAAGGGAACATACCCTTGTGAAGGATTCTGGGGGGTCCTCGATGACACTGAGGTGTGAAGAAATGACAACAAGATGCATTGAATGCGAAGCGTGGGATAATCTCAGACCTTGGAAACTGCAATGTGAAGAGTGCGCATTCAGAGTTGCGTACGACTTGACCGATAAGAACCTCAGGGTCGCCTGCGCCAACGGAACTAAGTGCCCGTAGGTGATCGTTCTGTAGATGTCTTGATCATCTTCGATTTTTGATGTCGATTAGAGTGAGCAGATCAGATATTCGAGCGATCTCAAAATTCGGCTTTTCAAGGGGAAGTATGGGCTCTTTTCCCCTCGAAGCCCCCCTTCTCACCCTCGCCGTCACTAGACCTGCTTCATTTGCGCCCGCTATGTCCGGGTTCAACGTCTTGCCCACGAACAGCGTCTTGTCTGGGCTCGCACTAAATCGGCTGACAGCTTCTTTGAAGACTCTTGGCTCAAAGGACTTGGATCCGAGTTCTTCGCATACGATGACGTCGTGAAAAAGGTGTTGGAGGCCCAGCTGAATGAGTTTCTGCCATTGTTTCACGAGCCTTCCTTCGGACGCGACGCCGAGTTTCATGCCTGCGTCCCGCAGTCTCAGCAGGGTCGGTATGGTGTCTGGATACGGTCTCAGATAAGCTAAGCTTGCATCTCGATAGGCGACTACCCCAGCTGCTATCACCCTTGGGTTCCATCTGAGTCCAAGGCGTTCTAGCAGGACATCGAAGTGTCTCTCGTAGTCTGGACCATATCTTCCAACAATCTCCTCGAGCAAGCGGTAGCTTGTTTCGATCTCTGATGGCAAGCCAGCCTCTATCATCGCTCTAATCGCACTGAGTCTGGCGTTGCCCGTTTGAAGAGATGCGTCGAAAAGGACGTCATCCAGATCGAACAGAGTGCATTCGAGTTTCATTCTACCCAACGACCTTCGATAGCTTGTCGGGCTTATCAGGGTTCAGTCCTCTGGCCACTGAGGAGTAGTACGCGAAAAGCTGAAGTGGGAGGATGTATGCCATGGGCGTGAAGGCTTTGTGAAATCCTGAAGAAAGTTCGACAGCTTCCACGTCCTTTTGCGTTGAGGGCTTCAACTTCTCCCCGATCCAAACTACAGGCGCTCCGAATCTGACCAAGCTGGCGATTAGGCCTTCAAGCGATTCAAGCTCATCAGGTGTCATCACAGTCACAATTGGAGTTCCTTCTCCTATCAGTTGCATGGGTCCGTGCAGGAATTCGCGGCTAGCGAATCCTTCAGCAACTACGTTGGCAGCCTCTTTGAGCTTCAACGTGGCCTCGAGAGCTGTTGCATAGTTAGGTCCGCTCCCGAGTACGAAGAAAAGGTTGTTACCAGAGAATCTTTCGGCCAGTTTCTTCGAGGCCTCGTTTGACACTTCCAGATTTCTTTCCAAGATCTTTGGCGAGATAAGGAGCTGTCGTCTCAATCTTCGCAAAGATGCGGTGACACCTTCACGTTGGGCCTTCATCTCCAACGCAAGCAGGTAGAGAGCTGCAAGCTGACAAACGTACGTCTTGGTGGCTGTGATGGCTTTCTCCCTTCCTGCTGAAGTAAGTAGCGTATGATGGGCTATCCGAGATAGCGCACAACCTGATGTGTTGCTCACGGCTAGGACAGTGAACTGGTTCTCGATGGCCGCTTTGGCAGCATTCAGAACGTCGATGCTCTCCCCAGACTGTGACACTGCAACAGTCAGTGTTCTTCGCCCAGCATGTGAGGGTATCCAAGAGGCGAATTCCGAGGCAGGGATCGAGCTTGAAATAGCCCCTACAAAGCTTGAGATCGCATATTGGCCTGCGATGCAGGCATGGTAACTAGTGCCGCTTCCAGTCAGATAACAGATATCAAACGCCTTCAGGTCAATCGATTCGCTGTTCAGCTTCTCACTGAGGCCACGTAAGGTGGATTCTACTGCAGAAGGCTCTTGGAAGATCTCGCGGATCATATGATGGCGTTGCCATTTCCTTACCATTTCCAGAGTCCTGAGCCATGATCTCCTTGCTTCTAGTATACCAAGGTCACTTGAAAGTCCTTCTGAAGGCTCTCCAATGTTCGTTCATTTGCGAGTTAGAAATTGATAAATAGAGCGGCCCCGACTGTTCGACTTCTGGAATATGTGGCGTGGTAGTCCAATGGTCGGTACGAAGTCCCCGAAAGGCGAATACTCTGCAAGGAGGCTGAGGCTTAAGCGGAAAGCCCTACGGTGGAAATATCGCTATTACAAACGCCGAATGCTTAGGCTCGACATCAAAGCGGATCCTCTCGAAGGTGCCCCGCAAGCACGCGGAATAGTCCTTGAGAAGGTCGGTGTGGAGTCGAAGCAGCCTAACTCCGCCATTCGGAAGTGCGTTAGGGTTCAACTGATAAAGAATGGAAGGCAGATCACCGCCTTTCTTCCTGGTGATGGGGCGCTCAACTTCGTTGACGAGCACGACGAGGTCGTTGTTGAAGGAATTGGCGGTTCTCGGGGAGGGTCGATGGGCGACATTCCAGGGGTCAGGTGGCGAGCCGTGTCAGTAAACGGAGTATCACTTCAACAGCTCATTCTTGGAAAGAAAGAGAAACCCGTCCGGTAGTCATATCGTTCAGCTATGCCGGATCAGATATTCCTCATATTCAAGTTGCACTCGAACTGCGAATGCAAGTTTTCGATGCTCTTCAAATGCGAACAAACTTTATATCAAGTCAATATGTTACACGATCCGCCGGCCTTTACACGAGGAGGCCAACCAGTCTAGGGAGATCCCAAGGTCATGTCTAAGACGCAAGAGCGATCCTCAGGGTTTGAAGTAGCCAGACTATTCGGAAAATGGGACTATGAGGGTGTTGAAGTCCTAGACATAGGATTGAAAAGATATCTCTCACTGAGGCCAGGCCACATTCCACATACTAGTGGAAGACACGAGCACCAAAGGTTCAGAAAATCAGAGCTCTCCCCGGTGGAGCGGCTTATCAACAATCTCATGCGGCCAGGCAAGGCCGGAGGGAAGAAAGACAAGGCAAGGAAGATCGTTCAGGCCGCCTTCGAACTGATACACCTCAGGACTGGCAAGAACCCAATAGAAGTCCTTGTCAGAGCTATTGAGAACTGCGCTCCATGTGAGGACACCACAAGGATAAGGTACGGAGGTATCGTTTACCTGCTCTCAGTTGACATGGCTCCTCAACGAAGAGCTGATCTTGCGCTAAGACTCTTGGCCGAAGGAGCCAGAAGATCTGCTTTCGGAAGCCCGAAGACCATAGAGGAATGCCTAGCAGATGAATTGATTGCAGCCTCGAACAGAGACAGCAAGAGCTACGCCGTCTCGAAGAGAGATGAAATAGAGCGAGTGGCCCGCTCCAGCAGATAGCGGCGTTCGGCAAACATTTATATTCGCGCCTCCCGAATCCACGGTAAGACGGTTCATACTGACTGCCGAATAACTTGGTGACGAGACATGTCCTCTGAGAAACCTCACATGAACCTTGTTGTAATTGGCCATGTCGATCACGGAAAGTCCACCTGTGTAGGACACCTGCTTGTCAAGACAGGATATGTGCCGGAGAGAACGGTTCAGGAGCATGCGGCGGAAGCCGAGAAGTACGGCATGAGGATTGACGAGGTCAAATTTGCATGGGTCCTCGATACTCTGAAAGAGGAAAGAGAGAGAGGCATGACGATTGACCTCAACTTCCTGAAATTTGAGACTCCAAAGTACTTCTTCACAATTATCGATGCCCCAGGTCACAGAGACTTCGTGAAGAACATGATTACGGGGACAAGCCAAGCCGATGCGGCCCTGCTTATAGTGTCCGCGAAGAAAGGCGACTATGAGGCAGGAACCAGCCCTGGCGGACAGACTGTCGAGCACATGTTCTTGGCTCGAACACTGGGTGTCAACCAGCTTGTCGTTGGAGTCACGAAGATGGATGATCCAACAGTAAAGTACAATCAACAAAGGTATGAAGAGGTAAGACAAGGCACAGAGAAACTTCTGAAACTAGTCGGATACAATGTAGCAAAGGTTTCCTTCGTTCCGATATCAGGCTGGACTGGAGAGAACCTTGTGGAAAGAAGCGCGAACATGTCATGGTATAAGGGCCCAACGCTCGTGGAAGCCTTCGACATGTTCGAGGTTCCACCGAAGCCTACAGACAAACCCCTCAGAGTGCCGGTTCAAGATGTATATACCATAACGGGGGTCGGAACTGTTCCAGTAGGCAGGGTCGAGACAGGGATACTCCAAGTTGGGCAGACGATCGTGTTCATGCCTGCAGACAAGAAAGGCGAGGTCAAATCCATCGAGACACATCACGTGGAGATCCCGAGAGCTCTCCCAGGAGACAACATTGGCTTCAACGTAAGAGGCATAGGCAAAGGCGACATCAGGAGGGGAGACGTGGCTGGAACACCGGACAAGCCTCCTACAGTGGCAAAAGAGTTCGTCGGGCAAATTGTAGTCATACATCACCCAACCGCCGTAGCCCAAGGATATACCCCAGTGGTGCATGCTCACACGGCACAGACGGCCTGCAGATTTGAGGAGCTGATACGGAAGATTGACCCGAGGACTGGACAGGTAATCGAAGAGAAGCCCTCCTTCCTCAAGACTGGAGATGGAGCCCTCGTCAAACTGGTTCCCCTAAGACCGCTTGCCATCGAGGTCTACTCGGAAATCCCGCAGCTTGGCAGGTTCGCAATACGAGATATGGGATCGACGGTCGCTGCGGGCGTGGTGAAAGAGATAACACAAAAGGTCTGACCTAGCTTCCCAACTTTTGGCCCTTTTACTACTATTGACAACTTGTTTACGCTCTTAGTTATGATGATCAAAAGCCATAAATAACGCAGCAGAAATGCAAAGGTGCCCTAATCTTGTATTTAGGGAGAGTTTCCACATGGTTCAGAAGGCGCGGATCAGATTGGCATCGACTGATCCCAAGAAACTTGACTCCGTCTGCGAAGAGCTGAAAGAAATCGCTGAGAAGACAGGCGTCAAGATCGCGGGGCCCATACCTCTCCCTACGAAGAAGTTGCTGGTTCCCACCCGGAAATCTCCGTGCGGTGAAGGAACTCATACGTACGACAGATGGCAGATGCGTATTCACAAGAGATTGATTGACGTCGACTCCTCTGAGAGGACGATGAAGAGGATAATGCGGATCAAGGTTCCAGAAGACGTCTTTATCGAGATTGAACTAATGTAGTCTCAATCTCTGCAACCGGTTTTCGGCGCTTGGTTACGAATCAGTTTCTCGACGTATCCGTCGGAAAAGGCTATTTGGATCGATTATGATCGTTTCATTGCGGAGATATGGAGATGGAGGACGCGTTCAGAAAGAGCTTTCTTAATGGACTTAAGAAAGCCATCCTCTTGGTTCACCAAGAGGAACTGCAGAAGAAGATCTTGACGACCATAGCAGACGGCCTTGGTGAGAAGGGGATCGACGCTAAGACCCTCGGAGGTAAGATTGATCAAGTCGCCCCTTATTGCGTCGGATCCTTGGTCGCGGAGATCTCGATGCGAGCTGTCATGGAAGACACTTCAAACTCCGAGGGCACACTGTCGAAGAAGGTCTCAGATGTCTTTCTGAACGCGGTAGGAGACAATGCATTCGATGTTCTGATTGAGAACTGCAATTTTGAAAGAGCCAAGAAACAGTTTGGACAGGAAAGGGTTGAACAGATTGCAGAAGAGCTGTCGACTGACGACATCTACGGGACCGAAGAATTTGCTCAGGCGGTCGAATCGTTGTCAAGGAATCTGCACTCCCTGACAAAGAAGTAGGGAGTTCAGACGTGCCGGGACAAGCTGACTTGACACGCCTTCACACGGTTCACAACAACTAGCATCCCGTGCTGTAGCTGTGTTGGCGATCTCTAAACCCAGAGTCCTCCTCCGGTCAAGGCCAGCTACTGAGGGAAGGGGGCCAGAGTAGGTGTTCCACATCAGAAGGGTTTTAACAGAGTTTCTTATAAGGGAAGGAGCCTCGGGAAGTATGAGTCGCACCTTCTAGACCGAATAGTCGAATTTGTTAGTGAAAACTTCATGCCTACTTGTCAAACTCACGCGCCCTCTTTTGGAAACGCACATGTAAAAAAGTAATAATTCTGATCTCATGATTCACTAATTTGAGGAAAACCCTCAAGGGAGAAAACGCAAGTATGGCGAAGAAACCAAAGAAAGAGGAAAAGAAGGTAGAAGAGAAGAAGGTAGAAAAGAAGAAGAAGTAGCCTTCATTGTGCTTGACTTTTTCAAATCCTCCTTCCATTTTTTGACGGACGCTCCAGTTTTGGCGACGCTTCTTCCGAATCGTCTTCATGCCGGGTTCGCGAGACCCGTCTTTTATCAGCGTTCAGGGTCCAGATGTTGGGTAGATTTTGCATGTCTCGCCGAAGCGAGCTGTGCAGAGACATGTAGCGAAGACATGTCTTGACGATACGGCAAACCTAGAGGTGAAGACCGATCAAGATATCAAAGGAAAGATCTCCGTTTTGACGTATTCCAAGAACTCGGTCTCATCGGTGCGACTGAATACGGTAACCACGGAGTTCCTTGTAACGCCGATCACGTGACCGCTCCCTCTAGCGGTTATGACAATGTACCAGATGTTTCCATGGCCGCTGTACTCGTCGTAGAGAGAGGTGCTTGCGAGGCTCTCCCCATAGAGGGAGAGCTTGTTGATGTTGGGGATATCCACATCGTCGAAGAAGACAATCTTTGTGTTCTCAAGGTTCTCTTCGTGGAATCCTTTCATCGTTTCGACTGGGATCCTGGCCTCAGTAATGTAGCCGGTCGTTATGAAAAGGATCTGGCTGAGTTTGTTAGCTATATCGTTTGCCTTTCTCTTCTTCTCTAAGACGACGAGCAAAGTCTTGTCATCATGCGCAGAGAACATGAACGGCGCTTCTACGGTCTTGACTATAGGGGACAGCTCGCCGTGGTGATATATGTAGGCTAAGGCGTCCTCTGCGAATACACCACGGATTGAGTCCTCCTTCATTAAGAGATCTGTTATTTCTGTTAGGAGTGTGAAGGTCTTTTCATCGACATTGATAGGCTCTTCTCTCCGGTATCCTTTGAGCTTCTGCGCTATCGTCCTGAGATCAGTCTCTTCTCGGATCTTGAAGATTTTCCCAGCCAGAACCATATCGACACCAAGTTTCGAAACGCTTGATATCCCACATGCTCATATGAATCCGTTTAAGTTTAAATCAGTCGACTCACAGAGGCCGCAGTCTCAAGCAATTCGATCTGCTGGCGCACTAGGCTGTCTTTGACTGAAGCTGCCAATCAGGATACGAAGGCCGGGGTCGATCCAAGATCCCAAGGTTCGACGACGGGGCCACTACTACGAGAGATCATCTTGGAGAACTTCATGTCCTACGAGTATGCTAGGATACCCATACGCCCGGGGCTCAATGTGGTCTGCGGACCAAATGGCTCTGGCAAGTCCTCTATACTCGTGGCTCTCTCTGTCGCGCTTGGACAGGCATACACTGAGAGGTCTCGAAAACTCAGTGATCTGATCAGATGGGGGAAAGATACTGCTCGTGTTACTTTGGTCTTCGATAACTATCCTCGCAAAGGTGGAAGGCCGATTTCTCACTCGCAATCTGACCTCTATATGATCTCCCGATACCTCAAGATAGACGGAACCTATTGGTATGAAGCAGAACACAGAGTCATCGGAAAGGCAGAGATCGAACGAATACTCTCTGAGTTCGGGATAAACCCCGACAACATGCTCATCATAATGCACCAGAACATGATCGAAGAGTTCAGCATAACGAATGAACAACAGAAACTAAGAATGGTTGAGGAGGCCGTCGGCTTCCAAGACTACAGGGCAAACATTCTTGAAGCTCAAGCAAAGTTGTCCAAGCTGTTGAGCGAAGAAGAAGCAATCTCCAAGTTCCTTCAAGACGCAGAGCAGACGCTGGAATACTGGAAAGGCGAATACCAGAGGCTGATGAGGCGACGAGAGTTATTGACCAGGAAAGCATCTTTGGAGGTGGAACTTGCGTGGGCACAGGTC
>Ga0315309_1000393_pt1 | contig 26258 bp, 21 predicted proteins | sample TDP4_MG_FD_203080 | JGI IMG/M metagenome (GOLD analysis project Ga0315309, IMG submission 203080) | Freshwater sediment microbial communities from Lake Towuti, South Sulawesi, Indonesia - TDP4 | ecosystem: Environmental > Aquatic > Freshwater > Lake > Sediment | place: Indonesia: South Sulawesi...
GCTCGTCGCCGGCTACAAGCCGTATGTCAGAGTCCTCTGCTGAAGAAGCAACCGTCACCTTGATTCCCATCAGCTTCTCAATCTCTCTCTTTGACAGCTTCTGGCTCACAACTACATCGGCTGGGGTGAGGCTGGAAGACAGCTCGGAAGCTTTGGCCTCCAAGCCATCGAGGAAGACCCAGAACTCCTTCACTCTGCTTCACCTACCATGGCGAACCCTTCGTCTACTGTGGCTCCTTCATGCACGATCGCGACCAAGGCGCGAGCCATGTTCCCTGCAGTCTTGTGCTGGAAGACGTTTCGGCCTATAGAGACTCCTGCGCATCCCGCTGCGTTGGCATCATACACCATTTGGAGAATGTCACGGTCTGTCTTCGCCTTCGGACCGCCAGCTATGATGAGAGGGACCGGGCATGATGCCACAACTTGCTTGAATGAATCAGCATCTCCTGTGTAGTTCGTCTTCACTATGTCTGCGCCTAGCTCCGCCCCTAACCTTGCAACGTGAGCCACCACATCCCTGTCATGCTCGTTCTGAATGCTCGGCCCTCGCGGATACATCATAGCCAAAAGCGGCAACCCATAGGCGTGGCACTCGTCCGCAGCATCTCCAAGCTTGGCGAGCATCTCCGCCTCGAAGGGCGCACCCACGTTTATGTGAACCGACAACGCGTCTGCTCCAAGCCGCAGAGCCTCAAGGACCGAGCAGACACGAACCTTCCTGTTCGGATCAGGGGAATGCTTCGTGCTCGCAGAGATGTGAACTATCAGGCCTGCTCTGCCCGTGTCCACGGTCCTCGCTATTCCCTTGTGTATCACAAAAGCGTCCACATTGGCCTTCAGAAGCTCACTGATGGTGTGATGCATATTGCGCAGGCCCTCCACAGGGCCGAGCGTCACGCCATGATCCATCGGCACAATCACAGTCTTCCTGTCCTCTCGGAATATTCTTGCAAGACGCTTCTCTACGCCATCCATTCTGCTGTCACCTTCCCTTCAGCCATCCTTCACGGTGCAACAGCTCAGCCACTAGGACCGCGCCTTTCGCGGCACCCATCTTTGTGTTATGCGAGACAAGCACGTACTTCACGCCGCCCAGAACCTTGTCATCCCGCAGCCTACCAACAACAGTTGTCATTCCGCCGTTGGTGTCGCGGTCAAGCCTGGGCTGTGGCCTGTAAGGATCGTCACGCACCAAGAGAAGCTCTGACGGCGCAGATGGAAGGCCAGAATCAGCAAGTGACCTGCTGAAGCGGCGCATCGATTCCTTCGCGTCCTCGACGCCGCATCTCTCCCGCGTCTTCACGTAGACAGCCTCCGTATGCCCCTCCCTGACATCGACACGCGTGCAGGTGCAGCTGATCCCAATCTCTGCGGGGAAAAATGCGCCATGGAAGTTTCCGAGAATCTTGCAGGTCTCTCGCTCAACCTTCTCCTCCTCACCTGGAATGAATGGAATGATGTTGTCTGTGATGTCTAAGGCCAGAATTCCAGAGGATCTGCCGGCTCCGGAAACTGCCTGCATCGAGGTCATGACAACCGCGTCGACAGTGTAGTCGTCGTGAAGTGGCTTCAGTGAGATCGCGAGCCCGGTTGTCGTGCAGTTGGGTATGGGAACGATGAATCCGCGCCATTTCCTCCGCTCTTTCTGGAGGCTCAAGGCTTGAATGTGCTCGTTGTTGACGCCCGGTATTAGTATGGGCACGTCTTGCTCGTATCGGAACGCGGATGCCGTGCTGACGACGGGTGTATGTTCTGCGTAGCTAGGTTCGAGGCTTCGCGCCTGCTCGGATTCCAACGCTGAGAAGATTAGATCTACACTTGACGGATCGAATCCTGAAGAATCCTCAGCGACCATATCTGCTACGGAGCCCGTGAGCGAAGAGTCGCAGAACCATTCCAAGGCTCCGGTCTGAACGTTTCTCAAAGCCTCGGCATATTTTTTCCCTGCAGATCTTGCGGAGGTAAGCAGCTTCTCTATTTGGAACCATGGATGCCCATTCAAGGCGGTGATGAACTGTTGGCCTACGATGCCAGTCGCTCCGAGAACTGCGACCTTAATCATAATGCGAACCTCCTCAACGACTTCTTGACGAGGCGCAGGGCTCCCTCTCGCTGCTTCCAATCCACCGCCACAACGATCGAAGAGGCGATCGTGAAGATCCCGTAGATATTCAAGGAAGCCTCCTTGAGCGGCTCAGAGACAGACGCTATCAGGCCGGGCGTTTCCACAAAGCCAACCCCAGCTATCGTGATGAGGGAGAGGTTGTCGCGCACCGCCATCGCAGTCATCTCCTGATGCGCCAAGACGCAGCGATGTATCTCGTTCACAAGCCTGCGTTTACGTCGCCACGGAACGTAGATGATTAGCGAGTTCGAGTTCGCCGAGAAGCCAAGAATCTCTGTCCTCTCCTTTGTAACCTTGGAGAGTATCTCCTTCAGGATCTTCGGATTCTGCGAGATGCCTTGCCCGGTTATCGTCACCATCGCGGCTGGACTTTGGCTCTCAAGCTCAGCCGTAATTGCTTCCGGAAATGAACCTTTGATGACAGTTCCGCCTGACCGTAGAGACGGCGCCAGATTCGATGTGATCCTAACCCTGAAGGAGTCGTTCAGAAGGCGAAGGGCCTTCGTCTTCAAAAATTTGGTTCCTGAATCTGCGAGGCCCATCAGCTCTCGCACAGAGATCTGAGAGATCGGATGAGCCTCCTTGACTAGCTTGGGGTCTGCTGTCATCAAGCCGTTGTGATCTGTAACGAGAATAGATTCCCTGGCTGGCAGGCATCGGGCCAGCAGGAAGGTTGTAACATCGCTGCCTCCTCGGCCCATGGTTGTGATCCTGCCGTCAGTAGCCTTTCCGACAAACCCAGGTAGAACCGGAATGACACTCGCTTCCAAGCAAGGCAGCACGTGTCGCTGGATTCGACGCTGACATATGGAGAGGATTGGGGTTGCGTCTCCAAAGTTGTTGTCGGTTACTATCGGCCAATCGTCGTCATGCGGATCGAAATACTTTGAACCAGAACCGCACGCTGACAGTGCAGCATGAAAGACCCGTGCGCTTGTTCTCTCCCCCATCGAGAGGACATCATCCACATGATCACTCGACTTGCCCGAGGATGCCACAGACAACGTTTCAAGTAGATCGTCTGTTGTTCGACCCAGCGCAGAAACAACCACCGCGACCTGGGTCCCTTCATCTATCTCTCGCCTAACAGCCCCTACCGCCTTTGAGATTTTTCGAGGCGATGATAGGGACGAGCCTCCGAACTTGACAACCAGACGGGAAACATTTTTTGTAGTCTTAGCTCTCACGAGATTTCACCTGAAAAAGCCACGCCGAATATGTTGCGGCTCACAACCGCAGATCCGGCTGGCTACTGATAACCGAAATAGAACGCTGCATAGTCACGAGCAGAAATCTGGATTGGTTTCGGACTCAATGTGCAGCGCCTTTCCGCGTTAGGTGGGTGGCCTTTCCATATAAGAGTCTATGCGTCGCGACGCGATATGTATGGCCAGATGAGGGTTCCGTTGACTTCATCGGCCGCCTGTCTCTCTGTTAACTGGTGGAGCATACGACTGCAAGACGTAGCGGAGAAAGAGACTAAGAGCTATTGATTGAGGTTCATCGATAACTGGTGCGCGAATCCCGCCCCCCGCACCATTTTACTGGTGCGCGAATCCCACTAGCGCGCGTTTGGCACAGATATTATTCTCATTGGGTCAACTGATAGGATGAAGTGGGCTCTGTCGAAAACATAGGTTTCTAAGGAAATGATTTTGCTAAACTTGTATCTTGTTACCTCGTGGCTCTTAATTGGATTTTTTTCGTTCTAGTGTGTCCAGTCTCTAAAGTTGAAGCCCAACACATGAATGTGAAAGCCTCTCTTACCAGAGAAAACTATGGCAATACAAGATTAGTATTGTTCAATTTTCTCACACGCAAGAGCAGTTAATCCTTTGCTAATTTCCAAGCATTCACAACAGGTTCTTGACGACCCTGAATAATAATGTCTGTGAGGAACATGCACAATGTAGCTGTCAACATCAATGACATATTCTCCGCCTATAGGAACAGCATAGTTTCCCTTGTATTTCTTACCAACTCTCTCTGGAAAAAGCCAGTTCAAAACTGAGAAGTAAACGTGCAATGGCGAATACTTTATGCAACAATCTCTGAGCTCTCTTTCATTCAAACGGTTACGAAACTTGTTTATCTTGACAAATCTGCCATTGGAGGCTTGTATTCTAATGTGTTTCCTACTCAAATTCCAGACTTTTGGAACTTCTAATTTAGAGTTGACGTAGAAATGGCTTATTCTTCAAGGCTCTAGCATGATAGAACGATTGTTCAAAAGCATTTTAAGTTTAGTGAAGAAAGGTATTTCAGTGATGCGGAGACTGGAAAGTGAAAGTAAGCACCAGTTTTACAGCCTGGGTTGTATCTCCAACATGAAAGAGGGGCAACTTTTCACTACTTAGGCAGGGCTAAACCACTCATGCATGCATGCTGCCCTGCATAGCCGTTGACATATGCGGAAAATTTAACTAGTACTGAAAAATGCAGTTATCTGTGCGTGTTTCCGTGTCCGGGACATCTCACGATGCAATCCACCAAGCGAACTTGATACGAGATGGCTCATTAACCGTCATAGAACTGCTGGAGTCCACCATCGAGAGGATCGAACGACTAAACCCGACAATAAACGCGGTGATAACGAAGACATACGCTGAAGCAAGGAGAAAAGCTGAACAGAAACTACCTGATAGCCCACTGTCAGGAATACCAGTCTTAGTAAAAGATCATGTGCCAGTCAAAGGAGTGCGAACAACCTATGGCTCTACTCTATTCAAAGACAATATATCAGCTTTTGACTGCGAAATCATCAGTCGAATGAAAAACTCAGGTATGATAATCCTTGGAATAACGAATATGTGTGAGCTAGGACTAACATGTACAACTGAACCTAGGCTTTATGGGCCCACAAGAAACCCATGGAACACGGATATGAGTGCTGGAGGTTCAAGTGGAGGATCAGCAGCGGCAGTAGCTAGTGGTATGGTTTCTATAGCTCATGGCAGCGATGGAGGGGGATCAATACGGACGCCCTCCTCTTTTTGTGGAGTGTTTGGTCTAAAACCCACGAGAGGAAGGGTGCCTTTTAGCCCAGTATCAGGACCTGCATTTGTTGGATTAGTATCTCACAATGCAGTAACAAGATCAGTTAGAGACAGCACCGCGTTCTTAGACGTCATTGGATATCCGTGTATTGGCGAACCTTACTGGGCGCCACCAAAAGAAAGACCTTACTTTGAAGAGGCTGGATCGGATCCAGGAAAGCTTCGAATAGCTTTGATCACTAAAACCATTGAAAATGAGGATCTTCACCCTGATGTGGAGAGAGTGGTTAGAGAGTCTGCGGCGCTGTGCTCTGAGTTGGGACATATGGTGAAGGAGGTTGATATATCTGAGATAGTTGGCTTGGATACTAAGCACTTCATTTCTTCTTTCCTAGACATCTGGTGTAGCCTTGCAGGATGGATGTTGAATAAGGTCTCTAGGAGAGCTGGTGTAGCTCCCCAACGGGGCTGGGTAGAGGATCTTACATGGGGACTGTATCTGAGGAGTCAGGGAACATCTGCGACTGATTATGTGTTAGCGCATGAGCTTATGGAGCAGTTTGGTCGTAACATGAATGGATTTCTAAGGAATTTTGATTTGTTGTTGATGCCTACAAATCCTGATCCTCCGTTTAGACTCGGTTGGGTTAACCCTAGTTTTGAGGAGCCGATGAAGAACTTTGATAGGGTTATTAGAGTTTCGAATTTGACTGCCCTAAGTAATGCTTCTGGTAATCCAGCGATGTCTGTTCCACTGGGGAGGAGTACAACCGGCTTGCCTATCGGGGTCCAGTTTGTAGGTAGGTTCGGAGATGAGGCTCTTCTCTTCAGGTTAGCCTCCCAACTCGAGAAAGCGAAGCCCTGGGACACACTACCTCCTAATGCAACCTAGAGATGCATGCATGACCGAAAATTGGAATACAGATGCGCGCGCGTTATCCGTACCTATCACTCCGAGGTGTGTAGACTGGTTTGCCGGGCTTGTCTTCCACTCGGAAAACGAAACCGATTGCCTTCGATATGGACGGCACTCTGATAGATTCCATGGGAGCATTTCGCAGGTGGCCCTTTTTCATGTTCTCGGCTCTGGGACTTGACATTCCGTCGCCAGAGGATCTTAGAAGTATGAGAGGGGAATGCGCATATGAAGTGGCGAAGTCTTTTCTAGCTTTCAAGACGACCGATCCGGAACCATACATCTCTGATGTCCTTAGGATGTACGACCACATATGTGCTGACTACTATATGCCGAAGTACGCTAGAAGATTACCGGGCGTGGCTGACACAATGAGCGAACTGTCAGAACAGGGATTCATTATCATCATTGCCAGCGCCAGTACTAAGAAAGCCGTGAAGGAGTTTATGCGGACGGAGAACATCGAACAGTATGTAGATTCACTGTCAATCGGCTCAGAGTATGAACCTAAAGGGGATCGAATGATCAAGGCGCAGAGGCTGCATGGAGTATCTCCTCGGAACACCGTCTACGTAGGCGATGATCTTGCAGATATAAGAATGGCACGAGAGCTAGGAGTGCGAGCAATAGCAGTTCTGACATCGAGCCCAAGTGACCAAGAAAAGACGTCACTAGCAGATCACACCATAAGAAACTTCACCGAGGTTCCCCAGGTCTTGAAAACCTGGGAGGAAAAAGGCTACTTTGAATCCTAGGAAGTCAGCAACCTGAGAAGCTAACCCAGACGACACTTTAGGGCTTCTTTGGGTCAAGCCATGGAAAGTCATAACTACTAATGGGAATCAGACTACTCTTTGGGGGTTAGGACGATTGTTGAACCTCAGCTCCGAGGTGGGGAGCTATACAAGTACCAAGAAGAAAGGGGAGGCGAGCGACAATGGGAAAAGATGAGTTTGTGGGTACTTGGAAACTTGTCTCGTTTGAAATGCGACGGTCCGATGGGCAGACAGTCTATCCTTTTACCAGGAACACGGTTGGCGTGCTCAATTATGATCCAAAGGGGAACATGTCTGCACAGGTGATGCGTACAGACCGTCCGATGTTTGCCATAAATGACCATCAGAAAGGCACGCCAGAGGAAATCAAGGCTGCCTTCGAGGGATTCATAGCCTACTTCGGCACCTACGAGATAAATGAAGAAAAAGGCATCGTTATTCACCACGTGAGGGGCAGTTCCTTTCCGAACTGGGTGGGTTCAGATCAGATCAGATTCTACGAGTTCTCCGGCGACCGTCTGACGCTTAAGACACCTCCAATACAAGCAGGCGGGATTACGGTGACTTCGTTGCTGATCTGGGAGCGCATAGCATAAGACCAACACAACAGTCTACTGCCTTGCCGAGTTGAGCTTAGAGTTTCTGCCCATAATAGAAGCGAAGATAACCGTAGCGTGCACTAAATGCCTTCTGACTCAGTTTTTACTGGTAAATTGGTGCGCGAATCCCACCCCCCGCACCAATTTAGCGCGCGCTGATTTGAACCATCGTTGTTAGTCAGTATTTTGTGTGTGTGCACCAAGGGATAATAATCCGCACCACATGAAATCACATAGCTGAATACGCTGTACAGACGCAATGTAGGAGCAGACAAGAAATGAAGACACTGGTTATTGAGGCAAGCCCAAAAAGAGATGGAAACTCCATCACGATCACAAAGAGCTTGCTGAAAGGATTAAGAGACGGCGGAGAAACTGAAATCAATGAATTCTTCTTGAACGACATGAATATCAAGCCATGCCAAGGGTGCTTGAAGTGCAGAGAGCCACACGAAACCGGCTGCGTCATAGATGATGACATGAGAAAGATCTACCCTGAACTTGCAACGGCTGATCTCGTTGTCCTCGCCACTCCCATCTACTGGTGGCATATCGCCTCACAGATGAAGACCTTCTTGGACCGGATGGAAGGTTTTCTTAATGGCAATGGGCCGAACAATCTTTCTGGGAAAGGCCTGATCCTCGTTGTGACCCACCTTTTTGAGGACCCCGATGGTGTGGAGCTGGCCATCAGAATGTTCCGATCGATAGCGGGGTGGGCAGGAATGAGTCTTAGCGTGATTCGCTACTCCTCAGCGAGCGGGCATGTTTCGGACTCGAAGGAGAAGCTCGAGGAAGCCTATCGGATAGGTAGATCCTATGTTGGTTGGAAAGCGGCTGAGCTTTCCGTCAAATGCATGGTCTCGAACTGCAAGGGGAGGTTCTCCTCGATCGACTCCCTCGCTCGTCACCTAGCGGCGGCAGCCGGTCCCAATCACCGCGTCTGGAGAAGCGAGCACTCCTTTCCGGACAAAGGAATGGCAGACGATGAGCTATGGACCCAGATCGGAAGAATGATACGCGACGAAGATATGGTGCCCTCTTCGTGAATAAGGAAGTGACGCATACGAGATTCGCACAACTCCCCGGCCCTAACTTAGTCGTTCTGCATATTTTGCCTTTTGTTGTACGCGAATCCCCGCGCTAATTCTGAGATTTGGATCGTGACCGAAGAGCTTGAATCGAGTCTCTGCGAGCCCGTCAATCAAATCCCTCAAAATCGCCCTTTTTCCGAGGATTTTCACTGGTAAACTGGTGCGCGAATCCCACACCCCGCACACCGTATGGTACAATCTTTCATGCGCCATCAACTTGACAGAACCAAGATGGGCAACTTTCTATCGGCATGGCCACTGTCAGATCCCGGTCTCCGTGTCGGCATGTGGACGCGAGGCGTACCTGTGGTTGGCAGCGAGAGCTGAGACGGCTCGCTCAATCGACGCATAGACCGGAATCCCATTCTCTTCGAGGAGCGCTGTCGCTTCTTCCACAAGTCCCCTCATCCCAGTTACGTGGGTTGCTACAGGCGTTCTGGCTGCGGTGAGCTTCTCCTTCATCTCGGCGACGGTCAGCGTCAAGTCGAATTGGAATTGAGGAAGTGCGACGAGGAATAGGGCCACCATGTCCACGCTCTCATCCTTGGAGATCGCGTCCAAGGTGAACCTCAACGAGGCGTCAGGGCCTAGAGTTTCGAAGAGGGGCTCCGCGTCGACGGGGTTTCCAGCCCGGGCCCAAGGAGGCATCTTAGCCTGAAGGTGCTTGATCGTCTGCTGGGAGAGCTCAGCCAGCTCCAGGCCTTCAGCTGAGGCTCGATCTGAAGCCATGACGCCCCCCGCACCTGTGAAGGATGCGACTGCAAGCCTCCGCCCTTTAGGAGCGGGCTGGAACGCGAACATTTTCGCTCGGTCCATCATCTCTTCGAAGCTTCCAGCCCTCAATATGCCGGCGCCCCTGCAGGCAGCTTCGAAGACCTCATCCCTTACGGCGATCGAGGCTGTGTGTGAGACTGCGGCTCTGGCTCCAAGGGCGGTCGAAGCACCTTTGAGCAGTATGATTGGCTTGCGCCTCGAGACTTCGCGTGCAACCTTCATGAAGCCCCGCCCGTCTTTAACGCCTTCCATGTAGATCGCGATGACATGGGTCTCGGGGTCGTTGGCTAGGTACTGCAGGACGTCTTGGTCGTTGACGTCTGCCTTATTGCCTAGCCCAGCCACCTTGCTCACTCCGAACCGTTCAGCTGTGAGCATATGCCACAGCGAGGCAGCGGCGAAGAGACCAGTCTGCGCTATGAAGGATACTGGTCCACGGGTAAGCTTCGGAAGCGCGATGAAGCTCGTCGTGAAGTTGTTCGCCGTGTTCACGATCCCCGTGGTGTTCGGTCCAATGATCCGCATCCCAGCCTTCTTGGCAACTTGGACGATGAGGCGCTCTCGTTCCTCGCCTTCACCACCGATCTCGCTGAAGCCTGAAGATGTGACAACCGCAGCCTTCACCCTCTTCCGTGCGCAATCCTCGATGGCCTGTGGAACCTTCGGCGCAGGAATCGTGACGATCGCAAGGTCCACGGGCGCAGGAACCTCGCCCACAGACGTGTATGACCTTAAGCCCAGAACCCGATCAGCATTCGGGTTGACAGGGTATACTTCCCCTCTGAAGCCTAGCTCGATGAGGTTCCGGAGCTGAACATGTCCAAACTTGGCAGGGTTCCTCGAGGCGCCGACCACAGCCACACTTCGAGGCTCAAAGACGAAACGCATATCTCCGCTGTCCACCTGAACCAACGCAGCCCTCCCTGATCGGCCCGAAGAAGAAAGCACACAGATAACTAGGTTTCGTAGGCGTCCTCAGATAGGCGGCCAGAGATGAAGCAGCTCGCAGGTTCTAACTTGATAGCACATAACCAAACGTGTTAACTGTCGGCAGATGGCTCAACGAGGCCATCTATGTTTGTTCACGAGAAGGGTGGCACGGCAACATGCTACCGAAACCCACCTATTCTTTCCTGATGAACTTGTGGAGGGAGTGGGATTTATGCCCAAATGGGTATAAGTCTCCTCAGAAATATCATTTCTTGTTCGAAAAACTACCTCGTACAAAGTGTTTCTAGGCATTCGATTGGCAGAACCGAGGGGACTCGGACTCTTACTTCCGCATCTTGAGCGAATTCCTGAGATGCGGGAAATCCGGCTTGGTCTATGTCAGTAGCCGCTAGAGTTGTGCGGCCGCCGGAACTCAAACCGCTAGCGGCGAATCTTCTGGTTTCGGGAAATTTCCACATCATGTGTAATGGCGGTTCGCGCGAAACTGAGCCAGAGACTCTGCTCTAGACTTTGCGTACGTTCTTGTTGCCATCAGAAGTGACTACGCAGGTGAGTCGCTTCTTGTCTTGTTTTGCCAGGTTATTCTCCCACTGTAATGGACGCTTGTTCGAGAGATCATCTGAGCCATTCGGATCTATGTGGTCAACCTCCCATCCTTACGTTGAATCACGATCTCCGTACTTGTCTATACGAATCCAAGCACCACAATCGTCTTGTCGCCAGGTTTCAGGGTGTTCGGAAACGATCTTGCCCTTCTCCCAGACGGCTTGAACCTCTTCAGGCGAGCTCATATTGACCTGACGGATATAGTGTCCCGACGCTTTTCACGTTTGCTTTCCAAGGTTTTCTGCGTCGTTGCCTTGCACTAGCGGTGTGGGATCGAATGGGTTGCGTCTGAAGCCGAAATGCGCCCAGACATCAGGGCTGGAGTATTCCATTGTTATCACCCTAGGGTCACGGTTCGACTATGATAAACCTTTTCAGGGTTATAAACCTGAAACCGTTAGCTGAGGGTTAAAAAATCGAATCCTCAGAAACATCCTATGTCTGCAGCCACGGACTTGGACAGTCCAAGCGAAGGATGGGGCAAGCAGTACACACGAGATTCGATCAAGAAATCAATTCAGACATCTTCCGCGCCAGAGATCAGCTGCCTAGGGCACAGATGCCTGTGTCGATTGTTATGCTTCCTGTCACTGGAAGATGAGTCATCAAGTGTAGCTTTGCCATACTGTTTATCTGTGAGTTTGCTTTCCCGCCATGTTTCTGTCACGCTAAATGCCACCGCTCCACTTTTCGTATTTCCTTGTGGACAGGAAGTCAGAGGAAGAATTGGCCACCGTGAAGTCGCTGAACAGAGTCAATGTAAATGGCGGGCGAGTGGGATCTTGTCCCTTGATAACACAGGGGTTTAAATGATTTCAGAGACGCTGTGGAGCAGCCACTGCGTCATTGGGCTGGCTTGCAGTTAACTCAACTCCTCTTTCTCTTTGATCTAGCCAAGAAGACAACGCCGGCGATGACCGCGAGAAAAGTGGCGACGTACAACCAGTTGTCTGTTAGCCAGTTAGGAAAGGTGGGGGCAGTTGCTTTGTCAGCAGCTTCCTTTGCTTGATTTGCAAGGATAACTGCTTTCTCATAGTTGTACTCATCGATCGAGCGCTTTGCCAGGCTTAGCTGTTCTTTTGCCTGTTGTAGGCCTTGTGTTCGGCCGCCAGACTCGGCTTTCTTGATTGCGTCGTCTGCCTGGCTAATGGCCGTCATTGTATCGATGTATCTCTTTTCGACAAAATGTGATTGCTTGACGAGGTCTATGGCTTTCTGAGCGTACTGATGCGCCGAGCTGAATTGGTTGGCGTTGAGGGCTTGCCTAGCTTGCTCCAACTGGCTCTTTGCCTGTTGCAGCAGTATTTTCCCTTCCGGGCTCTTGAGTTTAGCGTCTTCTGCCCGGGTGATGTCTGCTTCAGCTTGAAGTATCAGCTGTTTCGCTTGATAATAGGACGGTAGTACTGGATTCACGAATATCGGATTGGAGAATGCCCATCCTCCAGTTGTGTCTCTGACCCATGTTCTGTATATACTCGGTTTCTGAGGCCTATCTGTAATTGTGAGATTTATGGACGGCTTGAAGGGGCTATCGTCGTACAGGATCTGTCCGTCACGAATGACCTGAACTTTGTTTACCCTACCCGTAGGATCCTGCTTCAGCCATGTGATCTCATACTCGACGTGAATCGTCACGTCTTGGTCTTCGAGGATAGTTGCGGTTGATCCTGGATAACTCAACTCAGATGTCTTAACGTGGAACCTGAAGTTCTGATAGTGCCCCAAATGCGGTGTTCGGATAGAGTTGAATCTGCCTTTCCTGAGCGACTGCGAAATCGACGGAAGCGTCAGGTTCTGCGCATAGACTATGACGGTGGCGCGCCCCAGTCCGCCTTGGGCATGTCTATCCTCGGCCGATACACCCCAAACTCTGTATCCTTTGGAGAGGAGGTTGTCCCAGATTGCACCTGCAGGGTACACTGTAGGGTCAGGTCGACATTGTCGGGAGCCCTCGTTCCATATCTCAACCCCCTCAATCATCGATATGTTGTACATCGCGGTGTTCCAGTTCTCGAATGGGTATTGTCCCTGCGTGTCTTTCTGCCATTGTGGATGAGCTACCCAGCTGAATCCCCCTTGAGACCTGACTGCGCTGAAGTAGTTCGACCAATCACCTCTCGGACTGACAGGCTTCGAGTAGACAAACGCGGATGGGGCATGAGCGATCTTTGTGGAGCACTCCCAACCCATTACACATAGAAACCGGCCCTCCGTCGTGTATTGTTTACACTCATCCATACATTTCTCGCTCCAAGAATGGTCGGTTATGATTATGAAATCCAAGCCGACCTGTTCCGCGTTGGACACACGACCAACAACCGTGTCGTTACCATCGGAGTAGAGGGTGTGCATATGCAAAGCCCCTCTGAACAGCCTCAATGCCGACTCTTCAGATGTGCTGGCCCGACCTGAGAGGTCATCGGTCGTGGTGAACCGGCGTGACAAAGGCACATGAGCCCAATTGACTTGAATACAAAAAGAAAGAAGCAGAACACTGATTGCGACAAGGGCAATCGGCCTGATTTCGGCGGTTCCCGCCTTCATCATTTGGTTCTCCTACCCCAATCCATTCTGTTTGGTCTTCTCGCATGCTCACTCGCGTGTTGCCCTAGCTGTAGAGTAGCCACTGCCTCATGAGCGCAGAGGTGGCGCCCTTAGAGAAAGTGTCCAGCACTTCTTGGGCTGTGATGTTGAGGTTAGAATAGTAGATCCTGCTCATATGATAAGTGGGTACAAAGGGATCAGCTTTCCATTCTAGAATCTTGGAGTGATTCCACGGAGGTTTTGTTAGGTACATCGCAACCTTGTTGCTCAGGTCTGTTGCATATCTGTTGACAGAAAGTTGTCCTTTTGACCCCCGCCACATCTTGCTGAGAGGGTCAAAGCAGACTGCATGAGTATGCCCCACACCTGAAGTTCCTCCCCACATCCTGTACATGGTTGTTGTCGATATCCCCCAAGACTTGCACATGGCTTCGACCATATTCGCTTGATCGTCACATACTCCTATTCCCTTCCCTGTGCGCAAATAGTATTCTATCTCGAAGTCCGGGTTGTTTATGTTATGAATCGGCACGACTTCTCCATGGATCTCCATCTTCTCCTTGGTTTCGTATGCCAGCCATCCTCCAACCCAGTTCGGTCCCCCTGACTTGTCTATGGAACGGAAGTGTGTCTCTATTGTCAGAAACGTCTGAACATAGTCCTTTCTGACCCAAGCCTGGTTCCACACGATGTCTCGGGCATCTCTCAGTCCCTTGACGCTAAGCGTGACCCACTCGTAGTCTTTCAGCGCGACCCTCGTGTGGGGGCGATCTCTGAAGTATGGATTTGAAGAGAAAAGGCCATGAGGGCCATTGTTCAGGTTCTGTCCAGCTGTCCATACCAAGCACAGCATTGCTTCGAGAGGATAGTCACCTAGGAGCGATGTGCTCTGTCGTCTTTGGAGCTCATTTGTCTCTCTGAAGAAGAGAAGTAACTCGCTGGCATCTATCTGGGTTGCCTTCTGCACTTGGTCTTCTCCAATTGTGATCCACAGTCCGTTGACCATTGCAATCGCTAGTGCAAGCGTGTCGTCTTTCTTGAACTCGTTCTGGCAAGCAAGCCAGTAGAGTACCTGAAGTTCAGTGTTGTAGTCAGGGACAGAATACTTGAAGTCTCTTTGGTCCGGTGATCCTCCTTTGATCATGAGTTCGAATGCTTCTTTGACTTCTGGATTTGTGGCGTTCAAGGCCAAATATGTGATCTTGGCAATGGCAGTCGTATTTGTGGCGTCTGGGAGTCTCCTGAGTTCCTTGGCAAGTTGAACATATGGTTGATTGCCGTTTGATTCTAGCAGTGACAGGTAGTAGTTGAGTGATCCTATAGGTACAGCTGTCATCTGAGTGCCAGTAACCGTGGTTGCAGTCGGCGTGACTGTGATAGTCTTAGGTGGCACAGGTTTTAGAGTGAACTGTTGCCAGCTCACAACCCCTCCTAGAATCGCCACACTTATGACTACCGCTGCAAGAAGATTCCACTTCTTCCGCTGGGCCATGCGAATCTGGATAGAAGCTTGGCTGTGGAGGTTGAATAGATTTACTCCCGAGCAGTTCTCTTAGCTCTGCTCAGTTCCCAGCTAATAGCAAACCAAATGTATCGAATCCAGAGACTATTGGTAAGCTGGCTCTGAGGCAAGATGAGCCTTGAAGAGCTGTAAAAGAATCCTGGCAATGGTTTTTCTTTGCTACATTATTGGTGCAGGTAGCATCACAGCATTCAAGGGGCAAATATGTGTGGCTCAGTCGGGAGCTGAAGGTAGGCGTCCCGTGATTCTGATAGATGAATCCAGAGGCCTTTCAGCGGATCTTAGCTTCGGGTTGTTGATTGAGATTCTCCAGAATGTAGGTTACCGGGTTGAGTCTGTTGTAAAGACAGATGAGATAATAGCGAAGCTGCCGGATACGTCTGTTCTGATGTTGCCTCCTTGCACATACGGCCTGACACCGGCGTTGGAGAGAGCTATTCTAGACTTTGTTGGAAAAGGAGGAGGTCTTCTCATTGTAGGTGAGGTTGACTATGGACGATACAGGGATTTTGCGAAGAACTTCGGAATAATCATACTGCCGGGAGTAGTCTGTGATCCCTATCTGAGTACACCGATAAAGCCCTTCCACATCAAGATAGTTCACATGCAGAAGCATGCTGTGACAGAAAATGTCAATGCCTTCACATACGATTGGGGTCAGGCTTTGGTGGTGACCTCACCGGCTTTGTCGCTGGCGACTGTCGGAAATGGAAGCTGGTATGAGACAGATCGCAACGGTATCAAAGACGGCAATGAAGAGAGCGGGCAATTCACTGTCTTAGCGTCCAGTGAATATGGCAAGGGGCGAGTGATTGCTGTGGGAGATGTGGGATGCTTTGCACTCTACCAGCGGCTACAGTGGAGTCCTCTTCAAACGTACGATACGGCAAAGTTGACTGTAAACATATTCAACTGGCTCAGTGGCAACAGGTTGAGTGGCCCCAGTTTAGAGTATACCATGACGGTGACGAGCGATCTGGCAGCTAGACACACTGCGCACGTGGACTTGGCGGTTCGTGGATGGAGCCGAGACGAGATGAAGCTGATTCTCGGCCGCTGGCAAGATGGCATGTATTACTATTCAGGGCTCACCAACCTTGTAGCATCAACATCCAACGGAAGCAGGGTAAACGTGTCTCCGGCTGAGGAGAGGAACACGAAGATTTGGATCCTGAAAGCAGTCTCTGACAGCATTACCATCAGATACGACATCGCTATGGATTATGTTCGAAAAGACTTTAACGAATATGGAGGGTATCTGGGACCCGATTTCGGAATGTGTCAAGCTGCTCAAATGTTCTTGGTTCCTGCAAATTCATTTTTCTCCAGTATCAGATTGAAACGTAGCCTACCCTTTTTGTGGGAGGCCTACGGTCCTTGGAAGCAAGAGAACGGAACGTTTGTGCTTGATTCGACTCGAGCAGCAATCATCAATTATGGTCTGACTCTTGGTATGAAGGAGTTTCTCTGGGCAGCAATAGGATTTGGGAGGTTTGCTGCTCAGTCGAAGATGATTGGACAAACTGAGGTGACGATTCTCTGCTGGGCTGGATGGGACCAATCAGTCAAAGAAAACATCTGGAAATCATCGTTTGACCTCTACACATATATGACAAAGTTGTTTGGGAAATCTGCACCTCTAGAAAGGTACTTAGCGATATGGACCCCACCAGCGGAAGACCGAAGAGGAATCTGTGAAATCGAGTGGTCCACAAGTCAAGGGCTGCATACGAATCCCCCGGGGTACTATGCCTTTTCAAACTACGCCCATAGGCTCTTTCACACGTGGAATGCCTTTGAGCCCACAGGAATGAGTAGCGAAAGTGCCTCTGAGCATTGGATAGTGGAAGGCATGAATACATACTACAATTTCAAGGCTCTTGCCGAACTCAATCTTCTCAGCAGAGACGGGCTCATGATCTGGGAATATGACTGGTATGCAAAGGAAATTGTAGGAACCAAGTATGATGTTCCGTTGACTGAAAGTCTCAAGCAGGGAAACCGGGAAAACTTTGACCAGTACGTATGGCTTGGATACAGGAAAGGGGCTCTCGTATGGTATATTTTCGACAATGTGATCCAGAGCGTAACTAGTGGATCTAGAAGCCTAGACAATCTTCAATCGGTGATGTATGACCTATACGGCGGGCATCGGACCTCATACAACACTAAAGATGTGCAGAAACATCTGGAAACTCTGACTGGGAGTAGCTTCCAATCGCTCTTCGAGAAATATGTTTACGGATCAGCGAGACTGCCCTTGTTCCTTGAAGGCGGTTGTTTGTCGATCAACTACACGGCATTGGGCCTACCTTCGAAACCTATCATCACTATTACGACACAAAGAATTACGTCCTCGATAGCGACATCGGCGACAGCAAGCCTCACCTCAAGGACGATGAGCACAGATACCGAGTTGAGGAAGGAGCCAGAGACCACGTATCTTGTTCTTGCAGCAGCAGTGCTAGTCGGAATAGCAGCACTTGCAGTCGTCTTGAGAAAGAAGGCCCAGAAAAAGCACTGAGAACAGACTACGCCCACTCACCTCATACGAGCCCACAGGGATATTATCCCTTGATAACGTGAGGGTTAACTACCGAAGGGCAGCATCCATCCGACCCACATGGTCTAGCGGCGAGAAGGGATATTCACCCTCGACAACGCATAGGTCAGAGGATTCTCTCTGATACCGTGTGCTAGTCTCACTGCCCTAACGGTTCGATTTCTACGAACCGCACCAACAGATAGGGAATGCAGATAAGACAGGGGGTTGGGCCGGGACGTGGAAACGGGTTGTTCGACATGGACCCCTGTTGAGCTTCAGTATCCATCATCATTAAGCAGATAGTAGATTCAGGGCCGGCCGTGGATCCCTAAACCGCGACAGTCTATGAGACAAGGCTATACCCTAACAAGGTTAACGGGAAAGCCAGTTTGAGAGGCCGGACATTGCGGACATTCCACCATAAAGATACCTCAGTCTTCTAGCGACATGAACTCGGGTAGCAGAGCAGTTAATCGGCATTTTGCCATGACGTAATCCCTGATTGCTAATAGTTCGGGTTGGATGGAATTTGTCTTCTCGGTACTGTCATTACAATCATTGCGAAAACGAAAAGCAAAAATGCTCAATCGATGCGATTTAGAATGACACAAGGCGAACGCCCAATATGGAGAGGGAACGATGAGTGCAGATACGACGTCTAGCAGTGCACGGGGGAGTCCGCCGATGTTCGTGTCACTGGCGAAAGTTTCGGGCTGCAAGGGGCCGGTCGGCGTGCTCTTCACTAACGCTGAACTTATCGAGCTGAGGTTGCCGGAGCGGAGCGCTGCAAGACAGACGGCCACTCTGGCGGCAGCTCTGTCACTCGGCTTGCTTGGTGCGTATGCCGCTACTGGCGATTTACGGGCAACACTCCGGACGATGAGCAGCCAGCCTGTCGAAGTAACTCTTCGGCAGGTGCCTGACCATTCTGTGTATGCGTACGACCAAATTTCCCAGATCATGTTCCCGAAGAAGGATGTGCTACCGGCAGGCGACTTCTGGTCAGGCATAGGCTGGAGGTTGCGGGTCACGTTTACGGATGGTTCGCGAGCGGAATTTGACCTCGGTGTAGTAGGATCTGGCACTTCTAAGAAGCTGACGACCCTGCTTCAACCCATCCTAGGTGAAAGGGTGCAACCCGTAGACAAACTACCCGCCGAACAACCTCCACAATATCTGGCAAAAAAGGCATGGCAGACATCTGAAATCTCCCCTGAATCCAAGAAGTTCATGAAGCAGTGCTCTAAATGTGGAGACTGGAGTCCGAAGGCATCTGAGAAGTGCGGGGCGTGTGGGGGAGAATTTAACCCTAACTGAGAACGAAGAGAATAACCCACCATGCGTATTCGCCAATAGTCGTAGATTGTTGTGTCAGATCTCTCGTCTTCTCGGCGACATCCGCGAGGCTCAAAGCGTAGTCGATTCGAGGCCAAGATAGCGACGACCTATCTGCTGAGGGAAACGCCGCACTCCCTCTGCTTTATCGCCGAGCTTGAACCCAGATGATATGGCAAGGCCCGTGGGATTTGAACCCACGCTCACCAGTGGTCTCCCCCCTATTTTGATGCTCCTTCTCCGCCAGCGCGTGCTAATCCTACCTTGACCGAACATAATCTATAAGAATGCGAACGACGCATTTGTGATCGACTTAGGAAATGACGTCCCACTCTCTTTCTGTGAGAGTTCTGTTGATAACGGCTCTATGCGTAGCGATCCTCTCGGCCGTGGGAATATCTGTTACGCAAATCACGTCTTTATCGGGGGTGGTGCCTCAAGAGCTGTCTTCGCTTCTCGCCATGCCCGTATCATTGCAAGTGATTGGGGGAGTCGCAGGAGCTACAGTAGGCGGGGCATTGGGATGGCTTTTCAAGACAAGGAAGAGAAGATTCGTGTCCAGCTACTTGACAAGGATGAGTTCAACTTACGACGAGTTCTATGACGACAAAGAAGAATGTAGGAATCGTCTCACACAAATGAAGAAGGAAAGCCTTCAGCTTTTCAGGCAAGGAAAAATTGATGAAAATCACCTCACAATGATGGACACGAAAATTGAAGAATACCTCAAGGAACTTAGAGGTGAAACCCCCCGCAGACATCAAGCGAAACGAAAGAAACGAAAAACTGAGAAGGATCTAAACCTGCGGTCTGCATTATACTGGTGGAAAACCACTTCCTGATTTTGGACTTCTCGAAGGCCGCTAAGATGGCTGTTCTCGCGCCAGGGTGTCGCGAAATTGCCTCGGTTAGCAGGATTCTATTCAGACTCCCCCTACTGTCCGTCTCTGCAGAGAGGGGTTCTTGACTCAGACTCTTGAATTTTGCAAATTGCTGGCGCGCCTACATGCGATTGCTGTGCGTACACTGCCGGAAAGGCTTAAGAACTATCTCCGACCAGTTTACCAGACCGCTCGAGAGGATGACATTATGGTCAAGAAGTGTTCCAAATGTGGAGTGGATAATAAGGACGAGGCTACAAGCTGCTCAGCCTGCGGCAATATCCTTGTTGCAGCAAAGCCAGTTCCGTCAGTCAAAGTCGTCCAGCCCATCACTCCTGGTGTTGCTGTCGGTGTGCCAACTACAACTGTCAGAGTGACACCCCCAGGTATGTGTTTCTACCATACAAATCTGAGAGCGTCCTATGTATGTAATAGGTGTGGCCGTGCGATCTGCAGAGACTGCGCGAAGGCGTACGCTGATCTTGTTATGTGTCCCTCTTGCTACAGAGAGGTTGCTCCTGCAGTGCCGACTGCTCCACCTCCAAGTAGACCGCTTATGCCAATGATCCTGTCTCTCGTTGCGGGCATACTTACTCTAGCCTGTGCACTTGGGATCCTTGTCTCACCTGCACTGGTGATCTTTGCGGTCTTGATGTACTTGGTGACAGGTATCTCAGCGACATGGGTATTGATACTGGGGGTTATTGCGGGATTCTTGATGATTGCCGGCGCCTTGGTACTTTATCAGCCAGGATATGGAACCTTGGGCGGCATCATAGTGATGGTCTCCTCAGTGGCGGGCCTACTCGCCGGGGGGGGATTTATGATAGGATTTGTCTTGGGCCTGATCGGTGGTGCACTGTCACTCACCCAGAAATAGTCCTTCTTTCCGTGCTTGGAATCTGTTTTGGTGACTTGAGTGTTTTATGTTAGCATATCGCGAGCCGCTATGGACAAGGTGGCAGAACATGCCCGAAGTGGAGGATACAAAGAAGTCGTTGGAGTTCTCATAGGTAGAGTGGTTGACCAAACAATAGTCATCGAGGACGCCGTCTCTGGAGGAATTGAGAGTACTCAGACTCGAGCCAGACTTCCGCCAGAGACCATGGCAAAGATAGCGGATGATCTAGTTAAACAGAGAATCCAGGGAAACATCGTAGGATGGTATCATTCCCACCCAAGACATGGCATATTCATGTCGAATGTGGATGCCGAAACACACTCAAATCTCCAACAGTTTTCGTCATACATTGCCGCAATGGTCATTGACCCAACGACAGATCAAGTCGGATTCTTCACACTCGATAGCTCGGGAAGATCTCAGTCGATACCTCCGGAGAATGTTCGAGTTTTTGAAGAAGGAGAAGAAGCGGTCTTCTCCGATGTTCCATCATCAAAGGAGACAAATCCGGCTGGTCCAACCTAGCGCACTTTGCTCTTGGTGATGCTCAACAGTTCGAATGTCTCATGCAGCTGATCACTTGTTCAGCGATCACTGCGATCTTACCTATCTTCCGAAGACGTACGACACAGGACGCGCAGCAGAGACGCGAGTGCGATCAGAACATGGATCCTTCATCCCGGGGAAAAGCCTTTTAGCAGTTTGCGAAATATAGGTGGTAGAGTCGTGGGGACTGATGAAGCTTTTTGTTCAGGCTCCGATAGGTCCGACAACTGGGCTGGCTGAAATAGACGTCCTGCCTGAGCACACAATAATCGAAGTAAAGGAACGTGTCTGCTCCTCTTTTGGAGTCGCACCGAATACAGTAGCGCTGATGTACGGCGGGTCGCTACTCGACGATTCATCAACTATAGCTGCCGCAGGTGTACCTGAGAATGCTCAGTTAGCCCTGATGCCGTTGACGATCATCGCGGGCCGGCCCTGTTTCCACTCACGCCGATCGGGGTCAGGACTACATGAGTACCGTCTTTTTGAGCAGGCTTAGGGAAGAGAAGAAGTTCCTTCAGCACCAGTTTCCTCTGGTTACTGCGACGAATGATCCGCCTACCACGTACGAGGGCTTCCTCAGATGTGAGAGGGGGCCTGTGAAGGAACTGGCAGATAAAGTAGTGTGGCCATTCACGGAGTATGTCCAGATGCATCGGTTCAGATTGGAGTTGCCCGCGGAGTATCCGGTTACTCATCCTGCTGCAACATGGCTGACCGACATATCTCATCCGAATATCGTGCCAAACCTACGAGGTGTTGTGTGCGTATCAGTTCTCGGAAAGGATTGGAAGCCTGAAACAAGGCTTCCTGCTGTGGTCAACGCGTTGTATTTTCTCCTTGTAGACCCAAACCCAAACGACATTTGGAATCATCCCAAGTGCTTCAAAGCGGCTGAAATACTGCGAAGATACGACTTCCCTCGACGAGGGAAGGAAAGGGCCCCAGCGGTCCCTTCAGACATCGTCAGATTCAACATAATTGAGCTACCCAAGCCTGCTCCCAGCGACACAGTTCGCTTCTCAATTTCGAAAAGAGCCAAAGAGGCGAAGTAATGAAGGTAACGGCCAGCATTCCCTCAGTCGAAGATGTTGAGGTTAACGCTTCCCCGAATTCAACCGTTGAAGACTTGAAGAATCTCATATGCAGGAAGCTTGGCATAGAATCACAATTCAGCAGACTTCTTCTCAACGGACGAAGCCTAAGCCCAGAGCTGAAGCTGAGTCAGCTTGATCTTTCTGGCGTGAAGCTCGTCGTCGACTACGTTTGGGCTAGACACCTAATCTTGTGGGGAAAAGAGGGCCAAAGAAGACTCCGGGAAGCAAACGTGCTGATGGTGGGTGCTGGGGCGATCGGAAACGAGCTTGCGAAGAACCTGGCCATGCTCGGACTCGGCCGACTAACCGTAGTGGATTTCGACCTTATTGAACTATCAAACACAAGCCGAATGATTTTCTTTGACAGACGAAATGTCGGGCAATCCAAAGTCAAGGTTCTTGCCAAAGCTGTGATGGCGAAGTATCCGCATACAGAAGTAGTGGCTTACGAGTCGAAGCTGGAGAGCATCCCTCTGAACGCGTATCTTGAAGCCGATGTCATAGTCTGCGGACTCGACAATATGGCGTCGAGAATATATCTTTCTGCAGTCGCGGCTAAACATCTCGTGCCAATAGTCGACGCCGGGATTCTTGGATATCAAGCGAGAATCCAGACTTACGTTCCTCCAAAATCACCCTGTCTGGCCTGCGTGCTTCCCAAAGGACAGTATGGTCAGCTTGCGGGGCTCAAGAACCCATGCGACCCTTCAATAGAGGAAGCCAAAGTTGCATCACTTGCCACAACGGCGTCTTTCGTCTCCTCCGTTCAGGCACAAGAAGTCTTGAAGCTGATTATTGGCTATCCCACTTTCCTTGGCAAAGGCGTGTGGCCACTGGAGACAGGAGAACCGATTTCCGGAGTGTGGATTGTAGACCTCCGCTTCGGCAAATTCGCGATCATGCCTCTCAGGAAGAACGAAAGATGCGTCGTATGTGGAAAGGACGGAATGAGCAGAGATGTTGTAAGGCGAGTGAGCATGTCGCTCAGCGAAATGAAAGACTCGACTACAACTCTCAAAGAAGCCATAGTGAGACTACTGCCTGGGAAGTATGAAGATCTGCAGATCTCCAAGATCGGAGGAGAGCAAAGCACAGCGCTAGTGGAGGGAAGGAAGATATCTCGAAGCGGAATAAGAGTCGGAGATTTTCTTCAGGTCACCTTTAAAAGAGAACCTGATGAATACCGAGACATGATAGTGAAGTTGGTGTGATTGTTGAAGTGCCCCAATTGCCAACAGAACAATGCAGACACGGCTCGATTCTGCTTCAAGTGTGGTGCATCTCTGCAAGAAACAGAAAGGTTCACGGTGATTCCGACGGTCGCTCCAACTCAGGGTACTTCCGCGGCACCTCTTGCAGCCAAGCCTGTTCCAGTGACAAAACCAGTCGCTCCAACTGGTGGACCAATGACGCCTCAAACGTTGACAGGCCCTTCTGTCAGGGTTCCTTCACCAGGGATGTGTTACTATCATCAGAACCTGCGAGCAACCTACATCTGCAGCAGGTGCGGACGGCAGGTTTGCAAAGACTGTGCCAAGGCCTATATCGATCTGATCTTCTGCCCACCTTGCTACACTATGTCTATCACATAGGGTTCAGGCCCATCGTATACCAGTCCTAGCCGGAACTGGTACAGCACACGTAGGATTCTCAATCTTCCAGTCAAGACTTTGCTCTTGAAAATGAGAGCAGAGGAGTTCGATGTCCCAAGACATATAAATCGACGTGCGAGGAAATAGTTTCTGGATGCTGAAACTCCATGAACGTTTGCGATTGTGTGCATCGTCTCTCAACATTGACGCTAGTGACAATGCTCACTGTGGTTCTTGCAGTATCTCCTGCATATGCGCAAGTGGGAGGTGTACTGAGCCACACCATGGCCAAGAGCATCGATCCATCAACAGGTGCCCCATTGGTCAACGCAACGCAGTTTCTGACAACTGATGATGTTGCTCATTCATGGTTCGAGATTAGGATGGACACTTTCGGCCCTGTCACGCTTGTCTGGAAATGGAAAGACCCAACGGGATCAATTTACAGGGAATCTCCTTCAAGAGTTGAGTTGGTTGAGAAAGGCAAGACGTACAGGTTTTGGGATACTCTACAGATAAAGGGCACTGCTGCAGCATTGAGAAATGGAACATGGCAAGTGGAAGTCTTTGCGAGGGCAGACATGTTGTTCACTGAGACTTTTTCGATCCAACCCCCGCCGGTGCCGTTTACGACCTACAAGGTTATCGTAACGGTATCTGGCTTTCGACCTACTTTCTCCACGACAATCTACGTGGACCAAGTCAACAAGGGGGCAGTCACTGGAGAATCAAGTAGAGTGTTCGTTTTCGATGTGGGAGCGCCCCACGTCCTATCTGTTGATCAGCTTGTCTCTGGTGACAAAGGAGTAAGATACTTCTGTCCAATCCCCTCATGGACTACGCCAACCCTCCCAGGTCCCTCACTGACACCGATTTCAGATTCATCATACACTTTCATTTACAGGACTCAGTACGAGCTGACTGTGAATTCAGAATACGGTACGCCGAAAGGGGCGGGGTGGTATAACGCGGGAGAGTCAGCAACGTTCTCCGTCAGCACTCCTATAGCAGGAACCATAGGAGTGCAATACATCTTTGAGCGGTGGAGTGGTGACTCGGCATCAGCGGAATCTCAGGCCACGATAGTGATGAATGGGCCAAAAAGCGTGACTGCCAAATGGTTCGCCGATTATACAATGTTCTATCTCATGGTGGGAATAATTGCCGGATGTGCAGCGATACTTGCCATCATGCCGATCGTTGCGTCCAGAAGGCGGGTGCCAAAGACTAAGGGCCCCGCTCTTCCTAGGCCAGGCCCGCCTGCACCTCTGTGCAAAGTGTGTCACAGGCCAACGATCTATGTCGCACAAACCAACAAGTACTTCTGCGCCTACTGCAAGAAATACTCGTAGGCGCGTGCTATGGCTCAAGGACGCACTGCCCACCATATTCCCAGGAAAACCTCTCCAGCTCAGCCGAAGCTCCCATACTCAAACGAATGCGCTCGACCTGAGGCATTTCTCTTTGGGCGCTGCTAGAAAAAGAGACACATTCACTGCACATAGAATACGTCAGTTTCTCCTCTTGTTCTTGGTTGCATGTCTTCAAATGGGCCTGCTTTGTATGGAGACCAGGGCCCAATTTGAGTGTAGCATCGTGTCTTTGAACTACCCATCAGAAGTAATATATGGACGTCCCTTCACCGTGATGGTGACAGTCAACTACACATTTCTGTACTTGACCTATTCGCTCAAAGTCCAAGCATTGGAAGGAAAATACAGGTCAGATTTCTCCCCCAACGATGTGATTGTAAACAGTGAAACCGTCACAGTCGTAGGTGTGGGGTCCCGGAAGTTCTCGGTGCAAATCGCAGCACCCTCGACCCCAAAGGAATGGTCTCTTACGGTGCTTGCATGTTTTCAACCATCTTCCCTTGGGAAATGGTACGTGAGTGACAAAGGCGGATACAGGTCTTTCACAGTCTCGGTGTACGACAAATGTAGAGTCTCATTGAAGGTTACTCCAAGCGAGGTTGCCCGCTACGCAAGAATTTCTGGAGATGGAGAATACGCTCCTGATTCAACCGTAAGTCTGAGCGCTGACAGGGTGGTGCCGGGATCGTCCGGTGTTCGATACGTGTTTGTGAGTTGGACCGTGGAGGGGAGTAGGTACGACACAGAGGTTGCGTCTATTCGAGTCACTCAGCGTTCTGTGATTGCTGTCGCGGAGTTCAAGGTTCAATATGAATTGGTTGTGAAGTCTGAGTTCGGCGACCCAAAAGGTGCAGGGTGGTATGATGAAGGTTCACTCGCGACGTTTGTTGTGACCTCACCAGTGACCGTGAGCATCTCTGCTCAGCAGATATTCGAGCGGTGGAGCGGTGACTCCGCAGCTGTGTCGCCTAGGTCGACGATTGTCATGGACGGGCCGAAGACAGTTGTTGCCGTTTGGAGAACAGACAATACACCATTGATCTTCACGGTTTTTGGTGTGTCGTCCGCTCTGGTAGCTGGAG